>Ga0302325_10005806_pt1 | contig 27947 bp, 32 predicted proteins | sample Palsa_T0_2_FD_201948 | JGI IMG/M metagenome (GOLD analysis project Ga0302325, IMG submission 201948) | Peat permafrost microbial communities from Stordalen Mire near Abisko, Sweden - Palsa_T0_2 | ecosystem: Environmental > Terrestrial > Soil > Palsa > Peat permafrost | place: Sweden: Abisko... | reverse complement strand
CGCGCCGGAAAGCACGCAGGACCGGGTGACGCGGTTCAAAGCCTGGATGGGCGCCAAAGGTCGCAGCGCGGCGGTGATCGGCGCGGGCGTGATCGGCGTGGTGTTGATCGCGCGGGGCGTCATCACCTTGCTCTGAGCGGGCCATCTCGACGGCTCACGGTTCGGCGGGCGATGGCTCCACGCGCTCGCCGGCCCGCACGGGTACGGCTAGCCGGTTGGCGGGCGGCGCGAGCGGGCAGGACCAGCTTGGATCGTAGGAGCAGGACGGTTGGTAGGCGAAGTTGAAATCGAGGACGAGCAGCGCATCCTGAGCTCCGAGGTCAGCCCCCTTGGCCGTGTCGAGCACGTACCGGCCGGCGCCGTAGGTCTCGCCCCCGCTGGTGAGATCGGCGAAGGGCACGAACAGGCCGCCGGCGTAGCCTTCAAGCCAGTACAGATCGAGGCTCAACCCAACCCCGCCGACCGTGAAACGCCCGCGCGCGAAGCGCGTGAACGACATTGAGCCGCGGTCGCTGGTCGGCAACTCGAACTGCTGGGGCTCGGCCGGTTCGATCGAGGCCAACGCTCGCCAGTCGCGATCGTAGTTGTAGAGGTGAGGTCCCCCAAATGTGCCGCGGTCCTCAGGCGGCACTGGAGATTGAGGATGCTCGCGAAACAACCTCGCGCGGACCTCACGCCAGCGCTCCCATGCGGCCCGGTGATCCGAGGTCGATCGGATCTCGGCGTACAGTTCCGCGCTCCGCCGCCTCCAATCGAGCAGCGCGAGCGAGTCGGCGATGGAACTGCTCATCACCAGACCACCATAACGGCGCTCGGCCTGCGCCTCTAAGTAAGCTTCCGCACTTGGTTCACGTCTCCCAGGGGAGGAAGCATGAAGGGGTCAGGTGGGTTTCGGTGGGTGGCGACTCTGCTGGCGACCGCGATCGTGATTCTCGCGACGGCCGCCGTGGCGCCGGCGAGGGTGCCAATCGCGCGCGCCGCCAGCGGATGTGGAGTGGGCCGGGGTCAAGGCTTCGGTTACACGTATCTGACCTCTCTGTCGGTCAAGGGAATCGGCTGTTCGGCCGGTCGCACCGTCGTCAAGCATCGCGGCGGGAGAGGGTGGACGTGCAGTAAGAGGCGACTGGACACCAGTCCGGTGCAATTCGACGAGCGCGAGACGTGCAAAAGCGGGTCACGTCAGGTTCTGTGGACCTACACTGAGGATACATAGCGACGTGACCGGATTGACCTCCCGGAACACCCGACGACACGGGGTCAGAGGATGTAGTCTTGCTTGATCAGTGCGAGCACGAGCTTGGACGCGAGTGCGGAGCCCGCGTTGTTGAGGTGAATGCCGTCTGACTCGCGGACGATCGTGGGCTGTCCGTTGATGGTCATCGAGTCTCGGTAGTGATTTCCAGGCGTGAACACGGGCACCGTGTCGAGGATCCGGACCTGGTCTCGCCAGGGCTCCGCGGCCACCTCGATGGCGGCGTTGACGACGAGTGAGATCTTTGCCCGAGCGCTGTCGCGCGGTGTCGGCAGGGTGAGCCAGTACACGCGAGCCACGCCGTCCTGGCGGTAGGTGTTCATCAGCAACCGGACGCGGGCCGCATAGATCGCGGCCCACTCGGCGCTGCAGCAGTTCACCGATCGGCCACCCGGCCCGGGCATCGAATACCCGTCGTTAGCGCCGATGAAGACGACGACCGCATTCGGGTGGTATTGCCTGACTTGATGGACCGAGAGCTTGCTCCAGTCCACCAGCACGGTGGTCGAGATCCCGGTGCCGATGTGCGGGTCGCGAATGACCTTGACGCCGTCAGGCGCCAGCGCTTGGGCGACGTAGAGATCCAGGGGTTCGGACATCGAGTCTCCGGTCACCAGCACCGTGTGCAGCGGCCGCTTGGGTGGAGTCGGAGCCCCGATTTGACTGGGCTCGAACGCGTCGGGCGTCACGGCGGGGATCGCGCTGGCACCGGTTCCGAACGCCGCCGCGTCGGTAAAGCCTCCGGGACCGCTGAGGTTCGTGTCCGGAGACAGCCAGGCCGTCAGGGTGTGGGTAGCGGAGTGGAACGGGAGTTGGTCGGCGATCCAGGCGGCTGGACGTCCGACGGCCAGCACGATGTCCCGGCCGATCCCGGGCATCATTTCCTCGCCCTGTTTGCGGATCGATCCGCCCGCGCACACGATCAGGACGATCGCAGCGACGGCCACCGCGATCACTCCGTCCCGGGCCTTGAAGCGGCGGGTCCCGGAACGATCAAAGCGCTCCATCTGGTTGTCATCCTGGTGCTGTGGCTCGCTTGGGGACATCAGAAGCGGAAGTAGATGAAGGGCGCCACGCCCTGACTGGGCACAGTGGCGGCCACGAACAGTATGAGGACCGACAGCGCGAGTCCCAGCAGCGCCGGGCTGAGCTTGCCCACCCAGGCTTGGAACCGGTCCAGCGGACGCTCGGGGAGCAGCTGCGGACCGATCGTGATCACGATCGCGAGTAGGACCGGGGCCGTCCACAGCGTGGGCGCGCCGAACGAGCCCAGGCGTGAGAGGAACGACCAAGCGATGCCGATCTGCTGCGCGCGGAACAGCACCCAACCCAGCACGATCAGATGGAAGGTGACAAACCAGCGCAGCCAGGTGGGGGTTTTGAACCTGCCGCCAATCGCATGCTCAATCACCAGACCGAGCCCGTTGAACACGCCCCACAACACGAACGTCCACGCTGCGCCGTGCCAGAGCCCACCGAGCACCATCGTCAACATCAGATTCCGGTAGGTCATGAGTCGCGACCCTCGGCTTCCGCCCAGCGGGATGTAGAGAAAGTCGCGCAGGAACCGAGACAGCGTCATGTGCCAGCGGCGCCAGAAGTCACGAAAGCCGGTGGCACGATAGGGGCTGTGGAAATTCTGCGGGAACACGAACCCCAGTAACAGGGCCAGGCCGATCGCGATGTCCGTATAGCCGGAGAAGTCACAGTAGATCTGGGCCGCGTAGGCATACGCCGCGAGCAGTACGTCGGGCGCGTGATATGCCTGCGGAACGCCGAACACGGGATCCACCACCGTCCGTCCGAGGTAATCCGCGATCACCACCTTTTTCACGAGTCCCAAGCCGATCAGGAACAGTCCTGAGCTGACCGCGACGTGGCGAGGGTCACGCGGACGCTTGAGTTGAGGCAGGAACTCCCGGGCGCGGACGATCGGGCCGGCCACCAGGTGAGGAAAGAAGCTGAGGTAGATCGCGACGTCGATCAGCCGCGCCGGTTCGATCAGCCCTCGTCTCACGTCGACGGTGTAAGAGATCGCCTGAAAGGTGAAAAAGCTGATTCCGACCGGGAGCGCGACCGTCAGCAACGGCAATGGGACGCCGAGCGAAACCGCGTGAAAAGCGCGGGCCACCGACTCCGCGAAGAACGAGTAGTACTTGAACACGCCCAGGGCGAGCAGGTCTCCGGTCACCGCTGCGGCGGCGATCCGGCGCCTGGTCGGCTCGTCGGTCGACCGGCCAATCAGTTGCGCGGCGAGGTGATTCCACAGAGTGACCCCCGCCAGCAGCAGGCAGAAGACGGGGCTCGCGGCCGCGTAGAAGACGTAGCTGGCGACCAGGATGAAAGGCTTCCACAGGTGGGGCCTGGCCATCAAAGCCCACGAGATCCAGAGCACGATCGGGAAGAAGATGCCGAACTGGATCGTTGGAAACAGCATCTACGCAGACCCCACGTCCCTGGGCCCGGGCGCTAGCGCCGGACGAGCGAATCAGTCAGAGTATCGATCCGAGTGAGATCCAGAGCCAGCCACTTGTGGGGTCTGGGCGGTGCGGCCGTGTTGGTCTTCGTCCTCGCTGCGCTCGTGGTGCCCGCGGCCGCTCGCGCTGACTGCGGTGGTCCGGAGATCGCCGAGCCCAGCCACCACGTCCGGGGGGTGCTGCCCCCGCTCGTCATCGGCGACTCGACGATGCTGCTGGCGCTCTACCAGCTCGCTGGGGAAGGCTACGATGCCGAGGCGCAGGGCTGCCGCCAGTTTCCCGCCGCGCTGGCGATGCTGAGCGAGCGCAAGTCGCAGGGCACGCTGCCCCACATGGTCGTGATCGCGCTCGGCGCCAATGGTTCGGTCACACCCAACGACGTCGGCGTCGCTCTCGGCCTGCTTTGCTGCAAGCGCCTGCTCGTGCTGGTCACCCCACGAGAGCTCGGTGGCGGCTCGGGTTCCGACGCGGTCGTCGAACGCGAGCAGGCTCGGCGTCATCCAGGTCGGATTCTCCTGCTCGACTGGGTCGACTACAGCCAGGGGCATCCGGAGTGGTTCCAGCCCGACGGCCTGCATCTCACCACTGCCGGTGCGACCGCGTTCACCCGCTTGCTCGCGCGAGCACTGCCGTACGCACAACCCAAGCCCAAGCCCAAGCCCAAGCCCAAGCCGCCGCGCGGCAGTCACCACGCCCGCGACCGGGTCGCGTCGGCGGACGCCTCACCGCCCACCGGCCCAGCGCCGGGCCCACCGTTGGCGATCCGAGCCAGCGACGCCCCCGTCGGCTACATCACCGCCAGCATCAGCGGGCCGCTGGGTACGCGGGTGGCGCTTAGCGAACTCGCGGGGCACGTGACCCGGCCGATAGACATCGTCACGCTGGCCAGCGGCGCCACCACTGTTCCGCACGCGCTGAGGTGGCAGTGTGACCGACGGGTGCGAGACCTCGTGGTGAGCACGCTGGCACCGGCCGTCGCATTGCAGGCGAGCGTCGAGACACCGAGCTGCTCGAGGCGGCTGGCGACACGCGTCGATCGCGAAGAAGACACACACCTCCGTGTGGGCCGCGCACCCCGGGCGGCGGATCCGCCTGCTCGCGGCCGGAGACTCCGAAATGCAAATCCTCGATGACTTCCTGGGCGCGGACCTCCAGTCCTATGGCGTCGACGTGACCAGCGACGCCCGCATCAGCACCGGCCTGACGAACTCCTTCTTCTTTGACTGGCCGGCCCACGCGGTCCAGGAAGCCGCTGCGCTGCGGCCGGATGTGACCGTCATCTTCATGGGCGCCAACGACGGATTTGCGGTCAGGGGCGCCAACGGGGAACTGATTCCGTGCTGCGGTCCCGGCTGGAGCGGGGGGTACGCGACGCTCGTCGCCCGCATGATGGCCACCTACCTGCGGAGCAACGCCGGGCGGGTCTACTGGTTCACGCTCCCGACGCCGAGATCCGGCAACTTCCAGTCGGTGTTCGACGGCGTCAACGGCGGCATCCGCCTGGCCGCCAAGCGCTTCCCCGGGAGGGTCGGCCTGATCGACGCCAACGCGTTCTTCACCCCGGGCGACCGCTACCGCAACTTTATGACCTATCAAGGCCGCGGGTTCGTCATCCACGAGTCTGACGGTGTCCACTTGTCAGTGACAAGCGACACCGTTGCGGCCACGCTGGTCGTGCATCGGCTCCTGGGCGATCACATCATTCGCTGAGCGTCGCGGCTCCGCGGCGGCCCTCGACCCTCACTCTCGGCAGACCCCTGCGGGCCGCCTGGCGCTGAGGGGGATAATCAGGCGGCCGCCAGTCGTCGGCGCGCCTTCTGGACCGACGGCAGTGCTGCCTTGGCCTTGGCCAGCGGCCGCGCGCGGAGGTCGACGCTCGCGGGTTTGGCGGCGATCGTGATCTCTTCGCCGGTCGCCGGATTGCGGCCCGGGCGCTTCTTCTGCGCGGGCTTGACCCGGACGGTGAGCTGCACGAGCCCGCCGATCCGCACCTTCTGTGCATTCCCGAGTTCCTCGAGGATGATCTCGTCGAGCGCGGCGAGCACCCGCTTGGCTTCGGCGCGGCTGATGTCCGCGCGCTCAGCGACGGCGGCCGTGAGTTGTGTCTGGGTTAGCGCCAAGGGAACTCCTTTTACGGTCGAATGGTGGGGACGCCTGGCCGCTATTACACCTGCCGTCTCGGACATTCCGGCACTCGCGACGCTGCTCGGCCAGTCAGCCGAGGATACGTTGTCGCTGGCGTGGTGACATTCTCGCGGGTCCGAGGAGCCCGACGCCCCTTAGCCCGATCTAGCCGACGTGACGTTGCATCTGGAAGGCACCGTCGGCGCCGAAGCCGTTGACGGTGTCGACCTCGACGATCACGGCCACGCCGTTGCGCTCCGGGTCGTGCAGGCGCTCGCCTTCGATCATCGCGGCGTAGACCTGATCGTTGGCTGATGGAGTGACATACGCCTCGCCGCGGATGGCAAGGTACCTGGGTCCGGGTCCGTCGGACGAGTAGTAGAGAAGCGAGACCTGGGGGCGTTCGGCGATGGCCTTGGCGAAGCCCTCATCTGGCTTGCGTGCCCAGATCGCCAGCTGTTGGGGGCCGTGCACCTGCGTGCTGCCGCGAAACGACATGGATGGGTAGCCATCGTCGCCGATGTAGCCGAGCACCAGCGCGTGGCCGCGCTCCGCGGCGCCGGTGATTGCCACCGCGATGTCGCCGGTCAAGTCAAGTACGTCTGCCATGCACTTCCTTTCGTCGGTAGGGGCCTACAGACGGAGACCACTTAGGTCTCCACGAGCACGCGAGGTTCGCCAGCGGCCGGTGTGGATGCCGGTGCGCCGGGAGCCTCCGGAGCCGCGGGGGGCTTGCGTGAGAGCAGACTCGCGGGAACGAGTGCGCAGACCAGGAGGATGAGCGTCCACCAGAACGTGTGGCCGAAGGCCGCGGCGATGATCGGGGTGGCATGCGCATGGGCGCTGGCGGGGACGCTCTGGGCGGCGGCGAGGCCAGTGTGTCCCGCCACGCGTCCCAGGTGCTCGGTCAGCTGGTGGGTCAGTACGACGGATATGAGCGCGATACCGATCGAGGCGCCGACGCGTTGGATGATGTTCAGCGCCGACGTCGCGCGGGCGATCTGAGGGCGAGTAAGGGTCTGATAGGCCGCCGCCATCGCAGGCATCATCGTCGCGCCCAGCCCCAGCCCCATCACGAACAAGGTGAGTTCGATCAGGACGTAGGAGGTGTGCGCACCGACGTGTGTGAGCGAGAACATTCCGATGATCGTGACGAGCAGGCCGCCGAGCACAACGCGTCCGGGGCCGGTGCGATCTGTGGCCCGCCCCGCGAAGGGCATCATCAGCGCGGCACCCAGGCCTTGGGGCGCGGTCAGCAACCCGGCGTGCAGCGGTGATTGGCCGCGCGCGATCTGAAAGTACAGCGGCAGCAGCAGCGCCGCGCCGAAGTAGGCCATCGCGAACAGCATCGTCGTCCCGGACGCGGCGCTCACCGCTCGCTGCTTGAACAGGCGCACATCGAGCAGTGCGCCCTGCGTGCGCAGCGCGTGCATCACGAAGCCGAGGATCAGGGCGAGACCAACGAGCATCGGCACGAACGCGCGAGCGGAACCGATTCCACCGCTGGAGGAGGTCTCGGCGAGGCCGTAGACAAAGGCTGCGAGCCCAGGGGAAAGCATGATCAGGCCGATCCCGTCCAGCCGCTCACTGGGCGCCGGGCGGTCGGTGGGTAGCACCCGGGACGCCAACAGCAGCACGACGATCCCGATCGGCACGTTGACGTAGAAGATCCACCGCCAGGACGCATCGTCGACGAGCAAGCCGCCGATGACCGGGCCGAACACCGGCCCGAGCATCGCCGGGATACCGATCACGCTCATCACGCGCCCGACGCGCGATGGTCCCGCCGTCTGCGTGAGCATCGTCATCCCGGCGGGCAGGATCATGCCGCCGCCGATCCCTTGAAGCACCCGGAAGGCGATCAGCGAGTCAACCGACCAAGCCGCGCCACACAGCGCCGATCCGGCCAGGAACAGGCTGATCGAGGTCATGAACAGCCGCTTGGTGCCGAAGCGGTCAGCGGCCCAGCCCGAGAGCGGGATCACCGTGGCCAGCGCGAGCAGATAGCCCGTGGAAACCCACTGGATCGTCGACAGCGAGGTGTGGAACCGGCGGGCCAGCGTGTTGATCGCGACGTTGACGATCGTCGTGTCGAGGATCGACATGATCGCGCCAAGCACCACGACGGTGGCCACCCCGATCAGCGCACGGTCAAAGAGCTTGCCCTGCGAACCTTCGACGGAGCTCATGGCTAGCCTCCCTTCGCGATACTCTCTGACTGGAATGTGTGAAGTCCAAATACTTCGATCTTGAAAGTAGCATGATGCGATCATGCCTGCCGCGAGCGCACAGACTGACCACGGCCCGACGATCGAGGAGCACGTCGATGAGCTCTTGTCGTTGCTGTGGGAGACCTTTCGCGGTCTCAAGCACTCAAGTCCACCGCCGCAAGAACTGCGCGACGCGGCCACGCGCGGGTCGCTGGGACCGCGTCACATGCCGGCGCTGCTCGCGGTCGCGGCGGCCGGACCGCTCAGCGTCAGTGAACTGTCACGGCGGCTGGGCTTAGGACTGTCGAGCACCAGCGCAATCGTCGGGCAGCTCAACCGGGCTGGCCTGCTCGTGCGCGCGGAGGATGAAGCCGACCGCCGGCGCACGATCGTCCGCCTCCACGACGACTACCAAGGCGTCATCGGCGCCTGGTCCGGACAGACCCTGGCCCCGCTTCGCAGCACCCTCGAGCGTCTCGCTCCGCGGGCCCGTGCCGAGTTCATGGAGGGTTGGCGGATTCTGCACGAGGAAGCGACCCGGGCGGCGCCCGTCGACACCGACCAGTGCAGCCCGACTAAGGAATGAACGCGCTCGCGCCCGCGAGGATCGCGCCGGCGTGCGCTGTCATCGCGCTCCCTGCCTCTCCGAGGAGCTATACCACCGACGCCCGGCCAGGCCCCGTCAACCCTGGGGCCCACGGCTACGGAGCCAGACGCTGCATTCGCCAGCGGCCGTCCTCCCCGCGCGTGTAGAGCAATCGGTCGTGGAGACGGTCCGCCCCGTGCTGCCAGAACTCGAAGCTCTCCGGCACCACACGGAATCCGCCCCAGGCATCGGGCAACGGCAGCTCCGCGTTGGCGTGCCGCTGCGTCAGTTCGGCTACCCGCGCTTCGAGCACCTGGCGACTGTCGATCGCCTGGCTCTGGGGTGACGCGAGTGCGCTGAGCTGGCTCGCGCGCGGGCGGCTGCGCACGTATTCGGCCGACTCCTGGACGGTTGTGCGGTGCACCCCTCCCTCGATTCTGACCTGGCGTCCGAGCAGCTCCCAGTAGAACAGCAGTGCGGCGCGCGGATTGGCCGCCAGCTCCTCGCCCTTGCGACTGGCGTAGTTCGAGTAGAACACGAACCCACGCTCGTCGCATTGCTTCATCAGCACCATTCGCACCGACGGGGCGCCCTGCGTCGAGGCGGTGGCGAGCGCGGCCGCCTCCGGCGCTCGTACGCCGGCGCGGGCGGCGTGTTCGAACCAGGCGGCGAATTGGGCCACGGGATCGGGATCGAGATCCTGCTCGCGCAGCGGTGGTCGGTTATCCGACACCCGGGGATTATCTCCCCCGGGGAAATGCCGGTCTCGGGCGCCACCGCGGCCCACCGCTGGAGCGGACACCTGCGGCGGATACCAGGGCTCCGTCGTTTACAGCTTGTTCACAGGCGTGCGGCCAGAATCAGGAAGGGTTTCGCCATGGGCTCCGATGCTCCCGATCCGGCCTCGCTCACGGCAGAGGAGCATCGGCTGCAAGAGGCCCGGGCCGGAGTGCCGTGGCGCGCATGGGGGCCGTACCTCAGCGAGCGTCAGTGGGGGACGGTTCGCGAGGACTACAGCGACAACGGTGACGCGTGGTCCTATTTCAGTCATGATCAGGCCCGATCGCGCGCCTACCGGTGGGGTGAGGACGGTCTGGCCGGGATCAGCGACGACCAGCAGCGGCTGTGTTTCGCGCTCGCGCTGTGGAACGAGCGGGACCCGATCCTGAAGGAGCGGCTATTCGGGTTAACCAATGCCGAGGGCAACCATGGCGAGGACGTCAAGGAATATTACTTCTATCTCGACAACCTCCCGACACACAGCTACCAACGCTGGCTGTACAAGTACCCGCTGGCCGAGTTCCCCTATACCGATCTGGTGGCGGTGAACGGGGCTCGCTCACGGGAGGAATTTGAGTACGAGCTCGTCGACACGGGCGTGTTCGACGACGGCGACTACGTCGATGTCGAGGTCGAGTACGCAAAGGCCGGCCCTGAAGACATCCTCTGTCGCGTGACCGTGCACAACCGCGCTGCTCACGATGCGGGCCTCCATGTGCTGCCGACGCTGTGGTTTCGTAACACATGGTCGTGGCGAGCCGGTGTGCCTAAACCGCACCTGACTCGCGTCGAGTCCGCGACTGCAGTGGTGCGAGCCGAGCATCAGCAGCTCGGAGTGTTCTATCTCTACGCCGAGGCGGGAGCTGACCTCCTGTTTTGCGAGAACGAAACGAACGCGGCGCGCGTATCAGGCGCCGAGAGCCCGACCCGCTTTGCCAAGGATGGCATCGGTGATCACCTCCTCCATGGTGCCGACACGGTCAACCGCGACGGCGAAGGCACCAAGGTCGCGGTGCACGTCCGCCTTGACGTACCGGCGGGCGGGGAGGCGACGATGCGCGTACGGCTAACGCGTGAAGGCCCGGAGGAGCTCGTGGCGCCGTTTGCCGGCGCGGACGAGCTGATCGCCCGACGGCGCGCCGAAGCGGACGAGTTCTTCGATGCGATCACCCCTGCGGCCGTCGACGACGACGCGAAGGCTGTGATGCGCCAGGCGCTGGCGGGGATGCTCTGGTCAAAGCAGTCCTATTACTTCGATGTGGACCGTTGGCTGCGCGAGCGCCACGCTCACCCGCTGCGAGCTCCGGCGCGGCGAGGCAGCCGCAATGACACGTGGTTCCACATGGTGAATCACGACGTCGTGTCCATGCCCGACAAGTGGGAGTACCCATGGTACGCCGCCTGGGACCTGGCGTTTCACTGCATTCCTCTGGCCATGGTCGATCCAGACTTCGCGAAACGCCAGATCACTCTGATGCTCTCCCAGGAGTACCTCCACCCCTCTGGCCAGATCCCTGCCTACGAGTGGAACTTTGGTGACGTGAACCCGCCCGTCCACGCCTTCGCGACGCTTTTCCTGCACCGTTTGGAGTCCGAACTCGGTGAGGACGATCTGCCGTTTCTCCAGGAGTGCTTCGCCAAGCTGCTGGTGAACTTCACCTGGTGGGTGAACCGTAAGGATCGTACTGGTCGCAACCTGTTCGAAGGTGGCTTCCTCGGTTTGGACAACATCGGCGTCTTCGACCGCAGCGCCGCCCTGCCCACGGGTGGAAGCCTGGAACAGGCGGACGGCACCGCCTGGATGGCGCTGTTCAGTCAGAACATGCTCGACCTCGCGTTGGCGCTGCTCGAGCACGACGAGACCTATGAGGAATTCGTGCTCAACTTCGTCGAGCGCTTCTTCTGGATCGCCGCCGCCATGGACCCAATCGGCGAGCATCCCGACGAGATGTGGGACGAGGAGGACGGTTTCTTCTACGACGTCCTGCGCCTGCCGGATGGCACTGGGACGCGGATCAAGGTGCGCTCACTCGTGGGTCTGCTGCCCGTCTGCGCCACGTCGGTGATCGAGGCCGATGTGATCGATCGATATCCGCGGCTGGCCAGTCGAGTCGGTGCCTTCCTCGACCGTAACCAGGACCTCCTCTCCAATATCGCCGATCCGCTCGTGCCCGGTGTCCAAGGTCGGCGGCTGCTCTCGCTCGTCAACGAGCAGAAACTTCGCCGCATCCTGGCCCGGATGCTCGACGAGGAGCGCTTCCTTGGGCCGCATGGAATCCGCTCGATCTCCCGCTGGCACCTCAACCACCCTTACAGCTTTGACGTTGCCGGCGTGGAGTACCGGGTGCAGTACGAACCCGCGGAGTCCACCAGCGGAATGTTCGGCGGCAACTCCAACTGGCGAGGGCCGGTCTGGTTCCCGATCAACTTGCTCCTCATCCGCGCCCTGCTCCAGCATTACCGCTACTACGGCAATGACCTGAAGGTCGAGTGTCCAACCGGCTCGGGGACGATGATGACACTGTTCGAAGTCGCCCAAGAGCTGTCGCGCCGCCTCGCCGGGACCTTCCTCCGGGACAGCGACGGGCGACGTCCCGTCTACGGCGCAACCAAGCTATTCCAGGAGGACCCGCATTGGCGTGACCTGATTCTCTTCTACGAGTACTTCCACGGCGACAACGGGGCCGGGCTCGGCGCCTCACACCAGACCGGGTGGACCGGCCTCGTGGCGCGACTGATTCAGAGCCTCGGCCAGATCGACTCGGCGAGCGCGCTCGAGGGCCATCAGTGGCCGTTGGCCCGCCCGTACCGTCGCGTGGGCTCAACCCCTAGGGGTGGGGTCGGCGGCCCGTAGTTCGCCCCAGGTCGGCGCCGTGGGAGCGATCCCCATCTGGCGCACGATCGCTTGGGCGGCGACCGTGATGCCCTCGGTGAAGGTGGGAAAGGCGGGTTGGAGCTCAGCGACCTGCTCGATCCGCAGGTTGGCCGTCATGCACGCGGAGGCGGTCTGCACCACCTCGGCCGAGTACTCGCCCAGGACGTGAGCGCCGAGGATGTAGCGGCGGTTGCGCTCCACGATCAGCTTGCAGAATCCCTCCGGGTGATCGTCGATCACGGGGCGCACGAGGTCCCGATAGCGCGCGATCCCGACTTCGCAGTCATAGCGCGCTCGGGCTTGAGCTTCGGTCAGTCCCACGCCGCCGTACTCGGGGTCGGTGAAGCTGCCGGTGGGCACGAACTCGTGCGAGAACCGCCGCCGGGTACCGAGGACGGCGTTTTCGGCCGCGACGCGACCCTCCAGACGGGCGCTGGGCACCAGCATGCTGATCCCGTTGATGTCCCCGGCCGCGAAGATGTGCGGCAGGTTGCTGCGCAGTGAGGCATCGACGGTGACGTATCCGCGGTCGGTGTCGATGCCGATCTTGGCAGCGTCAATCGCGTCGGCATTGCCCGGCCAGCCGACGGCGAGGAACACCGCCTCGACAGCCAGCTGCGCCTGCTGCGCGCCGGATCGATAGTGAACGGTGGCGCCCGTGGGGGTGCGTTGCAGCCGCTCGACGAGCGTGCAAGGCCGCGTTGATGCCCGCAGGTCCTCCCCCCAGCACGAGCAGCCTCATCGCGACGCCGGTGAGGGCTCGGTTGCACCTCGGTACGGTGCGCACGGGGAGCCGCTGACTCCGAGCCCGTCGACGCGGAACACCCGGCCGGCATCGGGCGCTCGCGCCAGGGCTGTCTCGTCGAGACCGTGCCGGGCTGTCGTAATGAACAGCGTCGCCAGATCTGGTCCGCCGAACGCGCAGGACGTCGGCCGGTCCACCGCAACCGGCACGGTGCTCAGCAGCGACCCGTCCGGGCTGTAGCGCCGCACTGCTGCGCCACCCCACAGCGCGACCCAGATGGCACCCTGCGCGTCGACGGTGAGCCCGTCCGGCGCGACGCCGAGTTCGGTGATCCGCACGATCGTATGGCGTCGACGGATGTCGCCAGTCTCCCCATCGAACGCGAAGGCGTCAATCGTGCCGGTACCGCTGTCGGACAGGTACATGGTGCGGCCATCGGGGCTCCAGCCGATCCCGTTGGAGATTGTCAGTCCCGCGAGCATCGTCGTGCACGTGCCGTCGAGCTCGAGCCGGTACAACACGCCCGCTCCCGGGGATTCATCGTGCGCCATCGTTCCGGCCCAGAACCGGCCCTGCGGATCGCACGCCCCGTCGTTCATCCGCACGTCGCTGCGCCCGGCCTCGGGCTGGGCAAGCTCGCGCACCGTCCCCGCCGCGTCGGTGAACAGGAACCCGGGGCCGGCGGCCAGCACGTAGCCCCCGCCGAGGACCGGCGCGACAGCTCCGACGAAGCGGTCGAACCGAACCGGCGCGGCCTCGTCGAGACGACCGTCGGATCGCAACCGCGCTCGGTGCAGCAGCGATCCGACGATGTCAACCCATAACAGCTCATCGCGCTCAGCATCCCAGCGCGGTCCCTCGCTGAGCACCCCAGGTGTCGCCGAGCATGGCACCGGGACGGGCGGCATCGTAGTTGCGTTCACTGGCTCGCGCATCACCGGACTGCCACAGGCTAGCCAACCGCCCGCGGTATGAGCTCCGCACCGTGGAGGGCGAGAGATGAAATGAACATGAGAGAGCGGTCACAAGATGGTCACCCCTGAGCCAGGCCGCCGCGTCTAGGCTGCCGAAATCCGCCGCGGATAGCTGACGCTCCGGGAGGGGCGAGTGGGACATGGTCTGAGTTCGTGAGGCGCAAGCGCATCGGTCACACCACGCTGGTCCTTGTCGTCGCCGCCATCGTCGTGGCTGCGATCGCGGGCAGCGCGAGCGCGCTGGCGAGTGGGAGGTCAAGCCAGAGTGCCGCCGCCGCGTCCGAGTTCACCAATCGGGTGTTCGCGACCGGCGCGAAGATCGTGCACATGACCCCGAGGGGCCGCGAGGCGATCTCCGCGCCGGACGACATCACCTACCTCGGTGGCCACATCTTCGTGGGCTTCCAGAACGGGGTTGGACCCCAGGGCCAGCCCAGCACAATGGGCAATAAGAAGAGCACGATCGTTGAGTTCACCCTCAACGGCCGTGTTGTCGACCAGTGGGACGTGGTCGGGAAATGTGACGGGCTCACCGCGGATCCGGTGAGTGATCGTGTCATCGCCACGGTCAACGAAGACGCCAACTCGAGCATCTACGTGATTGACCCCGTGCCCGCGGGAAAGGCGGTCCATTACCGCTACAACAAGCCGTTGCCATCCCGCGGGGGAACGGACGCGATTGAGGTCTACCGCGGCTTGATCCTACTGAGCGCCTCCGCTCCTGGCACCACGGGGGCGCCGGCGCCGCAGGCCAACTACCCAGCCGTCTATCGAGCCGTCTTCGACGCCAACACGCATGTTGCCACCCTTCACGCGCTCTTTTATGACGAGGGATTGGCCACGGTCGCCAACACGAACAGTGCCCAGCGCGGTAAGCGCGTGCGTCTCGCGCTGACCGACCCCGATTCAAACGAGGACGTTCCGGGCTACGCAGACCGGTTCGCCGGCGACTTCATGCTCACCAGCCAAGGGGACAAAGAACAGATCTTCGTCACCGATGCGGGCGGTCCTCACCAGGCCCTGTCGGTTCTGAAACTGACCGACTCCGTTGACGACACGGCGTGGCCTTCCGACCGCTCGGGCGCGATCTACACCACAGACAACTCCAACAACACGATCAACAAGATCACGGGCCCGTTCAAGCGAGGCACCGTCTTCGTCGCGGATACACCGTGCGATGCCAACGGTGCTCCGAGCATCTGCCCCGGCGCGGGCTTCCCGCCGAACTACCTCGGCCAGCTGAACCCGCGCACCGGCGTCATCACTCGCGTTCCCCTCCGCGGCCCAGCCGCTGCCGCCCAGGGCATGCTCTTCCTCCCCTGAAGGCGCCTCGACACGCGCGAGGACCACGACGACGCCGGCTTTTCTGTGCGGTGCCTTCCTCCTCGATCGTTGATTCCGCGGTGGCGCCCTCAGGCTTACGCGTCCGTCGCGTGGGCGTCCCGGAAGAACAGCCAGGCGAGCGCCACGCACACCGCCACGGTCGCGAGCAGGCCGACCATCGCCGGTACCACGGCCAAGGCAGGGAAGTGCTGATGGGCTTGGAGACCAACATTGAAGAGCCTGGCTCGGGCTTGTGGCGGGAGGCCGCCCGGGTACACACCGAAGCGCGACGCGTGCCTCGCGCCGGCCAGCCCGACGAATGCGCCGAGCAGGAGCATGAGGGCGAGCGCTCCGCGTCCCCAGATCGGCATGCCGGAGCGCCGGCGATCGTGCGACGGGGTTGCCGGCAGATCGGCGACGAGCGCATCGAGTTCGCCATACGTGCGGGCGGAGAACACCGCTCCGAGCCGCTCGTCGAGCTCCTCAGCCAGCAGGCGCCCCTCGGTCGTGGCCTGGTGCAACCGCGCGGCTACCTGTTCCCGATCGGAGTCTGAAGCTCGGAGCATTGACCGTCCCGCCACGACAGCGAGGCTAGCGCGCGTCCGCGTCGGCGGCAAACGGTTGCTGCTCGGTAATCTGACCGTGGGCTAGTGAGGCCGCCGTGAATGAGGAGATCCAGCATTGAACGAGCCGATCGCGGCGGACCATTGCCTCGCCCCCAGCCGGTCGGGCCCGTCTGCCCATGGCGGCGGCTACACGAGCCTGTTCCGGCCCTGATCGCCGCCGGCAGCCTCGAGCCGTCGGTGATGGCGAGGATCACCCGAGCTCGAGCTGGCGATCCTCCGCACCGAGACTCAGGTCGAACCCGAGGTGGCCGCCGTCCTGATCCGCCTCATCGCAGCGATCGCGGGGCCGCTGACCGACGATGCAGAGCTCAGGGATGGCCTCGTGACGCTGATCGACGCGCACGCTCCCGTCGCATCAGGCGACAACGCATACCTCGCGAGATCGGGTCCGGCGAGTCTCAGCCGGCGGAGGAGATGACAGATGTGCCAGGCTGTACGGATGCCGAGCGACGAGCAGATCGAGGCGGTGATCGAAAAGCTTGAGACCGAGCGCGAGCATCTGCGACAGCGCGAGGGGAGCGCCGATCCGACCCTTGAGCAGGATGCCCTGCGGCTTGAGGAAATCCGGGTTGAGCTCGATCGCCTATGGGACCTATTGCGCCAGCGCAGGGCGCTGCGCAACGCCGGGGGCGATCCCGACACAGCGTCGGAGCGCTCGGCCGACATCGTGGAGCGCTACTGGCAGTAATCCGTGGCGCGCTGCGCCGCACCGAGGCACTGACGGCGTTACACGCGCGGGAGCACCCTGCGCAGGCCGTCGCTGCCTGCGGTGGTTGTTCCACTGAAGCCCGGTCCGGCGCGCCCCGCCCATTGCGCTTCGGTGATGGCGTCGGGTTCGGCCGGGAGGTAGTGGGTGAGGATGAGTTCGTGGACTCCTGCGCGTTCAGCGACACCGCCGACTTCGGTGACGTCGGTGTGAAGCGCGGCCATCCGTTCCAGGGCGGCACCGGTGGTGCCGTGCCGCTCGAGATAGTCCAGGTCGGCCACGCAGTGGACGAGGATGTCGGCCCCCTGGGCCATGGCGATGAGATCGTCGTTGACGGTCGTGTCGCCTGAGAACACGACCGAGCCGTCGCTGGTGTCGAAACGGTAGGCGAGGGCGGGAACCGCGCGGCCGTGGGTCACGGCGACGGTGGTGACCCGCACAATGTCATCCTCAAACACGACGGCGGGAGTCTGGGTGATGCCCTCAGTCCGAGCCGGGAGGGGGATGTCGATGGCTCGCACGAGCGCGCCCGCGTCGGGCATGAGCGCGTCGAGCGGCATCACGTTGAGGTGGTAGGCGTAGCCGGCGAGGATGTCCTCGACCAGGTCCGCGGTGCCGGGGGCCGGTCGTTCCGGGTGGATCGTTGTCTCCCGGTGGAAGGTGGCATCACCTGCGGGCAGGGCTTGGGGTCGCGACGGTCCGTAGACGCGGATCGGCGCGAGCGGACCGTGATCGTCGACACGGACGCCCCACGGGTACAGGAGCATGCCCGCGAGATCACCGGTGTGGTCGCCGTGGAGGTGGGTAAGCAACACGGCGTCGAGATGTGTGAAGTCAAGCCCGGCGTCGATGAAGGCCGATGGGCACCCCCGGCCGCAGTCGATCACGAAGACACGTCCGTCGACGATGATCGCTGACGAGATCCCCCCGCGACCGGCGACGGGCATCGGTGCCGCCGCGGTGCCCAGGAGCACCAATTCGGTTGTCATGCTCACCTCTCCTTTCCTGCTGTCGGGTGCGCGTCGGTATCCGCGCGCAGTATGACCATCGCCCAGTCGCCCGTTCAGGGCCCGCGTGTCGTGTATTGCGGGTCGCGAGCGTCCCGTAAATCTGGTATGCTCCTTTCGGGAAGATTGAGTCCCGACAGTGATGGCCGTCCGGATCGAGAAACGGCAACCGCTCGGAGGTGCCATGAGTGACGAACTGATTCAACAGCGGCGTTGGATGATGCTCGGGGTGCTCGTCTACGAGGCGGCATGGGCGTCGGTGCTCGTCGGGGTCATCGGCATCGTCGTTGCCCTCCACTGGCTGCCCGGGCGACCAGCGCCAATCCGATCCGCGGCCGACAGCGAGCCGGTGGCGCAGGAACACGAAGCGCCCGTCCTGATCGAGGCCTGACATGAGCACTCGGTCTCCCCGGATCACGCCTGCGGATCCTCTCGACGACGTGGCCTCCGAGGAGGAGATCCGCCAGCCGCGCGGACGCCCCCGCAGCCTCGCCTCCGAACAGGCGATCCTCGCCGCGACGCTCGACTTCATCGCCGAGGGCCACGGCCCATCAACGATCAGCATCAGCGCGGTGGCCCGGCGTGCCGGCGCCGGCAAGGACACGATCTACCGGCGCTGGCCGTGCAAGGAGGACCTCCTCCTCGACGCGCTCGGATCGCAGCAGCGCGAGCTCGACATTCCCCCTGACACCTCGACCCGAGAAGCACTGGTCGCACTGCTCGCCGATCTCATCGAGCGCCTGCAAGGCGAGCGCAACCGCCGCATCCTGCGCAGCCTCCACGGAGCCGGTGACGAGTTTCCCAAGCTCAACCGGCAATACCACGAACAGATCATCGAGCCACGACGGGAACGAGTTCGCGCCCTCGTGCGCGCCGGGATCGCCCGGGGCGAACTCACCACCGACGGTGACCCCGCCCAAGCCGCGATGATGCCGTTCGCCGCGGTCGTCATGAACGCCCTGGAAGAGACACCAATCACCGGAAACCCCCGCCGCGTCGCCGAGCAGATGGTCATCGGCCTGTTCGACGGCATCGCCGCCTGTTCCCCCCGCGATGTCGGCGCTTGAGCGGCTGCACAAGAAGACGCGCCTGGCCGCGGAGACCAAGCTCGGCAGCGACGAGGAGGTCATCACCATCTTCTCGGGCCGGTCCAAGCAGGCGCTGATCGTGACCGACCGGCAGGTGTTGATCGTGAAGCCGGGGTCGATGGCGGGGGCCGCTCTGGGCGCCAAAGCGACCTCGTTCCCGTTTCAGAGCATCACCAGGATCAATCTGCACACCGGACCCGGTTTTGCCGCGCTCGAGGTCGTCGCGGCGGACTATCCAGCGTCGGACAAGCCCGATCTGAGGGCCGCATACCAGTTGCCGAACTGGCTGGCGTGTCATCGGTCGATGGGCGAGTCGCCGTTGATCGGCGAGCTGCGTACCTACGTGCGCAGCGGAGGGCAATCGCAACCGGCCCGCACCGCCCTCAGCGATGCTCATCGCACTCTGCGAGACTGAGCTCGTGCCCCGCGATTTCGAAGATCTGTCGGACTACGGGCTCGACGCCGAGACCGAAGCGCGGCTGGTCAGCGCGCAGACCGAGTGCACATTCGTCTGGTCGACGAAGGACGGTTCGCCACTCGGCGTGATCATGAGCTACGTCATGCGCGACGGGCACCTCTGGCTCACCGCGAGCTCCAACCGCGGTCGGGTCAACGCGGTGGGACGTGACCCGCGGGTGGCGGTCGTCATCACGAGTACCGGCACCGAGTTGGGGCACGGAAAGTCGGTGACCTATCGCGGAACTTGTGTGGTTCACAGTGACGAGGAAACCAAGCGGTGGTTCTACACCGCACTCGGCGAGCGCCGCTTTCCCGATGACGAGCGTTACCGGGCTGAGTTCGTGCGTACGCTCGATTCCGTTCGCCGTGTGGTGCTTGAGGTGACCCCGACCGAGCGGATCGCCATCGACCTGGCCAAGATGCACCCGCGCGCGGAGATGTACCAAGCCTCGGACTAGAAGAGGAGTGCCAGCTCGGAGGGACTTGAGTTCGACGCTCTCAGCGGCGAGGGGTGCTTCGCCGCGACAATCCGGTCAGATCGCTTGGGGGAAGTTGAAGTAGTGGTGAGGATCGATCCGCTTGCGGGTCTGCTGCAGGCGCTTGAAGTTCTGGGCGTAATACGCCTGCTGCCAGCCCTTGAGAGTCGGATCGATGTAGTTCTGGTAGGCCTGCCCCGAGACGTATGGGCGCAGTTTGGTCCACGCTTGGTCGATCCACGACGCGGTGCTGCCGTCGCCGTAGTACTGGATGCAGAACAGCTGTTCGCGGTGGACGAATGCGGTCGCGGTTGGAGCCACCCGGTTCACCGCGCCGCCGTAGCAGTCGCACAGCAGTGAGCCTGCGCCCGGGGCTTGCACCGCGGCGATCATCGCCGCCCGGCCCGCGTTGGACAGCGGTTTGGCCACGTAATCCGACTTGGCATTGAACGTATTGCGGGGCAAGGTTCCGCCTGGCGCCGTCCCGACCGTGTGGCAGGCGGCAAGCGTCTTGGTCGAGCATCCGGCCAGCAGCAACTGCAGCGGCAGGTAGGCGAGGTTGACATGGCTGGTGAGTTGCGCGCCGGGTACCGCCAGGAGCGGGCCGAGCAGGCCGGGCAGGGCTGAGGAGGAACCGAGGTACTGCCCGTTGGCGTTGATCGTAGGCGTGGCACCCGAGTTCAAGTGCAGGATCGAGGTTGCCTTGTCGGTGGCGTGTGGCGCCCAGGACTGCCACGCCGCGATCGCCTCGCCCGCCGATGACCACGGCCACTGGACGTTGAAGTAGGCGGCGCTGGTAGGGAGCGAATGGATGGTAAACGTGAAGTCGGTGACGACACCGAAATTGCCACCGCCGCCACCTTTCAGCGCCCACAGGAGGTCGGAGTCAGTCGTCTGATTGACCGTGCGCAGCCTTCCGTCTGCGGTCACGATCTGCACGGCAATCAGGTTGTCGGCGGTGAGGCCGAAATGCCGAGCCGCGAGTCCGAATCCACCGCCCAGGGTGACGCCCGAGACGCCGACCGATGGGCATGAGCCGGCCGGGAGCGTCGCCCCGGCTTTGGCCAGCCCGGCGTACACGTCGATCAGCTGTGCGCCGGCCCCGATGGTGGCTGTGCCGGCGCTCTGGTTGACCGTGATCGCGTTCAGCTTGCGCAGATCCAAAACCACGCCGTTGGAAAGCGTGGAGTAACCGGCGTAGCTGTGACCACCCGAGCGGGCCCGCACCGGCACGTTGTGCGCGACCGTGAAGCGGATCGCGTTTCGCACATCGACCGAGTCAACCGGACGCGCAACCGCAGTCGGGAGCACGTTGTCGAAGCGTGGGTTGTACACGTGCGCGGCTGCGGTGAAGCCGGGCTGCCCGCGCTGGAACACGTGCCCTCTGATCGCCTGCTGCAGCGTGCTCGGCGCCCCCTTGGGCGCCTTGACGATGCGCGCGCCCGAGCGGACCCCAGAGCTGGCCTCCTGCGTCGTGGCCGCTGACCCACAGCCGGAGGCCAACGTCAGCAACGCACCACCCGCTCCGATCAGGAACGCGCGTCGGTCAACGTTGCCGTTGTCCCTCGCCTCCGGAGACTGCATGAGGTTGCCCAGCGTACTACCCGGATCAGCGTCTTCACCTTCGGGTCCGCCGCATGAGCGGGACATATCGAGTCCACCCCCTCGGTTCACGGGACGTGCGTTCCCCAGGGCCCGCTGGGCGGGCCCTCACGCGACCACCCCTCCGATTCGAGGGGGGTGGGCGTATTTGTGTTCGCTCCCGCGACGCGACGCGCCGCGCCGCGCCGCGTCCGCGCACCCATGCCCGCCCGGGAACCCATCGCCCGCTTCCACCGACTCACCGCGTGCGTTCCGCCGTCCCCGCGTAACGCTCGTCGGTGCAGGCGACCGAAAACGGATCGGGGAATGGCAGTCCAGGCGAGCCGGGTGCGCGTGAAGCGGAATCAACCCTGACGCAAGGCGGCGGTCGGTCGGCTCCCGTTCCGGAGCGTGTGCCGGCGCCGCCGGTGGTGGTTTCGGGGCGCCGGAGACTTCTTACGGTGTTGTTGGAATCTTCTGCGGTTGCTCTTCACCGCGCCGCGCATCATGCGCTCAGGGAGTCCATGACCACCGCGTCCGCAGTCAGTGCCGCTTTGGCGGCCGTCACCGTAGCCGCCGACTGATGTCGACACCTGGCGATAACGGCACGGACTCGCCGGACGCGGACCCGCGGGTCATCGGCCCAGTCGCGCGGGACGAGCACGCACCCCACCGGTTCAGGATCCCAGCGACTGGACGAGAAATCGCGGTCGGCAGGCGGCTAGGCCGAGCGCTCCTGATCGCTGGCGGCATTGCAGCTGCTGCGCTGCTCGTCGTGAGCACCGGCGCCATGAGTGTCCCCGGCGCTCCGGACGCCGAGAGCATCCAGACCAGCGCCCAAGCCTCTCTGGCGGCCAAGCGGATGGTGGCCAACCGGCAGTGGGCCTCGGCCACCTGCACGAACATCCTGGACTGGAAGAACGAGATCCACCACGACGCGACGAGTCTCGATCTTGGCTTCGGTGCGTTGGCCCGAATCCGGGACGCGATCGCCGCGACGACTCAGATGTCGGACACGTTGAACAAGCTCGGGCTGCCCCCGGGCGCGCAAACCGCGCCAGCTCGGGCCGAGATCGACCAGCTCCGCTCCGAGGTCGAGTCGCGCGTGCACAGCGTCGAAGGCGCTGCGGGCAGCGTCGCGGGTGGGAACCTTGCGGCGATCGGCGCGGTCCTGAGCGACCTCGAGACCGACACGGTCGTGGGAACGCCGATCGTCAACGAGCTCCGCCACGTTGTATCGATCGACCTCGGGCTCTCGCTCGTCGAGACCCGCGCGTGCCGGCAGCTCGTCGGGATCCCCATCTGAGCCGCCTCGAGACATGCTCGCCGAGCGGGCCGATCTAGGCCATGCCAACTGACGTTGTGGAGGCCCAAGCAGCCGTAGCGACCCAGGTCGCGAGGGCCACAGCCGCACAGCGTGCGCGTCGGTCGAGCAGACGATCTGGACGCCGGCTCGCAATGCGTCGCGGACGTGCTCGCCACTGAGGTCGAGGCGGAGGGGAAGGCCGTTGACCTCGAGCGCGACTTCGAACACGCGCTCCGGGTCGAGGGCGTTCTCCGGCCGACGGTTGATGTAGCGCCCCGTCGGATGGCTGAGGCAACGCACGCTCGGTTTGCGCAGCGCTGCTTCGACGCGCTTGGTCATGTCCCGTCGCGGCATCCGCTGCCCACCGTGCACGCTTTCCTGCACCCAGTCGAGCTCGGAGAGGATGTCCTGGGCAAGGTCAAGCCGCCCGTCAGGAAGGATGTCGCACTCAATCCCGCGCAACACGCGAAACGGCGCCAGTAGTTCATTCGCGGCGGCGATCTCTTCGCCCTGCCGGCGGACATCGTCCGGCGTCAGCCCGCGGACAGCGCCCACGGCCGGCGTGTGATCGCAGATCGCGAGGTATTCGTGGCCGCGCTGCAGAGCGGCGCGGGCCATCTCCTCAACGCGAGGTGCGAGGCGCCCGGCGAGATTGCTGGCTAGTGAAACACGCCGAAGTACCGCGCCGAACCGGCACCCGCATAGACCTTCACGAGGCCCGACGCGGTGAGCGTCCTCGAAGCGCCGGTGACCGTGTTTCCGGTCGCCGTATGGGTGAGCAGGTCGTTGACGTACATGAGCGCGCGCTGAGCAGCGGGCCGGGTGTCGTGCCACACCACGATCCCATCTGACTCATTCCCCGGCAATTGGTTTGACCACCTCGGGGGTGAGCTCGCTCCCCTTGGCAGGCGGTATCCGGCTGCATCACACGCGCGTGTGGTCTTGGGGCGAGGAGCGGTGGACGTCGACCGGTTGGATCGATGGGAAACCGAAGCCGGCAAAGAGCCGGGGGTCGCTGAATAGGGTGATGCGTGCGATGCCGGTGGTGGTCGTGGTGAGCACGACGAGCGCGAACGCGTCGTGGACGCCGTCTTTATTGCGGCGGTAGGCCGCAGCGGCGGGCTGCCCGTTCGCGTGTGTGGGGAGCATTCGGTACACGCCGGGTGATCCGAGGAACCGCTGGATGAACCGCAGGCAGTTCTGCTTGCCAGCAAACCACGTCGCGGAGGAAGTCATCTCAAGCGTGGCATCGGTGCGCAGCGCCCGGTCCAGGAGTTCCAGATCGCCCTGCTCGAAGGCTGCGATGTACTGGTCCAGAAGCTCAAGCGCCTTCGGCTCGCTGGGCTCCGTGAGTTCCTCGGCCTGCGGCGCGACCTGATCGAGCCGCGCGCGGGCGCGCTGGAGCGCGCTCTTGACTGCCGCCGTGCTCGTGTCGAGCATCTGCGCGACCTCAAGCCCCGACAGATCGAGCACGTCCCGGAGGATCAGCACTGCGCGCTGGCGCGCGGGGAGATGCTGAAGGCTCGCGATTAACGCGAGCCGAAGGCTGGCCCGTGCGCTGGCGATCGCCGACGGGTCCTCGGACTCCGAGGTAACCAGCGCATCAGGAATCGGCTCAAGCCACCGAACCTCCGGCCCCGCGCCATCTGTCTCGGCGTCCGGGTCCTCGCCGGGCCCAGCCAACCCGGACGGCAACAACCGGCGGTCGCGGTGCTGCAGTGCGGTCAAGCACGCGTTGGTAGCGATCCGATACAGCCAGACACGCAATGAGGAGCGACCTTCAAATCGCCCGTAGGAACGCCACGCCCTCAGGTAGGTCTCCTGCAGGACATCCTCAGCCTCCTCCGCGGAGCCGAGCATGCGGTAACAATGCGCGCGCAACTCTCGGCGAAACGGCTCCGTCGCGCGCACGAACCGATCGTCCTCAAACGACAAGGCCGTCGTCTGTGCGCTGCTCACAACGTTCTTACCGCTCGCGCGTACCACGCCGCACCTCGATCATCGCCGTATGACGATCGGACGGGCCGAGTCTCGCGCGTCGGGGCCGCAGATGACCATCGCCCGAAACATACGGGGCGGCCCGCGGACATGCCGGCGCGAGCCTCACGCCTTCGCTCGCGCCGGCGAGTCGTTGATTCCCGGTCCGCCGGTCAGGCTGCGTTCTCAGCACAGTTGTGGAAGGCCTCCACGCACCAGGTGCCGTCCTGCTTGCACAGCACCCATCCATCCAGCGTCCTGCTCTCTGGCGCAGGCTCGGCCTGGCCGGCGAACACGATCGCACCCTTGCTGAGCACGATCGCCGTATCCGGACCCTTGAACCGGATGCGCTGCACATCGTGGATACCCCGAGAGCCCTTGAGCGGGCCGGCAAACACCGACGCCATCGTCGTGTGGATCGCGTCTCTGTCCTCCATGACGGTTCCCGAATGCACCGCCGTCGCGTCGGGCGCGTACAGCGCCACGAAGGCGTCGGCGTCGTTGTCCGCCCATGCGGCGTAAACGCCGTCGAGCACCGTGCGCACTGCGCTCTCGTCCGTCGTGGAAATGATCTGGGTGGCAGTCATGATCCTCCTGTCCGCGAGTTCATTTACGTGCGCTCCTGCAGCCGAACGGCGGCCGCCTTTCCTCCTCGGCCCCATCGAGCGACACCAGCCCGTCTGGGCAAGAGCTTTTGAAGGTATTGACCAGCCGACCGGCCCAAAGGAATCGGTTACCCGCCAAATCGTTACCGGCTGCAGGAGACTTGGCAGACCCGATCCGGATGTCGATCAGTCCCGCGTTCGCCACCGATCCCCGTGTGCGGATGTCGAGAATTCCTGGCGGTGATTGGGCTGGGTCGCTACTGTGGCGCTGAGCCCAGCAGCTTTTCCGGTCTGTGGCGCTCCTCTGAGGAGCGGACGGAGGGCCTGCCGGTCGCGCGGTCGTAGTTGAGCCGCAGCAGCGCGACCACATCCTCGACGTCGGCATCGTTCTCGATTCGCCGGGCGGCCGGACCCTGCTTGCCGGGGAAGACCGGGTGATCGACGATCCGCCCCTCCTGGCGGAGCTGCACCCAGACGGCCTTGGGGAAGCCGAAGTGCGCCGCATGGTCGCCGTGCAGATGGCCCAGCGCCCGTCGCCCGACGGTGAACGCGAACTCACCGCGTCGGCCAGGTCCGGCCTCGACGCCGGGCCACGAGGTGACCTCGGCGGTGATGCGTTGGCTGGCGGTGAGACGGCTGGCGGTAGTGATCATGGGAGACCTCCTGGGAAAGCGAATCGGGGTGATGGAAAACACACTACAAGCTCAAGTAAGCTTGAAGTCAAGGCCAATGTCCGAGCTCCTGACCATCGGCGAGGTTGCCCGCCGCAGCGGCGTGGCCGCGTCCGCGCTTCGCTTCTACGAAGACCGCGGGCTCATCACCTCCGAGCGCGCCGGCTCCGCTCACCGTCGCTATCCCAGGGCCGTTCTGCGACGCATTGCCTTCATTGTCTACGCCGAGCGGATCGGGCTCACGCTCCGGGAGATTGGCGTCGAGCTGGCCAAGCTGCCCGCCAACCACGCACCCACCCGCCGCGACTCGTCCCGCCTCTCGACTCAGTGGTCGAGACGCATCGACGTGCGCGTCGCCGAGCTCGAGCGTCTGAAGCACGGACTGACCGAGTGCATCGGCTGCGGCTGCCTCTCACTCGACCGCTGCCGCCTGGCCAATCCCAGTGACCGCGCCGCCGCCAGCGGCCCGGGGCCCCGCTACTGGATCGGCGACCAGCCGCTCAGCCGCGAGCCCTAGCCGCCAAAAGGTCGTCCAGGACCGCCGTGGTGACGCTTGTCACACAGCTCGCTTCCTGTCGTTTGTGCGCCGATGCGGTGGAGGATCGCCGGGTCGCCTTGGTAGTCGATTCCGTGTGTTGTGGCGTCGGCGGGTTCGAGCAGCCCGAGCAGGAGTCCGAGGATCGGTTTGGGGGGTCCGGTGAGCGTCGCGTCGGCGCGATCGGCTGGTCCGAGCCGGGTGTGGATGCTGCCGTCGCGGGTTTCGATCACGATTGGCTGATCGCCGATGTGAAGCGCGATGGTGACGGGGGACGCGTCGGGCTGGCGGTCGGTGAGCATCAGCTCGAGCGCCCAGGCGAGCCAGTGGCTGTGGACGGCGTCGCCGGGCTTCTGCTCGGTCATCAGCGGTAGCCCCCACCGGATCAGATCCTCGAGCACTGGCCGGAGCTGCTCGCCGCGCGGGGTGAGGCGGAACAGGGTGGTGGCGATCGGTGGCGGTGCGTCCTCACGCGCGATCACGTCGGCGTGCTCGAGTTCGCGCAGCCGCGCGGCGAGCAGGTTGCTGGCGATCCCGGGCAGCCCGTTGCGCAGGTCGGTGTACCGGCATGCTCCGCGCAGCGCGAGCTCGCGGACGATCAACAGTGTCCACCGGTCGCCGACCACGTCGAGCGATTTCGCGATCGCGCAGTACTCGTCATAGGACCTCATTGCCGGACTTACTCTAGCAGAAGGTAAAAAAAATAATTTTATTACTTGCTTTAAGTTTCCTCTTGGTTTAGAACTCCGTCAGAACTTGTCCGACCCCGCATCCCGGGAGGAGTCATGAAACACAAGCCGCTGATCCTGCACCAGGCTGGCCCTCCGGCTCGGTACGAAGCTGGTCGTCGCGTCCGGGCTGTTCTCGATGGCCGCGTTCTACCTCTGGGTTACGACCGCCTCGGCCAGCACTGGCTATGGGACGATCGCCGCCCAGATGGTCGTGCTCGGGACGGGCATGGGCCTCACCAGCGCGCCCGCGACCGAGGCGATCATGGGCGTGGTGCCGCAGGCCAAGGCCGGTGTCGGGTCGGCGGTCAACGACGCCACCCGCCTGCTCGGCGGCACCCTCGGCGTGGCCGTGATCGGCAGCGTGTACGCCTCGCTATACGCCAGCCGGCTCGCGACCGCGCTCCGCATCGGCGTGCCGGGCACCCTTGCGCGGACCGCTCACGCATCTGTCGGCGCTGCGCTCACCGCCGCCAGCACGCTGAGATCCGCCAGCCATCCGCTGCTCGCGTCAGCCATCCACAACGCCGCTAACTTGGCCTTCTTCCAGGGCTTCCACGCGGCCAACTACCTCGCCGCGGGCATCGCCGCCGGGGGCGCCGTGATGGCGCTGGCGCTGCTGCCCGCCCGACCCACGACCTGCCGTGACGACACGCCAGAGGTGCCGGCACTAGGCACGCCCGCCACAGCCGTAGCGCACAGCTGACACGAACCCCCAAGCGACAGGAGACAGAACACCATGAGCAGCCAGCAACCCACCCCGCGCGTGACCGCCGCCGGCTCCGGGATCGGCCGGGCGAGCGGGTTTGAGTTGACCAGCCCGGGCCAGCCGGGCG
>Ga0302325_10005805_pt1 | contig 27948 bp, 25 predicted proteins | sample Palsa_T0_2_FD_201948 | JGI IMG/M metagenome (GOLD analysis project Ga0302325, IMG submission 201948) | Peat permafrost microbial communities from Stordalen Mire near Abisko, Sweden - Palsa_T0_2 | ecosystem: Environmental > Terrestrial > Soil > Palsa > Peat permafrost | place: Sweden: Abisko... | reverse complement strand
GCGGCTCGCATTTCATCTGCTGCGCGCGAGCGACGAAGAGGCGCTCGCGCTCGCCGATGCGATCCGGGAGGTCAAGCAGCGGATCGGGCTGTGCGAAGTGTGCTTCAACCTCGCCGACGGGCCGCGGTGCCGAATCTGCTCAGACGAACGCCGTGACCCAGAGCTGATCTGCGTGGTCGAGGAACCCTCGGATGTGATCTCGATCGAACGCACCCATGAGTTCCGCGGCGGCTACCACGTGCTCGGAGGGGCGTTGTCGCCGATCGACGGGATCGATCCGGAGGATCTGAAGATCTCCGAGCTGTATGCGCGGGTCGAGATGGGGGGCGTGAGCGAGGTGGTGATCGCGACCAATCCGACCACCACCGGCGAGGCGACGGCGCTGCACATCGCCGAGGGGCTCCGCTCGCGGGTACCCGAGCTAGCGGTCACGCGCCTGGCCAGCGGCCTGCCCGTCGGCGCGGATCTCGAGTACGCCGACGAGCTGACCCTGGGCCGCGCGCTGTCCGGGCGCCGAACCGTGTAGCTCAGGGGTACATCCGCATGCGGTCGCGCGCCGACGACCACGCGAGCGAGACGGACTGATGTGCGCGCAGCCGCCGGTAGAAATGCCGCGTGAAGCGCGGAACATAGAACAGCGTGCCTCTGATGGGCTGGTGCTTGGGCCGCTGCGCGTCGGCCATGCTCGCCTGGCGCAGCTGTTCCACGAAGCGCGTCGTCAGCACCCGGGGCAGCGCGGTCTCGCCTCGCGCCACCGCACGCAAGGCGGACGGTAGGCGGCCCTGAACCGTGCTCTTGAGCAGGTACCCGTCGGCGCCGGCATTGATCGCGCGCACGACGCGGTCCTCCGCGGTCGAGTCGGCGAGCATGGCAATTCTCGCCGCCGGGAGCTGGGCGCAAATCTCCCGGCTCGCCACGATCCCGTCGCCGGGCAGATCCACCTCAAGCAGGCACACATGCGGCCGGTGGCGCAGAACCGCCGCAACGGCCTCGTCGGCATCCCGAGCCTCGGCCACCACACGGAAGCCGTCGCTCTCCAGCGCATCGCGCACCACCGCCAGCGTCGACGGATCGTTCTCGGCGACCACGATCTCGTACGGACCGTCGTCTGAGTTCAGATACTGCACAGAAGAAACCCGCCCAGATTCTATGGTTGACGGCGACACAGGTTCGGCCTCCATTCCGGCCCCGGAGACGATCTCCGAGGGCGCCCCAGCACCAAGCAAACGCTCGGCACGTCTGGGCAATCTTACTCAGAGCGTTCTCCGGGCTCATATTTCCTCCGAGCCCGCTGCTCAGCCTCATCTGCGCAGCGGTCGCCTCGCCGCCGGGCCAAGCGCCACTGGCCTCAGCGCGTAACCTCCTTCGCCGTGGCAACTCCAGAAATCGTGGTCATGAAGTTCGGCGGCACCTCCGTCGCCGACGCCGAGCGGATCAAGCACGCGGCGCGCCGGATCGTCGCGCAGCGCGAGGCCGGTAAGCGTGTCGTCGCCGTCCTGTCAGCGCGCGGCAAGACGACCGATGAGCTGATCGCGATGGCTGAAGAGGTCTCGCCCAGCCCCGACCGCCGCGAAATGGACATGCTGCTCTCGACCGGCGAGCGGATCTCGTGCGCGCTGTGCGCGATGGCGATCAACGATCTCGGGCACCGGGCGATCTCGTTGACCGGATCCCAGGCGGGGATCGTCACCGACACCTCGCACACCAAGGCGAGGATCCTCGACGTGCGTGCGGACCGCATTCGCGAGGCGCTGAGCGAGGATCAGATCGTGCTCGTGGCCGGCTTTCAGGGGGTCTCGACTCGCCATGATGTGACCACCCTCGGCCGGGGCGGCTCAGACACGACCGCCGTCGCCGTCGCCGCGGCGATCGACGCCGAGGTGTGCGAGATCTACACCGACGTGGCCGGAGTGTTCAGCGCCGACCCTCGGCTGGTGCCCGACGCGCGCAAGTTGCCGCAGGTGAGCTTCGAGGAGATGCTCGAGATGGCTGCCTCAGGCGCCAAGGTTCTGCAACTGCGGGCCGTCGAGTACGCGCGCACCCACGGCGTCCGAATCCACTGTCGCTCCAGCTTCGACCCTGGCCCCGGTACCGTTGTGCTCGGAGAAGACGAGACGATGGAACATCCACTCATCACGGCGGTCACCCATTCCACCGACGAGGCCAGGATCACGCTGATCGGCGTTCCCGACCGCCCGGGCGCGGCGGCGGCGATCTTTACCGCGCTCGCCGAAGCGAATTGCAACGTCGACACGATCATCCAGAATGAGCCGCGGGAGGAGGGCCGCGATGCCGAGGTCTCGTTCACGATCTCGACCGAGGATCTTCGCGCGGCCGAGCAGGCGCTCGAGCCGGTCCGGGCGCAGCTCGGCATCGCGCGCGTCGATACCGATCGCGAGATTGGGAAGGTGTCGATCGTCGGCGCGGGGATGCGCTCGCATCCAGGTGTGGCAGCGAAGGTGTTCTCGACTCTGGCGGGCGAGGGCATCAACATTGAGATGATCTCGACCTCCCCGATCAAGATCTCGTGCGTGATCCGCGCCGACGACGTGCCGCAGGCGGTTCGTTCGCTGCACAGCGCGTTCGAGCTCGGCGCCTCCGACGTGCAGCGCGAGCGTCCCATCGGACAGCAGGCGCGATGAGCACGGTCGCGGTCGTCGGCGCCACCGGGGCGGTCGGGCGGACGATCCTGACGCTGCTGAGCGAACGGGCGTTCCCCGCCACCGAGATCGTGCCGTTCGCCTCGACACGCTCAGCCGGTCAGGAGATCGGCGGGCTCACGGTGCGCGGGCTCGACGAGGATGCCGACATCGACGGCTTCGACATTGCGCTGTTCTCGGCCGGGTCGGGCGTCTCGCGTGAGTGGGCGCCGCGATTCGTCGAGCGCGGGGCGGTGGTGATCGACAACTCGTCGTGCTGGCGGATGGAGCCCGACGTTCCGCTTGTGGTCGCCGAGGTCAACCCCGAGGCGATCGCGCAGCACCACGGCATCATCGCCAACCCCAACTGCTCGGCCATGCAGGCGCTCGTGGTGCTCAAGCCGATCCACGACGCAGCCGGGTTGGCGCGGATCGTGTTCAGCTCCTACCAATCGACGTCGGGCACGGGCGTACGCGCAATCGAGGAGCTCAAGCGCCAGGCCGAGGCGATCCTGCACCACACGGCTCTGCCCGCTCCGCAGGTCTATCCCCACCAAATCGCCTTCAACGTGCTCCCCCAGGTGGAGACGTTCAAGGACGGCGATGACTACACCACCGAGGAGCGCAAGGTGATCGCCGAGAGTCGCAAGATCCTTGGGCTGCCCGATCTGCGGATCACCGCCACGTGCGCCCGGGTTCCGGTGATCAACTGCCATTCGGAGTCGTTGAACGTCGAAACCCACGCCGACCTGAGCCCGGAGCAGTGCCGCGAGCTGCTCGCGGACGCGCCCGGAGTGGTCGTCGTCGATGACCCCGCCGCGGGGCTCTACCCGCTTGCCTCTGAGGTCTCCGGTCACGATGAGGTGTTCGTCGGGCGGATTCGCCGCGACGAATCGAACCCGCGCACGCTCAACCTGTGGGTGGTCGGCGACAACCTCCGCAAGGGGGCGGCCACCAATGCGGTGCAGATCGCCGAGCTGCTGGTCGCTGATCGGGGGCAGGCGCGCGTTGTCCAACGATCTGTATGACCTGATGCGGTGCGTCCCTTCGACGCGCCGCTTCACCGCCGATCCGGTCCCGCGTGAGCTGCTCGAGCGGGTGCTCGAGCATGCCCGCTTCGCGCCCAGCGGTGGCAACCGCCAAGGCTGGCGCGTGATCGTCGTGACCGACCCCGACACCCGTCGCCGGCTGTGCGACTGCTACCAGGGACCATGGGACATCTACATGGAGCAGACGGGCGGGAGGGCGGCGCTGGACGCCGGCGAAGCCAGCGGCCTACCCGCCGGTCGCCTGCGCATGCTGCGCCACGCCGACGAGTTCGCCCGCAACTTCCACGAGGTGCCGGTGCATCTGGTGCCGTGCGTCGATTTGGAGGCACTCGCCATCGTCGACAGTTCGCTGCACCGCCCGAGCATCGTCGGCGGCGCCTCCGTCTACCCCTTCGTGCAGAACGTGCTGCTCGGCCTGCGGGCCGAAGGTCTGGGGGCGGCGTTCACCACGCTGCTGACGCCGGCCGAGGACGAGGTCCGCGCGTTGCTGGAGATCCCGGATGGGGTGGCCCTGGCCGGCCACATCTCGGTGGGCTACCGCGCCGAGCCGTGGCCCAAGCGGCTACGCCGCAACCCGGTCGCGGAGTTTACGTTCAGCGAGCGCTACGGCAGGCCCTGGGTGGATACCGGCGCCTGAGGAGCGCCGGGCGCACTCAGGCCGCGGTGGCGGCCACGACGGAGGTCGACCAATCGACCACCGAGGTTGGGCGCACGACGTGCTTGTTCATCCCCAGCTCCTTGGGTGAGAGCCCGAGGGCGAGGCCGACGAGCTGGGGCAGGTGAAGCACGGGCATCCCAAGCTCTCGTCCGACCACCTTCGCCGCGGCCGGCTGCTGGAGGTCGAGGTTGAGGTGGCACAGTGGGCAGGGAACGACCAGGCAGTCGGCCTCGGCATCGACCGCGTCGCCGAGGTGTCGGCCGGCCATGCCCAATGAGGCGTGCTTGTTCATCGTGATGATCGGAAAGCCGCAGCACTTGTAGACGCCGGCGTAGTCGATGACCGTGCCGCCGAGGGCCTCGATCACCATGTGCAGGTACAGGTCACGGGGATGCTCTTCGTCGACCCCGAGCCGTTCGACCGGCCGGACGATGTAGCAGCCGTAGAACGGGCCCACCTTCAGGTCGGTGAGCGGGCGCTTGACCTTCGTCTTGAGGGTGTCGAGTCCGATCTCCTCGACCAGCAGCCAGAGGAAGTTCTTGTTCGTCAGGCCCTTGTCGTAGCGCAGCCCTTCGTCGGAGAGGTGGGCGTTGATCGACTCGCGGTACTCGGTGTTGGCGTCGAGGCGTTCCTGACACTCCGACTGGGCGCCCTGGCAGGTCGAGCAGATGTTCATCATCAACTCGCCCTCGGTCTGTTGGGCTAGTGCGAACGTCCGCGCGTTCAGGGTGTCCGCCAGCTCCTGATTGTGCTCGGCGATCACGCCGGCGCCGCAGCAGGCGGCCCGGTCGAGCTCGATCAGCTCGATGTCCAGCAGCGGCGCGACCTGGGCCATCGATCCGTGCAGTTCCGGCGTGAAGCCGCGGCTCACGCACCCCGGCCAATAGGCGACCTTCATGACTGCTCGCTTTCGCTGGGGGACTCGGGCTCGTCCTCGTACCCGGTCACGTACAGGTTCAGCTCGACGCGCTTCTCCTGTCCCTCGATCGTGTCGAAGATCTGCTTGACCTGTTTGGGCGCCTTGTGCGGATGGGTCAGGACCTTGGTCACCGTCATCTTGCGGCGCGCCAGCGCGGTCGCGGCTGTGGGCAGCGAGCTGAGCAGCTCCGGCACCGCGCGCGGGTGGAACTTGCCGCCGTAGGAGTCGGGCAACAGGTCGGCCTCGTGCAGGAGCCCGTTACGGCGCACGTTCTGCACGAACGCGTGCTCGTGGCGGTAGCCGTTGTTGCGGTCCTTGATTTCGTGATCGGATCCGGCCTTGCGGCGCAGCCGCATGATCTGGCTCATCGGCGCCACGTCCTTGGGGCACGCGTCGATGCAGTTGAAGCAGTGGGTGCAGTCATAGAGGCCGTGCTCGTCCTCGGAGAGATCCTTCAGCCGCTCGTAGTGGTCGGCGTCACGCGGGTCGCCCACGAACCGGTAGGCCTTGGCGAGCGCGGCCGGCCCGATGAACAGCGGGTCGATCTCCATCGACAGGCAGTCAGACACGCACGCGCCGCACTGGATGCACGCCATTGACTGGGTGATGTCGACCATGTTCTCGTGCGGCACGATGTACTCGCGTTCCGGCACCGGCTGCTGGTTGAGCAGCCACGGCGTGACGCGCTGGATCTTCTTCCAGTGCACCGCGTCCATGTCGACGATCAGGTCGCGAATCACCGGCATGTTGCCCATCGGCTCGACCGTGATCACGTCGTTGTACTCGCCGTCCGCGGGCGGGTTCCAATCCGCCCCGTGACCCCGATCGGCGGCCTGCTGCAGATGCGTGTTGCACGCCAACCCTGGCTTTCCGTTCATCCGCACTCCGCACGAACCACAGATCGCCTGCTGACAGGAACATCGGATCCCGACTGAGCCATCGACCTCGTCGCGCACCTTGAGGATCGCGTCCAGCACCGAGTTGCGCTCGCCCAATTCCACCGTGTGCTCGTCCCAATATGCGGCCTCACCCGACTGCGGGTCATAGCGACGGATCCTCAACGTGTACGCAGGCATCGTGCTCTAGTACGTCCTTTCCTGGGGCTCCCAGCGGGTAATCGTGACCGGGGAGTAGCTCACCTTCGGCACGTCGGCGCCGTTGGCCGAGATGTCGATGTGCTTGAGCCACTGCTCGTCGTTGCGCTCCGGGAAGTCGGTACGGAACTGGGCCCCCCGGGATTCCTTTCGCTCCTGCGCGCCGACCACGATTGCTTCGGCGACGTCGAGCATGTACCCGAGCTCGATCCAGCCAATCACGTCTTGATTGAAGACCAGCCCGCGGTCGTCGATCGCGGCTTGGGGCGCCTCTTCCTTGAGCCGCCGGATCACCTCGTGGGCCTGGTTGAGCCCGTTGGCGTCGCGGAAGACGGCGCAGTACTCGTTCATCGTCTGCCCGAGCTCCTGCTTGATTGCGGCCACGCGGCGTCCGCCGCCCTCGCGCCGGATGATCGCGTCGATCTTCTCCTGGGTTCCGGAGGTGACCAACGGCGATGTCGAGGGCATCGGCATGTGCATCGCCTGACCGGCGGCGTGCTCGCCCGAACGCCGGCCGAAGATCAGCGTGTCGAGCAGGGAGTTGGCGCCCAGCCGATTGCCGCCGTGCACCGACACGCACGCCACCTCGCCGGCCGCGTACAGGCCGGGGATCGTGGTCCGGCCGTCGACGTCGGTCTTGACCCCGCCCATGATGTAGTGCTGACCGGGGCGGATGTGGATCGGCTCCCGGGTGATGTCGACGCCGGCGAAGTCCCGCCCGATGTTCACGATCTCGCGCAGCGCTTCGAGCACCCGGCGGCGTGGCACCTTGGTGATGTCCAGCGCGACGGTGCCGTCGGGAAAGCCCCGGCCCTCGTTGATCTCGGTTTGCTCGGCCCGCGAGACCACATCGCGCGAGGCGAGGTCGAGCTTGTTCGGCGCGTAGCGCTCCATGAACCGCTCGCCCTCGGCGTTCAGTAGCCAGGCGCCCTCGCCGCGAGCGCCCTCGGTGATCAGCAGCCCGTTGCCGGCCAGCGTCGTCGGGTGGTACTGGACCATCTCCATATCCATCAGCCGGGCGCCGATCCGGAACGCCTGCGCGATCCCGTCGCCGGTGACGATCAGACCGTTCGTGGTCGGCGTATAGGCCTGCCCGGCTCCGCCCGCGGCGAGGATCACCGTCTTGGCGTTGAACACCTCGAGGCGCCCGTCGCGCAGGTTGCGGCAGATCGCGCCGACGCAGCGCCCCGCGTCGTCCTGGAGCAGGTCGGTGGTGAACCACTCCTCGAAGCGGTCGACCAGTTCGCCCCGCTTCATCAGCTGCTCATAGAGCACGTGGAGGATGGCGTGGCCGGTGATGTCGGCGACGTAGTACGTGCGCGCCGCGGAGGCACCGCCGAAGGCGCGCGTGCCGAGATGGCCGGTCTCGTCGCGGTGGAAGGTGACCCCGATGTGCTCGAGGTAGAGGATCTCGTCGGGGGCCTCCCGGCACATGATCTCGATCGCGTCCTGATCGCCCAGGTAGTCGGACCCCTTGACCGTGTCGTAGGCATGCGACTCCCAGCTGTCCTCGGGATTCAGCGCGGCGTTGATGCCGCCGGCGGCGGCAACCGAGTGCGAGCGGACCGGATGAACCTTGGAGATGATGGCGACGGTGGCGCCAGCCTGTGCGGCGGCCAAGGCGGCTCGCTGGCCTGCAAGCCCGGCGCCGATGATCAAGACGTCGTGGGACGGCACGACGGTCGATTCTATTTGTTGGCCGGGTCGGGGGGTCTCCCGGGGTCCGGCCCGACCGCGTTCAGTCGCTCGCCGCTCGGCCAGCCGGACCCCGTCCTGACTAGTGTTGCACTAGGCCGTCGAGGAACCGAACGCCGACTGCAGGGCCCGGCGCACCTGCTCGATGGTCACCACGCCGCGCAACACCCCTTCGCCGTCGACGGCCATCAGCGCGCCGAGGCGCCCGAGCGACTCGGAGGACAGCACCTCCGTCAGCGGGCGGTCCTGGTCCACGCGCCAATTGCCGGCCTCCTCGGCCTCGAGCACGGCACCGACCGTCAGCCACCCCTCGTCGCGGTCCAGCGCGGCCTGGACGCGCTCCTGGCGCGCGATCCCGACGAACCGTCCGCGCTCGTCGACGACGGGGAACCACGACCAGCGGTAGCGCAGGAAGTACTCGTCGAGTGCCTGGCGGACCGGCGTCGGCGAGGGAATCGCCACCGGCTGAGTGTCCATGATGTCGGCCACCCGCACGCCCTCGATCCGCCGGGTCAAGGCCGATTGGACCAGCGCTCCGCGGGCGGACTGACCGAGCAGGAAGGCGATGGCAACCAGCCACAGGCCGCTGAAGCTCCCGTACCCGACCAGCAGCCAGATTCCGATACCGGCGAGGATCACGGCAAAGCCCTGGCCGAGTTTGGCCGAGATCTGGGTGCCGCGACGTTTATCGCCCGTGACCCGCCATACGATTGCCCGCGCGATCCTGCCGCCGTCGAGTGGGAACGCAGGAATGAGATTGAAGATCAGCAGCAGCACGTTCATCGGCAGCAGCCAGCTGAGCGAGAGCAGCACCGGCGTGATGCGGATGTCGTTGTCGAGCACGATCGCATGGGTCAAGCGATGCCACCCCACGATCGAGAGGTCAACCGCCACGCACACGAAGATCACCCCCAGCGTGGCCAGCGGTCCGGCGACCGCGACCTTGAACTCCTCCCCAGGCGTCGCGGCGTCGCGGCTCATCTGCGTCAGTCCGCCGAACAGGAACAGGTCGATCCGCCTGACATCGATACCCTGTCGGCGCGCCGCGAGCGCGTGACCGATTTCATGGACGATCAGGGAGGCGAACAGAAGTAGCACACTGACCACTGTGGTCAGATAGGCCACCGCGTCAGAGCTGTGGAGGGTCGTGCGGAACGGCCCCGAGAGCGTGAAGATCAGCAGAAACAGGATCAGGAACCAACTAGCGTCGACTCCGATCCGGAATCCGAACACGTCCATCAGCTTGATTGAGCCGGATCGACGCAACATGCTGCAATAGTCGCATAGGCGTCCAAGCGGATTTGCCCGGGTGCCGAACGGTTACGTCAGGAGATACGAATGAGCGAGCAGGTTGACGAACTACGGGAGCGCCTGGCCGAGCTGGCGGACCTGAACCACAGCAGTGCGGTCCTGCACTGGGACCAGCAGACGATGATGCCTCCCCATGGAGGCTCAGCGCGCGCCGAGTCGCTAGCCACGCTGGAGCGGATCAGCCACGACATGTTCGTCTCAGGCGAGACGGGCAGGCTGCTGGAGGGCGCCGCCCGGGAGCTCGACGGCGCCCCGCCCGACTCCGATGATGCCTGTCTGGTCAGGCTGGTTCAGCGCCAGTGGGAGAAGGCGCGTCGCGTCCCGACCGAGCTTGCGTCCGACCTTGCCCGAGCGGCCTCAGTCGGTCAGGAGGCATGGATCACCGCGAGGGCGAGTTCCGACTTCGCGGTCTTCACACCGTTCCTGAAGCACAATTTCGAGCTGGCGCGCCGATACGTGGGCTGCTTTGACGGCGTCGACGGCTTCGACTGTGCCTACGACGTTTTGCTCGACGACTACGAGCCCCAGATGAAGACGGCCACTGTGGCCGCGCTGTTCGCAGAGTTGAAATCCGAATTGGTACCTCTGATCGCCACGGTCTCCGAACATGCGGACAGAGTCGACGCGGGGTGTCTGTACGGCCGTTTCGCGGTGGCACGTCAGCGCGAGTTGATCGCCGAGGTGATTGACCGGATGGGTTTCGAACCGGGGGGGTGGAGGATCGATGACACGGTGCACCCATTCGCGACCAAGATCGGCGGTGGCGACGTGCGTATCACCAACCGCTGGGACGAGGCGTACCTCGGGACGGCTCTGTACGGGGCCATGCACGAGTGCGGACATGGACTGTACGAGGCCGGCATCGCCGTCGCCCTGGAGCGCACACCGCTCGGCCACAGCGAGTCGCTCGGAATGCACGAGTCCCAGAGCCGACTGTGGGAGAACATGGTCGGCCGGGGACGGCCGTTCTGTGGCGTGCTGGCGCCCCGGGTCGCGGAGCTGTTCGGCGGCTCGCTCGCCGGTCTGGACGCTGACACGTTGTATCGCGCGGTCAATCGGGTCAAACCTTCGTACATCAGGGTCGAGTCTGATGAGGCCACCTACGGCTTGCACGTGGTGTTGCGCTTCGAGCTCGAGCAGGAGCTGATCGAGGGAACCCTGGCAGTGGAGGATCTTCCCGAAGCGTGGAACGCCCGCTTCGCGGATTATTTCGGCATCACGGTTCCGGACGACGCTCACGGTGTGCTTCAGGACGTTCACTGGTCGGCCGGGCTGGTCGGCTATTTCCCAACCTACGCGCTGGGCAACCTGATCGCAGCCCAGCTGTGGGAGCGCGCCCAGCTCGACCTGCCCGATCTCGATCAACTGATCGCCGCCGGGGAGCTCGCCCCGCTGCGCGAATGGCTGCGGGAGCGCGTCCATCGGCATGGCGCGAAGTTCCCGACCACGGAGCTGCTGGCGCGCGTCGTGGGTGCCCCGATCACGGTCAAGCCGTTCACGACGTACCTCAAGCGCAAGCTCGGTGACGTCTACGGTCTCGACCTGAACGGCGCCCGGGCGTGAGCGCGTATAGCATCGAAAGACCGCAATACAGGAGATGAAACAGTGAGTCATTCCCCAGTCAAGGTTGCCGTCACCGGCGCCGCCGGACAGATCGGCTACGCGATCCTGTTCCGGATCGCCAGCGGCCAGTTGCTCGGCCCCGAGACCCCAGTCCACCTTTCACTGCTGGAGATCCCGGCTGCCGTCAAGGCCGCCGAGGGCACCGCGATGGAGTTGGACGACTGCGCTTTCCCGCTGCTGGCCGGCGTCGACATTTACGACGATCCGACCCAGGCCTTCGACGGCGTGAACGTGGCGCTGCTCGTCGGCGCTCGCCCACGCAGCAAGGGGATGGAGCGCAGCGATCTGCTTTCGGCCAACGGCGGGATCTTCAAGCCTCAGGGTGAGGCACTGAACCAACACGCCGCCTCAGACATCAAAGTGTTGGTGGTGGGCAATCCGGCCAACACCAACTGCCTGATCGCGCAGAGCAACGCGCCCGACATTCCGCGCGAACGGTTCACCGCGATGATGCGTCTCGATCACAACCGCGCGATCGCGCAGATCGCCGCCAAAACGGGCACCCAGGTCAGCGACATCACGAACATGACGATCTGGGGAAATCATTCGGCCACCCAATACCCCGACGTGTTCCACGCCGGGGTGCAAGGCCGCGCCGCGGCCGAGGCGGTCGACGATCAGGCGTGGATCGAGAACGACTTCATCCCCACCGTGCAGAAGCGAGGCGCGGCGATCATCGAAGCGCGGGGTGCCTCCAGCGCGGCATCGGCGGCAAATGCCGCCATTGACCACGTCCGCGACTGGGTGCTCGGTAGCCCGGACGGTGACTGGGTCTCGATGGCGATCCCGTCGGACGGCTCCTACGGCATTGAGGCAGGCGTCTTCTGTGGTCACCCGTGCACGTGCTCGGACGGCACCTACGAGATCGTCCAGGGGCTGGAGATCGACGGCTTCTCCCGGTCGCGAATCGACGCGACGGTGAACGAGCTCAGGGAAGAGCGCGAGGCGGTCAGAGCGCTCGGGCTGATCTAAGTAAGCGCCGGCCGCGCACGGTCAAATCCGGCCGGGCTTACTGGTGACCCCGTCGGCGTGATCCCGGGGCGCTCGTGTAACCGCCTCCCGCAGCGGTTACTCGGGCGGCCGTCGGGGCCGGCCATCACGACGCTGCGTGCCAGCCCTGTCCGTCGCGTGTGACCTGGCCATCTTCGACCAGCTTGGGCATGACGCGATACAGGTAGTTCGGCTCGATCTTCAACGCTTCGGCGATCTGCGGAATCGTGATACCGGGACGCGAGCGCACCAGTTCGAGCGCCTGGTTCGCGCGTGTGTTACCGCTGCGGCGGCCCCGGGGCCGTCCCGGCCGGCGCGCCGCCGCCCGTCGCCGAGGGGTTGGAGCGGCGCTGGAGCCAGGTGGCCGTCCCGGTCCGCGGCGCCCACCGGCCAGCGCCGCGCGAGCGGCCTCCAACTTGCTCACCTCCTCCTTGAGCTCGCCCAAACGAGTGTCGATGTCCTTAACCGTACTGTCAACAAAATCTGCCAACTGAAGCCACCTCCGGGCGTCTGAGACGTATGGTGGCTGACAACGATACAAGCGTGACTGGTCGGTCGCGGTTCAGCTGCGCTCGATGAGGGACTTCAGGCGTGAGAGTGAATGGTGCGCTTCGCGGTCGGGCGCTGTCCCCACGATCATGCGGCTGGCAGCATTTCCGAGTCGTCCACCCGGGGGCGTGAATTCGTTCGTGTACTCGAACGTGGTGGGGCCGTCCGCACCGCCGGACAGGTCATACAGGATCCGGGCTCGAGAGTGGGCCGGTCCTCGCCCCTCCCATTCAGCGTGGTAGGGCGGTCTCACGGCCACCAGCATCCAGTGAACCCGGAATGTGACTCCACGAATGTGCATGAGCTGATCCATCGTCGAGCCCTTCCTCGGCGGCGACTCTGACACGTGCTTGACCGACCGGTGGATCGTGACCCAGTCCTTGAACTGGTTGGGATCCATGATCGTCTCCCAAACGCGTTCGATCGGAGCGTCGATGTCGATCTTGACGTGCACGATGCTCATGGCCACGCAGACACTAACGTTCCGGCCCGCCGTCGGCGTCTACCGGGCGGCCAGCCGCTCGGTCGCCTCCCATTCCCGGAGCGCGTGCTCGATCGCGGCATCGAGGGAGTGCAGGCGTACTTTCAAGACTGCAGCCGTGCGGTCATCACGTGGCAGCAGGTCGTGGTCAAGGCTTTCCATCAGCGGGCCGATCAGTTCATGGTTCTCGCCGGCGATGGAGGCAGCGATCCGACTGGCGATCGGAGTCACCATCAACCGCTGGAAGCTGACTGTCGGTCGGCGCACGAGCATGTGATCGGCGATGCGGTCGATCAGCTCACCGTAGGAGACAAGATCAGGGCCGCCGGCGTCCAGTGACTGGCCGCAGACAGCGTCATTCGTGGCGGCGCGGGCCAGCATCTCGACGATGTCGCGTTCATCGATCGGTCGGGTGCGATTGGTGTGCCAGGCCGGCAGCGCGAGCACCGGCAGTCGCTCGACCAATCGCACGAGAAACCGGAATGAGCGTGACCCGGCCCCGATCACGATCGAGGCTCGGAGCGCGACCGAGCACGGCGCCGCGCCGAGCAGGATCTGCTCCACCTCGAGTCGGCTGGCGAGATGCTCGGACGCCGGTCCGTCGATGGGCATGAGGCCACCCAAGTAGACGATTCGTCGGACCCCCGCCGCTCGTGCCGCCTGCGCGAATCGATCGGCCGCCGCCTGCTCGCGGGCGGGAAACGTTCCGTCGATGGCGGGCTCCATCGAGTGGATCAGGAAGTACGCGACGTCGATCCCGTCCAACGCCTGCTCGAGTCCAGTTCCCGAGACAGCGTCGCCCGCCACGACCGGCACGCCGGGTGCGGCACGGGTGGGGTCGCGCGCAAAACCTCGCACCGCGTGCCCGTCGTGGCGCAGGCGCGGCTCCAGACGTGATCCGACGTAGCCGGTGATCCCGGTGATCAGGATGTTCATCCATGCTCCGCAGCGCTCAGGCCATCAGCTGGCATGAGCAGAGAAAGCTACGGAAAATGCGGGAGGTTCCGCCCCTGATGCCAAAAAGTGCCCCAGTTTGCAGGGATTTACCATCGAGTCACAACTTCCTGCGTTTTCCGGGAATCGTAGTTGCACGAGGGGGGTGAAGTTCGCTTTCATAGCGCCTTCGCAACACGAAGGGGATCGAATCACGCATGGCCACAGGACGCGCCGGAGTCGCCAAGGCAAGCTGCGAGAGCTGCTATTTCAAGCAGAATCTGCTCTGCGCGATATCGGAGACCGGTCCGTGCGCGACGTTTCGCCCGGCCCATCCCGATGGGCTGCGGCCCCCCAGCCAGCTGCGGTTCGTGTTCCGCCAGGAGCGCAGGCTCCAGGTCGCCTGGGCATTCCCGTCGCCCAGCGAACAGCAGGCCCTCCACGCTTGAGGGCCCACCGCAGCGCCGTGGGGCGGGCCTCGTATATCTTGTGCGCATGTTCTGGCCGTTGATCGTGGGTTTCGTCTTGTTCGTCCTGCTGGCCGTCTTCCTCGGCTGGGTGATGGACCCGTCTCGCCACGGAGACGCCGGCAACGACGGGCACTGATCAGCCGGGAGGCGAGTGTTGCGCATCACAGTGCTGGGCAAGTCACCGGCCTGGCAGGACGCAGCGGGGGCATGCAGCGGCTATCTGATCCAGGATCAGGGATACACGGTACTGCTCGACTGCGGCAATGGCGTGTTTTCCAAGCTCCGGCGCGTGTGTGACTACGTCGATGTGAACGCCGTCCTGATCACCCATTTGCACGCTGATCATTTCCTCGACCTCGTGCCGTTCAGCTATGCGCTGACCTACGCGCCACGCCAGCAGCCGGTTCCGGTGGCGGGTTGGCCGGGCACGTCCACGCCCGCTCACCCTGACCTCTACGTGCCGGCGGGCGCGGCCGCCGTGTTCCGCCAGATTGTCGGTGCGTGGGGTAACGAGGATTTGATCGAGAACGCATTCGAGTTGCGTGAATACGCAGGCCACGACCAGCTCTCGGTGGGACCGTTCAAGGTCCGCTTCTGCCAGGTGCCGCATTTCACGATCACGTTCGCCGTCGAGCTCTCCCGCAACGGTGGCGGCCGGATGACCTTCGGCGCCGACTGCAGTCCCAACGAGGAGCTGGTCCGTTTTGCCCGCGACACCGACGTGCTGTTGATCGAGGCGACCCTGCCCCGACCTGAGCGCACCGGCGATCGGGGTCACCTGACCCCGCGCGAGGCGGGCGAGCACGGCCAGCGTGCCCGGGCCAAACGGCTCGTGTTGACCCATTACTCGGATGAGCTCGACCCCGAATGGGTCCGCGCCGAGGCGGTCGATGCGTACGGTGGTCCCCTGGAGCTCGCGCACGAGGGTGCGACCTACACGATCTAGGCGGCGACGCGATGGCCGAACGCGGCGGTTTGCCCGAGCGGATATAACCTGGAGCCCATGTCTGAACGCGATCTGTTTGCGAACTTCGATCGGATGCGGCGGGAGATGGACGAGCTGTTCGGCGATGTGTTCGAGCGTGCCGGGCTCGCGCGCCGGCGCACCGGATTCTCACCCGCAGTCGACGTCGCGTACGCGTCCGACCCCCCGCGAGCGATTGTCACCGCCGAGCTGGCCGGGGTCGAGATCGACGAGCTCGAGCTGCAGATCGAGGATCGCAAGCTGATCCTGGCCGGACGCCGCGGGCCCGCTGTGCCCAAGGGCGACGTCTACCAGCAGATCGAGATCGAGCGCGGTCTGTTCCGCCGCGTGATCGAGCTCGGCGCCGAGGTCCGAGCCGAGCAGGCCACCGCCCGCTACGAGGACGGCATCCTGCGGGTCGAGCTGCCACTGGCCAGCCACGAGTTGCGCAGTCGCGCGGTCCAGATCGAGAGCGGCGAGCAGCGGTGATCGAGGTCGGGGTTCCCGCGGGCGGCGCGCAAGACGTGCCGATCGAAGGTGCCCGCCAGCTGCCTGAGCAGATCGGCGTGCTGCCGTTGCGCGACACGGTCACCTTTCCCGACATGTTGATCCCACTCAACGTGGGACAGGAACGCAGCATCGAGCTGATCAACGAGGTTCTGCGCGGTGACCGCTCGATTGTCATGGTGGCCAGCCGCAAACCGGACGTCGAGTCCCCCGGACCCGAGGACCTCTACTCGGTGGGGGTCATCGGCGTCGTGGCGCGCATGATGCGGCTTCCCGATGGCACCCTGCGCGTATTGGTGCAAGGCGGTCAGCGCGTCAGGATCGAGGGTTGGACGTCCACTGAGCCCTACCTGGTGGCGGAAATCGCCGAGGCGCCCGACGTGGTCAAGCAGACCAACGAGCTGATCGCACTGATGCGCAACGTCCAGCAGACGTTTACGAACATCGTCGGGCAGGTGCCCTACCTGCCTGAGGAGCTCCAGATCATGGTCGCCAACGTCGAGGACCCGAGCGCGCTCACGCACCTGATCGCGAGTGCGCTGCGCCTGCGCACCGACGAGAAGCAGGCGCTGCTGGAGGAGCTTGACGTCGCCAAGCGGCTGCGCCGGCTCTCGGAGATCCTGGCGCGTGAGCTGGAGGTCGTGGCGATCGGTTCGAGAATCCAGTCCCAGGTGCAATCCGAGCTCGAGAAGGGACAGCGCGAGTACTTCCTGCGCCAGCAGTTGAAGGCAATCCAAGAGGAGCTGGGCGAGGCCGACGAGGTCCAAGCCGAGGTGAACGAACTGCGCGCGCAGTTGGCCGCGATCGAGCTGCCTGAGGAGGTGCGCAAGCAGGCCGACCGTGAGCTGGCTCGGCTGGAGCGGCTGCAGCCGGCGATGGCGGAGTACGGCGTGGTGCGCAACTACCTCGAGTGGATCGCCTCGCTGCCGTGGGACAAGTCGACCGAGGACAACCTCGATCTGGCCCACGCGCGCCAGGTCCTGGACGAGGATCACTACGACATCGAGCAGGTCAAAGACCGGATCCTCGAGTTCCTAGCGGTCCGATCGCTCAATCCGGACGCGCCAGGCTCGATCCTCCTGTTCGTTGGCCCACCCGGTGTCGGCAAGACCTCGCTCGGGCGGTCGATGGCCCGCGCGCTGGGGCGGAAGTTCGAGCGCATCAGCGTCGGCGGGGTGCGGGACGAGGCGGAGATTCGTGGCCACCGTCGGACGTACATCGGCGCGCTGCCGGGCGCGATCATCCGCACCCTGCGCGACGCCGGCGCGAACAACCCGCTGCTGATGATCGACGAGATCGACAAGATGGGCGCCGACTTTCGGGGCGATCCCTCGAGCGCGATGCTCGAGGTGCTCGATCCCGAGCAGAACGACTCGTTCCGCGACCATTACCTCGACCTCGCGTTCGATCTCTCCCACGCCATCTTCGTCACCACCGCAAACACGCTCGAGACGATCCCGGGTCCGTTACGCGACCGGATGGAGCTGATTCAGCTGTCGGGCTACACCGAGGCCGAGAAGCTCGAGATCGCCAAGCGCTATCTGGTGGCGCGGCAGATCCAGCGCAACGGCCTGACGCCGTCCAAGATCTCCTTCACCGATACCGCGCTGCGGGTGATCATCGCCGACTACACCCGCGAGGCCGGCGTGCGGCAACTGGAACGGGAGATCGGCACGGTGGTTCGCAAGGTCGCTCGGCAGGTGGCCGAAGGCACGGCCAAGCGCAAGGTCACGATCACCGAGCCGCGCGTCCTGGAGTTGCTCGGCAAGCGCAAGTTCCTCTCCGAGGCCCGTCGCCGGACGTCGCGTGCCGGGGTCGCGACCGGACTGGCCTGGACCCCGGTCGGCGGCGTGGTGCTGTTCATCGAAGCGACGGCGATGCCCGGGCGAGGCAGGCTCACGATCACCGGCCAGATCGGCGAAGTGATGCAGGAGTCCGCACAGGCGGCACTTTCCTACGTGCGCAGCAACGCCTCCGATATCGTTCCCGACCTCCCGGATGACTGGTTCGCCAACCATGACATCCACATCCACGTTCCAGCTGGGGCGACGCCCAAGGACGGCCCGAGCGCCGGCGTCGCGATGGTCACCGCCCTGGCGTCAATGCTGCTCGACCGGCCGGTGCGCTCCGACGTCGCGATGACCGGCGAGATCACCCTGAGCGGGCAGGTGCTGCCGATCGGCGGTTTGAAGGAGAAGGCGCTCGCCGCGCAACGCAACCGCATCCGCCGGGTGATCGCACCGGCGCTCAACGAGCAGGACATCGACGAGATCCCCGCCCACCTGCGCAAGGACCTCGAGTTCGTGTTTGTCGCAACCATCGACGAGGTGCTCGACGCCGCCCTCGCGCGTCGGCGAGTCACTGCTAATCGCGTATCCTATTGACCCGCCCCACGCACCGAGGGAGTTCAATGCCATTCCTACAGAAGAAAGCCAAGGCGGTCCCGTTCAGTGCCGCCGACTTTGCCAACATCAACAAGGTCAGCCCTTACGTTCAGCGCCTGATCGAGGACGCCAGCCTGCGGGACAACCTGCGCGCGGCGCTTGACTCGTCAAAGAGCGCATATGGGCGCCTCACCAACGGCAAGACTCCCGCCAAGGCGCTGCTGGAGGACAAGAAGCTCCACAAGGACGTCCAGGAGGCCGTCGAGGCAGTCCGCGACGCGACCACGGCCCTCGTGGAAGCCCCGAAGAAGCGCGCCCGCAAGGGCCTGCATCTGGGCCGCAAGCTGCTCGTCGCCACGCTGGCCGCGGGCTTGGCGCTGGCCGGCAGCGAGAAGCTGCGCTCGAAGGTGCTCGACACTCTGTTCGGTGCCGAAGAGGAGTTCCAGTACACACCGCCGCCGCCGTCGACTGCAACGGCGCCGGCATCTCCGGTGAGCGCGGCCTAGCCCACTCGCCGGAGAACAGCTTTGCGAAGGCGCCCACCGGGCGCCTTCGGCGTTTAAGGGCTCTCCTGACGCATCTGTGGGCAGGGATGTCGGGCGCTGGAGCGCCCCGACTCTGAAGCGGGACGGCTGGCCGCCGTTGCGCGAAGTCCGCTGTCGTGGTGTGAGCGGTGGAGTTCGTCGGTGAAGGTGGCGGCGATGAGGCTCTCGGGCGGGTCTGGGTGGGCCGAGGGGGTCCGGGCGGGTCTGGCGCGTGCAGGCGGACGGGGCGCCCGCGCGGGCAAAAGTTAACTCACCACGCGTGTAATCGGAGGGGTCTCAGGATCTGTGTCGCCCAGCGGGCTGTGACATACGAACCCCCTGCGGATCGGGAGGTTGGGCTGGATTTGTCCCACTCTCGAGGGGCAGGTGCCCGCCGTCGTGCTCAGCGGGAGGGTCGGCCCGGGTGCGCGCGGGGCCCCCGGCATGATGGGTGGCTGATGAATGTCATATTTCTGACAAATTTACCTGTATAACAACCCCAGCGGCTGGAATCTGTCGTTGACCATCGGCCAGCACGCGGAAGCGCGATCGTCAGCCCCAACTACCCGCCTGTCGCCGACCGACCGCGCTACCCCTGCCACGAACCGCGGCCCCGACCGCCGAAACGGCAGCACATGCGCCGTTCAAGTCCCACGATCGGCTCAGTCAGCGCAGGTTGCGGGCCAGGAAGTCGGAGGTCAGCCCCCACGCCCGTGCCGCGGCGGCGGGGCGGCTGAACATCGGTGAGTCGTGGTTGTCGAATGCGTGGCCGGCGTCGGGCTGGACGTACACCTCCCAATCGGGCCGGGAGGCGGCGGCGGCGGCGACGCGTTCGGCGTGATCGGGCGGGATGTAGGGATCCTCGCCGCCATAGTGAAACAGCACCGGGCAGTCGATCCGCTCGCTGTCGCTCAGCGCGTCCGCGACGCCCGAGCCGTAGTAGGCGACGGTCGCCGCAGGGTTGCCAGCGGCCGCGACGGCAAACGCCAGCGTGCCGCCGAGGCAGAAGCCGAGCACGGCCACAGGGCCGCTGACCTCCGGGAGCCCCCGCAGATGTTCCAGCGCGACGATCGCGTCGCTGACGGCGCCTTCGACATCGAGCCGGCCGACGGCCGCGAACGCCTGCGCCATCCCGGCCTCGTCGTGGGCCAGCTCGAGCCCCGGGTCGATCCGCCGGTAGAGGTCGGGGGCCAGCCCGACGTAGCCGAGCTCGGCCAGGCGCTCGGCGGCGCGGCGGATGTAGCTGCCCACGCCGAAGATCTCCATCAATACGAGCACGCCCGGGCCCGAGCCCGATTCGGGGAGCGCGACATACGCGCCCATTTCGCCACCGTCAGGCATCGCCAGGGTCTCGGTTCGGGTGAGGACGGACACCGAACGCAAGCGTACCGCGGGTCGCTCCAGGTCAGCGTCTCACCACACAACAGCCTGCGCCAGCAGGCCCATCACTCATCCCGCTCGAGCTTGGGCGAGCTCCACGGCGCGCGCAGGCGGCGCTCGAGCTCGGCCTCGAGGTGGTCGATCGCGATGCGCTCCTGGGCCAGGCTGTCGCGATCACGCAGCGTCACGGTTCGGTCCTCCAGCGACTGGTGGTCGATCGTGACCGCCCAGGGGGTGCCGATCTCGTCCTGACGGCGATAGCGGCGGCCGATCGCCCCGCCCTCGTCGTACTCGGCCTGAACGCGCTCGCGCAGCGCCCGATGGACCTCGTGGGCCAGCTCGGGCTGGCCGTCCTTGCGCACCAGCGGCAGGACCGCCACCTTGACCGGAGCCAACAGCGGGTGCAGCCGTAGCACGGTTCGCTGCTCGCCGCCGATCTCGTCCTCGTCGTACGCATCGACCAGGAAGGCCAGCGTCGCTCGGTCCGCTCCCGCGGCCGGCTCGATCACGTGTGGCACGTAGCGCTGCCCGGTCGCCGTGTCGACGTACTCGAGCTTTTGACCGGAGTACTCGGCGTGCTGGGTGAGGTCGAAGTCTCGCCGGTTGGCGACTCCCTCCAGCTCCTGCCAGCCGATCGGGAACAGGTACTCGACGTCGCTGGTGGCGCTCGAGTAGTGCGACAGCTCCTGCTGGTCGTGGGCGCGGAGCCGCAGATGATCGGGGCGGATGCCGAGGCGCAGGTACCAGTGCAGCCGCTGATCGAGCCAGTGTGCGAACCAGCGCGGCGCCTCCTCGGGGGGGACGAAGAACTCCATCTCCATCTGCTCGAACTCCCGCGTGCGGAAGATGAAGTTTCCCGGCGTGATCTCGTTGCGGAAGCTCTTGCCGATCTGGGCAATTCCGAACGGCGGCTTCTTGCGCGAGAACTGCAGGTAGTTCTTGAAGTTCAGAAAGATGCCCTGCGCCGTCTCGGGGCGGAGGTAGACGGTGGCGCCCTCGTCCTTGACCGGGCCGACCGTCGTCTCGAACATGAGATTGAACTCGCGGGCCTCCGTCAGGTCGCACTCGGACGTCTCACCCGGGTGCTGGGACGGCTTGCGCCCGCACTGCGCGTCCTGGAGCCGGTCGGCGCGGAAGCGCAGTTTGCACGTGCGGCAGTCGACCAGCGGATCGGTGAACCCGGCCAGGTGACCGCTGGCCTTCCATGTCGTCGGGTGTTGGATGATCGCCGAGTCGAGCGCGACGATGTCGTCGCGCTGCTGCAGCATCGACCGCCACCACTGCTCCTTGACGTTGTTCTTCAGCAGCACCCCATAGTGGCCGTAGTCGTAGCTCGATCCGAGCCCGCCGTAGATCTCGCTGCTCGGGAACACAAAGCCCCTGCGCTTGCTCAGCGAGACGATTTTGTCCATCGTGACGACATCGGTGACCATGCCGCGGCTGATGGTATCCGTCCGCCGTTACCGGCCGGACACGACCAGCGCGAGCGGGACCTCTCGCGCCGGGTGCCCGCCGGAGCGCCGCATCCTTGGCACTCTCACCTTGAGAGTGCCAAGACACTCAGCTATACTTCGTGAAGCAATGCCGATCTACGAGTACCGTTGCGAGCAGGGGCATCAGTTTGAAGTGATGCAGCGCATGGCTGACGACCCGGTTTCCTCGTGCCAGACGTGTGCGGCGCCGGTCTCGCGAGTGTTTCACCCGATTGCCGTGCATTTCAAGGGCTCGGGCTTCTACAACACCGACTATGGGACCAAGAAGCGCTCGCGCGAGAAGGAGGCCAGCAAGGCCGAGGGCAAGCAGGAGAGCGCGAAGGGCGGCTCGGCCTCCTCCGGTTCGGAGTCGAGTAGCTCGAAGTCGGAATCCGGCTCGACGAGCTCGGACTCCATTGGCTCGAAGTCCGAGTCGAGCCCGTCCACGTCTGAGCGCAAGAAGACCCCGGCGGCCGACTGAGCACCGGGCCGTCTCACCGGTCGAGGATCGGTCGGGATCAGCCGTTGATCAGTGTGGAGACCGCGTGATGGACGTCGCTCGGCGAGGCGACCAGAGCCGATTCGCCGTCCGAGAGCGTTTCCGCGCCGGTCGGCTTGAGAATCTGCGTCGGCGCTGAGCCGCCGATCTCCGAGGCCGCGAACAGCGACAGCAGCGTGAAGCCACCCATATCGGTGCGGAGCGTCTGGGGCGCATACCAGGACGCCCACGGGAGCCTGAAGAAGGTCAGCGGCGAGAGTAGCTGTGACTTGATCGCGTTGAGGATCTTCTGTTGATAGGCATCGCGAGTGAGGTCGTTGCTCGCCGCGTTGCATTGGTTCTCACGGGTTCGCGCCAGGGTCAGAGCCTGGATTCCGCTCAGGTGGTGCGTACCCGGTGCGAGGAACAGCGAGAATCCGCCGTTGGCGGCGCCACCGCTGATCTCTGAGCAGATCCGTCCCGTGGTCACGGTGACCCCCCCGATCGCGTCGATGAACTTGGGGAAGTTGGCCAGGTTGACGATGATGATGTGGTTGATCTTGATGCCGGTGAACTGCTCGACGGTCTTGATCGTCAGCGCGGGCCCGCCATAGGCGTAGGCGGCGTTGATCTTGGTGATGCCGTAGCCCGGGATCGGCGCCACCGTGTCGCGCGGGATTGACAGTCGTCGCGAGACGCCGCCGCCGATCCGCCACAGCATCAGCGTGTCCGACCGGCTGCCCGCATCGCTCGTGTCGGCACCCGGCTCCTTGGACCCCTTCGGCCGCTGGTCGGTACCGATCACCAGCACCGTGTCGGTCGAGGTGAGCATGTTCGGCCCCGAGGTCAGCGCGGCCTGCGCGGAGGCCGGGATGCTGCCGCTCTGGATCTGAGCGCTGACGATGAACAGCACCAACGACAACACGAGCCAGGCCATGACCGCGATCGCCACGTACTTGAGCACCCGCCGGGGGGTGATCCGCCTCGATCCGCCCCCGCCGCGGCGATCTCCGCGGCCTGGCTGCTCGGGATCGGGCAGCGCATTGTCCGGTTCGCCGCGCAAGCGAGCGAGCAGGCCACGCGGCGCGGCGCGGTAGACCGTGTACGGGCGCTCGTCAGCCGCGGGCCGAGCTCTCCGCTCGCCGCGGTAGGTGCGGTAGGGGGGGTCCTCGGACTGCACGCGATTGGGGGATTGGTCGGACATCGAGCACTGCATATAGTGACGACATGCCGCCGCGGCGGATCATCGGCGTCGACCTCGGCGGCACCAAACTGTTGGCCGGCGCGGTTGATCCGGGGCTCGGAGTCCATCACCGCACGCAGCGCGTCGTCACCGGGCTCGATCAAGCGGCTCTCCTCGATGTGGCGGTCGACGCCGTCTCGGAGGCGCGCCGCTCCGCGGGTGGCGAGGTCGCGGCGGTCGGCTTCGGAATTCCATCCCTGATGGACCAGCGCACGGGCACGGCGGTGATCGCGGTCAACCTGCCGCTGGCCGATGTCGCGTTCGCCGAGGTGATGGCCGAGCGCCTCGGGCTGCCGGTATTCGTCGATAACGACGGCAACGTGGCGGCGCTGGCGGAGCATCGGGCCGGCGCGGCGCGGGGGGCGAGCGAGGTGGTGCTGCTGACGATCGGGACGGGGATCGGCGGTGGGCTGATCCTCGGGGGTGAGCTTTACCGAGGCGGGATCGGCGCGGCCGGGGAGCTCGGTCACGTCGTGATCGACATGAATGGGCCTCCGTGCCAGGGCAACTGCCCGAACCGAGGGTGCGTCGAGTCGCTGGCGTCGGGCACCGCCCTGGCCCGCGAGGCGCGGCGGATCGCTGTCGAACACCCCGATTCGGGCTTGGCCCGCGCGCACCGCAACGGTCGCGAGTTGGCCGGCCCGTTGGTGACCGAGCTGGCCCACGACGGAGACCCGGCCGCTCTGGAGGCGATCGAGCTGATCGGCGCCCGGCTCGGGGTGGCGGTCGCGAGCCTGGTCAACATCTTCAACCCCCAGGTGGTGGTGATTGGGGGCGGCGTGATCGCGGCCGGCGAGCTGCTGCTGGCGCCGGTCAGAGCCGTCGTCGCGGCGCGCGCGCTGCCTCCCTCGCGGGATGAGGTGCGGATCGTGCCGGCTCGATTCGGGGTCGAGGCAGGGATGATCGGCGCGGCCGCGCTCGCCTACGATGGCCTGGCCGGTCGCCCTGGGGCCAGCTCAGCCGGGTGGGGCGGATGAGCTCCGGCTCGGTCGGCGTCGGCCTCGGGGCCACTGGCCGGCTGGTCGTGTGCCCGACGCCGATCGGCAATCTGGAGGACATCACGCTGCGGGTGCTGGCCGCGCTGCGCGAGGCGGATGTGGTGGCCTGTGAGGACACCCGGCGCACGCGCGTGCTGCTCGATCGCTACGGCGTCAACGCGCGGCTGGTCAGTTATCACGAGCACAACGAGCACGCGCGGTCGGACGAGCTGGTGGCGCGGATGCGCGACGGCGCCGTGGTCGCGCTCGTGTCCGACGCGGGGATGCCACTGGTGTCCGATCCCGGATTCGTGCTCGTGCGGGCGTGCGTCGCTGCGGGTCTGGCCGTCGAGGTGCTGCCCGGACCGTCGGCCGCCCTCAACGCGCTGGTGGCCAGCGCGCTGCCGGCCGACCGCTGGCGCTTCGTGGGCTTCCTGCCGCGCCGGCGCGCCGAGCTCGAGTCGGCCTTCGGCTCCCCCGAGACGGTGGTCGCGTTCGAATCGCCGCGACGGGTCGCCGCCTCGCTGGGCATCCTCGCTGCGCTGGACGCCGAGCGTCAGGTCGCGGTCTGCCGCGAACTGACCAAGGTGCACGAGGAGGTGATCCGGGGAACCGCGGCGGATCTGGCCGCTCGCTACGACGCCCAGGCGCCCCGGGGAGAGATCGTGATCGTGGTCGGGCCAGCCCCCCCGGTCGCGCCCGATCTCAGTCCCGCGCTGAATGCACTGCGACGGCTCGTGGCCGCCGGCGCCAAGCCGAGGCCGGCCGCGGGCGTCGTGGCGGAGCTGACCGGGACGAGCGCCAATGCGCTCTATAAGGCTCTCACCGCTGACTAACCTTCATCGTCGGTCCCATGTCCTATTACGTCACCACTCCGATCTACTACGTCAACGCCCAGCCCCACCTGGGCCATGCGTACACGACGATCGCCGTCGATGTACTTGCGCGCCATATGCGCCAACGCGGTGAGGATGTGTTCTTCCTCACCGGCACCGACGAGCATGGTGAGCCGGTGGCCGACGCGGCGCGGGCGCTGGGGCTCGAGCCCAAGGAACTGGCCGATCGCAATGCCGAGCGCTTCAAGGCGCTGATGCCGCGACTGGACGCGTCCAACGACTTCTTCATCCGCACGTCCGACGAGCAGCACAAGCTCAGGGTCCAAGCTGTGCTCCAGCGGGTGCATGACAACGGCCACACCTACAAGGGCCTCTACGAGGGCTGGTACTGCCCGCGCTGTGCGGACTTCAAGGTCGAGAACGAGATCCTGGAGGGCAACCGGTGTGCGATCCATGAGATCGTGCTCGAGCGCCACCAGGAGGAGAACTGGTTCTTCCGCCTGTCGACATTCCAGGCGCCGCTCGAGCGGCTGTACGCGGACCGGCCGGACTTCGTCATGCCGTCCCACCACTTCAACGAGGCACGGTCGTTTATCGCTTCTGGGTTACAGGATGTGTCGCTCACGCGCGCTCGCTTGCAGTGGGGAGTCACTGTCCCCTGGGATCCCAGCCACGTCTTCTATGTCTGGTTTGACGCGCTGTTGAATTACTACACCGCGCTCGGCTACGCGCGACCCGGGGAGGATCTGACCGAGCGTTTCTGGCCCGCCACGTACCACGTCATCGGCAAGGACATCCTCAAGTTCCACACGGTCTTCTGGCCGGCCCTGCTGATGGCGGCTGAGCTCGCCGTCCCGCACCACGTGTTCGTCCACGGCTTCCTGCTTGGTGCCGACGGGCGCAAGATGAGCAAGTCGCTTGGCAACGTGCTCGATCCATTCGAGGTGATGGAGCAGTACGGAACCGACGCCCTGCGCTTCTACCTGATGCGCGACGTCGCCTTCGGGGGCGACGGTGCCGTCGGTATGGACGCGGTCCGGACCCGCTACGACTCCGAGCTCGCCAACGAGTACGGCAACCTGGCCAGCCGGACGATCGCGATGGTGCTGCGCTACCGCGACGGCAGCGTTCCCGAGACCGACACGGACCCGACGCTGGCCCAGGACTTCGACTCGCTGTCCGTCCACGTGGCGGCGCTGCTGGACCGCGCCGAGGCGACCCAGGCGCTCGAGCTGATCTGGCAGCGGGTCCGCCGCCTCAACCGGTACGTCGAGGAGCGCGCGCCGTGGCAGCTCGCCAAGGATCCCGCGTCCGCGGGAGCGCTCGATCAGACCCTCGCCTCGCTGGTCGAGGGATTGCGCGTGATCAGCGTGTTGCTGCACCCCTACATGCCGTCGAGTACCGAGCGCCTGCTCAATGCGCTGGGAGCTCCGGAGGTCGGCTTCGCCGGCGCCGAATTTGCTGTCCGGGGCGGCGGCGGATCGGTCGTCGCGCTCGAGCCGCTGTTTCCGAAGCGGGTCTGAGTCCTCGACCGGGTCTGACATGGTTGACAGCCACACGCATCTGGACGTCTGCGCACCCCCGAACGCCGAACTGGTCGCGGCGGCCGAGGCCGTCGGAGTGACCCGGGTCGTCACGGTCGGCACCGACGGCGCCTCCTGTCGGGCCGCGCTGGCCGCCGCCGAGGACTTTCCGCAGGTGTACGCGGCGATCGGGCGTCACCCCAACGAAGCGACCGGATTCGACGACGCCGACCTGGCCGAGCTCGAGGCGCTGGCGGCCCACGAGAAGTGCGTGGCGATCGGCGAGACCGGCCTGGACTACTACCGTGACCACGCGCCTGGAACCGATCAGCGGCGCGCGTTCGAGGCTCAGATCGAGCTTGCGCGCAGCACCGGCAAGCCGCTGGTGATTCACACCCGCGCCGCGGATCACGACACGCTCGAGCTGCTCGACCAACAGGCTGGCGGGGTGCGGGTGATTCTGCACTGCTTTTCGATGCCCGACCGCGTGCAGGAGTGTCTCGGGCACGAGAACTGGTGGTTCTCGTTCGCGGGCAACGTCACCTATCCGAAAGCGCAGGCCCTGCGTACGGCCGCGCTGGCGATCCCGGCCAACCGCCTCCTGGTTGAGACCGACGCCCCGTATCTCTCCCCGCAGCCGGTGCGCGGCAGGCCGAACCAGCCGGCGAACGTTGTCCATACCGCGCGGGCGCTCGCGCTCGAGCGTCGCGTGCCCTACGCCGAGCTCGAGGCGGCGATCGAGCGCAGCGCCGCGGCCGCATTCGGATGGTGAGTGCGCACCGGGCGCCCAGGTGGACGTCCGGATGGTGAGTGCGCGCCGGGCGGGTCCGCCGGGTAGGACGCGTGAGCTGGGGCAGAACTTCCTCGTCGACCGCAACATCCTCGGCGTGATCGAGCGGCTGGCCGAGCTTGATCAGCGTGACGTCGTGCTCGAGATCGGAGGCGGCCTGGGTGTGCTCTCAGAGCGCGTCGCTGGCCGGGTCTCGCATCTGCACGTGGTCGAGGTGGACCGCCGGCTCGAGCCGCGCCTGCGCGACACGCTGGCGCCGCTGGGCAACGTGACGCTGCACCTGATCGACGCGCTGGCGCTCGACCTGGGCGGGCTGGACCCGGCGCCCGACAAGGTGGTGGCGAACCTGCCCTACGGGATCGCCGCGACCGTGATCCTGCGGACGATCGATCAACTTCCGCTTGTCCACGACTGGGTGGTCATGGTCCAGCGGGAAGTGGGGGAGCGGTTCGCGGCCAC
>Ga0302325_10005803_pt1 | contig 27957 bp, 20 predicted proteins | sample Palsa_T0_2_FD_201948 | JGI IMG/M metagenome (GOLD analysis project Ga0302325, IMG submission 201948) | Peat permafrost microbial communities from Stordalen Mire near Abisko, Sweden - Palsa_T0_2 | ecosystem: Environmental > Terrestrial > Soil > Palsa > Peat permafrost | place: Sweden: Abisko... | reverse complement strand
CTACCATCTCTACCTCCGGCCCGGCCACGAGCTGATTCGCGAGATGGGCGGTCTGCACTCGTTTATGTCTTGGCCGCGGCCGATTTTGACGGACTCGGGCGGGTTTCAGGTGTTTAGTCTCTCGGACCTGCGTAAGGTGACTGACGAGGGTGTGACCTTTCGCTCACACCTCGACGGCTCGCTCCATTTTTTTTCGCCGGAAAAGGCGCTGGAGGTGGAAATCGCGCTGGGAGCGGACATCGTGATGGTCCTCGATGAATGCATCGAGGCTCCCGCGAGTTTGGAGACCACCCGCGCCGCCGCCGCGCGAACCCTGGACTGGGCCCGCCGTTCCCGCCGTTTTTTTGACGAGCATGGCGATGGGCAGAAACAGATGCTCTTCGGGATCGTGCAGGGCGGCACGCACGCCGCGCTGCGGCGCGAAAACGCGGATGCGTTGGTGGAACTGGATTTTCCGGGCTATGCGGTAGGAGGGCTAGCGGTGGGCGAACCGCATGATAGCACTTGCGCGATGGCCGCGGAGGCCGCGGCGCGGCTTCCGGCGGACCGGCCGCGCTACCTGATGGGAGTGGGCATGCCCGAGCAGATCGTCGATTACGTGATGCGCGGGATCGACATGATGGACTGCGTGCTGCCCACCCGCAGCGCACGCCATGGGTGCCTGTTCACCTCGCAAGGCAAGCTGTTGATCAAGAACGCGCGCTACGCCAAGGACCCGCGGCCGATCGATCCGGCCTGTGGATGCGCGGTTTGTGCCCGCTATTCGCGCGCCTACCTGCGGCATCTTTATGCTTCCCACGAAGCGCTGGCGGCCATCCTGAACTCCCACCACAATATCTACTTTTACCTTGACATCATGGCCCAAATTCGTAAGGCTATCCGTTTCGGGACCCTGGAAAAGTTTGCTCCGGACCTTCAGGCTCGCCTAGCGAATAAGCTTTCCTCAACAGGCGTTTGATTTAATCGTGGCGTAGCTGTATCTTTCACGGGCTAGTTTTTTCGGAGTTCCGCCGGGGCAGGCGGGACTCGCGAACGACCTCGGGCGAACCAAAGGCACGAAAGGCGAAATGAACGTGGCAGCTGGGATGATTTTAACCACTTCGAAAGCAGGGCTGTCTCTTCTCGCGCAAGCGCAGCCTAGCAGCGGCTTCATTACGTTCCTTCCGCTGGTTCTGATCATGGTCGTATTCTATTTCTTGATGATCCTCCCCGCGCAGCGCCGGCAGAAAAAGACAGCGCAGATGATTCAGGAATTGAAGAACGGCGACAAGGTGATCACCAACGGCGGGATCTACGGAACGATCGTTGGCCTGGAGAATGACACGATCCAACTGCGCATCGCCGAGCAGGTAAAAATCAAGATTTCTCGCAGTGCGATCGTCGGCCTGCAAGCCGAACCGCCGAAGGAGAATTAGCGCTCTCGCATGACCTCCCAGCTCAAGTGGAAGTTCATCATCATCTTCACCGTCGTTGTGGTGTGTCTCTTCGGCATGTTCGGACGGCCGGAGGTCCCCACCTCCGGGGCGGCGATCAAGCAGAATTTCGTCAACAACATCAAGCTGGGCCTGGACCTTCGCGGCGGGAGTCACCTGGTTTTGCAGGTGCAGCTGGAGGAAGCGATCGGCATGCGCTGCGACCAGGCCATCGATCTGCTCACCAAGCAGCTCCGCGAAAAAAATGTCGGCGTCGGTGAAATTAGCCGCGTCGACGATACGCACATCCTGGTGCACGAGGTCACCCCAGTAACCTCCGGGATTTTTCGCGACATCGTCAGCAATCAATTCACCGATTGGAGCTTGGCGGCTGCGGCCGGCGAGGCCAGCGGTTACCTGCTGACCTTGAAGCCGTCGGTAATTTCCGAACTGCGCCAACAGACCATGGACCAGGCGCTAGAAACGATCAACCGCCGTATCAACGCCTTGGGCCTGAGCGAGCCGACCATCGCATTTACCGGCCGCTCCGATGACGAGATACTCGTGCAGCTCCCCGGGGAAGGCGACCCAACCCGCGCCAAAGCGGTCATTCAGGCGGGCGGCCAGTTGGAATTGCAGCGCGTCGCCGACGAACGCACCTACACCTCGGAAGCGGATGCTCTTTCCAATCACGGCGGGGTGCTCCCGCCAGGAACCATGCTGGTCCCCGGCCGCTCCGAGAGTGCCGCGCCAAACACTCCCTCCAGCACCGTTTGGTACGTACTCGACCGCAGTCCGATCGTCACCGGCCAGGATTTGCGCAACGCCAGCACCAGCCCGAATTCCGAGCGCCCCGGGCAGTATCAAGTGAACTTCAACCTTTCCACCGCGGCCGCTGCGCGCTTCGGGCCCTTCACCGAACAGCAATCGCAGCTTCCGGTGAAGGGCCGCATGGCCATCGTGCTCGACCACCAGGTTTATTCCGCTCCGGAAATCGAAGGACGCATCGACGATACCGGACGGATCGAGGGCAATTTCAGCCAGGAGACCGCCAACGATTTGGCTTTGGTCCTGCGGGCCGGCGCGCTGCCCGCGTCCATTAAGTACCTGGAAGAAGACACCGTAGGACCGTCGCTGGGTGCGGATTCGATCCGTGAGGGCGTGCGCGCCTCGATCGGCAGCCTGATCGTGGTGATGATTTTCCTGGTGATTTACTACCGGCTGAGCGGAATCAACGCGGTGGTCGCGCTGGTTCTGAACTTAATCATCCTGGTCGCTTTTATGGCCATGTCTGGCGCCGTGCTCACCCTGCCCGGTATCGCCGGGGTGGTGCTGACCATCGGTATGGGCGTGGATTCGAACGTACTAGTATTTGAGAGAATTAGAGAGGAAGTACGGAACGGTAAGGCTAATGTAACAGCGGTGGACGTGGGTTTCGATCGCGCGTTTCTGACCATCATCGATACGCACATAACCACCCTGGTGTCGGCTTGTTTCCTGTTCTTGTTCGGTTCCGGGCCGGTTAAGGGGTTTGCGATCACCCTGGTCATCGGTTTGTTGGCGAACCTGTTTACATCGATTTACGTTTCCCGGGCAATTTTTGACTGGCATCTGTCTCGAATGGAGCGTCAGGCGCACCTGAGCATTTAGCAACCGTGATACAGGCTAGGGATAACAATAAATAGGGAACTATCACATTCCCTTTGGTGTCTAATACAGCGGGGTCGCTCTAAATATGGAATTCTTCCGTAATGTGAACGTCGACTGGATGGGCAAGGCCAAGTACTTCGTGGCTCTTTCGCTTGTCCTGTTGATCGGTGGTTGGGTTTCGATATTTGCCCACGGCGGTTTGCAATACGGCATCGACTTCCGCGGCGGCACGCTAGTTTACGTGCGCTTTGCGGGACCGGCTCCTATCGATCAAATTCGCAAGGCCCTCTCCGAAGCGGGTTTACAGAACACCTCCATTCAGGGCATCAGTGGCGTTGCCAACCCCAATTCCAAGAATGACGTGGTGATCGGCCTGGAGCGAAAAGGCCAAGCGGATGACACTGCTCTCGACTCGGGCAAAGAGGCCATACTCGGCGCGCTAACGAAGACCTTCGGGACGGATACCGGAGGGAAGCCGGACTTCAACTCTGCCTCCAACGTCCAAGTGGCGGCTTACCTGACCCAGAGGGATCCGTTGGTGTTGGGTCCTACAGCGGGTGACCGATACACACAGCTAGCCCAAAAGCTAGTCGCGAGCCGCGACGCGGATCACGGCGGCATCATCACCAACTTCCCGCAGCTTGCCGGTGTCGACGCCGCAAGCCCGGCAGTGATCGCCAGCCTCCAGAACGGCTTCTCCCTGGGTAGCTTTGCCATTCGCAGCGCCGAGATTGTGGGACCCAAGGTGGGCGCTCAATTGCGTCGCCAGGCTATCTACGCGACGCTCTATGCTTTAGCGGGCATGTTGATATATATTGCGTTCCGTTTCGAGTGGGTGTTTGGCGCGGCGGCGGTAATCGCGGTGTTCCACGACGTTTTGATCACCTTGGGACTGTTTTCCGTGTTCCACTACGAAATCTCGCTCACGGTTATCGCCGCGCTGCTTACCCTGGTTGGATATTCGATGAACGATACGATCGTGATTTTCGACCGGGTGCGGGAGAATTCGCGGCTGATGCGGCGCGAGCCACTCCCGGAGATCGTCAATCGTTCGATCAACCAGACATTGTCGCGGACGATATTGACCAGCGGCCTCACCTTTTTGACGGTATTAGTTCTATACCTCATGGGAGGCGAGGTCTTGCGCAGTTTCTCTTTTGCTATGGTGGTAGGAGTTGTGATAGGAACATACTCCAGTTTTGGGATAGCAGCGCCGATCGTGGTCGCCTGGCACAAGTTCCATCCCAACACCGGAGCCGCGGGTGCCACGCCGGGTAGAAACCTGGCGACTGCAAGGAGGTAATCATGTTTGATGAATTGGTGGATTCGGGCGAGAAAAAGAGAACCAACAAGCCGTGGACGGTGGTGCTCTCCGCCATAATTCAAACCCTCATCTTGGGCGTGCTGATCTTGATCCCTTTGATCTATACCGAAGCGCTGCCCAAGAGTCTAATCACCACCTTCTTGGTGGCGCCGGCGCCTCCTCCTCCCCCGCCGCCTCCAGCGGCCCAGATCGTCAAGATCGTCAAGCCACAAGTGCACCTGCTGCATAACGGGCAATTGACCACACCCACGGTGATCCCCAAGAAAGTTATGATCATCAAGGAAGAAGCCGAACCGCCTGACATGGGCGCAGTTGGGGTTGTGGGCGGTGTGCCTGGAGGCATGCCCGGCGGCTCTGCGGGCGGCATCCTGGGCGGAATCATCGGTGGAGCGGGCGGAGGATTGCCGCCGCCACCGCCGAAAGCGCCTAAGCTGCTGCGAGTGGGCGGAAACGTGATGGACGCGAAGAAGACTCGCAACGTCCTGCCGGTCTATCCGCAGATCGCCAAGACCGCGCACATCCAAGGTACCGTGCTGCTTCATGCCATTATCGACAAGGATGGTTCGATCCAGGAGTTGCAATACATCTCCGGGCCGCCGCTGCTGATGCGCGCTGCCATGGATGCGGTGCGGCAGTGGAAGTACTCGCCAACGTTGCTGAACGGCGACGCCGTGCCGGTGGAAACCCAGATTCAAGTCATCTTTTCATTGGGTGGCTAGAGGAACGATTGCCCCCAATTTGAAGGTGGGGGAACCCGTTCTTGTACGAGTGACGTCGGTGGAATTATCTGCCGACTTGAGTAGCAACGAATCTAGGAGGAGTGAACTCTATGTTAGCCAGCATTCTGCTGTTTCAAGAGCAAAACACGAGTTGGGACCTGGTGAGCATGTGGCACACCATGGGAATCCCGGCGAAGGGCGTGGTCATCATTCTGTTCGTGATGTCGGCGTGGTCCGTCGGAATCATGATCGACCGCGCACTGATGTACAGCGCCGCTCGCAAGCAATCCCGCGTTTTCGTTCAGCAAGTGGCGGGCGCGCTGAAGGACAACAAGCTCGATGAAGCCATCTCGATCGCCGAGCGCAACAAGAAGAGCCACATTGCCAAGGTAGTCGCCACCGGACTCTCCGAGTTCCAGGCGGCTTCGGCTCAAGTGCCCGACGAAGAAGTGATCGAAGCGGCCAAGCGCGGCTTGGAGCGCTCGGTAGCCATCGTTCACGCCGAGATGAAGCGCGGCCTTTCCGGTCTGGCGACCATTGGTTCGACGGCGCCATTCGTCGGATTGTTCGGCACGGTGATGGGTATCATCAACGCGTTTAAGGGCATTTCGACCCAGAAGGCAACCGGGCTGTCGGCGGTCGCCGGCGGTATTTCGGAAGCCTTGGTGACCACCGCACTCGGGTTGCTGGTGGCGGTGCCTGCGGTGTGGACGTTTAACTACTTCACCAACAAAGTGGAAGCATTCGACGTCGAGATGGACAACTCCTCGATGGAGTTGATCAACTATTTCATCACGCGCCGAGGGAAGAAGTAAAACCATGGGCTATAAGCCAAAAGCACCACCGGTGATGGCCACACCCAACGTGATTCCGATGGCGGACATCATGCTGGTGCTGTTGATCATCTTCATGGTTGTGACGCCGATGTTGCAGAAGGGCGTTTCCGTCGATATGGCCAAGGTGGATAATCCGCAGGATATGCAGGATGCGGACAAGGACGACGCGGTGCTGCTCGTTATCACTCGTGACGAGACCATCTACCTGGGTAAAGATAAAGTCCAGCTCGACGAAATAACCAACAAGGTGAAGGACCTGATCGCCAACCGTATCGACAAAACCGTGTTCGTGCGCAGCGATGCGCGCGCCAAGTACGGCCAGGTCGTCAAGGTGGTGGATGAGGTTCGCGCCGCTGGCGTCGACAATCTGGGTTTGTTGACCGAGAAAGTGCAAAAAACGAATGCTCCTCCGCCACCTCCTCCGGCGGGCGGGCAGTAGGTTCGTTGCACGGTTGGGTCAACGCCCGGTAGTCGGCTTTTCCAGTGCGTAGCACAGCAAGCTCATCGCGATGGCGATGGGCTTCGGTGAGCCGGGCGATCCGTTAGCCGAGCGAGAAGCACTTCGTGCTTCCGGCCGGGCGGCGCCCAGTAGCGGCAAGGGCGGACGAAGTATATCCGGCCAGGATGGTCATAGATATTGGCGGCCAGTGTTAGGCCGCCGCAAGGAGCACTTCCATGGGAATGTCAGTTGGCACGGGAAAAGGGGCGATGGCGGAGATGAACGTGGTGCCGCTCATCGACATCTTGTTGGTGCTGATCATCATCTTCATGGTGATTACGCCGACCACTCCGAAGGGTCTCGACGCGATCGTGCCGCAGCCCACGCCGCCGAATCAGAAGGAAAATCAGGACATCCTCGCGAAGACCATTGTGGTGCAGGTTACCGCCGGCGGGAAGGTTCTGATCAACCAGGACGAGACGTCCTGGGACCAGCTGGGACCGCGGCTGGAAGACGTGTTCAAGCAGCGCGCGGACAAGATCGCGTTTGTGAAGGGTGACGACGCAGTGGAATTCATGGATGTGGCGAAAGCGATTGATATCATGCGCGGTGCCGGGATCGATAAAGTAGGTTTGATCACGGCAAAAGTGGAAGCTGGGCAGTAGTTAAGCCGCGCGAAAGGCGGCGCTCTCCGCTGGGGCGACGCAACTGCGGCGGACGGTATCGGCGAAGCCGAGCCGGAAACTGCCGCAAATCAAGGAGACTCGGGATGAAGCGCAAGTCCCATATTTGCCTTTCTCTGGTGGTAGTGGTTGCAGGGCTCGTGGTGGGAGCCGGCTGCGATCGTCTGAAAGCACGTGACCTGCTGAACAAGGGCGTCACCGCATACAAAGCCGGCGACTTCGACATCGCCATCGAGGACTTCAAGCAAGCCAAGACCCTCGATCCCGCCTTGACCAACGCCCGCCTTTATCTCGCGACCGCTTACTCCGGACGCTACATTCCCGGTGCTCCGTCCGACGAAAACGTGCGCCAAGGCCAACAAGCCATCGAAGAATATAAAGAGGTGCTGGCCAACGATCCCAATAACCTCACCGCGATCGACGGTATCGGCGCCATTGTCTACAACATGGCGGGCGGCCCGCCCCTCGACTTGGCGAAATTTGCGGAAGCGAAGTCCTATCAGCAACGCCACATCTCAATCCGCCCTGACGATCCCGAACCATACTATTGGATCGGGGTTATCGACTGGGCTATGGCTTACCATGCCAACAAAGAATTGCGTGCTGCTTCGAATCTGAAATCCATTAAGAAGCAGATTGGCGAGAACGATCCGCTGCCTCCGGCGATGGCCACCGAATTTGCCGCCAAGAATGGGCCCATCATCGACGAAGGCATTACCAATCTCAAGATGGCCATCGATCGACGTCCGGACTATGACGACGCCATGGCCTACCTGAACCTGATGTACCGCCAGAAGGCGGATACCGAAACCACCCCGCAGGCTCGCGACGCCGACGTGAAAATGGCCGACGATCTGATTGAAAAGGTAAAAGCCATCAAGCAACACCGCTTGGATAATCCTGCCCCGTCTCCGACGAGCTAATTCTCGCGGTTGGCATAGCTATAACATTGTCTCTGACGGCCGGAACCTTCGGGTTCCGGCCGTTGGTCTTTTGGCACTGTTCTGGCCGGGATGTTCACCGGTGATCGCTTGGGATTAGAATAGGAGGAGGATGGAACCGGCGAGTCATTCCGCCATCACGCAGGCAGCGCGACGTGCCATTGATCTGCGGTTCGTCGAGCTGATGGATAAGTTGCGCAAGAACCGGCCGGGGGACGACATCGACTTACTCCGGCGGGCGTACGACTTCGCCGCCAAAGAGCACCACGATCAGACTCGCCTCTCCGGCGAACCCTACCTCTCGCATCCCCTGGAAGTCGCGCACGTGCTGGCGGATATGAAACTGGACTCCACGACACTGGCCGCCGCGCTGCTGCACGACGTGGTCGAAGATACCAAGGTGTCGTCGGCTGGTATCGCCAATGCGTTCGGTCCCGATGTGGCGCGGCTGGTGGAGGGCACGACCAAGATCAGCCGGCTCGATTTGCTGGCGCCCGAAGCGCGGCAGGCGGAAAACGTCCGCAAGATGTTGCTGGCCATGGTGGACGACGTCCGGGTGGTGATGCTGAAGCTGGCGGACCGGCTGCACAACATGCGCACGCTGGAGTACCTGCCTGCCGACCGCCAGCAGCGCATCGCCCGCGAGACCCAGGATATATACGCGCCGGTGGCCAACCGGCTAGGAATGGGGTTGATCCGCGGAGAGCTCGAAGACCTGGCATTTCGTTATCTGGAGCCGGTAGCTTTTCTGGAACTGCAGAAGAAAGTGCTCTCGAAGCAGAAGGTCCACGAAAAATTTATTACCGAAGTGCAGGATGCAATCCGCGGCAAGCTGGTGGAGAACGGGATTCCGGCCGAAGTAGTTGGGCGCACCAAGCGGCTGTATTCGCTGCATGAAAAAATTTCCAAGCAGCAAAGGGCGCTGGACCAAGTCTACGATCTGCTAGCGCTGCGCGTCATCACCGATACGGTAAAAAACTGTTACGCGGCGCTCGGCGTCATTCACCAGATCTGGCCACCGGTCCCCGGGCGATTCAAAGACTATATTGCTATGCCCCGCCCGAACCTCTACCAATCGCTGCACACCACTGTGATTCACTCCGGCCAGGCTTTCGAAGTGCAGATCCGCACCCAGGACATGCACCGCGTCGCCGATCAAGGCGTGGCCGCGCATTGGCGGTACAAGGATGGCAAAGAGCGGGCCAGCGGCGACGATCAGCGGGTGGTTTGGATGCGGCAATTGATCGAATGGGTGCAGGACATGGAGGAGCCCAGCGAATTTCTTTCTACTCTGCGGGTGGATTTGTATCCGGAAGAGGTCTACACATTTTCGCCCAAGGGCCGGGTGGTGGTGCTTCCGCGAGGCTCCACTCCGGTGGATTTCGCGTACGAGATTCATACCGAAGTAGGGCACCAGTGCATTGGCGCGAAAGTGAATCGACAGATGGTGCCGTTGCGGCACGTCCTGGCCAACGGTGATGTGGTGGAAATTCTGTCGCAGAAGGGGCACCCGCCTAGCCGCGATTGGCTCACTTTCGTTCACACTTCCAAGGCGCGCAGCAAAATTCGGCAGTGGATCAATCTGCACGAACGGGAGGAAGCCACCGACGTTGGCCGGCGGCTGCTGGAACGTGAAGCGCGAAGCTGCGGCGTCAGCATCAAGAAAATCACCCCGGAGGATTGGGCGCGGGTGGCTTCCGACTACGGCTGCGGCCGGCCGGAGGACCTGTACGCCGACTTGGGGTACGGGAAATGGTCGGCGCGCCAGGTGCTGGCCAAAGCGGCCAAGGCGCCACTGATCGATCAGCCCGAGGAAAAGTCTCCCAAGCTTGTTTCCACCGTGAAGCGCGTGCTGGGCATGGACGAAGGCAAAGTCATCGTCCGGGGTTACGACGGCCTGATGGTGCACCGTTCGAAGTGTTGCAACCCTATCCCCGGCGACGAAATTGTGGGTTACGTCACGCGCGGCCGCGGCGTGGCGGTACATAGCAGTTCTTGTCCTAACGTTCAAAAACTGCTGTACGAAGCCGAGCGGCGCATCCACGTGGAATGGGGCGGATCGCACGCCGCTACCTTCCCGGTGCATCTGCGGATTCGCACCGAGGATCGTACTGGAATGCTGGCGGAAATCACCGGCGTGATCAGCGGCGCGGGTGCGAACATCCGGTCGTTCGAAAGTATTGGCGAAGGCACGCGGGTGCGGATCGAAGTGGAATTGGACGTTCAGGATCGCAAGCAGCTCGAGCGCATCCTGGTACAACTCAAGAAGATCTCGGGGCTTTTCGACATTGAACGCGCCTACAACGTCTGAACCACTACGCCGTGAAACGCGCCATAGCGCGTCCTGTGCACGGCGCGGGGCGCGCACGCGGGCCCTGTGCATGGCGGCGATCGCTGCGCTCTTCGCTGGCGGTTGCCAGAAGCTGCACCGCGTAGATACTACGCCGCTCGATCGAGCGGGAATGTCCTACAGCGCCATTCAAGATTTGAAGAAACTCGGCGTCACCGATGCGGAAGTCTGGAGCGTTGCGAACGCGAAGATGGATGGCATCTCCGACGCCACCTGTGTCGAACTCGTCCGTATCGCGCACGGCCGGCAGCAACCCTACAATTCCACCGAAATGGTTACGGGCCTGCAGCAGGCGGGGATGAGCGAACCCAGCATCCTGGATCTGGCGCGCATGAACCAACTGGGTGTGAGTGCCGGCGAATTGCAGGCGGTCCGTTTGCTCGGCCTACCCGATGATGTCGTGTTGGAAATTGCGAAATCTCGCGCCGAGGGCAAGCCGGTTCTCTCCGGCATATCCATTGCGAATATCATGAACACTGGCCTGCGGCGGGAAACGCTGCTGGAGTTGATTCGCCGCCAGGTACCGGATACCAGCGCCGCGGCAATCATCGCGATGAAGAAGCAGCACAAAAGCGATATTGAAGTGCTTCGCCATTTTCCCGCGCACGCGTCTGCCCACTAATCACCCATCGGCATGAGTCAGGCTACAACGGTGGCAGCGGCAGTCGCCACAGCGGTGCTTTTTTGACCTCGGCACCTGGGCTCGGTAGAATCTTCAGAGTCTCTATCCGGGAGGATCTTCGTGAAAGACATCATCACTACCACCAATGCTCCGCAGGCCCTCGGGCCGTATTCGCAGGCTACCAAGGCTAACGGTTTTATTTTTACGGCGGGACAGGTCGCGCTCGTACCGGCTACCGGCCAAGTAGTGGAAGGCGGTATCGCGCCGCAGACTGAGCGCGTGCTGGAAAATCTGAAGGGTGTACTGGAAGCGGCGGGCTCGTCCTTGCACAAAGTGGTGAAGACCACCGTATTCCTGAAGGACATGGGCGATTTCGCGGCGATGAACGAAGTCTACGGCCGCTACTTCACCGCTGCGCCGCCGGCGCGTTCTACGGTAGAAGTGGCGCGGCTCCCCAAAGATGTACGCGTAGAAATCGACGTTATCGCAATAGCCTGAAATTCCAGCAGGGAAGATCGCTGGAGGAAATTCGCGGGAGACGTAGCGTCGCCACAAGTCTCCTAAGCTCCGAACGCCCACCCTCCCCAGAACCCGGGAAGAGTGGGGCACCCGGAAAAGATAACGGCATCAAACCGTAGAACCAATCCGCACTGCCAACGCTAACTAGCCATGGCGGCCTGAATTTCCTTTTCGTCGATGTCGAAATTAGCGTAGACGTGCTGGACGTCGTCGTGATCTTCCAGCGCGTCGATCAGTCGCAGCATCTGCTGCGCCTGATTCCCGGTGAGCTTCACGTAATTTTGCGGCAGCCAAGAGACTTCGGCCGATGCCGGCTGAATGCCGGCGGTGGTAAGCGCTTCGCGAACTTTTTCAAAGACCTCGACTGGCGTCACCACTTCCCACGCCGAGCCGTCGTCCTTCAGATCGTCCGCTCCGGCGTCCAGCACAATCCCCATCATCTTTTCTTCGTCCGCCAATTCCTTGGGAACGGAGATATCGCCTTTGCGCTGAAACATCCAGCCGACTGCGCCGTTCTCAGCCAGGTTCCCGCCGTTCTTAGAGAGCGCGTGACGGAGCTCGCCGACCGTTCGATTGCGATTGCTGGTCACCACCGACACCAACAAACCCACGCCGCCCGGGCCGTAACCTTCGAACATCACTTCGTCGAGCTGTTCGCCTTCGAGTCCGCCGACGCCGCGCTGGATGGCGCGCTCGATATTGTCGTTGGGCATGTTCTCGTTCTTGGCGGAAAGGATGGCGGTGCGCAGACGCGGATTGGACGTAGCGTCAGCGCCGCCGCTGCGCGCAGCAATGGTCAATTCGCGGATCAGCTTGGTAAAAATCTTCCCGCGACGCGCATCGGTCGCGGCCTTCTTGTGCTTGATAGTGGCCCACTTAGAGTGACCAGACATGGAATAGCCTCAAACAGGAGAGATGGCAGGAGCCTAAACCACACTCGTGCCCCGACAGTCTAGCACACGCCCTAACCCCAAAGAAGCGTCGTGGCTCCGGCCAAAGCGGCCTGGGAGATTCGCTACAGGAGTCGCGAGAGTTCGGTGGGACGTCCGCTAGGTGGCAGGGGTGTTGAGTTCGGCGGAGGTCAGGGCCCAGCAGAAACGGGCGATGGCCCAGTCTTCTTGGGCGCGGATCACCAAGATGCGAACACCGGAGTTTTCCGCGGAGACCTCGGCATCGACTGGCGACGCTTGGTTCTTGCCAGCGTCGATCGACAGGCCTAGATAGTCGAAGCCGGTGCAGGCTGCTGCGCGCACGTCCGGGGAACGCTCCCCAATTCCGGCGGTAAAGATCAGGGCGTCGATTCCTCCTAGCGCGGCGATCATCGCGCCAATGCCGGTACGCAGGCGGTGAATGAACATATCGAAGGCCAGTTGTGCGCGGGAGTTGCGGGCTTTTCTGGCTTCGAGGATTTTCCGCATGTCGCTGGATATGCCGGAAATTCCCAATAGGCCGGACTGCTCATTCAAAATGTGGTCCACCTGATCGGGCGTGCTGCCTTGCTGGCGGATCAAGTAGGTGACGATGGCGGGATCGATCGATCCTGACCGGGTGCCCATCATCAGGCCTTCGAGAGGAGTGAAGCCCATGGTGGTGTCCACGCTGCGTCCGGCATCGATCGCAGCCAACGAGCAGCCGTTGCCCAAGTGGCACGAAACCAACTTCCGCGCGGCGGGACCGGTTTTCAGAAGTTGCGCGGCGCGCTCGGCGCAGTACTGGTGATTGATTCCGTGGAAGCCGTAGCGCCGAATCCCGTCCTTTTCCCACCAACTATACGGACCGGGATAGACCGCCGCGGCCGGAGGCAGATCGTGGTGGAATGCGGTGTCAAAAACGGCGACTTGCGTGACCGCTCCTAGAACGTTTTTCACCACTTCCATTCCTTCCAGTTCCGCTTGGTTGTGAAGGGGCGCGAACGCAGATAATTCCCGAATGCCTTTTTTCACTTCGGCCGTGACGATAACCGGCTGGACGAACTTCCCGCCTCCATGCACGACGCGGTGACCCACCGCCCCAATTTCTGAGAAGCTGCTCACCGCGGCAGCAGGTCCATCGTGTAAGGAATTCAGCAAGTGCTCGAGCGCCTGGCGGCGCGACTCAATCGGCAGAGACTCTTTCCGCACCGAGCCCGATGCGTCGGTGATCTCCGCATTCGTTGTAGCGGCGCCACCTGTCCCGGACCATTCGATCTCGGATTCCCAGAGGGGCTTGGGCGCGAGTGGCGGCACTTCGCCCGCAATTTCATAGAGGCAGCATTTCTCACTGCTCGAGCCCGAATTGAGAACCAGAATTTTCATCGTTAGCTCGGGCAACTCGGCCGATGCGGGTCGCCGCGCCGATTTGCTTTACTCGCTAGTAGGGCCACTTCCAATCCCGAATTTCGGGCATGTCTTCGCCCTTCTCGCAGATGTAATGTTTGTGCTCGACGAGTTTGTCGCGCAGCATCTGCTGGAAGTGAGCCCCGGTCTTTTGCAACCGCGGGACGGCTTCCACCACATTACGCGCCAAGTGATAGCGGTCGAGTTCGTTCAGGACAGTCATGTCGAAAGGCGTGGTGGTGGTTCCTTCCTCCTGAAATCCATGCACGTGGAAATTGTCGTGGTTGGCCCGTTTGTAGGTGAGCCGGTGAATCAGCATTGGATAGCCGTGATGCGCAAATATCACCGGCTTGTCGGTGGTGAACATGGAATCGAATTCCGCATCGGACAATCCGTGCGGATGCTTGGTAGAGGATTCCAGGGTCATGAGGTCGACCACGTTTACCACGCGAAGCTTGATGTCCGGGAAGTTTTTGCGCAGCAGGTCCACCGCGGCCAGCGCTTCGAGCGTAGGGACGTCGCCTGCACATCCGATCACCGCGTCAGGCTCGACGCCCTGGTCGGTGCTGGCCCAGTCCCACACTCCGATTCCGTAAGTGCAGTGTTCGATCGCCTTTTCCATGCTCAGCCACTGCAACTCGGGTTGTTTTCCGGCGACGATGACGTTGATGTAGTGCCGGCTGCGCAGGCAATGATCTACTACCGAGAGAAGGGTGTTGGTGTCCGGCGGCAGGTAAATGCGCACGATTTCGGATTTCTTATTGGCGACGTGGTCGATGAAGCCCGGATCTTGATGGCTGAAGCCGTTGTGGTCTTGACGCCACACGTGGGACGACAACAAATAATTCAAAGAAGCGATCGGCCGCCGCCAGGGAATTCCTTTCGATACGGTCAACCACTTGGCGTGTTGATTGAACATCGAATCCACGATGTGAATGAACGCTTCGTAGCACGAAAAAAAACCGTGCCGGCCGGTGAGCAAGTAGCCCTCCAGCCATCCTTGGCACATGTTCTCGCTCAGCACCTCCATTACCCGGCCATCCGGACTCTCGTTTTCATCCACAGGCAGGATCGGTTCCATGAAAACTTTTCCGCTAACTTGATAGATCGCCTCGAGCCGGTTCGAGGCGGTCTCATCTGGACCCACCACACGAAAGTTTTGATTGGGAATATTCAGCTTCATCACGTCGCGTAAGAAGCCCCCGAGTACTCGCGTTGCCTCGCCGATGGAGGTCCCGGGTTTTTTCACTTCCGCCGCATAGCTCCGAAAATCCGGCAGGACCAATTCCTTCAGCAGAATTCCGCCGTTGGCATGGGGATTCGCTCCCAGACGACGATCTCCTTTGGGCGCGAGCTCCGCCAGTTCGGGGATGAACTTTCCATCGGCGTCGAAAAGTTCTTCCGGACGATAGCTCCGCATCCATGATTCCAATTGCTTGAGGTGTTTCGGATTCGTGAAGAGTCCGTCCAGCGGGACTTGGTGCGCTCGCCACGTGCCTTCCACCGGTTTGCCGTCCACAATCTTTGGTCCCGTCCAGCCTTTCAGCGTGCGAAGAATCAGCACCGGCCATCGGGGCATGGGCTGCGTCTTTCCGCTGCGGCGCGCGGACTCCTGGATGGAGCGGATTTCCAGAACAATCTCTTCGAGCATCGCGGCCATCCGCTGGTGCATGCCGAGGGGGTCGCTGCCCTCCAGAAAATAGGGCTTATAGCCGTAACCGGTGAAAAGGTGGGTGAGTTCCTCGTCGGACATTCTGCCCAGCACGGTGGGATTGGCGATTTTCCATCCATTGAGGTGCAAGATTGGGAGGACGGCGCCGTCGCGGATCGGATTCAGGAACTTATTGGAGTGCCAACTCGTGGCCAAAGCGCCGGTTTCGGCCTCGCCGTCGCCCACAGTGCAGAAAACCAGCAGATCCGGATTGTCGAACGCGGCGCCGAAGGCATGCGCCAGGGAATAGCCCAGTTCGCCGCCTTCATTGATCGATCCAGGAGTTTCCGGGGCCACGTGGCTGGGGATGCCGCCTGGAAAGGAGAACTGCTTGAAGAGCCGCTGCATGCCCCGGACGTCCTGGCTGATTTCGGGATACAGCTCGCTGTAGGTGCCCTCTAGGTACGTATTAGCGACGATTCCAGGGCCTCCATGGCCCGGCCCGGTGATGTTGATGGCATTGAGGTCCAGTTTGCGGATAAGCCGGTTGGCGTGGACGTAGATGAAATTCAGGCCAGGAGTGGTGCCCCAGTGGCCCAACAGGCGTGGCTTCACATGGCGCAGCGTAAGTGGCTGACGCAGCAACGGGTTATCGAAAAGGTAGATTTGGCCGACCGAAAGGTAGTTGGCGGCCCGCCAATACGCATCGATCTTGCGCAACTCATCAGCAGACAGGGGGCCCTCCGCGGTATTGGCAGCGCTTGCGGCAGGCTTTTTTTTCTGTGGACTCATCATTTCTCCGGAATACTACTGATTTTCAACACGCGCATTTTGGTTGCGAGGCATGGCTCAAAGAGAAACTTAACACCTACCCTGACGTATAGAGCACTAAGTGTAGATTATGGCCTCAAATCTGCAGCATGGAGTTACGGCGCTGTAAAAAGTGGACGCCTATAGGGCTCCCGGAATCATTTGATCGTCCGGCGAGGACTGACAGGGTTGACATTTAGGACCCTTTTGGAGGCCTCTGCTGTGGATTTCGGCCTGTAAAAGGTGCTAAATAGAGGATCTACAACCCATCGCCCGCCATGCGAACTATATGCAACGCGCTCGGATGCAAGGTCGAAGTTCCCGCGGAACTGGAATCCGTCGGGAAGTGCATCATGCATTTCACCTTGGTTATCGAGGATGAGTGCGCGACCATGCGCCGCGAAGTGGCCCTTCGGACCTCCGATCAAGAACGCCAAGTCGAATTTGGAAACCGGATCGCCGATCACGGGGAAGTACTGGTTCGCGTCGCTACCTGCGGCTATCCGATGACCGATGAGATCAAGTCCCGCGTTCTGAGCACTCTGCTCTCGTTAATGAATTGCCGGGAAAGCATTGGGCGCGCTGCGGACCGGGAAGCGCTCCACCGGCGGTTTGGATAAGATAGTTGTATCTCCGCGCCTGATCACCATCGTTCATCTCAACCGCCGAGTTCAAGACTTCCCTTGTTTCTCCCCTGCCCTAACGGCTCCTCCTGTTCTAGCGTGTGATGCGACATCACCTCGTTCATCGGTGAAGGTCCGAACCACACGGCAAATCTCTCGGCGGTCATGTCCCAATGTAGCGGGCGTAAATCGAGCGCGCGATGACCGGGTCGCGTGTGCCCTTGAGGATGGCGCGGCCATTGGCGAAGACCGTCATTTCGTACGGCGGAACGCGAAAACGCAGGAGAAATTCGTTTCGGCGGATATCCGATGCGGACGCGGCGGTAAGGCGATCGCCGAGTTCGTTGAGGTCGAGACTCCGGTTGCGCTCATGAATCTGGATGGAGTCACGACCGCACATGGTGATATGTGGTTGCGCCGCTCCGCTGAGGTAGCGAAAGTCTCGGCGAACGCACGCGCGGCAAGCGGGATCGCGCGCTACTCCGATGGATTGGAGTCGTCCGGTCCATACATCGCAGGAGACCAGGCGCTGGTGCAGCGCCTCGCGCCGCCCGGTGAGGATCTTCAGGGCTTCGGCCGCTTCCATCGAAGCCACCACGCCCACGGCGGCGTTTAGGATTCCGGCGGTGTCGCAAGTTTCTTCCAGGCCGGCGGCTTGTTCCCGGCCTTCGAATAAACACGCCAGGCAAGCGGTTTCGCCAGGGATCACGGTCATAGTGACGCCGTAGCTGCCCACGGCGGCGGTGTAGATCCAGGGGATGCCCAGGGAGACGGCCGCGTCGTTGACCAGAAGGCGAGTCTCGAAATTATCAGTGCCATCAAGGATTAGCGGAAAACCCGTCAGCAGGTCGGTGGCGTTATCGGGGGTGAGATCGACGACCATCCCTTCTACGTTAGCCTCGGAATTGATGGCCCGGAGCCGGCGCTCGGCAGCCACCGCTTTGGGAAGCGATTCGCGGGCGTCCGATTCTTCAAACAGCACCTGACGCTGCAGGTTCGAAGATTCCACAAAATCGCGATCGAGAATCCGCAAGCGGCCGATACCCGAACGAACCAGTAGATTCGCGACGGCGGTACCGATGGCTCCGCAGCCGACCAGCACGGCGCTGGCTTGGGAAAGGCGTTGCTGGCCGTCCCGGCCGATGCCGTGAAAGAGAATTTGACGCGAGTATTTGTCCAGGTCTTTGGGTTCCATAGCTCTGGTCGATTCCATGATAACGCGAATCGACACAGAGACCGCCGCGCCAATTGAACTCTGAATCCGCCGACGCTATGCTAGCTTGCACCCCGCATCTAACATAAAGCACGCATACACGGACCCAGACGAGGGGCGCAAGCGCTACGGCCGGTGAGATGGGTCAGATGGAGGGCTGTTATTCGAGGTCGAACGCTGCTCGTGCTGGCCGGTTGTCTCCTCGGGGCGATTCCCGCCGCGCGCGCGCGGCAGACTTCCAGCGTTTCCCCGGCGGCTTGGGAGGGGAAGCGCATCACGGCGATTCGGATCGTCGACGATGACGGCCAAGTGCTGCCGGATAAGCTGCCGCCGATTCCGCTCGAAGTGGGAAAGGCGTTTGATTTTGAAGCCGAGCGGGAGAGCCTTCGCCAGCTCTATCACACGGGCCGCTATGCGGACATCCGCACCGAAGCCGCGGAAATAGCCGGCGCATTGCGGCTGGACTTTGTAGTTGACCGCAACTACTTCAACAATGTGATTCGTGTGGAGGGATTGAACGAGCCGCCCAACGAGGCGGCGGCGCTGGCGGCGATGCGCATCAATCTCGGTGAGCCATTTCGCGAAGGCGTTCTGAAGGAAGGCATCGCCCGGCTGGAAGACGCGTTGCACACCGAGGGACTCTATCAAGCGATCGTCGATTACGCGCTGGAACCGCAACAGGATTCGCGCGGCATGGACATGGACGTTCGCGTCACGCCAGGCGTCCGTGCGCGAATCGGAACCATCGCGCTGCATAATCAAACCGCCTTTACCGATCAAAAACTTCTCAAACAGTCGCGCCTCTCCCCCGGCCGGCCGCTAACCTCGGAGCGGCTGGACCACGCGTCGACACGCCTAAGGAAATATCTGGTCGCCCAGGGGCACTTTGGAGCCGACGCATCCTTGCGCGCCGGTGCTTACGACGCAAGGACCAACAAAGTTTCGTTGGTATACGACGTAACCGCGGGGCCACGGGTGCGCGTGGAGCTGACTGGCACGCGTATCAGCCAGGGAAAACTGCACAAGCTACTGCCGATTTACGACGAGGGTGCGGTGGATGAAGATTTGCTGCAGGAAGGGCGGAGAAACATCCGCGCCGCGCTGCAAGGCGAAGGCTATTTCGACGCGGATGTAACCTTTACGTCCACCGAAGATACCGTGAAAGGCGAGCGCGTCATCACCTACAACGTGAACCGGGGCGACCAGCACAAATTCGCAGGCGTGGGCTTCGACGGCAATCACTACTTCGACAGCAAGCTGCTGACCGGGCGCCTGCAGATACAGGCGGCGTCATTCGCGAATCGGGGGCGTTACAGCCAGAGGATGGCGAACGATGATGGCGACTCGATTCGGGATCTGTACATCGCCAACGGATTTCTGCAAGCGCAGGTCGGGGTGGAAGTGAAGAACAACTATTCCGGCAAGAATGGCGACCTCTTTGTGCAGTTCCACGTGTTGGAGGGGCAGCAGACGCTAGTGGGCGGGCTGAAGATCGATGGCAATCACGCGTTGAGCGACGAACAAATCAGCGCGGTGGTGGGGTCTACGCAGGGCGAACCGTTTTCGGACGCGAACATCGCCAGCGATCGCAACAACGTGCTGGCGCTGTATTTCAACGACGGGTATCCGGAGGCGCGGTTTGAAGACCAACAAAGCCCTGCCGGGGAGCCCAATCGAATCAATTTGGTGTACCACATCACCGAAGGGGAACAGATACGCGTGGCGCGGGTGCTGTTGATCGGATACCAGCACGTGCGCCGCGGGATCATCTCGCGGCAAGTGGAATTGAAACCGCATCAGCCGTTGCGCGAAGGTGACGTGGCAGAGACGCAGCGGCGTCTCTACAATCTGGGAGTTTTCAATCGCGTAGCCATCGCGCCGCAGAATCCCGCAGGCTCGGACCCGGACAAGACCATGCTGGTAGACGTAAACGAAGGGAGCCGCTACACCTTTGGCTACGGATTTGGGTTCGAAGCGCAGCGGCTTTCCGGAACCAGCGCGAACCCCGCGGATACCTATCTGAATTTCAGCCCACGCGGCTTGGTGGAAGTCGCGGACAACGATTTCTTGGGCCGGGCGCAGACGCTATCGCTGAAGGCGCGCGCCAGCACCCAGCAATATCGCGGAGTATTGAGCTACGTGGTGCCGGACCTTGTGAATAATCCGAATTGGAATTTGCAGCTTACTGGTTTTGCGGACAAGACCCAGGACGTGAATACGTTTACATCCATACGCCTCGAGGCATCGCTGCAGTTTGACGAAAAACTGTCGAGTTCGAGCCAGATCTTGTACCGCTATTTTTTTCGCCACGTCGAGGTCCCGGCGGATTCTCTACACGTGGCGCCCGATGAGATACCGCTATTCAGCCAGCCCACCAAGGTTTCCGGGTTTGGTCTCACCTGGGTACGCGACCGCCGGGACAATCCGGTGGATGCTTCGCGCGGCATGTTCAATACCGTGGATACCGAGCTGGCCTCGGAGTCACTGGGATCGAGCGCGAATTTTTACCGGATTTTCTTTCAAAACTCTTCGTTCACTCCCTTCGGCAAATCGTTCGTCTTTGCTCGCTCGGTGCGGTTCGGAATCGAAGAACCCTACAGCGGGACGAGCGAAGATAAAATTCCGCTTCCCGAGCGGTTTTTTGCCGGAGGCGCCACCACCATCCGCGGCTTCGGTTTGAATCAAGCCGGTCCACGCGACCCGGTCACCGGGTTTCCGGTCGGAGGCTTGGCGGAGATGGTCTTCAACCAGGAGCTGCATTTCCCGACCCGGCTCCCGTTCATCGGAAACCGCCTGGGCGGAACGGTGTTCTACGATTTCGGCAACGTTTATTCGGATTGGAACCATATCACCTGGCGCAGCACGCCTGCTTCGCCCACGAACCTCAATTACCTCTCGCACACGGTTGGGGCAGGACTGCGCTACGGAACGCCGATCGGCCCGGTGCGCGTCGATTTCGGCTATCAGATCAAGCCGCCACAATTCCAGTTCACCAACCCAACTACGATGCAGCCGGAGCTCGAGCGGCTCACGCATTTCCAGTTCTTCTTCAATATTGGGCCGATATTCTGATGCGACGCCGAATCCCATTCCTGGTGGCGATCGCGCTCGCCCACGTGGCGGGCGTGGCGCTTATTTCCACCGCTTCGGTTACGTTCGGAGTCACAAGTCCGGAGCTGGCGGCGCGTCGAGGCCAGCAAAGTGCGCCGCCGGCTGCGGGTGATACGGCCAAGAGCAAGAATCCGCGGGAGGAAGAAGCGACGGTGGTGGATGGAATCGTCGAGCGCATCGAGGACGACATCATCACCGAGAGCGAAGTGCGGGAGCTGGAGGCGTTTCAGAAGTTGGTCAACGGCCGGGCGATGAGCCGGGACGACGTGATTCGCGAGCTCACCGATCAATGGATCATTCGAAACGAGGCGGGAGTAAATCGATTTCGACAGCCGTCGGCGGAAGCCAAGGACCACGCCTTTCAGAGTTTCTCGGAGAGATTTTCATCGCCGGAGGAGATGCGAGCACGCCTGGCGGAAGCCGGGCTCACCGAAGCGGCGCTGCAGCGTCTACTGGGAGAGCAACTGTACCTATCGAGTTTTCTGGAAGTGAAATTCCGGCCGGTGGCCCAAGTTACCGAGGACCAGATCGACGCCTATTACGGCGGCGAGTTCACCGACGATCTGAAAAAACGCAATGAACCCGTTCCGCCCCGCGCGGACGTGGAGGACCAAATTCGTGAACTGCTCACCGAGCGGACGGTGAGCGAGCGTTCGGAGCGGTGGCTGGAAGATACGCGCACGCGCCTGCACATCGAGCGGCTGCCGTTCTCGGGTGGGCAATGACCGCAACCAATGGCGCACGAAGAATTTGGCTGAGGCTGCTGCTGGTGGCAGTGGTGCTGGTGGCAGGCACGGTCTCGGTGATTGTGGAAACGGGGCTACTGGATCGGTGGACGCGGGTGATTCTGGTGCTTCAACTCGAAAAGCTGACCGGTGCGCGTGTAGAAATTGCGGCGTTCCATTTTCATATGCTGCGGCTGCGCGCGGAGATGGATGGCGTCACAATGCATGGGCACGAGGAGAAAGGGCTGCCCCCGCTGTTCCATGCAACGCGCGTGACCGCGGGAATTCGCCTGCTGTCTTTCTTCGGCAAGCGATTCGCGCTGAGCGAGCTGGCGATCGACCACCCGGAAATTTTCATCCGCATCGACCAGAACCAAAACAGCAATATCCCCGCGCCCAGCGCACCCACCGTCGAAGGTTCCTGGCGCGAGCCTTTGTTCGATCTGCAGATCGGACAGCTACGGCTGGAGAATGGGAGCTGCGTTTTCAACGACGTGCGCATCCCGCTGGCAGTGGAAGCCAACAATTTTCAGTTTGGGCTGACGTACAGCCCGGGGAAAATCGGCGGTAGCGGCGAAGCCTACGTCGGCACCGCGGCGTGGAACCGCATGCTGCTGGTGACCCACCGCTACCTGCCGTTTCGCTCCGACGTTTCTCTCAAGTTCACCTTGACGCGCACCGCGTTTACGCTCGAGGAACTGCGCTGGAAGCTGCCGCATTCCGAGGTGGACCTGCGCGCCGATCTGGCCTCTTTCGCGCGGCCCGACGATTGGAGCTTTCGGTACCGCGGCAAGCTCTCCCTGGAAGACATCAACACGGTAATGCGCCAGCCTAAGAATCCCACCGGCGCGATCGATTTCACTGGTAACGCCCAGTATCAAGCAGGGCAGTGGTTGGGCAACGGGCACTTCCGGGGGGCGGGACTGAATCTGCCGTACGTGTGGTTCCACAGCAAGAGTATCGATGCTAGCGGCGATTTTGAGGTGGCGCCGAATCGCATGGTGGTTCCGCAATTTGCGGTGCACGCGCTGGGTGGCGCGCTCACCGGGCGCCTGGAGGCCGACCTGCGTACGTGGCAATTCCAAGCGCAATCGCAAGGACGGGGAATGAATATTCCCGACGTGTTCGCGGCCGTGGACAACGAGAATTTTCCGATACGCACGATCCACTGGTCCGGGAACCTGGACGTCGATTCCACCAGCACCTGGACCGGCGGCTTCGAACATTTCCACTCCTTCGGCGAGTCGCGGTGGTCGCCGAACGGCGCCTCGGCGCCCAACCAGGTTCCGGTGACGGCGCGCATCGAATACGACTATGCGATGGATACCCAAGAGTTGACGCTGGCGCCCAGCGAAATCTCCACGCCCACCACGCAGATGGCTTTCCGTGGATTTCTGGGCGCCGATTCGGCGATCGATCTTCGGCTCGAGAATCAAAACCTGCTGGATTGGGACGACTTCATCAACATCCTGCGCGGCAACGATGTGCCTCCGGAACAAATTGCGGGGCAGGTGAGCTGGAACGGAAAGATTCTGGGACCGATTGTCTCCCCCACATTTGCTGGGAAATTTCACGCCACTCAGGCGCGTTACTCCACGTACTACTGGGACGATCTGCGAGGGGAACTCAGTTACAACGCCGACGCGCTGAAAATTCCGCAAGTGCGGACCACCCGCGGTGGCGCGGTAGCAGATCTCGATCTGGAAATAAGGACCGATGATTGGAGTTTTTTGCCGGCGAGTGAGTGGACGCTGCACGGTAAAACCGATCGCGCATCCGTGGACGACGTGCAGAAGCTTTTCAGCGTGGCGTATCCTTTCACCGGATTGGCGAGCGGGAGTTTTGTAGGCAACGGGACCCGCGCGAATCCGGCGTTCCAGGGCAGTTTCGTGGTCGAGGACGGCACCCTGCGCGGACTCCAATTCACTCGCTTGCACGGCGACGTGGAGGCCCGCACCGATGAAGTGAGCGTCTCGAACGGCCACCTCGATTTCGCCGGAGCCAGCGTCGCTGGAGATATCCGCTACCGCTTCGCCGAGCGCGATAGCAACTTCCATCTCGCGGGCAACGATGTTCCGCTCGAACGTATCCCGCGCATCCAAGCCTGGCCCATGGCGGTCTCCGGACTTTTCAGTTTTCAGGCGCAGGGCAGCGGCGATCCACTGGCGCCTACGATGCAGGGCACGGTGCGTGTGGCGAATTTGCGCATGGCGTCGGAGGAGGAAGGAGATTTTACCGGGAAGCTGGCCTCCGACGGGCAAACGTTGTCGCTGGACGTGAATTCGCAATCGACCAAATCCAGCTTGCAGGGGCACGTCTCGCTGGGTCTGCATGGCGACTATCCCATTGCAGGAGACGTCACCATCGCCCAATTCGACCTGGATCCGTTCATTAGCTCCGGACTGCACTTGAAAAATCTTACCGGCCACAGCAGCGTGGACGCGCATTTTCATTTATCGGGCCCATTGCGCCAGCCGGATAACATTGAGGCGGACGCGGAAATCTCCCGTGCCGCCTTCGACTACGAATACGTAAAGCTGCAAAACGCAGGTCCGGTGAAACTGAGTTATCGCCGCAACGAGGTGCGCATCGATCAGGCGCACTTCAACGGCCCTTCGACCGATTTACAGCTTGCCGGATTGGTGCGTTTCAACCGCGATCGCCCACTGGACCTGCATCTCTCCGGTTCCATCAACCTGCGTCTGCTGGTCGGCCTTTTCCCGGGACTGGAAGCGAACGGAGCGGCGCAAGTGGATGCCGCGATCTCCGGCACCACTTCTCGGCCGCGGATCACCGGGCGATCGAGCGTCAGCGATGCGTCGGGGCATTACCAGGATTTTCCCACCGGATTGAGTCACGTCACCGGAGAATTCCTGTTCGATACCGACCGGCTGATTTTCGACGACGTGACCGCGGAAGCGGGCGGCGGAAAGATCTCTCTGAGCGGTTCGGTGAACTACGGCAGCGGCGAACTGGAATATCTGGTGAACGTGGCTGCGCCGCGGATGCTGATCCGCTATCCCGAGGGCATGAGCTGGCTGGCGGGTGGAAACTTGCAGCTTTCGGGCACTGCGGGTGCCGGCGTACTTTCGGGCAACGTTCAGGTGGAGCGGATGTTGCTGGGCGCGAAAATGGACCTGGCGACATTTTTCGCGTCGTCGTCGGAAACCACGCACGGGCCGGCCACTTCATCGGCATTTCTGCGGAATTTGCAGTTCGATATTTCCGGCACCACCACGCCCAGCGCGCGGCTGGAATGGGCAAGCGCGCACGTGGAAATCGACGGCGACGTGCGTTTGCGCGGCACTTGGGATCGTCCACTGTTGCTGGGCCACATTCACCTGCTGAGCGGTGAAATGCTGTTTCGCGGGAACAACTACCGGGTAACGCGCGGCGATATTAATTTTTCGAATCCGTTCCGTCTGGATCCGGTGTTGAATGTCGAGGCCACCTCGCAAATCGACCAGTACGAAGTAACCATCGATTTCACTGGTCCAGCCAGCCGCCTCACTCTTTCCTACCGCTCCGATCCGCCGCTGCCCGATAGCGACATCGTGGCGTTGCTCGCGCTGGGCAGCCCGGGAGAAGAGAGCGCGCTGCGATCCTCCACCTCGGGTTCGCAGAACTACGGTGCGACGGCGCTACTGTCCGAGGCGATTTCGAGTCAACTGGGCGGAAGAATCGAACATCTGTTCGGCATCAGCAATTTCCGAGTCGATCCGTTCCTGGCAGGAACAACTACCGAACAAAACGCCGCGGCCCGGGTAACCATCGAAAAGCAGATCACCAAGGATTTCCTGGTCACCTACAGCACCAACGCTACCTCCCAGCAATATCAAGTGATCCAGGTGGAATACACAGTGCGCCGCGACATCTCCATCCTGTTCCTCCGCGACCTGAACGGGACCTACAGCTTCACCGTCGAATTCAAGAAGCATATCAAGTAGGCGGCGTTCATAGCCGCTCCCTGTTCTCGTCTTCATACATATTCGTCAGCCAGGCGGTAATGCCGAGACTTCTTTGCTGAGCCGAAGAATCTCTGCGGAGCTGATTTTTATCGGGTGGGGATTTACTCATAGCGCAGCGCGACCATGGGGTCGACGCGCGTGGCGCGGCGGGCTGGGATCCAGCCTGCCGCCATGGCGACCGCTGCCAGGAGCACCGCCAACACCAGGAACGTGACGGGATCGGCGGAGCCAATTCCGAAGAGTTCGGCGCGGATCAGGGGCGTAGTGGCTAGCGCGCCCACTACGCCGGCGGCTACGCCGAGCAGTGTCAGCAGCAGCCCTTGCGCGAGCACCAGGCGGAGCACGTTGCCCTCCTGGGCGCCCAGGGCCATGCGAACCCCGATTTCATGGGTGCGCTGCGCCACCGAGTACGCCAGCACGCCGTAGAGTCCCACCAGCGTCAACAGCAGCGCCACTCCCGCAAAAATTCCCAGCATCAGGGTAATGAATTTGTCCTGCTCCACGGAGCGGCCGACGTATTCGTCGAGCGTCTTGATGTTGTAGAGTGGGGCGGAGCGGTCGATCGAGGCCACTACGTCTTTAACGCCTGGAGCCAGCCTGGCCGGATCAAGCGGCGTGCGCAGCAGCAGAGTAAAGCCATCGAACGGGGTTTGCGTGGCGGGGACATAACACTCGGGCTGCGGCTCCTCGCGCAACGTTTGCATCTTCGTGTTCGCGGCTACCCCGACAATCTCACGCATGCGTGCCGGTTTGTTATCAATGGAGACGTCGGGCTGGATGTGCTTACCTACCGCGTTCTCTCCAGGGAAAAATTTTTCGGCGAACGCCTGGTTCACAATGGCCACGGGCGCAGATTCCAGCAAGTCGGTGGGCGCAAAGGCCCGGCCCTGGCGCAGCGGAATCCTCATGGTCTGAAAATAATCGGTGGAGGCAACGTAGTAGTGCGTGGCTGGTTCTTCGCCCTCGGCGACGGGATGGCCTTCGATTTGAAACGTGACCCGCATCCGCTCACCGCTAAAGGGGAGCGGGAAGATGGAGCTTGCCGAGGTGACCCCAGGCAGTGCACGGACTTTCGCGAGGGTCTGTTGCCAGAAATCGCCGAGCTGTTGCGGCGAGGGATACCGGGCATCCGCGAGATCGATGTTGATGGCCACTACGCCATGAGGATCGAAGCCGGGACTGGCGTGCTGCAAGCGCACCAGACTCTGGATCATCAGTCCGGACCCGACGAGTAGCATCAACGCGAGAGCGACCTCGACCACCACCAGGGCGCTGCGTGTTCGTGCGGACGCGGTGTTGGAGGTCACGCCCCGGCCGCTTTCCTTGAGGCCAGCGGCGAAATCTCCGCGGCGAAAATGGAGGATAGGGGCTAAGCCAAAAATAACGCTGGTCAAAACCGAAATAGCAAAGGTGAACGCGAACACCCGCGCATCGATCCCGGCCTCGGCGATCCGCGGCACGCCCTTGGGACCGAGCCGCACCACGGCGGAAGTGGCGAGCCACGCGAGGAAAAGTCCCACCGCACCGCTGAGGAGGCCCAGGAGCAGACTCTCCGTCAGAAGCTGCCGCGCGATGCGGCCTGGGCTCGCGCCCAAGGACACCCGCAGCGCCATCTCCTTTTGCCGCGTGCTGGCGCGTGCCAGCAAAAGATTAGCGATGTTCGCACAGCCGATCAGCAATACGAAGGTGACCGCGACCAGCACCAGAATTAGGGCGGGGCGTGCGGTGCCGGTGAGGCGCGCGATCTCCGGTTCGATTCGTATTCCGTGGTGCACGTCGGTGGCGGGGTATTGGCTGGCGAGGTTCGCGGCGATGGTGCTGAGGTTGGCCTGCGCCTCGGCGGGGGTAACGCCTGTTTTCAGGCGGCCGATCAGTTCCATGAAATGGGCGCCGCGCTGCTGCGCCATCCCGGGACTTCCATCGGCTGAAGTCATCTCGGTCGCCATGGTTTTCCACAGGCTGGGCGATTCGAACTGCAACGGAAATCGAAACGAGGCAGGCATAACGCCCACTACCGTTACACTGCGTCCATCAAGCTCCAGACTC
>Ga0302325_10005801_pt1 | contig 27967 bp, 22 predicted proteins | sample Palsa_T0_2_FD_201948 | JGI IMG/M metagenome (GOLD analysis project Ga0302325, IMG submission 201948) | Peat permafrost microbial communities from Stordalen Mire near Abisko, Sweden - Palsa_T0_2 | ecosystem: Environmental > Terrestrial > Soil > Palsa > Peat permafrost | place: Sweden: Abisko... | reverse complement strand
CCGCCGGGTAGGCCCGGTACCACTCGATCGTGCGACGCAGCCCATCCTCGAGTTCGACAGCCGCCTCCCATCCGGTCAGGTCGTGCAGCTTCGCGGGGTCAACCCACTGGCGGTCGATCTCGCCGGCGGGCGTTCCGACGCCACGTACGTCCGGCTCGACATCGGTGCCGGCGAGCCTGCAGATCAGACGGACGACGTCGAGCACGCGGCGCGGCCTGCCGCCGCCGGCGTTGAATGCCTCGCCGCGGCCCTCGCCGCGGCCGACCGCATCGGCGATCGCGAGGTAGGCAGCGACGGCGTCTTCGACGTAAAGGAAGTCGCGCTCCGGAGAGCCGTCGGAGCGCACGACCGGCGCGCGCCCCGCGAGCGCGGCTGCGACCGCTTCGGGAACTAGGCGCGAGCCGTTCACATCGCCGCCGCCGTAGAGGTTCGCAAAGCGCGTGACCGCCACCGGAAGTCCCCATGTGTGCCAGTAGCAGCGCGCGATCATGTCCGTGGCCGCCTTGGAGACGTCATACGGGTACACGGGCTGTAGCGCGAACTCCTCCCGGTATGGCAGCTTCTCGTGCGAACCGTATGCCTTGTCGGAGGCAGCGACGACGACGCGCTCCGCGCCATGTCGGCGGCACGCCTCCAGCAGCGTCCAGGTGCCGCGGATGTTGGTCTCGAACGTCGACACCGGCGAGCGATTGGCGGTCGGGACGATCGTCTGCGCGGCGAGGTGGAAGACGGTGTCGACCTCATACTCGGCGAGCGCTCGCTCCACCAGCCCCTCGGCGCAGATGTCACCGTGGACAACGTCGACCGACGCCTCGAGCCCGGTGATCCGCAGCGCCGACCGCGCCTGCTCGTCGCGCCGGATCACGCTCACCCGTGCGCCGCGCTCGACCAGCGCCCTCGTCAGCCAGCCCCCCAGCAGTCCGTAGGCGCCGGTGACGAGGATCGAACGTCCGGTGAGCTCCGCGGCTTCCACGCCGCTCAGCGCCACAGCTTCCACGGCGCGCGGTCCTGGGCCCAGAGGTCGTTGAGCAGCACCGCGTCCTTGTACGTGTCCATGCAGTCCCAGAACCCCTGGTGGCGGTAGGCGCGCAGATCACCGCGGCCGGCGAGACGCTCGAGCGGCTCGCGCTCGAGCACGCTGTCATCTGCGAGCACATCGACCACGGACGGCTCGAAGCAGAAGAACCCACCGTTGATCCAATGATCGCTGCGCGGCTTCTCGATGAACCCGCGAACGACGCCGTCGCCGTTCAGCTCAGCCACGCCGAACTGGAGCTCGGGGCGCACGACGGTCATCGTCGCGGTCGCGCCGTGATCGCGATGGAACGCCAGCACCGCGCGTAGATCGACGTCGGCGACTCCATCGGCATACGTCGCGCAGAACGGTTCACCGTCGAGCGCCTGCGCGGCCTGCCGCACCCTACCGCCGGTCGGCGTGTCCAATCCCGTCGGCAGGCAGCGGATCTCGGTCCCCTCGGGCCATGTCTCTGACGCTGCGAACTCGTCGATCATCTCCGCGCGGTAGCCGGTGCAGAGCACGAAGCTCCTGAAGCCCTGAGCGAGGTAGATCTGAATCACGTGCCAGAGGATCGGCCTGCCACCGATCTCCACCAACGGCTTCGGGATCGATCGGGTCCGCTCCTGCAGGCGCGTGCCTCGACCCCCGCAAAGGATCACCACGCTCGGACAGTGCTCGGCGGGACCTGCGGCCGGCATGGTCATGCGCGTCCAGACACGGTCAGGCGCAAAGCGATCTCAACGTTGGTGCCCCGGGAACACGGCCGCGGATTATTGCGGACGGACACCACGAGCCCGCACGCGGTGCTGGATCTAGCCTGGATCTACCGATCTGGCGGTCGTCTCGACGCCCGCCGGCCCGGGCGCGCTCCCGTCTGGTCGCGGGCCACGGTTAGGAGAAGCTTTTGAGGAATGTGGTTTGTTCTTTGTGGGTGTGGGTGAGTGACCGGTTGGCGATTCCGATTTCTTCGATGGTGTCGTGGCGGACTTTGAGTACGGCGGTTGAGGTGCCGTTGGGGGCGAGGTACCAGTCGTTTTGGCCGATGTGGAATGGGCCGGTGAGTTTGAGGTGTTTGTGTGCTTGGGCGAGGGTGGTGCCGCGGCGTATTCCGTGTACTTCGTAGTAGGTGTTTGATGTTGAGGCCCACACGACGCGGCCTTCGTAGCGTTTGCGTTCGTTGGGGGGGAGTGTTTTCAGGAGTGCGGGGGAGGCGTAGCCGACGCGGACTCCGTCGGGGCTGAGGCAGAAGAAGTCTTCGTAGTCTTTGCCGCGGGTCGAGCTGTGGGTGTATGCGTGGCGGACCTGTTTGCGGGTCATTCCGAGCCTCACGAGCCCGAGCGTGTCGCCTCGTAGGTGGCCTGTCGCTGCTGGGCATCCGGGCTCTGGTGCTGCGGCCATGATCGCTTCGCGGATCCGGAAGTATGTGCCGCAGCGGCAGACGTTGCGTAGCGAGTCCAGATCGGCGTCGGTGATCGTGCGGCCTTGTGCTTTGACCTCTTCCACGAGTGCGACGGCGGTCATGATCTGACCGGGCTGGCAGTATCCGCATTGAGCGACGTCGTAGTCGATCCAGGCCTGCTGCATCGGGTGGAGGTCTTTGCCGACCGTTGCCGCGAGGCCCTCGATCGTGGTGATCTGGTCGGTCGGTTTGATCTCTGAGACCGAGACCGAGCAGGGATGGAACGCCTTGCCGTTGATGTGGCTGGTGCATGCTTTGCAGACGTCCAGGCCGCAGCCGTATTTGGGGCCTTTGACGCCAAGGAGATCGCGAAGCACCCAGAGCAGGCGGACACTGGGGTCGCACTGCACGCTGACCTGCTTGCCGTTGAGGATGAACGTGTGGTTCTCGGACACGGGAGCTCCTAGGAGAAGTCGTCGGTCTGGGACTCGGGCAGCGGCGGCACGGTCGGGTATGGGGTAAACCCGAGCGGATCGTTGTGATTGATCGGGAAGCTCGTTGGTAGCGTCCCGGTCGCCCGTGCGTAGGCGCAAGCGACGGCCGCCATCGCCGGGGAGACCCCCAGCTCGCCCGCGCCGCCCGGCACCCCGGTCGTTGGCGGCATCACGTACACCTCGAGATCCAGCGGCGTGTTCCACTGCCGCGTGTAGTACGCGTTATCCCAGCTTCCCTCGAGGAAGTACCCGTCGTCCAGATGCAGGCTGTAGCTGAGCGCCTGCGCGATCCCGTCCATCGCCCCGCCCATCATCTGGGCCTGCAGCCCGAGCGGGTTGATCGGCAGCCCGACATCCACCGCATAGACAACCTTCGTCACACGCGGCCCGGTGTAGCCGTTCTGCACCTTGCGGTTGACCGTAGCGCTCGTGCAATCGATCTCGACCAGGCACGCGACCGCGCCCTTGTACTCCACGTGCATGCCAAGCCCCTGAGCCGTCCCGGGAGCCATCTTCCGCCCCCAGTTCCCCTCCTGCGCGACCTTCTCGAGCACCGCCAGAAGCCGCGAGTCACGAACAAAAGCCCGCCGGAACTGATACGGATCCTGCCCCATCTTCTGCGCCATCTGATCGACCATCAGCTCGGTCGCCGTCGTCACGTCCGGACTGTAGATATTGCGGACACTGCTCGTGTTGAACGTGTTATAAGCGTAGATCTCGCTCAGCAGCTGCGTGACGAGACCAAAGTTGTAAGGCACATTCGCAGTCAACGTGAAGATCGTCTCCGAATAGCCTGTCGAGTTCGCCTCAGGAATCGTCGCCCCCAACGCGGTGATGATCTCACCGAACCCATGACTGAAATCCGTCGCGACACTCGTGTGCCGCTGATCGAAAGCGACCACATTCGATCCCGAATAGGTCATCCGAACACGCGACGTGCACATCGGATGGACCCGCCCCTGCCGGAAACTGTCAGTGCGATGCCACATCAACTTCACCGCCTTCCCCAGCTTCTGCGAGACCACAGCCGCCTCCTGCGCAGCATCCGAGAACAAATGCCGACCGAACGACCCACCCCCCTGCGCCACATGCACCGTCACGTCAGCCACCTGCAACCCGAGGATCATCGCGATCGTCTCCTGCGCAGTGATCGGCGTCTTCAGACTCGACCAGATCTCCGCAGTATCACCACGCACATCAGCAATCGCACAGTTCGTCTCAAGCGGATCACCAGGACGGAAATGGAACGTGAACACCTCCTCGATCGACGTACCCAACGCCGGCGTCAACGCAACCTCCGCCGCCGCCAGATCACCAAGCACACTCTGCTCCGTCTTCCCATCCGCCGAACCAGGACCCCAAGACACATTCAACGCATCAATCGCATCGATGCACTGCCCGAACGTCTCACCCCGCACCGCGACACCACCAGGCACATACTGCGTATGCGGAATGATCGCAACATCCGTGATCCCCGGCATCGCCAAAACCTGCGCCGCATTATGAACCGCAAGCGCCGTCCCATTGATCGTCGGCGGCCGACACAACATCGTCGGCAACGCCCCAGGAACATCCAAATCCATCGCGAACTGCTTCGCGCCAGTAACAATCTCAAGCGCATCAACCCTACCCTGCGACGAACCAACCAACGACAACTCCGACCGCGCCTTCAACCGCACACTCACCCGCCTAGACTCAGAAACCGCCCCCCGCTCAGCCATCTCACCAAACGTCACCGACCGCCCATCCGGCCCCGTAATCACCCCATCACGAACACTAAAAGAAGACGGCGACCCACCAAGCTCCCGCGCCGCCGCATGCACCAACTGAGCCTTAGCCGTCGAAGCCGCCACCCGCAAAGGCGTATAGATCGCGTGCATCGAGTTCGACCCACCCGTAATCTGATTAAACACCAACGCCGGCACAGCATCCAACAACGACACCGTCACCTTGTCCAACGCCACATCCATCTCATCCGCGATCGTCATCGCGACCGCGGTCGTGATCCCCTGCCCCACCTCAGCCCGCGGCAACGCAAACGACACCGTCCCATCCTTATTCACCGCAACCGAAATCAACCCCGACGTCGGCATCGCCGCATCAGTCAACAAATCACTCAAGTCATACCCATCAACCGCCTGAACCGTCGGAACCGACGCCCGCGCCGACCCCACAAACAACTGACCCGCACCCACCACCGTCGGCGCCGCAATCAAAAAACCAATAAACCGACGACGCGAAACACCACCCGAACCCACCACACCACCAACACCACCAACACCCTCGCCCACAGGACGACGAACATCAGACATGCTTTCTCCTCCCCGCCGCTCTCTCCGACGGTTGTGGTTTTGACCTGGCGCGGGCCGCACGCACCGAAAGCTTCGCTCGCTCGGCGCCCGTCCGGCGGCGAAGCGGGCCAAATATCTACTTTTGGAGGACCGGACGACCCGACGTTAGTAGGACAAACCGGCTCGGCAGCTTCGAAGGCACGGTCGGGAATGGGTCCTGAGCGGTTCCCGGTTGCCGTCGGTGCTCGCGCCGGGTAGGCTGGCCGACCGGAGAGGAAGATGAGGGACGAGTTCGCACACGTGGCGCTTCACGACGATCGGCAACAGATCGTCGAGGACGCCATGCACACGGCCCGGGCGATAGCCGGCGCCGACAGCGCGCTAGCCGCCATTCGTACCGCCGACGAGGACATCTATCAGATGACCGCCGTCCACGCCGTCACCGACGCGGCCCTCAAGGCGCTGACGATCCGGGAGGGTCTGGGGCTTGGTGGTCGGGTCGCGGCGGATGGCCGTCCTTACGCGCTCGATGACTACGTCAGCGACCCCTCGATCACAGCCGACTATCTGCCGGCGGTCGAACGGGAGGGGCTGCGCGGGACGGTGTGCATCCCGGTCGCGGGTCCCGATGGGACGGCCGCACTGCTCTATGTGGCGAACCACGAGCGCGGGACGCCGGGAGACCGCACGATCGACGAGCTGCTGCGACTGTCGGATTTCGCGGCTGTGGGCCTTCATCACGCCGCGTCCCGTGCGCGTGAGCGGGAGCTCGCGACCATGCGTGAGCGCCAGCGGATCGCGACCGCGCTTCACGACTCGGTCGCCCAGTCGCTGTTTGCGATCGGCGTCGCTGCCCAGCAGTCACGCGAAGCGACCGATCCGGCCATCCTGCAGGACCAGATCGAGACGATCGAAGCGACCGCGGCTCGCGCCCGCGAAGAGCTCCGAGAGGCGCTGGCGCGGCTCAATGCCGCCCCTGACGGACTTGCGTTCGAGGCCAGGCTGGAGGCGGAGCTTCACCTGTTCGAGCGGCGGACAGGACGGCACGTTTGGGTGACGCGTCACGGCGAGCCGCGGACTTTCGACGCCGGGCTCGAGAACCTGCTGGTCGACTCGTGCCGCGAGGGCTTGACGAACGCCGCCAAGCACGGCACCGGCGGCTCGGTGATCCTGGCTCACGTCTCCTACCATGCCGACAGCGTGCTGCTCTCGGTCCAGTCCGAGCTGCGCAGCGGGCAACGGCTCGCGCTTGCGAAGCGGCCGGAGCTCGCGATCGTCGCCGGGTCGGGCCTGGGCCTGCTGCGCGACCGCGTGCGCCAACTCGGAGGAGAGCTGAGCATGACTGTCGACGAAGACGGGACCGGAGCCCTCCGAGTCAAACTGTCCGCCTAGCGCGCGCGCCCGCATCCGGGGCGCGCGGGCTCCCCCTTTCGTAGGAGTACCGCCACCGGCGAAAGTACGACTTCGGACTGGTGGGCCGCCGCCGGTGGTCTTGGCCATGTTGCCTTTCCGAATGATGGCGCACTGTCTCGTCTTTCTCGTCGCCGAGCTATGAGCCTGCTCGAAGTCGAGCACCTGTCTGTCCGCTACGGGGGGGTGGTGCTGGCGCTCGACGACGCAAGCCTCAGCGTCGAGGAGGGGAGCGCGGTTGGTCTGCTTGGCGCCAACGGGGCAGGCAAGACGAGCTTGCTGCGGGCGGTGTCAGGATTGCTTGGCTTCCATGGCGGAGCGGTGAGCAGCGGGGTGGTTCGCGTCGCTGATCGGGTCGTGACCGGCGCCCACCCGTCGGCGCTCGTGAAGTTGGGGCTCGGGCAGTGCCTGGAGGGGCGGCGGATCTTCGCCGACTTGACAGTGGCAGAGAACCTGCGCATCGGGACTTTCGTCCGCCGGGCGCATGCCGATGCCAAGCGCAGGCGCGATCAGGTGATCGAGTGGTTCCCGGTGCTGGGCGAGCGGCTGGGTCAGAAGGGCGGGCTGCTGAGCGGCGGTGAGCAGCAGATGCTCGCAATCGGACGGGCGCTGATGTCGAAGCCGCGGCTCCTGCTGCTGGACGAGCCGTCGCTCGGGCTTGCGCCGCTGGTAGTGGCGCAGATCGGCGACGTGCTGCGACGGGTGCGCGAGGAGGACCAAATGGCCGTGCTGCTGGTGGAGCAGAGCACCGCACTTGCGCTGCGCGTTACCGATCGCGCCTACCTGATGGACACGGGGCGGATTCGCTCCTCAGGAACCACGGCAGCGATGCTGTCCGACGATCGCGTGCGCGCAGCGTATCTGGGGACGGCTGCAGGATCGGAGCGAATCGGCGTGGACCCGGGCGCATGAGTCTGCTGCGGGTGCAAGACCTGGCGCTGCGCTTCGGCGAGGTCACGGCCTTTGAAGACGTCTCGTTTGAGGTGGGCGAAGGCGAGCTGCTGGCCGTGATCGGCCCCAACGGAGCCGGCAAGACGTCGCTGTTCAACGCGCTCTCACGCGTGTATCGACCCACCGCCGGGATCATGTGGCTCGGCGACCACGACCTGCGCTCACTCCGTGCCTCGCAGCTTGCGGGCATCGGCGTCGCTCGAACATTCCAGAACCTTGGCCTGTTCGCGCACCTGAGCGTGCTCGAGAACGTCCTGATCGGGCGGCATCATCTGATGCGAGCGGGCACCTTGCGTGCCGGCCTGTGGTGGGGATTTGCAGCGCGGGAGGAGCGCCTGCACCGGGGCAAGGCGATGGAGGCGCTCGAGCTGGTTGGCATCTCGCAACTCGCCGCGAGGCCCGTGCAGACACTGCCTTACGGGTTGCAGAAGCGGGTAGAGCTGGCGCGCGCGCTGACGATGGAGCCGAGGCTGCTGCTGTTGGACGAGCCGGTGGCGGGCCTGGGCGCCGGCGAGCGTTCGGAGATGACCGACCTGGTGCGCCAGGTCCATGCGCGAGGCCTGACCATACTGCTGGTCGAGCACGACATGGGGATGGTGATGCAGGTCGCCCAGCGCGTGCTCGTCCTCGACTACGGCCGTGTAATCGCGTGCGGTTCGCCCGCCGAGGTCCAAGGCGACGAGCAGGTCGTCCGCGCCTATCTGGGTCAAGAGCTCGCGGGGCCCAGGGCAGCCGGATGACCCAGTTCCTGCAGCTGGCGTCAGACGGCTTCGCGCTCGGGTGCGTGTACGCGCTTGTCGCACTTGGCTTCGCCGTGGTCTACCGCGCAAGCCAGGTGATCAACTTCGCTCAGGGGGCGATGCTGCTTGTGGGCGCGTACCTGGTCTCGCTGTTCGCGGCGTACGCCGGCTTGCCGTTTTGGCTCGCGGTGATCCTCGCTGTCGCGATTCTCGCCGCCAGTGGCGTGCTGTTCCAGATGCTCGTGCTGCGCCGGACGCTCGGGCAGCCGCTGTTCACCATCGTGATGATCACGATCGGCCTCAGCATCGCGGTCACCGCGGGCGTCGACGCCGTGTTCGGGCCCAACCAGCGGCTCCTCGGCGATCCCTGGGGAGCAAGCCGGTTCCACGTCGGCCGTGTCGTTTTCACGTGGGTCGAGGTCTGGGGCGTCATCTCGGCGTTCGTCCTCCTCGCTGCGTTCTTCGTCTTCGACCGCTATTCGCGCTACGGGCTCGCGATGCGCGCCGCCGCCGCCGACCCTGAGGCTGCGCTCGCGGTTGGGGTGCCCGTCCGGCGCGTCCATGCGCTGGCTTGGGGTATCGCTGGGGCAGTGGCCACGATCGGCGGGGTGTTTCTCGCGGGCTTTCCGAACTCGCCCAACCCTCAGCTCGGCGACGCCGCACTGCTGGCGTTCCCCGCGATCATCCTCGGCGGCCTCGGCTCGCCGGTCGGCGCCGTCGTGGGCGGGATCATCATCGGCATCGTCCAGGTCTTGACCTCCGGGTACGAGCCCGGCTGGACTGGGAACAACTTCTACGAGGTGGCGCCGTACATCGTGATGATCGCGGTGCTGCTGGCGAAGCCCTACGGGCTGTTCGGTACCCGGCCGGCGGAGCGTCTCTGATGCTTCGCAGGGCCGTAGATCGGCGTGGGCGCCGGGCAGCCTGGATCGGGCTTGCGGCGCTCTCGGTCGTACTGCCGTTCCTGCTCGGTGCCGGGGCGCTGTCAACGGCCGTTTTCGTCGTGATCGCGGCGATCGGCGCTGTCGGACTGAACATCCTCAGCGGTTACGCGGGTCAAATCTCGCTGGGACATGCGTTCTTCCTCGCGGTCGGGGCCTACACCGCCGCGGTCTTGGGAGGCGATCATCACTTGACGGCGGCGATCTGGCTGCCGGCGGCCGGCATCATGGCCGCGCTTTGCGGGGCTCTTGTCGGGCCGACCGCGCTGCGCCTGCGCGGGCTCTACCTCGCGATCGTGACGCTCGGATTGGTGTATATCGGTCAGTACATCTTCCTCAACGCCACCGGTATCACGGGCGGGCCGGGGGGCCGGGCCTTCCCCGCGGTCTCCTTCGGATCGGCCCTCAATTTCGCGCCCGGCAATCAGCTCCAGATCGCTGGGCTCACGATCGACAGCAACGCGCTCTACTACTTCCTGGCGCTGGTGATCCTCTGGCTCGCCGTCGGGTTCACATACAGCCTCCAGCGCACGCGAGTCGGTCGCGCCTTCCAGGCGGTCCGCGAGCGCGAGCTCGCTGCCTCGGTCATGGGGGTGAACCTTGCCCGCACGAAGGTCTCCGCCTTCGTCATCTCGAGCTTCCTGGCCGGGATCAGCGGCGCGCTGTTCGCGAGCTACCTGTCCTTCGTGGTCCCTTCGCAGTGGGACCTGCTGCTTTCGATTCAGTACATAGCGGCGATCATCGTCGGCGGCATGGGCACCGTGCTCGGGCCCGTCCTCGGAAGCATCGTCGTGTTCGCACTGCCGGATCTGATCACGCACCTCTCGTTCGTCAACACCAACGGGTCCGGCGGGATCACTCCCGGTGACCTCTCGAACATCATCTACGGCGTTCTGATCATCGTCTTCCTCGTCGCCGAGCCCCGCGGAATCGTCGGGCTCGGCGACCGCCTCGCATCGCTGCTCGGGGGGCAGCGACGTCGTCGTGATCACCCTGACCCAAGCCGTCCGTCCCCCGAGACCAATCCCACAACAGGAGGAGGAGTACTCCCATGATGAAGGGTTACCTGCATCGACTGGGTGCGATTTGCGCCGTCGGCGCGGTCGCGCTGCTGGCTGCGGCCTGTGGCACCACATCAAGCTCGAACACCAGCTCGAGCACCACCGCGAGCGGGCTCAAGGTCGGGCCGGGCGTCGACGTGGCGACCAAGACGATCACGATCGGCAACATCGCAGCGCTTTCTGGTCCGGCCGCAGCGCTCGGCGTGCCTGCGCTCGCGGGCGCCGAGACCGCCGTCAAGGCGATCAACGCCGCGGGCGGAGTCGGCGGCTTCAAGCTCAAGCTCCTTGTCCACGATGCCGCCTATGTCCCCCAGAACGCGGTCACCGCGTTCAACGGGATGGAGGCCTCGGTCGCGATGATTCAGAACTTCGGCAGCCCGACGACCGAGGCCATCCTGCCGGCGGTCAAGGCCGACCACGTCCTCGTTCAGCCGCTGTCCTGGGACTCGGCGTGGGACAACCAGCCCAACCTTGCGCCGCTCGGCACGCCGTACGCGTACGACGTCGCCAACGGTCTCGACTATCTCGTGAAGGTCAAGCACCTCGGCACTAAGGTCGGGATCATTTACCAGGACGATGCGTACGGCGCCGACGGCCTGCGTGGCTTCAAGGTGGCGGTCAAGGACGATGGCCTGACCGATGTCGCCGAGGCCAGCTACGCGGATACGGATACCACTTTCACCGCAGAGGTGCAGAAGATGAAGGCGGCGGGCGCGCAGATCGTCGTGCTCACCTCGCTCCCCAGCGCGTCGGGACCGATCGTGGGCACGGCTGCGACGCTCGGTTACAACCCCACCTACCTGTTCCAGGGGCCGGCCTGGCTCGAGCAGCTGATCACCAAGACCGGCGCGCTCGGGGCACCGCCGACGCCGATCGCCGGTGCCCTCGCCAAGAGCACATACGTGATGGGCTTCGCCACGCCGTGGGGCAACACTGCCGCACCGGGGATGGCCGCGATGCTCGCGGCGGTCAAGAAGTACGCGCCCACGCAGATTCCGAGCGTCTACTTCGAGTGGACCTGGGTGCAGACCCATCTCGCCGCGGCGATCCTCGCGAAGGCGATCGCGAACAAGGATCTCACGCGTGAAGGGATCCTCAACGCCCGCCTCAACCTCGGGACGTTCAACACCGGTGGCCTGGCCCCGGCGCTCGACTACACGTCCGCGCTCGGCCCGCCGTCCACCAAGTCGATCATCAACCGCATCGATCCGTCGGTGCTCGGGTTCCTCAAGCCTGTCGCATCGGGGTACCAGGGCACGGGCTCAGCTGGGCTTCTGTAGCGACGGTTCAGCGGGCCCTCATTCTGCTGCGAGCTCGCCCCTTCACACAAGCGCGCGTCGCGCGGGGCTGTGCCGGTATGCACCCGGCACAGCCCCACCCGGCGGGCGTCGATCACGCTCTGAGAGTCAAACTATCCGCCTGAACTATGAACGTACTGATCGTCGACGACCACCCGACGACTCGTCAGGGTCTGGCGACCATTGTCCGTGACGCCTTCCGCGTCGAGCTCGTAGTCGAGGTCGACCGCGCTCGCGAGGCGCTCGTTGCCGCCAAACGCGACTCACCGGCACTGATCTTGCTGGATCTGCGGATGCCCGGCGGCATCGACACGAGCGTGCTCGTGACCCAGTTGCGCCTCGCGGCGCCGGCGGCGCGGATCGTGATCATCACCGCCTACGAGGACGCAGAACTGATTCAGCGCTGCTTTGCGGCCGGCGCCGACGCATGCCTGCTGAAGGACACATCCGTCATCGACATGCGCGCCGCCCTGCAAGCGGTAGCGGGGGGTCAGCGCGTGATCGACCCACGCGTCGCACAAACGCTGGCGAACGCCCACGTCGCTGCTCTCCGCGGCAAGAGAGCTCCGATCAGGCTCACGCAGCGCGAGCGCGAGGTGCTTGAACTGCTTGCCGAAGGCTGCTCCAACCGCCTAATCGCCGATCGCCTGTTCATCGCCGAAACGACGGTCAAATCTCACGTCAGCGCTCTACTCGAGAAACTCGACGCTAAATCACGGCTCCAGGTCGTGATCAACGCGAACGCTCGCGGACTGATCTGACCGCGCCCACCGGCCCGGGCGCGCTCCCGTCTGGTCGCGGGCCACGGTTAGGAGAAGCTTTTGAGGAATGTGGTTTGTTCTTTGTGGGTGTGGGTGAGTGACCGGTTGGCGATTCCGATTTCTTCGATGGTGTCGTGGCGGACTTTGAGTACGGCGGTTGAGGTGCCGTTGGGGGCGAGGTACCAGTCGTTTTGGCCGATGTGGAATGGGCCGGTGAGTTTGAGGTGTTTGTGTGCTTGGGCGAGGGTGGTGCCGCGGCGTATTCCGTGTACTTCGTAGTAGGTGTTTGATGTTGAGGCCCACACGACGCGGCCTTCGTAGCGTTTGCGTTCGTTGGGGGGGAGTGTTTTCAGGAGTGCGGGGGAGGCGTAGCCGACGCGGACTCCGTCGGGGCTGAGGCAGAAGAAGTCTTCGTAGTCTTTGCCGCGGGTCGAGCTGTGGGTGTATGCGTGGCGGACCTGTTTGCGGGTCATTCCGAGCCTCACGAGCCCGAGCGTGTCGCCTCGTAGGTGGCCTGTCGCTGCTGGGCATCCGGGCTCTGGTGCTGCGGCCATGATCGCTTCGCGGATCCGGAAGTATGTGCCGCAGCGGCAGACGTTGCGTAGCGAGTCCAGATCGGCGTCGGTGATCGTGCGGCCTTGTGCTTTGACCTCTTCCACGAGTGCGACGGCGGTCATGATCTGACCGGGCTGGCAGTATCCGCATTGAGCGACGTCGTAGTCGATCCAGGCCTGCTGCATCGGGTGGAGGTCTTTGCCGACCGTTGCCGCGAGGCCCTCGATCGTGGTGATCTGGTCGGTCGGTTTGATCTCTGAGACCGAGACCGAGCAGGGATGGAACGCCTTGCCGTTGATGTGGCTGGTGCATGCTTTGCAGACGTCCAGGCCGCAGCCGTATTTGGGGCCTTTGACGCCAAGGAGATCGCGAAGCACCCAGAGCAGGCGGACACTGGGGTCGCACTGCACGCTGACCTGCTTGCCGTTGAGGATGAACGTGTGGTTCTCGGACACGGGAGCTCCTAGGAGAAGTCGTCGGTCTGGGACTCGGGCAGCGGCGGCACGGTCGGGTATGGGGTAAACCCGAGCGGATCGTTGTGATTGATCGGGAAGCTCGTTGGTAGCGTCCCGGTCGCCCGTGCGTAGGCGCAAGCGACGGCCGCCATCGCCGGGGAGACCCCCAGCTCGCCCGCGCCGCCCGGCACCCCGGTCGTTGGCGGCATCACGTACACCTCGAGATCCAGCGGCGTGTTCCACTGCCGCGTGTAGTACGCGTTATCCCAGCTTCCCTCGAGGAAGTACCCGTCGTCCAGATGCAGGCTGTAGCTGAGCGCCTGCGCGATCCCGTCCATCGCCCCGCCCATCATCTGGGCCTGCAGCCCGAGCGGGTTGATCGGCAGCCCGACATCCACCGCATAGACAACCTTCGTCACACGCGGCCCGGTGTAGCCGTTCTGCACCTTGCGGTTGACCGTAGCGCTCGTGCAATCGATCTCGACCAGGCACGCGACCGCGCCCTTGTACTCCACGTGCATGCCAAGCCCCTGAGCCGTCCCGGGAGCCATCTTCCGCCCCCAGTTCCCCTCCTGCGCGACCTTCTCGAGCACCGCCAGAAGCCGCGAGTCACGAACAAAAGCCCGCCGGAACTGATACGGATCCTGCCCCATCTTCTGCGCCATCTGATCGACCATCAGCTCGGTCGCCGTCGTCACGTCCGGACTGTAGATATTGCGGACACTGCTCGTGTTGAACGTGTTATAAGCGTAGATCTCGCTCAGCAGCTGCGTGACGAGACCAAAGTTGTAAGGCACATTCGCAGTCAACGTGAAGATCGTCTCCGAATAGCCTGTCGAGTTCGCCTCAGGAATCGTCGCCCCCAACGCGGTGATGATCTCACCGAACCCATGACTGAAATCCGTCGCGACACTCGTGTGCCGCTGATCGAAAGCGACCACATTCGATCCCGAATAGGTCATCCGAACACGCGACGTGCACATCGGATGGACCCGCCCCTGCCGGAAACTGTCAGTGCGATGCCACATCAACTTCACCGCCTTCCCCAGCTTCTGCGAGACCACAGCCGCCTCCTGCGCAGCATCCGAGAACAAATGCCGACCGAACGACCCACCCCCCTGCGCCACATGCACCGTCACGTCAGCCACCTGCAACCCGAGGATCATCGCGATCGTCTCCTGCGCAGTGATCGGCGTCTTCAGACTCGACCAGATCTCCGCAGTATCACCACGCACATCAGCAATCGCACAGTTCGTCTCAAGCGGATCACCAGGACGGAAATGGAACGTGAACACCTCCTCGATCGACGTACCCAACGCCGGCGTCAACGCAACCTCCGCCGCCGCCAGATCACCAAGCACACTCTGCTCCGTCTTCCCATCCGCCGAACCAGGACCCCAAGACACATTCAACGCATCAATCGCATCGATGCACTGCCCGAACGTCTCACCCCGCACCGCGACACCACCAGGCACATACTGCGTATGCGGAATGATCGCAACATCCGTGATCCCCGGCATCGCCAAAACCTGCGCCGCATTATGAACCGCAAGCGCCGTCCCATTGATCGTCGGCGGCCGACACAACATCGTCGGCAACGCCCCAGGAACATCCAAATCCATCGCGAACTGCTTCGCGCCAGTAACAATCTCAAGCGCATCAACCCTACCCTGCGACGAACCAACCAACGACAACTCCGACCGCGCCTTCAACCGCACACTCACCCGCCTAGACTCAGAAACCGCCCCCCGCTCAGCCATCTCACCAAACGTCACCGACCGCCCATCCGGCCCCGTAATCACCCCATCACGAACACTAAAAGAAGACGGCGACCCACCAAGCTCCCGCGCCGCCGCATGCACCAACTGAGCCTTAGCCGTCGAAGCCGCCACCCGCAAAGGCGTATAGATCGCGTGCATCGAGTTCGACCCACCCGTAATCTGATTAAACACCAACGCCGGCACAGCATCCAACAACGACACCGTCACCTTGTCCAACGCCACATCCATCTCATCCGCGATCGTCATCGCGACCGCGGTCGTGATCCCCTGCCCCACCTCAGCCCGCGGCAACGCAAACGACACCGTCCCATCCTTATTCACCGCAACCGAAATCAACCCCGACGTCGGCATCGCCGCATCAGTCAACAAATCACTCAAGTCATACCCATCAACCGCCTGAACCGTCGGAACCGACGCCCGCGCCGACCCCACAAACAACTGACCCGCACCCACCACCGTCGGCGCCGCAATCAAAAAACCAATAAACCGACGACGCGAAACACCACCCGAACCCACCACACCACCAACACCACCAACACCCTCGCCCACAGGACGACGAACATCAGACATTTATGGCCTCCCTCTTTGGTACTGCGCGGAAATCCTATCCACCGCTTACCTCGAGTAAGGTCACTTAGCTATTTACTAGCTATTGGATCTGAAGTGGCAATGCCGGCCGTCACGGCGGCCGGGCGGCCGTCAACCCGGCCGGGCGCGCAGGTACCCCACCACCTCGCGCAGCAACGGGCGCTCGAAGGCGAACGTCGCCAGCAGCGTCACGATCACGTACACCGTCAGCTCCGCAAGTGCGATCGGCCGCGTCGTCGAGCCCGTCTCGAGTAGCCGCATCGCGAGCACCGCCCCGGCCGCGGGGATGCTCGGAGCCACCGCTCGCGCCGAGTGGCGGATCATCCCGAAGCCGGGGAATATCCGCACCAGCACGAGCGTGCGGCCGATCAGGGCGGCAGCGGCGGTGATCGCCATCGCGATCGCGAAGCCGTTCAGCCCGTCGAGGATCGTCAGCGGGATCATCGACGCGAGGAACACCGCCATCACGACGACGTTCACAGCCGCGATCGGGCGTGTGTCCCCGCGTGCCCGCAGGTAGGCGGTCCAGTTGAAGGCGACCTGGTGGCTCGCGGCGATCAGCCCGAACACCTGGATCAACCGGATCGCCGGCACCCACTTGTGCCCGAGGCCGAAGTGGACCAGGTCGGGCGCGAACAGCGCCAGGCCGACGCCGAACGGCATCCCCCACATCAGAGCGAGTCGGTTCGACTTCACGAACGTCTCGAACAGCAGGTCGGTCCGATCGCGGACCGCGCAGATCGCCGGGTACAGCGTTGCCGTGATGATCCCGTCGAGCTGATCGGCGTAGCCGGTGATCGAGCTGGTCAACGCGATCACCCCGACCGCCCCGAGCCCGAGCACGGCGTTGCCGACCAGCAGCGAGCTCTGTGCGACGACGACGCCGGCGAGGCCGGAGATGAACAGCGGCCAGGAGAAAGAGACGTACCGGCGTAGTGCGTCGCGGTCGAAGCGCAAGGCGAGCCGGTATGGAACGGCCCGAAGTGCGACCGTCGCCCCGGCCATCGCGCCGGCGATCGTGCCGATAACGAGGCTCCAGTAGCCGAAGCCGGCCACCGCCAGCGCGATCGTGACGACGATCCCCGTCAGCGGATCCACCGCCTCGAGCGTCCGCTGACGGGCGAACTCCATTCGGCGGTAGAACACCCACAGCGGCGACTCGAGCGCGGCGGCCGGGATCAATAGCAGCGCGACCGCCATCCCGGGTGCGATCAGCTTCGGCTGCCCGTAGATCAGCGCGAGCAGTGGTACCACCGCCGCCAGCAGCAGCATGAACCCGCACGCAACGATCAGCTCGAACGTGAACGCACGCTGGAACGCGAGCTCCTGGTCGGCCTCATCCTGCTGGATGTACTTGTCTGAGATCGCGCTCCCCTTCAGCCACCCGAGCGTGCCGAGGCCGACGACCAGGATCCCCCAGATGCCGTAGTCCTGCCGGGTCAGGAAGGCCGCGACGACGAAGCCCTCGACCAGCCCGAGGGTCGTCATCCCGATCAGGAACGACGCGTTGATGATCGTGCCGCGGGCGGCGTGCTGACGGAGGCTGCGGCCACCGGTCGAGATGCTCCTGGCGAGGATTACCTCGTCGATGCTCGGCGTGTCCATCGCGGTCTCCTCGGCCACCGCGGCCACCGTAGCACCGCGGCTCCCGAGCACCGGACGATCGGCGCCGCTACACGCCGCCGGCGCCCGCGCGCCGGCGTCCGACCAACAGGTGCTGGAAGGTCAGGAGCGTGCGTCCCGGCGTGCGCGCGAGCACCTGCGCGAGCGGGCCTGTGAGCGGCCGCGAGGGCGATAGACGCAGCCGGCGATCGACCGTCACGACGTCCAGCGAGGCCTGCTCGAGCAGCTCGTGCGCATCGCGGAGCGTGAACCAGCGCAGGTGCGTGCGGTCGAACACGCCCACCGAGTGACGCGGCCAGGTGCCCTTGACGCCGACGCTCCAGAACAGTTGCCAGTACCGCACGTTGGGGAGCGACACGACGGCTGTCCCGCCAGGCTCGAGCAGCGCCGAGTACGCACGCAGAACGAGCCACGGATCGACGAGGTGCTCGAGCACGTCGCCCGCGACCAGGCAGTCGAAGCTCCCGAGCTCGGCTGCGAGATCGTCCCGTCCCGCGAACGCCTCGAGGTCAACCGTGATCACGCGATCGAGCCGCCGCGTCGCGGCTTCGGCAAGCCCGGGATTGCTCTCGATACCGATGACCTCGCACTGCTGCCGCCCCTTCAGCGCTGCGCCCAGCGCCCCCGACGCGCACCCGAGATCGAGGATCCGGCGACTGGCCGCCGGGACCAGGGCCTGCATGTCCTCGCGCTCGTTCTCGTACGCCCACGCCCGTACGAGCGACTCAGACGGCGGCATCTGTCCCCTTGCGCCAGTACACCCCGGTCCAGTCGATCGCCTCGATCGGGTCCTCGATTCCGTGCTCGGCGCGGTAGTCCTCGACGGCCTGCCTGCAGGAGAGGAGCGCGCCGTAGTCGTCGACGATCACGTATCCGCCGGCGGACAGCTTCGGGTAAAGCGCCCTCAGCGTCACCATCGTGGAGCCGTACATGTCGCCGTCCAGCCGCAACACCGCGAGCCGGTCGATCGGAGCGACCTCGAGCGTGTCCTCGAAGTACCCCTCGAGGAATTGCACCTGATCATCGAGTAGCCCGTAGCGTTCGAAGTTCCGCCTCACCTCGGCGGCGCCGACGGCAAGGTGCGGCCTTGTCCAGTGGGAGTCGCCCGCGTCGGCCGGCCAGCGGGCTGCGTCGGGCGGTGGCAGCCCCGCGAACGAATCGGCGACCCACACCCTTCGCTCCGCGTCGCCGAGCGCCTTCAGGATCCCGCGCATGAAGATCGTCGCACCGCCTCGCCAGACGCCGGTCTCGATCAGGTCGCCCGGTACGCCGCGGGCGATCGCATCGGTCACGCACGTGCGGATGTTCTGCAGGCGGCGTAGCCCGATCATCGTCTCGGCGCCTTGCGCGCTGCCGATCCCGCGCTCGAGCATCGCGGGGGTCGCGTGGGTATGGCGCGCGAGCTCGATCCCGCGGTCGCGCAGCGCACCTTGCAGAGGCGAGAATAGGCGCGCCCTGCGGCCGGAGAACTGGATCGGCTCATACCCGTCCGGTTGCAGTGACCCGGTCAGGCAGCGAGCGAGCAGGTCGAGATAGGCGCCTGCGGCGTCCGTCTCAGGCACGACAGGAGGCTCGTCGCCGGCCACCTCGATCATCGGCGGCGGGCGGTGTACCCGGCGAGCCACTGGCGCATCTCGGGGCGCGCAGGCGGGTGGTAGAGGCCGCGTCTGACGACATCGACGAAGCCGGCGGCGACAAGCCAGTCCCTGATTGTCGCCAGGTTCGGCAGCCACCAGGTGAAGTCGCTGGTGGCGGCGCGGAAATACGCCGCCGGACGCCGCGGCGACGCCAGTGTGTCGCGAATCGAGAACGCCTCGAGGATCGTCAGCTGCCCGCCGGGGGCGAGCGCCGTCCAGATCCGCTCGAGCGCCCGCACGGGATCGCGCAGGTGGAGCAGGATCGCACCCGCGAAGGCGCGATCGACCGTGCCGCCGATCGCCTCCGGCGTGAGGTCGTAGACGTCGCACTCGACGCGACGCGCGCGCGAGCCGAGCGCCTCGGCGGCGAGGGCAAAGCCGCGACCGAGCTTCAGGTCGAGCGCGCGCGTCTCCGCCTCGAGCCGGGCTCGCTGCAGCGGAGGCCACTGCGCCGCGTCGATCTTCGCCACGTCGATCGCGACGACCTCGGCGCCCCGCCGCTCGAGCTCGAACGCCCAGAAGCCGTCGAAGGTGCCGACGTCGAGCGCGCGCAGGCCGTGCAGATCGGGCGCGAGCAGTCGTGGCGCGACCGGTCGCAGGTCGATGTAACCCGGGGTCACGACGCCCGGCGCCAGCTCGAGCGTGTGGTACCAGACTGGATTGGCCTGCACCGCCCGCCGGGCGGCGCCGGGGCTGGCCGGCATCTCGGTGGCGCTCATCGGTCTGCGCAGGCTACTGCGAGCGCTTCCAGGACCGCCTCGTTGAATGCGGTCTCGGTGTAGCGACTGGTCGTCCTCATGCCGCCCTCGCGTAGCCGCGCCCGCAGCTCCGGAGAGTCCGCGAGGCGCTTCACGCCGGCGGCGATCGCGTCCGCGTCACCGACCGGCACGAGCAGCGAGTTCTCGCCGTCGCGCAGGTACTCGCCCGACCCTCCGCGACCGGTGGCGATCACCGGCCGCCCCAGCCCCATCGCCTCGAGCGGCACGAGCCCCCATGGCTCCTCCCAGTGCACGGGGAACAGGACCACGTCGGCCGCCGCATAGACCTCGGGGAGCGCCGCGCGCTCGACCATTCCCAGGACGCGCAGGCGGGCGGCCACCCCGAGCTCGCGCGCGCTGTGCTCGATGCGCGCGAGCTCCTGGGCATCCCCCCCGCCGGCGATCGTCAGGGTGGCTTGCTCCGGCAGCGCCGCGAGCGCTGCGACCGTGTCCCGGACCCCCTTGCGCTCGTCGATCCGCCCGACGTAGAGCAGACGCCACCCCCACGGCAGCTCGGGTCGCGGATCGAGGTATTCGGGCTCGACGCCGGCGTGGGCGATCGTGCTGCCGGCGAGCGCGAAGCCGGCCTGGCGTGCCCGCGCGCGTACCGTCTCGGACACGAGCACATAGCTCGCAGCGCTTTCGAGATCGACGCGCGCCGGCAAACCGGTGAGCGCCGAGGCGATCGCCGCCAGGCGAGGCCGCCCATGAAACACCCGCGTCCAGCGATCGACCCGCGGCGCGTACAGGAGCCAGTCGTCGATCACCACCGCCACCGCGGGGATCCCCGCCTTGCGCACGCGCTCGATCAGCCCGAGCGACATCCCCCCCATTGCCCACCAGCCCACGACGTCGGGTCGGAGCTGGTCGAGGTGACGATCGAGCACGGCGGCGTTGTGTCGTTCGAGCGCGATCCGCTCGCGCCAGCCGATCGAGGGCCACTCGTGGTCGTGCCAGTACCAGCGCAGCTCGCGGAACGTGTCCGCCTCGTCGGGCGCCGCGGTGGCAGTCCTGAAGTCGGTTGTGAGCACGCGCGCCTCGTGCCCCTCGGCGCGCAGATGTGCCATCGCCGAGCGCCACAGAAGCTCGTAGCCGCCCAGGTGATGGGGCGGATACATGTTCCCGACGGAGAGGACGCGCACCGCTGATGGGTAGCATGGCCAGGCGATGCCCGCTCTGTCCGCCGACATCTTCAAGGCGTACGACATCCGTGGCCTGTACGGCAGCGACATCGATGGAGACGCCGCCGAGCTGATCGGACGGGCGTTCGCGCGGGTGATCGCGGAGTTCGAGGACAAGCCGACGCACGAGCTGCGCCTCGGCCTCGGCCGCGACATGCGCCTGACCGCGCCCGAGCTCGCAGCCCGTTACCGCGACGGGATGACGAGCGAGGGCGCGAGCGTCATTGACGCGGGGCAGGTCGGTACCGAGATGCTCTACTACCTCGTCGGGTCGCGCGAGCTCGATGGTGGCCTGATGTGCACCGCCTCGCACAACCCGAAGCCCTACACCGGCGCCAAGCTGGTCAAGCGCGGGGCAATCGCGCTGTCGGGTGACGCCGGGATCCAGGATGTCCGGCGGCTGATCGAGGCCGGCATGGGCGACCCGCCGGGGGGCGGCAGCGTCGAGGAGGTCGACGTCTACGAGGAGTTCCAGCAGGCCGCGCTCCACTTCGTCGATCCCGCCGTCGTGAAGCCGATCCGGGTCGTGGTCGACGGCGGCAACGGCATGGCCGGGCCGATGGCCGGGCCGCTGCTGCGCGGCCTCGGACTCGACCTGGTCGAGACCTGCTGGACTCCGGACGGCAGCTTCCCCGACCACGAGCCCAACCCGCTGCTGCCCGAGAACCGCGAGCTGATCATGCGCCGCGTCGTCGCGGAGGGCGCAGACCTCGGGATCGCGTGGGACGGCGATGCAGACCGCTGCTTTTTCATCGACGACACCGGGGCGTTCGTCGACGGCGACTTCCTGACCGCGCTGCTCGCCGACTCAATGCTGCGCAAGCACCCCAACGCCACCATTCTCTACGACCTCCGCGCCAGCCGCGCGGTTCCCGACATCGTGCATCGCGCCGGTGGCACGGCCCTGATGAACCGCGTCGGACATGCGTTCTTCAAGACGCGGATGCGCGACGAGAACGCCGTCTTCGGCGGCGAGGTCTCGGGCCACTACTACTTCCACGACTTCTACTGCGCGGACTCGGGCACGATCCCGGCGCTGCTTATCCTCGAGCTTCTGTCCGTCGAGGGCAAGCGGATGTCCGAGCTGCTGGCACCGCTCCACTCGCGGTATTTCATCTCTGGCGAGATCAACACCGAGGTGGCCGATCCGGTCGCGAAGATGGAGCAGATCGCCGCTCACTACGCCGATGCCCGTCAGCTCCGGCTCGATGGGATCTCGATCGACTACGACGACTGGCATTTCAACGTCCGCCCGTCCAACACCGAGCCGTTGCTGCGTCTCTGCCTCGAGTCGCTGGTGTCGCGCGAGGACATGGAGCGCCGCCGCGACGAGGTCCTCGCCCTCATCCGGGCCTGAGCTCGAGGTGGCGGCGGCCGACCCCAGTCCGCACGAGGCGCTCGCGCTCGCCGAGCGCGCCGGCATTCACCGTCTGCCGCTCCCGACGCCCTTCCTGGTCGGCAGGATCAACTGCTACCTGATCGAGGACGCGCCGCTGACGCTGATCGACACCGGACCGAACTCGGGCAAGGCGCTCGACGAGCTCGAGCTGGGGCTGGCGGCGCTTGGCCACAGAATCGAGGACCTCGAGCTGATCGTGATCACTCACCAGCACCTCGACCACATCGGCCTGCTCGAGATCCTCGTCCGGCGCTCCGGCGCCGACGTCGCGGCGCTCGACCTGCTCGCGCCCTACCTCGCGTCGTTCCGCGAGAGCATGGACGGCGACGACCGGTTCGCCGAGTCGCTGATGCGAAGCCACGGCGTTCCCGGGGACGTCGTGATTGCGTTGCGGTCCGTCGCGAGCGCGTTCCGTGCCTGGGGATCGAGCGCGGAGGTCACCAGACCGCTGCACGACGGCGATGAGCTCGCGCTCAGGGACCGCACGCTGCGGGTGCTGCACCGCCCCGGACACAGCCCGTCGGACACGGTGTTCTTCGACGAGCGGCGCGAGATCCTGCTCGCCGGCGACCACCTGATCGCCCACATCTCATCCAACCCGTTCGTCTCGCGCCCACTCGGGGCGGATCCCGACTCCGAGCGCCCGCGGGCGCTGATTGCGTACATCGAATCGATGCGCGCCACCCGGGAGCTGCCGAGCCGGCTCACGCTACCCGGGCACGGAGATCCGATCCTCGACCACCCCGCGCTGATCGACGCGCGCTTTGCGATGCACGCGCGGCGCGCCCGGAAGATGCTCAAGCTGCTTGGCGAGGGCCCACTGACCGCCTACGAGCTCGCCCGCCAGATGTGGGGGAACGCGGCCGTGACGCAGGCATACCTGACGCTGTCAGAGGTCCTCGGCCACATGGACATCCTCGTCGAAGACGGCCTCGCACGCGAGTCCTCGAGCGAAGGCGTCGTCCGCTTCGAGGCCACATCACCGGCTTAGCCATGGGAGTCGGCGGCCTACTCGCGGGGGCCATGCTGGGTGACCGTGATCCCCCCGGGGGAGGCGGCCGAGCGGCCGGTCACGGGCACGCCCTCGAGCCGACTGTGGAATGCCTGGGCGACACGCAGTGCGTGCGATTTGGCGAGCTCGGCCCGCTCGCCGGCGAAAAGCTCGTCGACCGTGGTGCCCCATAACCATAGCCAGCGCTCGAAGTGCCCGCGCCGCAGACCGACCTGCATATGCAGTCCGATGTGCGGCGCAAACGCACCGCCGGCGTAGGACCGGGCACCGAGCAGGATCGTCTCCCAGAAGGACGCGATCCGCGGGACGTGGGACTCGACGTCGAGCTTGGCGACATCCACGAAGATCCAGCCGATCACGGGATCCGCGAGCGCCCGCGTGTAGAACGCCCGCACGAGCCGCTCACAGTCGGCGCGATCCTCGATATCTCGTAAGTCGCCGGCCACAGTCATGGCAGTAACTATGCCCGACGCCGGTGCCGGTCATGGCAAACAACTATGCCCGACGCCGGTGCCGGTCATGCACCGAGCATCCGCAGCGACTCGTCCCAAAGCCGCTCCGCGATCCCGGCGTCGAGGGCGTACCACGCGACGCCGCGCATCGCAAACGGCCCGTCGCCTCGCTTGGCGAGCTTCTCGACGCGGGAATCGCCGCCGGTCAGATCCGTCCCGACGTCACCGCCGAGGACGTGATGACCGCGATGAACGCCGTCTGGACGATCGCTGCCGAGGGCGAGCAGTGGGCCGCCCAGGCCCTCCGCATCGTGCGCCTGCTGATGGACGGTCTGCGCTTCGGCGCCCTTACGGACGGCTCTGCCTAGCCCGCGTCGCTTGCTGGCGCTCCGCCTCGGAGCACATCGCGCATCGGATCGCCGACACCCGCTGCGCGATCTCGGCCGCGTCGACTCCTTCGGCGACGAGCTCGAGCTCAACCCTGCGTTTGGCGGTCGCGCACGGGAAGCAGTCCACCCGGCACATGGTATCCCCAGGCTCTAACAGGACTTCCCAGGCTCTAACAGGGCTTCCCAGGCTCTAACAGGACTTCCCAGGCTCTAACAGGACTTCCCAGGCTCTAACAGGGCTTTGTAAGTTGTCACTCGGTTTGCGTGGCTGGATGGAGGCTGAGTCGGTCGAGATCGACGGGGCGTTGGCAGATTTCGCGGCGGCGCGAAGCGGTCATGTCTCATCCGTGTGACTTTTAGCCCGATTCGGCCCACACCAGAATCTGGCGTGATGAGAAGACCACAATAGTTGTGCACAACTCATCTCGGCTACCGGCCGACCGCCCGCCCGGACGGACCGCCCGGACCGCCCGCGCCCCCGCACGCCCGCCGCCCCACGCCCGCGCCCCACCACCGCCCAAATCTAATTCGTCTAATGCTCGAAAGCCGTCTCGGCCGGCTGCAGCGGCGACACCGTCGCCTGGCCGCCGCACTCGTATGCTCCCTGCGGGATCGTCGTGCGGGTGGTGACGGTGTCGTCCGGGGCGATCACCTGGAGCCCGTACGCGGTCGTGCAGCCGCTCGGGCTCGCGGCGCCGTGGTTCACGCCGAGGCGGAACGAGACGCTGGCTCCGGGCAGGACCACGAGCTCCGTCTCGGTCGTCATGCCGAAGAAGTCGATCGTCGTGTGAGTGGGGCTCGTCGGCAGCGCGTTGCCCGCCTTGCCGAGGAACAGGATCCCCGGATAGCCGTAGGTGTGGCACTGGTGGCCACTGATGTTGCGCAACGCGAAGCCGACCTCGCCGTGGCCGGTAGCTCCTTCCTTACCGAGGAACCGCAGCGCGAAGTCGGCGGTCACACAGGGTGGGGCCCCGGCTGCGCTGGTGGTCGTCTCCGCAGTAACCGTCGATGACGTGGTCGTCGTCGACGCCGTGCTCGTCGTGGCGCCGGCGGTGCTCACCGGGACGGCAGACGTGGTCTGCGTAGGGCTCGACCCGCCGCACGCCGCGACTGCGAGCGCACACAGGATCACGACGATCGTGACACGCATTGCACTCAGCTCGTAAGTCATGAGCTCTGAGTATCCCAGGCGCCGTAGAACCGCCTGGTGCCGACTCGATCCGGAGTCAGGCGCGCGCGGACTCCCGGGCGACCGGCCGTCCAGCCGCGAGTAGCGCCATCATCTGACACTCCGATGGCCGACGTCGCGAAACCCCACGGCCGCCCAACCGCTCACGATGACGCGGACGCCGTCGTCAAGGATGCCGAGGTCTTCCGCTCCTTTGCCGACCGCCGCAACCCGTTCTGGCCGGCCCAGACCACGGTGCTCGTCGCGGTGATGCTCGACCTGGCGCTGCCGGACAAGCTGACCCTCGGCCCGCGCTGGCTGCTCCCGGTTGTAGAGGGGCTGCTTCTGCTCGGGCTCGTGATCGCCTCGCCCCAACCCAAGTTCAAGCACTCGGTCCTGCGGCGGCACGTGGCGATCGGCCTGATCGGGGTTGTCAGCGCGGTCAACCTCTTCTCGCTTACCGAGCTCGTCCGCTACCTGGTGCACGGCGGCACCGCGGGTGGTCGGACCCTGATCGGCTCGGGCGCAGTCCTGTGGGGGACGAACGTACTTCTGTTCGGTCTCTGGTACTGGGAGCTCGACCGCGGCGGCCCGATGCGGAGAATGCTCGTGCCCGACGCGGTGCCCGACTTCCTCTTCCCGCAGATGACCGAGAAGAAGATTGCGCCCGAGAATTGGCTCCCAGGGCTGATCGACTACCTGTACGTCTCGTTCACCAACGCGACCGCTTTCAGCCCGACTGACACGATGCCGCTGACCAAGACCGCGAAGCTCCTGATGGCGGTCCAGTCGCTCGCGTCGCTGGTCACTGTCGGCCTCGTCGTCGCCCGAGCCGTGAACATCCTGTCCTAGCCGGCCCGCGCTTAGCCCTCCCGGCCTAGCCGGCCCACCCTCAGCAGACCCGTCGTAGCTCGGCCCAGGCCGAGCCGATCACGCGCGCGGCGTACTCGGCCCGCGCGACGCCCAGCAGCTCGCGATGCGCCGCCGCGCCGTCGCCGAAGCGCCGCAGCGCCCAGTCCCCTGAAACGGCCGGCCGCGGGTGGCGCCAGTGCCGCCAGCCGAAGTCATCGTGCCAGCGGCGCGCATGCTGGTTGGACGAGTAGCCGTGAATCACCCCCCGGCGCAGGACGGCCCGCGCGGTCTCCTCCGCGTGGTGCCGCACCACCGCATGTGGGCACCACGACAGGGCGAAGCCGGCGGCCCCGAGGCGCAGGCAGAAATCCACGTCCTCGCCGATGTGCCGGTAGGCAGGATCGAAGCCGGCGACTGCAAGGAAGGCATCGCGGCGGACGCCGAGGTTCGCCGTCGCGGCCCACCCCTGCGCCACGGCAGCCTCCTGCCGAAAGCGCCATAGGCCCTCGAGTTGCTCCCACCGGGTCGGCCGCCCACGGGTCACGAGCTCGACGGCGCCGGCTGCGATCGGGGAGCCGGCGAGGCAGGCCGACAGCGCCGTGAGCCATTCCGGTGCCGGGACACAGTCGGCGTCGGTGAACGCGATCACGGCGCCGGTGGCAACATCCACGCCGCGGTTGCGCGCCCGCGCCCGGTTCGGTCGCGGCTCGTCGACGACCCGGGCGCCTCGCTCGCGCGCCAGCGCTCCGCTGCCATCCCGCGAACCGTTGTCGACCACGATGACCTCGAACCGGTCGCGTGCGAGGGTCTGCCCATCGAGCGCATCCAGCAGGGTAGGTAGCGTCTGCTCGCCATCGCGCACGGGGATCACGACGCTGATCTCCGGTCCGGGCACCGGGCGATGGTAATGCGAGCGCGTGGGCCGATGTCGTAAGCGCGACCAGGCGCTACGGTCCGGCGGTGGGCTCAGCGAACGACCAGGTCGAGGGCGAGGTCCGTCGGGTAGGCGCCGATCTCGCCGAGGCGTTCCCTTCCTCGGCCCGCCACCCCGTGAAGGCACTCGACTCGCGCGCGATGGAGCTCGCGGCCTCGGACCTCGAGCTCCGCGCGGCGTTGTTCCGGTTCGTCGACGTCGTGCCGGCGTGCCGCTCGCTCGACGACCTGGCGCGCCATCTGGCCGGATTCCTCGACGAGCTCCCGGACAGCCCGCCGCCGGTCGTCGCGGCGCTCAAAATGGCCGACACGCGAGCCGGTCGCACCGCGCTCGGCGCCGCAGCGGCAGCCGGCGTCAGGCACATGGCGCACCGCTTCATCGTCGGCGAAAGTCCGGGCACCGCGGTCGCCGTTCTGCGCCGCCTGTGGGGCCGCGGGATCGCCAGCTCGGTCGACCTGCTCGGCGAGGCGACCGTCACCGAGTCCGAAGCCGACGCGTACGCGGCGCGATGCGCTGATGCCTTGCGGTCGCTGTCGGCGGCGACCGCGCGCTGGCCTGAGCGCCCGGCGCTCGAGCGAGACGGCAGCGGCCCGATTCCTCGCGCGAACGTCTCCGTCAAGGTCTCCGCGCTGACGCCGCTTCTGCGGCCCGATGCCCCCGCGCTCGGCGAGCGCGACGCCGCTCGCCGGCTCGCGCCCTTGCTCCGGGAGGCGAAGTCGCTCGGCGCGCACGTACACATCGACATGGAGTCACTGGACTCGAGAGAGGCGGTGCTCGAGCTTGTGCTCGAGCTTCTGTCGGAGGATGAGTTTCGCGACG
>Ga0302325_10005800_pt1 | contig 27968 bp, 26 predicted proteins | sample Palsa_T0_2_FD_201948 | JGI IMG/M metagenome (GOLD analysis project Ga0302325, IMG submission 201948) | Peat permafrost microbial communities from Stordalen Mire near Abisko, Sweden - Palsa_T0_2 | ecosystem: Environmental > Terrestrial > Soil > Palsa > Peat permafrost | place: Sweden: Abisko... | reverse complement strand
GGGTTCGGGGGGGGCGGCCCTGGCGGGGGCGGCGCGGCGGGGGGGCCGGGCGGGGGGGGGGGCCGGGCCCCGCCCCCGCCGGGGGGGGGCCTCTGTAGCAATGGTGTCAGGTGCGGACGTCCCCGTCCGCCCGTCGTCCGCGGATCGCCGTCGCGCCCGCAACGGGGGTGATGCGCGTTAAGCCGATATGTGCGGCGCAACGCGCATCACCCCCATCGCCGCACGCCCGACCGCGCAGACAAAGTCGCTCCGACCTAATGCGCCAGCCCTATCCTCCGCTATACTTTCTGAAGTAACGAACGATCTCCAAGGAGCCCACATGGCCGGCACCGTCACAGAAGTCACCGACAACAACTTTCAGGCCGAAGTCCTCGAATGGGACGTTCCGGTGCTGGTCGACTTCTGGGCGCCGTGGTGCGGCCCGTGCCGCCGGGTTGCCCCGGTGGTCGAGGAGATCGCCAAAGAGCGCGGTGAAGAGATGAAGGTGGTCAAGCTGAACATCGACGAGAACCAGGACACGGCGGTCGCATACGACGTGCTCTCGATTCCGACGCTGCTCCTCTTCCGTCACGGGACGGTCGCCGCCAAGGTGATCGGCGCATACCCGAAGGCCAAGCTCGAGGAACAGCTCGAGCCCGCGCTGGCGTAGGGCCAGGCCCCGCGCCGGATAGGTCCCCTCTCGCACCCAGCCGGCGGGGTGGCACGCTGCATGGACGGCCCGGCAGGTCCGACGGGCGGAACCTGTGACCCCCGTCACCCCGGTGTCACACTCGCCGGCGCGTCGGCGGGAGGGGGTGTACTTAAGCGAAGCCCAGCGACGTTTAAGTACACCCCCTCCCATGGCCTAGCGCCCTGGGCAGTCTTTGCGACAGACCCGTGACGTTCGGCTCGCCGGGCGGTGCTCCGGCAAACGCAGACCCGCCCCGCCTTACGCCCGCTCCGCGCGGACCCTCAGCTCGCGCGCGTCGATCAGAGCAGCCTCGACCCCGTCGAGCGTTGCGTAGCTCAACTCCATCGCGAGCGTCTCGGCGGCGACGTGCGCCTCGTACGCGCGGGCTGCGTCGAGCAATGCGGGGTCTCCGTCGAGGGTCAGGACGATCCGGTCGGAGACCTCGAGTCCGGCGTCGCGCCGCGCCGCTTGGACGGCGTGGACGATCTCTCGAGCCCATCCCTCGGTGCGCAGGTCGTCGTCGATCGCCACCTCGAGTGCGACCGCGTGCGAGCCTTCGCGCTCGATCTGGTAGCCCTCGAGCGGCTTCATCGTGACGAGCAGGTCCTCGGCGTCGAGCTCGTGATCCTGCCCGCCGACCGTGATCACCACCGTGCGCCCCTCGCGCATCGAGGCGCCGACGTGCGCGGGGTCCAGGCCGGCGATGGCGGCTGCCACGATCGGCATCTGCGGTCCGAACTGCGGGCCCAGGCTGCGGTAGTTCGGCTTGATCTCGACCTGCCCGAGCTCGTCGGCCTCGGACACGAACCGAAGCTCGCGCACGTTCAGCTCATCGCGCACCAGCTCGTCGAGTCGCTCGATCGCCGCTCGCTCGCGCCCGGTCGCGACGACGACAGCGGCCCGGAGGGGCTGGCGGACCTTGAGCTTCGCCTGACCGCGCGCCGCCAGCCCGAGCCGCACTGTCTCGCGGGCGACCGCCATGTCGTCCTCGAGCGCGAGGTCCCGCTCACCAGGCTCGGGGAAGTCGCACAGGTGGACGCTCGCGAGCGCGCCGTCGAGGTTGTCGTAGACCTCATCGGCGATGAACGGGCAGAACGGCGCGAGCAGCCCGGCGACGGTGATCAAGCACTCGCGCAGGGTCGCGAACGCGGCCGGATCGCCTTCCCAGAAGCGTCGCCGCGACCGGCGGACATACCAGTTGGATAGTTCGTCGACAAACGCGGCGATCGAGCGACCGGCCACCGTCGCGTCGTAGGCGTCGAGCCGATCGCGGACGATCTCGACCGTGGCGGCCAAGCGGGACAGGGCCCACCCGTCGAGGACCGAGCCCACGCCCCCACCCTCGGCGGCCGCCGGCTGCGGCGGGATCCCGTTGGCGTTCGCGTACAGCACATAGAACCCATAGACATTCCAGAGCTGCAGGAGAAACTGCCTGACGGCCTCGCCGATCGTCTCGAGTGAGAATCGGTAGCCGTCCCAGGGTTGCTTGGAGGTGAAGAAGTACCACCTGAGCGCGTCGGCGCCGAAACGATCGAGCACCGTCCACGGATCGACGATGTTCCCGACCGACTTCGACATCTTGCGCCCGTCCTCGTCGAGGATCAGTCCGAGGCAGACGACGTTCCGGTATGAGGATCGATCGAACAGCAGGGTCGAGATTGCAAGCAGTGAGTAGAACCATCCCCGCGTCTGGTCGAGCGCCTCGCAGACGAAGTCGGCGGGGAAGCGCCGCTCGAAGAGCTCGGTTCCGGCGCGCGGTGCGTGGTACTGGGCGAACGGCATCGACCCCGAGTCGAACCAGACATCGATCACTTCAGGCACGCGCTCCATCTGCGCTGCGCACTCCAGGCAGGGGAACCGGACCTCGTCCACGAACGGGCGGTGCGGATCCTCGACCGCGACTCCGGAGAGCTGCTCGAGCTCGGCCAGCGAGCCGATCACGTGCACGTGATCGTTCGCGCACCGCCATACGGGCAGCGGCGTCCCCCAGTAGCGCTCACGCGAGAGCGCCCAGTCGACGTTGCCCTCGAGCCAGTTTCCGAAGCGGCCGTGCTTGACGTGCTCGGGGTGCCAGTTGACGGTCTCGTTGGCCGCCAGCATCCGGTCCTTGATCCTGCTCGTCGCGATGTACCACGACGGCTTGGCGTAGTAGAGCAGGGGGGTTCCGCAGCGCCAGCAGTGGGGGTAGGAGTGCTCGTGCATCTCGGCCCGCAGGAGCCGGCCGCGGACGCGCAGATCCTCGACCAGATCGGCGTCTGCATCCTTGACCCACCGTCCCGCGTAGAGGCCGATGCGCTCGTCATAAGTGCCGTCGAGCTTGACCGGATTGACGACGTTCAACGAGTACTCCTCACCGAGCCGGAAGTCGTCCTCGCCGAAGGCGATCGCGGTGTGCACGAGGCCGGTTCCGTCGTGGGCGGTGACGAAGTCGGCGGGCAGGACCGTGTGCCCCCGCTCGCCGTAGGCGCTCGCGGCGATGAACGGGAACGGCGGGTCGTAGGCGACCCCCTCGAGTGCCCGGCCCGCGAAACGGTCGAGGATCTCGGCCTCGGGGCCGAGAACCCGCTCGACCAGCGCCTCAGCCAGGATCTCGACGGGTCCATCGTCGACCCGCGCGCGCACATACGTCAGGTCCGGGTCGACCGCGACCGCGGCGTTGGACACAAGCGTCCACGGCGTCGTCGTCCACACGAGCAGCTCGTCACCGGACATGACGACGCCCGCGCCGACCGTCACGGGAAGTCGGACGTAGACCGACGGATCGAGGACGTCGCGGTAGACGTCGGGCTGGCCGAGCTCGTGGCTCGACAGCGCCGTGCCGCAGCGGACGCAGTAGGGAACGACCTTGAATCCTTGGTACAGCAGGCCGCGCTCGTGGATGGTCTTGAGCGCCCACCACACCGATTCGATGTACCCGGGGTCGAGGGTGCGGTAGGCGTCGTCGAGGTCGATCCAGAAGCCGATCCGCTCGGTCAGGCGGTTCCACTCCGCGACGTGCGCGAGCACGGACGTGCGGCAGCGCTCGTTGAACTCGGCGATCCCGTAGCGCTCGATGTCCTCCTTGGAGGTCATCCCGAGGTCCTTCTCGATCGCGATCTCGACCGCCAGCCCGTGGCAGTCCCAGCCGCCCTTGCGTTCCACGTAGAAGCCGCGCATGGTCTTGTAGCGCGGGAAGATGTCCTTGAATACTCGGGCGAGCACATGGTGCGTGCCCGGCAGCCCGTTGGCCGTCGGCGGGCCCTCGTAGAACTCCCAGGCGGCGGCCCCCTCGCGCCGGCGCAGCGACTCCGCGAACACGTCGCGCTCGCGCCAGCGTTCGAGCACGCGGAGCTCGAGCTCGGGAAATGACGCGCGCGGATCGACTGGTCTGTGGGAGGTCGGCATGGGCGCAGGATTGTAGGTCGCCCGACCTACCTCCCCGAGCCCCGAGGACCGAACGCGAGCCCGGAGGCGCTTACGCCGACCGCGCCTCGAGTGACCCAGCCGCGAACGTCGCCGCCGCGAACGGCATCGCCGCGCGCGACCCGTCCGGCGTGCCGCTCGCGAGGTACGGTGCCGGCGAGTTCAGGCGGTCGACCAGCCGATCGCGAGCGGCGATGACCGAATCGCCGAGCCGGTAGACGGTGCTCGTGCCGGTGTCAGGGACGGTGCTCCGGTACTCGCAGATGACGGCGCCCCGCGAGACGTTGCGCGCGGCATGGACGAGCCTTCCGATCGCTTCAAGCGAGGTCCGGCGACCGGTCAGGACGACCGCGGCCGGCGCCAGCACACGCATCGCGCGGCCGAGGCGGGCAGGGTCCACTGCCGGCGTCACGAGGAGCGTGCGTAGCCCCGAGCGCCTGAGGGCGAGCTGAAGGGCGTGGAGATGGATCGCATCGAAGTCACACGGCAGGGTGGCGTCGAGGATGAGTACGGCCTGATCGCGCGAGGGAGGCGGACTCAGGCGCTCGAGCGCTGACAGCCAGCTGGCAGCGTGGCGCCAGGCAAACTCGTACTCGGGCGTGGAGGACCCCGCGTCGGCCAGGCGCGCTGCCACGGCCGGAAGGAGCACCTCGTCCACGCTGCGCTCCATCGACCGGACCGCAAGGCTCTCCTCGAGCAGCCGATCCGCCCGTTCGCCATCGAAGGCGGCGAACGCCGAAGCGAGCCGGGACGCAGACGACGGGCCCTCACCGCGGGCACGCGCGAGCGAGATCGCCGAGGACACGTTGTGTGTCTCGCACATGCTCTGCTTGAGCGCCTCGATCTGTGTCAGCGTGAACTGGCGCTGATTGCCGGCCGAGCGGCTCGGCTTGGGAAATCCGTAACGACGCTCCCAGCTGCGCAGGGTGTTGGGACTCACGCCGAGCATCGCGGCTGCAGCATTGGTTCTGATCCCCGGCGTCATATCCGGGGTTTATCAGGGTTCGTGCACTTCTGCACGACTTTGGCAACGATGTGGACGGATTGACAGTCGCCCGCCTGCCAGCGGCGCTGTCTCAGTCAGCTCCCAACGCTCTCGAACACGAGCAGCGCGGCCTGGGGCGGGCCGCAGTGCGCGATCCGGGCGCGCAAGCGCACTCCGAACAGGTTTGCCGGGCGGACGAACACGCTCGCGGGTCCCCCGTCGCCGCCCGCGGCGACGGTGACCGCCGCCGCCAGAGAGCCGCTCTGCGCCTCGGACTCGGCCGGCACCAGGAGCGCGGTCACGTGCTGGTTGACGGCTTCGGTCTCGCTGGTCGCGAGCAGCGTCTCCGCGCCTCCCGAGACCGCGCACACCGACAGCGAACGATCGAGCACCAGGAACGCGTCGCCCGCATCGGGTGCCGCATCGGCCGCGGCTTCGAGCAGCAGCCCGAGCCCGCAGCTGCTGCACACGCGCGCGTATGGCGCCGGAGCGCTCGATACCGGTGGTCTCTCGCCACAGTGGCCGCAGAACCAGGCCGTCTCGCCGGGCTCCTCCTCGATGCGCGGCACTAATGCCAGCGCGCCGCGCCTCGTCCCGCCTGAAATCGTCATCTAAAGCCCCTCCGAGAATTGAGTTTTGTGACGCTTTACTGCTACTACATCGTCGCCGTGCGGCGACCAGTCTGGATCCCGTAAGCGGATTCGATTGCGACCCGCGTTGCCCGTCCACCCTGATCTACCTCGGCGAGCTCGAGCAGGCGACGTTGCGCCTCGCTCGCGCGGCCGGGCAGCACGCTGGTCCCCGTCGAGCGCATCCGTACGCGCTGAGGCCCGCGTCGATACACCGCGACCGGCATCGCACCCGCTGCGAGCCGGACCGCGTATGCCCATCTTGCTACGGCATCGTCGCCTACGTGTCCGCCCGCGATCACCACGAGATTTGGGCGATGGACGGCGACTGCGTCACCTAAGCCTGCCACGCCTCGCACCGACAGGCTCAAGACATTCGCTCCTGCGCGCAAGCAGAACAGCTCGAGTGCGCGGATGAAGGGGGAATCAGGATCAAGCTCGTCGCGCGAAGCGTCGCCAAGGACGACGGAGACCGGGCGCACAGGCGGCGGCGCCAGCCGCCGAGCCCTGCGGAGCCAGTCGGCCGCCCAGTGAGCGGCGAACGCCCAGGACGCCGAATCGACGGTCTGCCGGCGGACGATCTCCTCGAGCGAGGGCAGCAGCACGTCCTCTACCGAACGCTCGAGGGAGCGCAAGGCGAGCGCGGACTCCATCGCGGCGTCAGCTCGTTCCGCCTCGTAGGAGACGAGCGCTCCGGTGAGCGAATTGGTGTCCGTCGCGAGCCCTTCTCTGGCCCGCGAGACCGCCGATGAAATCGACAGTCCCTCCTGGAGCGCATCGCGGAGCGACGCCACCTCTCCGTGCGTAAACAGACGGTGCCTGCCCGGCGAACGCTGCGGCTTCGGGAACCCGAACCGCCGCTCCCACGCCCGCAGGGTATTCGGGCTGACGTTGAGCAACGCCGCCGCTTCGCTCGTCTTGAGATAACGCATGCACAGGAAAGGTCGGCGTTTCTGGCGCTGTTTGGGGAGTGGGGGGGTGGTATTGCAGACGTTTAGACGATAAAGTTATGCACTACCTGCTGCGGGACCGGCCTGCGGGACCGGAAACGTGCTGGCAGCAGAGGACTCAAGTCCCCCCCAAGAGTCTCAGTAGGGAGTCCCGGCATGCTTCGCGGCGGTTGATCAGCCTTTAAAATGGACTGACGTTCCCTGAGACGCTACCCTGCGCGGATGGCGGGCCATCAGGCCGCGGATGGGCGGCGTCCGCAGACTGTGCGGCGTATCGTTGTCGCGCTCCTGTCCGCGTGCCTACTCGGCTCCTGTGCGATCGGTGTGGTGGCGGCCCACCGGGACAGGATAGGGCCGCTCACGGCGGTACTCGCGGTGGCGGCGATCGCTGCGGGCATCTCGTTCTCTGGCTCCGGCGTTCGCTCGATCTCGGCGTCCTTCGTGGTGGTTGTCCTCGCCGCCGCGCTGCTTGGCCCAGTGTCGGCGTTCGTGGCGGCGGTTATCGCCGAGCTCGTGATCGTCGCGAGATCGCCGACCCCGCCTCGGGTCGTGCTGATGAACTTGGTCGGAGCCGGGGCTCCGGCGCTAGCGGGGGGATTCCTCATTCGCGCGCTCGCGTGGCCCCCCACCAACGCGGTGCGGTTCTACCTCGCCGTATGCGCCGCAGGCGTGGTCATCCTCGCGCTCAACTACGCGATCGTGGGGCCGATCCACCGGCTGTTCCGTGGTGATCGAGCCTGGACCCTGCGCGCCTACCTTCACTTCCTGCCCACCGTCGCCTTGAACACCGGCCTCGCCGTCGCCGGCACCAGCATTTACCTCAAGGTCGGGCTCGGCGGGATCTCCTTCGCCCTGATGGCCGTGTTCGCCTTCTCCTATATGGCGCACCTGGTCGTCACGGCAGAGCAACGGGCCGAGCAGTACCGCGACCTCTCCTGGGGCGTACTGGCCGGCCTCGTTCGCGCGCTTGACGCTCGTGACCAGCGCGCGGCCCGCCACTCGGCGGCGGTCGCACGGTTCGCTCGTGACCTCGCCAGGGCGACCGGGATGAACGAGCGCGAGTGCGAGCTCGCGCACACCGCCGGACTACTGCACGACATCGGGCGCTTCGCACTTTCTGACCGCGTCTCCGAGCGTGGTCGCACGCTCAGCGAAGAGGACTGGGAGGCGATCCAGCGCCACCCCGCGCTGGGAGCGGACATGCTCAGAGACCTCGGCGTCTACGGGCCGGTCGCCGACATCGTGCTGTCGCACCACGAGCGCGTCGACGGCCGGGGATACCCGCGAGCGCTCGCGCAGCCCGAGATTCCCGAGATCGCGAAGATCATCGCCGTCGCCGAGGTATACGACACGCTGACCGCCCAGGACACATATCGCACGCGCGTGAGCTCCTTCGAGGCGCTAAGGGAGCTGCGCCGGGTGGCGGGAACGCAGCTCGACCCGGTCTACGTCGAGGCGTTCGCGGCCCTGCTCGCCGGCGAGGGCGTCGACTACCGCCACGCCGACGACGCGAGCTTCGATGCCGAACTCGACATCGAGCGTGGGATCAAAGACGCTGTCTAGGGTTCCCGCGCGGGCCCGCCGGCAGACGGTCTAGCCGACGGCGCGCACTGCGTGCGGCTCGCCACTCTGCTGCAGCGAGCTCACGAACTGCTCGATCTGCTCGCGGCTGAAGCGGCGCTGGCCCCCGGGGGTTCGGTAGGAATCCAGGTAGCCCATGTCCGACCAGCGGCGGATCGTGCCGAGCGAAACGCCGAGCGCCCGCGCCGCCTGTGAGGTTGAGAGCCCCAAGGGGCTACCGATGAATTGATCCATGGTTGGACTTTCGTCCGATTCGCCAGGGATCGTGAGCCTCATGCAGTCATTGCACAACCTTTGTCCACAAACGCGCCCGAGCGAGTAGGAATGCAACGATGGTCGGGTGCGGAACCCGCGACCCGCAGTCCGGTGAGGCTCAGGCTCTACCACCACCCCGACGGCGCGCGCGTGGCATACCGCGAGACTGGAACCGGACCGGGGCTGGTGCTGCTTCATTCGCTTGGCCTCTCGCACCGGGAGTGGGAGCCGATCGTCGCGCCGCTGTCAGAGCGCTTCCGGGTGGTGCTCCCGGACCTGCCGCTACACGGGGACTCGGAGGATCGCCCGCGGCACCCCTACACCGCGGAATGGCTGGCCGAGGTGATCGCCGGGTTCTGTCGCGAGGTGGTAGGTCCCAGGCCGCTCGTCGCGGGCCACGACATCGGCGCCGAACTGCTGTTGCGGGCGGTGACGATAGGTCAGCTCGAACCGGCCCGGATGGTGCTGATGCCGAACCGCCTGCATCGCCGTGACGAGTTCGCGGTCCAGCGTGCGGTATGGCGTGCGGTGTGCCGCGCGGCGTTCCTCCCGGGTCTCGACCGGATGCTCGCGCACGGGGCGAAGCTCGTCTTCCGCCCGTCGCTCGGCGAGCGCCTCTCGGCGCAGGGGAGCCCCGCGGCCCGTGACCTGATCCGTCACGCATTGGCCGACGTCGGCGGCAACGGAAACCTCGCACGGTCGTGGGCGAAGTTCGTCCGCCGATGGCCGGTCGACGCGCAACGTGGTCTGCTCGACGGATATGCTCGGATCGACTGCCCGGTCCTGCTGCTATGGGCCGAGGACGACGCGGCGCATCCGCTCGACGGTGCGCGCGAAGCCCTCGATCTGCTGCCGAACGCTCAGCTGCGGACGCTGTCCGGCGCGGGCTTCCTGATCGCCTATGACGACCCGGTCGGCGTCGCACGCGAGTTGATCGCGTTCTGTGGCTGAGGGCGAGCGGTGGAGTAGCGTTCGTGGCGACGAACTCGACACTGAAAGGACACCGCGATGGGCGTGCAGGAGAAGGAGCAGCTCTGGGGCGGCGAGACGACCAAGGCGGTGGCGAACTTCCCCGTCTCCGGTGAGCCCGTCCCCGTCGGAGTCGTGCGCTGGCTTGGCCGGATCAAGGCCGCATCTGCGCGCGTGAATGCAGAGCTCGGACTGCTCGATCCCGACCTCGCCGAGCGCATCGCCGCCGCGGGAGACCGGATCGCAGCCGGGGAGTTCGACGATCAGTTCCCCGTCGACGTGTTTCAGACCGGCTCCGGCACGTCCACGAACATGAACGCCAACGAGGTGATCGCGACCCTCGCCGGCGACGGTGCGCACGCCAATGACCACGTCAACATGGGTCAGTCCTCGAACGACGTGTTTCCCTCCGCCGTTCACCTCGCGGCGCTCGACGAGGCCACGAACGAGCTGCTCCCGGCGCTCGACGGGCTCGAGGCGGCACTGAGCGCGAAAGCTGCCGAGTTCCATGACATCGTCAAGTCGGGCCGCACCCACCTGATGGACGCGGTCCCCGTGACTCTCGGCCAGGAGTTCTCCGGCTACGCGGCTCAGATCCGGCTCGGCGCCAAGCGGATCCGCGGCGCGCTCCCGCAGGTCGCACAGATTCCGCTTGGTGGCACGGCCACGGGCACGGGTCTGAACACCCACAGGGAGTTCGCGGCCCGCGTCCGGGCACGCCTGGTCGACGTCAGCGGGCTCGAGATCAGGTCGCCCGAGGATCCGTTCGAGGCGCAGGGAAACCGGGACGCGCTGGTCGAGCTGTCGGGCGCGCTGAAGGTGCTGGCGGTGTCGCTGACGAAGATCGCCAACGATCTCGCGCTGATGGGCTCGGGCCCGCGTGCGGGGATCGGCGAGCTGTTCCTGCCCGAGCTTCAGAAGGGCTCTTCGATCATGCCGGGAAAGGTGAACCCGGTGATTCCCGAGGTCGTCCTCCAGGTCAGCGCGCAGGTGATCGGCAACGACACCGCGATCACGATCGCCGGCACCCAGGGGAACTTCGAGCTCAACGTTCGCGTGCCGCTGATCGCACGCAATCTGCTCGATTCGCTCCGCCTCCTCAGCGCCGCGAGCCGCATCTTCGCCGAGAAGTGCGTGAGCGGGATCGAGGCCAACCTCGAGGGCACGCACCGCTCAGCGGAGAACACGCTCGCGGCGGCGACCGCGCTCAATCCCTATATCGGCTACGACAAAGGCGCTGAGATCGTCAAGGAGGCCTCCGCCTCGGGGCGGACCCTCCGCGAGGTCGCCTACGAGCTGGGCGTGGACGAGGAGACGTACAACACGGCGATGGACCTGCGCAAGATGGCCCAAGGAAACCTCTGACTGCGGGTGGCGCGAGCGCGCGGCCCGCAGAGGTTTCCCGGAATCTTGTAGAAACGCTAGAAGTGGAACACGCTGAGCGTCGTCGGGATCCTCGGCCGCGACTTCGTCGAGTAGTGGCGCGAGTCGTCGAACTGGACCTTATAGGTCTCAAATCGCTCGCGGCCCGGATAGAGCTTGGCCCTCGTCTTCAGCGTTCCGCACGGGCCTTGTGCCCTGCCGAACTTGGTCGTCGCCGTCACCTTCCTGCGGTGCAGGTAGTGCGCGTAGATGTCGGCGCCACTCGTGAAGCCTGAGAAGTTGTAGGTCACCTTCTTGCCCGGTTTCGCCTCCGCCGGCTTCGTCGACACCGCCAGGTTCGCCGCCGCGAAGGTCGTCGTGGCCGTGGTCACGTCGTCGGTTTCGTCCTGCGCGGTGAGGACGAAGGCCGACTCGGCAGGGCCTATCTTCGAGAGCAGCGGCGCGGTCATCGTGGTCGCGAACGTCCCGTCCGCACCTACCGTAGCCGTGCCGAAACCGGCGCCGCTGTTGGTGGTCAGGTCGATCGAGTCGCCCGCGGTGAAGCCGCTGCCGTCCACGTCCATCGTCGAGCCACGGTCGCCCGAGTTGACGACGCACGCCTCGGGGACGAGGATCGCCGCCGCCGAGGCCTGTGCCGTGAGCACACCGGACGCCGCGAGCGCGAGCAGGGCGCCGGATATCAACGCCGGTAGCCTGCGTTGCCGGGACCGCATATCGGATCGGCCGCTGACGTGCATATCTCTCTCCCCTGTTGTGACTCGAGACCCAGCCGCTTCGGCGTGAAGACTACCCGGATCCCTAACCCCCGACACCTCTTGGCGCCTCTCCTCGCGGCGTTTGTCGCGCTTGCGCCGGCCGTCCCCGCGCGCGGCGCCGCCAACTTCTACGTCCGCGGCGCCGGCTACGGGCACGGCGTCGGGATGAGCCAGTACGGCGCCTACGGCTACGCGCTCCACGGCGAGGACTATCGCTTCATCCTCGCCCACTACTACACCGGGACGTCGCTCGGCAGCGTCGATCCGAGTCGCACCGTCACCGTCCTGCTCGCGACCGGGGGCGCCGCGTTCAGCGGTGCGAGCCGCGCGGGGGACAAGAAGCTCGACCCCGCCACGACCTACGAGGTCCACGCGCTCGCGAACGGCCAGCTCAGCCTCGGCGCCCACAGCGGCAGGCTCGCCGGTCACTTCGACGCCCCGCTGAAGGTGACCGGGCCCGGGCCGTTGACCGTCCCCCGCCTCGGGCCGTATCGCGGCTCGCTGGAGTTCCTGCCGGATGGATCGGGCCGCGTCGAGACGATCAACGCGGTCGGGCTCGATGACTACGTGCGCGGCGTGGTCGCCGCGGAGATGCCGTCGGGATGGTCGATGCAGGCCCTCGAGGCCCAGGCCGTCGCGGCGCGGACGTACGCGATCACGACCGACAGCGGCGGGTCGGCCTACAACCAGTACGCGGACACGCGCTCCCAGGTGTACGACGGCGTCCGCGCCGAGACGCCGCGCTCGGACGCCGCGGTCGCCGCCACCCGCGGGCAGGTCGTCACCTACGGCGGCGATCCCGCCGTTACCTACTTCTTCAGCAGCTCGGGCGGCCACACCGAGAACAACGAGAACGCCTTTCTCGGGTCGACGCCGGAACCCTGGCTGCGCGGCGTTCCGGATCCGTACGACGCCGCGGGGGCCAATCCCGACCACCGTTGGCGGGTAGAGCTGACGGCCGGGCGGGCCGCGTCGAAGCTCGGCCGGCTCGTCGAGGGCACGTTCGTCGGGATCAGCGCGATCGTGCACGGCGTCTCACCTCGGATCATCACCGCCGACGTCGTCGGCAGCGCGGGCAGCAGGACCGTCACCGGCCCCGAGCTCGAGCAGCGGCTCGGGCTGATTTCCACCTGGGCCACGTTCACGACGATCACCACCGTCGCCGGAGCGCCAGGATCCGGCGCGGGCGCCGAGGGCGGTGGCGGCGGCGCGGTGGTCGCCGAGAAGACCATGCTGGCTTCGCTCGTGGGAGCGTTGCTCGCGCACGCGGCCGCGTCGCCAAACCTGGCGGGGACTGTGTTTCCGGCCGCGCGCGGCGCCCGCATCGCAGTGCAGAGACGCCAGAACGGGTCGTGGCGCACGATCGTGCACGCACGGCTCGCAGGCGGCGGTGGCTACGCGGTGCATCTGACCCGTCGCGGCGTCTACCGAATTGTCTACGAGGGGCTCGACGGGCCGGCCGTGACGTTCTGACCCCGTCTTCGACGGCTCCGGATCCCTACCCTGAGTCGCAGATGTCAGGTCCGCTGCTCGCCGTCGACGGCCCCTTCATCCTGTATCGCTCGTTCTTCGCTCTGCCGACGTCGATCGTCGGGGCGGAGCGGCGTCCGGTCAATGCGCTGCTCGGCGCGACCAACCTGCTGCTGCGAGTCGTCGAGGACCGCTCGCCGCGCGCGGTCGTCGTGTGCTTCGGCGCCGAGGCCGCCGAGTACCGGGTCGCCCTCTACCCCGGCTATCACGCAGATCGCCCAGCGCTGCCCGCCGCCCTGGCGTGGCAGTTCGATGTCGCCCCCGAGCTGTTCGGCGCGTTCGGGTGGGGGGCCGAGTCCTCCGACGGCCTCGAGGCCGACGACGTGCTGCACTCGCTCGCGGACGTCGAGGAGAGAGCCGGGGGAGAGACGCTGATCATGACCGGCGACCGGGACCTCTATCAATGCGCGTCGGAGCACGTCACGGTGCTGTACCTGAAGCTGGGCGGCAGAGGCGTGCACGACGTCGATCCGGCGGAGGTCGAGCGCCGCTACGGCGTTCCCCCGGCGCTCGTGCCCGACTTCATCGCCCTGCGCGGGGACCCGTCGGACGGGTTGCCGGGGGCGCCCGGCATCGGCCCGAAGACGGCGGCCGACCTGCTGCGCCGCCACGGGTCGCTCGATGCGGTGATCGATCACGCAGCCGAGGAGCGCCCAAAGGTCGCCGCCGCGCTCCAGGATCATGGCGCAGAGCTACACAAATTTCACGATATTGCTACGTTGCGTTGCGTCGGGGTGGATCGACCGGCCGATCGCGCCACGGACCTGGTGGGTGGCGCGGAGGTGGCACGTCGATATGGACTGCGCAAGCTAGCGGAGCGGTTAGGGAGCGGTGACAGCAGCTAGCCAGATGTCGCCCCAGCGGCGCCGTATCCTGAGGATCCAGATGGTCGTGGCGATCGCGTGCTTCGCGGCCGCGTTCGTCAAGACGATCGTGATCTCGCTGCAGCGTCCGCCACGACCCGGGCCGAGCTACCTGATCAGGACGCAGGGCCCGGTAGCGATCACCCCGCCACAGCCGATCGCGCTCACCCAGGGCTGGCAGGACCTCGCCGATCCGGCCAACATCGGGCGCGCAGACAATTGGGCTCACGGCGGCGCCACCACGCTTGGCTGGGCCCCGGTCACGATTCCGAACAGCTTCAACCCGACCCTGACGCCGAGCTCGGACGAGGGTTCGGTCGAGTGGTACCGCGTCGCATTCAGGGGTCCGCCCGCCGCCAGCGGTCGGGCCTGGGAGGTCTCCTTCGAGGAGGTACGGCGCGTGGCGGACGTGTGGCTGAACGGCCGCTACCTGGGCCGGAGCACGGACGCATACGCTCCTTTCAGCTTCCCGGCCTCCTCGCTGCGCCCCGGAGCAGCCAATCACCTCATCATCCGCGTCGACAATCGCCTCCTGCCGGGACATACGCCCGAGGACTGGTGGAACTACGGCGGTATCGTCCGGCCGGTCACGCTCGAGCCCGTCGGCCGGATCCAGCTCCAGAACCTCGGTGTGATGCCAGAGCTGGGGTGTAACTACACATGCGGCGACCTGCTCGTGGTTGGCACGCTGACCAACCACTCTCCGGCGGCGCTCTCGCCGAGCCTGGCCGTCAAGGTCTCCTCACCGACCGGCGTTGTCAACTCGACTGAGAATTCAGCGGGCCAGATCGGTCCCGGCGACTCCGAGACGGTGAGCTTCCACGTCCCGGTGCGCGGCCCGCTGTCTCTGTGGGGGCCGGGTCATCCCGCGCTATATGGGGTATCGGTCGCCACCCAGGCGGAGAACCGCGTCGAACAGGTCAACACCATGCAGGTCGGGATGCGCAGCGTCCAGGTCGAGCACGGCGTGCTGTACCTGAATGGCCAGCGACTATGGCTGCACGGAGCCTCGATCGTCGAGGACATGCCGGGCCACGGCGCGGCGCTGACAGGCTCGGACATCGACACGATTGTGTCCGGGCTCCAGTCGCTCGGTGCCAACATAACCCGCGCTCACTACCTGCTCTCGAATGCCCTGCTCGACAAGCTCGATCAGGCGGGGATCCTCGTCTGGGACCAGCCTCCCGTATATCACGACGACTCGGTGCTGGCCACCACGGCCGGCCGCGCGGCCGCGCTGACGACGCTCGAAAAGACGATCATCGGCGCTCGCAGCCATCCGTCGGTCGTAATCAACTCGGTCGCCAACGAGCTCTCGCCGAGCCCGAGCACGACCCCCGGCACGCTCTCCTACCTGGAGCAGGCGATCCCGCTCGCACACAGGCTCGATCCGACCGCGCCCGTCGGGCTCGACATCTACTGCTATCCGGGCTATCCGTTCCAGCCGATCTACGCGAAGCTGAATGTGCTGGGGATCAACGACTACTTCGGGTGGTACGCGGGCCAAACCGGGCACTCGACGGCAAGCTTCTCGGAGCTCACTCCATTCCTGACCCTGCAACACGCGCGCTACCCCGGGACGGCGATGGTGGTCAGCGAGTTCGGCGCCGAGGCTCTCTACAACGGCTCCCCGAACATCAAGGGGACCTACCAGTTCCAGGCCGACTACGTGCGCAGCACGCTCGACGTCCTCGACACGCTGCCGTTCATGAACGGCTCGATCTACTGGACGCTGCGCGAGTTCGCGGTGCGGCCGGGCTGGACGGGCGGGCTTCCACCGCTCCCCCAGGACCCCCCGGACGGCCTCACCCACAAGGCGCTGATCACCTACGGCGGTGTCGAGAAGCCGGCGTTCTCGGTCGCCCAGCAGATGTTCGCCGACCCGCCGGCCTTCGCCCCTTAAGGGCCCGCGCAGGAACCCTAAGGCGTGAACTTCACGGTAATCACGTCGCCGTCGGCAACCGGGTAGTCGCGGCCCTCGATTCGCAGCGTGCCGCGGTCGCGCGCGCCGGCATAGCCGCCGGCGTCGACGAGCTCCCCCCAGGGGACGATCTCGGCGCGCACGAAACCGCGCTGGATGTCGGAGTGGATCAGGCCTGCGGCGTGCCAGACAGAGAGACCGCTGCGCAGGTGCCACGACTGCGCCGGCTTGTCTTCGCCGGCGGTGAAGAATGCGATCAGATGTAGCAGCGAGAACGCGCTGCGAACGACCTGGCGGAGCCCCGATTCGGCGAGCCCGAGCTCGGATCGCATCGTCGCCGCCTCCTCCTCGGGGAGCTCGCCGAGCTCGGCCTCGAGCCGGGCGGAGACGGCGACGGCCTCCGCACCCTGTGCTCGCGCGTGCTCGGCGACCTCTGGCGGCACTTCGTCTGAGCCCTCCTCGACGTTGGCCACGAACAGCACCGGCTTGGCCGTCAGCGGCGACAGCGACGCGACCGCCTCGGGCGCGTCGGGAGGCGGGGGGACCGTGCGCGCCGGCCGGCCGGCCTGGAGCGCCGCGATCACTTCGCGCAGCCATGCCGCCTCGGCGACCGGCTTGCGCTCGCCCGTCTTGGCGGTCTTGGCGACGCGCTCCAGGCGTCGCTCCGCCTGCTCGAGATCGGCGTACAGTAGCTCGGTCTCGATCGTCTCGATGTCGGCGAGCGGGTCGACGCGGCCTTCGGGATGAACGACGCCTTGGTCCGCGTGAGTCCGGACGACGTGGACGATCGCGTCGGTCTCGCGGATGTTGGCCAGAAACTTGTTGCCCAGACCCTCGCCGCGGTGCGCGCCGGCCACCAGGCCCGCGATGTCGTGGAAGGCGATCGTGTCGGGCACGATCTTCGAGGCGCCGACGGTCGCCGCGACCGCGTCGAGACGCTCGTCGGTGACCGGTACGACGGCGACGTTGGGCTCGATCGTCGTGAACGGATAGTTCGCCGCCTCGGCGGCGACGCCGGTGAGGGCGGTGAAGAGCGAGGACTTGCCGGCGTTCGGCATCCCCACGATCCCGACCTTCATCGGCATGCGAGCTCCTCGACGGGCCTGTGTACGCGGGTGCGCGCCGGCGGCAGCGGCTGGTGGTCGAGCTGGCGCAGGCGGTCGCTGGTCACGGACGGCAACTGTACGCGGGACCGCCGCCGCGCCCGGTACCGCCGCGTCTAGCGGCGCCGCACGCGCTCGATGGTGAGCGCGAGCGTGGGGCAGGCGTCGGCCGCGCGGCGGGCGTGCGCTTCGAGCTCGGGGGGGATCGGGCGGCCGTCGAGAATCGGGTAGCCCCAATCGTCGAGCGTGATCCGCTCCGGCAGCAGCTCCGCGCACATGCCGTGCGCCTCGCAGGCGGTCCAGTTGACGCGTAGGTGACTGGTCATCGCGTGATCACGCGGCCCGTGCGGTGCTCGGCCCGACCGGAGTCGGAAGTAGCTGGCGCTGAATGCATCCGGCGCACGGGCCGCGGCGGGCGTGCTCGGCGAGCTCGGCGGCGAACACCTCGCTCGCGCTCGTGATGAAGCGGGCGGCTCCGTCCGGATGGGCGCACGCCCCGCGCCCGCTCGCCATCGAAGCCCAGCGGCGGATCCGCGCCAGCGTCCCCTCGCCGCCGGCGCCGGTGCGCACCTGCTCGAGGGCGGTGGCGATCGCGTGCAGCCCGTGGACGCAGGGACCGCACTGTCCGGCGCTCTGCGATGACAGCCAGCGGGCGACGAACGCGACCTCGGTCACCGGACATGCCGAGCTCGGCAGAGCGAAGACGACTCCGGCGCCGAGCGAGGCACCGACGCGGTCGAGCTCCTCGGGCGTCAGAGGGAGCTGGTAACCGAAATCCGCCGGGACCCAGGTGCCCGCGTAGCCGCCGAGAAGGAACGCCCGCAGATCCTCCGTCGCGCCGCCCGCGGCGTCAATCAGCGAGGCGATCGAAGCGCCCATCTCGATCTCGAACACGCCGGGCTGGACCACCGCGCCGCCGAGCGTCACCAGCGTCGAACCTGGCTCGCCGTAAGCGCCGAGGGTGCGGAACCATGCCGCGCCGTGGCGGGCGATCAGCGCGATGTGCGCGAGCGTCTCGACGTTGTTCATCAGCGTCGGTCGTGCTTTCACACCCCGCAGGTAGATCGGCGTGGGCGCGCCCGTCGGCATGGCCGGCCCGCCGTTCAGAAAGTTCACGATCGCCGCTTCCTGCCCGGTCACATAGCCGGACGGCACGGTGACCATCCGGACGCGTGGTGCGCCACGGGCCAGGTCGGCGCGCTCGCGCAGCGCCTTGTCGGTCGCGCGCGCGGCGCGGGTCGCGTGCTCGTCGACGGCGATTATCACCTCGCCGGCGTCAACCGCGTGCGAGGCCAGCAGGGCGCCGTCGATCACGAGGTGCGGGAGGCGCTCGAGCAGGAGCCGATCCTTGAAGCTCACCGGCTCGCCCTCGCAGCCGTTCGCGACCACGACGGCGCGCCCGCGGGCAGCGGCGACTGCGGTCACCTTTGTCGCGGTGGGGAACGCCGCGCCGCCGCGTCCGCGCAGCCCCGATCGCTCGAGCTCGTTCACCAGCGCCAGTGCCGAGTCCCGCCGGCGACGCGCGAACGGCGGCAGGGCCCCGTGGATCTCGAGATGGTGCTCGAGCGTCATCGGGCCGCTGGCCGTCATCCCGGTGAGCAGGCGAGGCAGCGTCCCGGGGGGCGCGGATACGCTCATCGGCGGCTTCTGACGGTCGCATGGCGCAGGAGCGACGTCGGCGTTCCGGACCGTCGCGCCCAGCCCGCGCCGAGCGGCCCACCCGGCAGCCACAGCGCCACGCCGCCGACGAAGCAGACCGAGAGGCCGACTGCAGCGGTGCGCAGCCCGACCTGGCCAGGCCGGCCACGGGCCACCCGCAGGCACACCGCAAGGATCACCGCGGCGAGGCAGCCGAGGCTGATCGCGATCATCCATGTCGTCTTCACGTCGCTCCCGGTCCCCAGCCCATGGACCAGGGCGATCGGCCACGATGCGTACGAGAGCCAGTGAGTAAAGCGCCACGCTCGGTAGCCCAACCGCCGCCGCGCGAGGCTCGTGACAACGACGGCGATCACGAGATCGAAGGACGCCGCGCCGAGCCCGAGCCAGATTGGGCGGTAGGTCCCCACGAACGGCACGACCGCGTCGATCAGCGGAATCGACGCGAAGCTGTCGAGCGCTGCGGTGACGATGTGTACAACGAGGAACGCGACGGCGAGCAGCGACACGGTCCGGTGCATTCCGTCGACGACGAAGCGGGGCAGGCGCGGGCTGGTGTAGCGCTCGACGTCGATCACCCCGAGCACGACGCTCAGGGTCAGCAGGATCAGCGCCATCGTGCCCGTGGACCGCGTCAGGTACCAGTAAGCGCTCGGCCCGGCGGTGCTCGCGAGTGGGAGGGTCATCGCTCCGAGCTCGATCGGTCCTGAGGCCACCCGGCGAGCAGATGCACGTCGCCCGCGACGCCGACGAGGCGCGAGGGCAGCTTCAGCTCGCTCAGCCACGCGAGCGCCGAGCGCCCCTGCACGACCGCCGCGGTGCTCGCGATGTTGGCGTCGACGCAGCTCGAAGCGGCCACGGTCGCCGTCCGCCACACAGGTCGCACTGGCTGACCTGTCGTGGGGTCGAGGATGTGATGCATCACGCGGTCGCCCTGGAGCCAGCGCCTCACGGTGGTGCTCGAGGTGGCGACCCCGCCGCCGGAGATCGCGATCGTCTGGCCCGGGGCGTCGGGCCCGGCACGGTGGTCATCGGTGACGTGGATCGCCCATCCGCCCTCGTACGGCGGGCCTGCTGTCGCGATATCGCCACCGAGGCTGACGAGGACGCCGGTGCCGGTCGCCTCGTGCACCGCGGCCGCGGCACGATCCGCGGCGAGCGCCTTCGCCGTCGCGCCGAGATCGAGCCGAACCCCGGCCGGGAGCCTGACCCCGGGAGGATCTTGCCGCGTTTCGATCAGCTTCCATCCGGAGGCGCGGCGTGCGCCCCTGATCGGCCGGCAGGGGACTGTGCTCGCGAGCCCGTCCTCAGCGGCCAGTGCACGTGGGGGGCGATCCGCGGCCGGCGCGTCCCGCGGATGCTCGAGCTCGGAGAAGTCGCGCGAGTAGCCGGCGAGCATGATCGCCTCACCGAGCGTCGGATCGACCGCGCCGCCGGTCAGTCGCGCGGCGCGCAGCGCCGTCTCCAGAGCCTCGAGCAGCAGGGGGCTCGCGTCGATGAACCGGCCCGCCGACGCGTTCACGCGCTCGAGCTCAGAATCGGCCCGGAAGCGGCTGCACGTGCTGTCGATCGCCGCGAGCTCTGCTTCGACGAGTGACCGCGCGTGCACGATCGTGCTCGCTCGGGCGACGCGGAGGACAACCGTCGTACCGAGCGCGTCCCAGCGCGCGGTCGCGAACTCGGTCGCGCAGCGTGACGGCGAAGCGAGCACCCTAAGAGCCTCCGGAGACGACCGCGGCGGGAGCGACCGGCGCTTGCACGACGGGCGCGGGGGCGACGGGCGCCGGGGTGACCGGGGTGACCGGGGCGGGCGTTGCTGCTGAGGCGGGAGTCGCCGCCGCGGTGGACCCGCCCGCGACGGGCTCGACCACCTGGGGGCGGTGGCGCGCCCGCGGCGCCTCGGCCGGGGGCGTCAGCCCGGCGCGGCGACGCGCGGCGCGGCGGCGGTCGGCCGTGACGGTCTGTGCGGCACTCGACGGCGTTGCGGACAAGGAGCCGGCCCGCCGCGTGATCGTCCCTCCGGGGAAGGCCTGAGCGGCCACGTCAGTCAAGAGTCCGGTGCCGAGGACCGCGCCGGCGATCAGCCAGCCGTTGATCCGGCGCATCCGGGCGAGCGCGGCGTCGCGTGCTTTCGAGGGGGTTCTGGGCATATCAGTGATGGTGGTGCGAGGACGCGGCGGGGCCAGTCGAAGCGGCGAAGTCGGGGATCACTGCGATCACGAGCACGACGCCGCCGACGACCCCGCCGTCAGCGAGCAAAGCCTTCGGGCTCGTATCCATGCCGACAGTATTCAGTTGCCGTCTAAGGACCCCTTCAGAGCTGAATGAGAATGCTCTTCGACGGTTTCCACGGCCCCAGTGCCCCTATCATCGGTTCATGCACGACGCCGCTCGGAGCGGTCACGGTGGCCGTCCGTGGCCGGGCTGATCCTCGTAATCGAGGACGAGCCAGGGATCGTCGACTTCCTCGAGCGGGGTCTCCGCGCGCACGGATTCGAAGTGATCTCGGAGCTCGACGGGATCACCGGCACTGATCGGGCGCTCGGCGAGGACGTCGACCTCGTCGTCCTCGACATGATGCTCCCGGGACGCGGCGGCCTCGACGTGCTGGCGGCGCTGTCCGCGGCTAAGCCCGGGCTGCCGGTAGTCGTGCTGACGGCCCGCGGGGCGATCGATGACCGGATCGCCGGACTCGACGCCGGCGCCGTCGACTATCTGGTCAAGCCGTTCTCGCTCGGCGAGCTTGCCGCGCGGGTGCGCGCGCAGTTGCGCGCGGTGAAGCAGGCGCCGGCGACGGCGGTACGCGCGGGCGACATCGAGGTCGACCTGCTCACCCGCGAGGTGCGCCACGCCGGCGAGCAGGTCCGGCTCTCGGGCACCGAGTTCGAACTGCTCGTGTACCTGCTGAACAACCGCGGGCGGGTGCTCACGCGCGAGCAGATCCTGCGCGCCGTGTGGGGGTACGAGCACGACCCGGGAACCAACGTCGTCGATGTCTACATCGGCTACCTGCGCCGCAAGCTGAGGCACGGCGATCGCGTCGCGCCGATCGTCACCGTCCGTTCCGTCGGCTACAGGCTCGACGATGCGGCTTAGCGCGCCCGCTCTCCGTCTCCCGTCGACCGGCAGCCTCCGCTGGCGGCTCACGGCGTGGGTCGCGGGCGTGCTGCTCGTGTCCGCAGCCGTGGTCTTCGTCGTCGTCTACCGCGACACCGGCGACCAGCTCAGGGGGCAGATCGACCGTGACATCGCCGGGGATGCCGGCCAGCTCAAGCAGTCGATGGCCACACTCGCCGGCAACTCGCCGGCCCAGATCGCGCTCGCGGCGGGACGCTACGTCCACGCCCAACCGTTCAGCGCGACCTCGACGCTGCTATTCGTGATCGTGCCGGGCGCCGAGACGGTCAGCAATCACCCCGAGCTGTTCGGCACACCGGGACGCAACGAGGACGAATCGGCGGCGGAGCAGGCGCGCGAGCACGCTCTCGGCATCAAGCTGCTGATCCCGCGGATCGGCTACTCGACCCAGCGCGCCCCCGACGTCGGCGGGGTGAGGCTCCTCGAGCGCCGGGTCGCCGTCGGCCGGCTCAGCGTCGTGGTCGGCGCCGGCGAGCCGCTCGCGATCGTCGCTCGCGCCGAGCACGGGATCGCGGGGGCGTTCATCATCGCCGGCGCATTGACGCTGGCGATCGCGCTCCTGGCCTCGTATCTCGCCGGGGCGCGCGTATCGGCGCCGCTGCGACGGATGGCGGCGGTGGCCGCACGCGTCGACGCCGGCGACCTCGAACCGCGGATGGCGACCTCCGGCGCGCGCAGCGACGAGGTCCGCGTGCTCGCCGACACCTTCAACAACATGCTCGACCGCCTCGCCGACGCGTTCGTCGGCCAGCGAGAGTTCGTCGCCGACGCCTCGCACGAGCTCCGCACGCCGCTGACGGTGATTCGCGGCCAGCTCGAGGTGCTCGCCGCCCAGCCCGATCCGACCGGCGAGGAGGTGCGCCGGGTAGAGCGCTTGGTCCAGGCCGAGGTCGCACGGATCAGTCGTCTCGTCGACGACCTGCTGCTGCTCGCGCAGTCCGAGCAGACCAACTTCCTCCGCGTCGATCACGTCGAGCTCGCGACCTTCGTCGAGGAGCTGTGGGACGGCGTCAGCCTCACCTCGCGGCGGCGCTTCGAGCTCGGCGCGATTCCCCCTGGCACGCTGCTCGCCGATCCGGACAGGCTCGCGCAGGCGCTACGCAACCTCGCGCGGAACGCGATCGAGAACACCGCCGCGCCGGACGGCCTGGTCAGGCTCGAGCTCGAGCGGGTCCACTCCGACCGCATCCGCTTCACGGTGATCGACGACGGTCCGGGGATCCCGGCGGGCGAGCGCGAGCGGGTGTTCGAGCGCTTCCATCGCACCGATCCGGCTCGCACACGGGCGGCCGGCGGCGCCGGCCTCGGGCTCGCGATCGTCAGGGCGATCGCCGATGCGCACGGCGGGCGCGCCGCTGTCCGCTGGACGCCGGAGCAGCGCGGCGCGCGAGTTGAGGTCGAGCTGCCCGGCTTCCTCCCAGCGTCCCCGGACCCCCGTGGCGTCGATGGCGCCAGGTCGAGCGCGGTAGGAGGCCGGCGCTAGCATTACTCCGCGTGGCCAACTGAGAGCCTGGAGATTTGGCCGCATGAACAAGGTCTTGGCTGCGCCGGGTCCTTAGCGTGCGTGCCGGCCTAGCACTCACCGAAAGCGACTACTGAGAAGGAGACCGGCAAATGGCCCCCAGCATCGTTGTCTCATACGACGGCACGCCCGATGACGACGATGCGATCGGGCTGGGCCGGCTGTTCGCCGATTGCGGCGCTTCGGTCGCGCTCGCGTATGTACGCCACTCGCGGTTGGAGGATCCGGCGGCCGAGGAGCGCGAGACGCGCGCGGCGGCTGCGCTGCTCGAACGCGGGGCCGCGAAGTTCGGCGGCGAGACCCAGACCTACGTTCTGTTCAATCCGTCGACGGCCGCGGCGCTCGTCGAGCTGATCGAGCGCGAGGGCTTCGACGTGATCGTGTTCGGCTCCTCATATCGAACGCCGGCCGGCCACGTCGCACCAGGTCGCGCGTCGCAGCAATTGATCGACGGCGGTCCGGCCGCAGTGGGTCTGGCTCCCGCGGGCTACCGCGACCAGGCGCCGAAGCTGGAGAAGGTTGGCCTCGTCACCGCCGCGCCGGGCGACGCCGCCGAGCAGACGGCGAAGTCATTCGGCGTCGACGTCGTTCCGGCTCCCGCGCCGGCCGACCTGCTGGTGATCGCCTCGCGCCCCGGCGTCGCGAAGGGACGCGCCTCGATCCCAGCCGCCTCCGAGCAGCTCGCCGAGGAGGCCGCGGCATGCCCCGTGCTCGTGGTCGCGAACGAGACCCCGCTGGACTTCAGCTCCTGACACGTAGGTCCGAGACCGCGCGGGTGGCATCGTTCGCGAGATGCGCCGCGCCGCCCAGCCTCCGCACCCTCCTGAGCTCCCCGCCGGGCTCGACGGCGTAAAGATCGGCGGGCTCGCCCACGACGGCACCTACGCCGAGGTGGAGCTGAGTGACGCCGATTTGCGCGACCAGCGCGCTCGCGGCGTCAGCTTTGACACCGTCAAGCTCTCGCGCGTCGATCTCTCCGGCTCGCAGCTCGAGCACCTGAGCTTCACGGACGCGTGGCTGATCGACTGCAATCTCGCGAACCTGCAGGCCCGCGGCGCCGGCGCCACCAGGATGCGGATCGAAACCAGCCGCCTGACGGGGATCGCGCTGACCGAGGCGGCGCTGCATGATCTCACGCTCGAGGGTTGCCGCATCGATCTCGCGTCTTTCAGCTTCTCCCGCCTCACGCGCGTGACCTTCGCCGACTGCATCCTCGTCCAGTCCGACTTCCTCGATGCTCAGCTCGAATCGGTCCGCTTCCACGACTGCGACCTCAGCGGTGCCGACTTTCGCGGGGCGAGGCTCCAATCCTGCGAGTTCCGCCGCAGCGACCTCAGCGGACTCCAGGGCGTTCAGAGCCTCCGCGGATCAGCGATGGAGTGGGCCGACATCGTCGGCATGGCCGGGCTCTGGGCCGACGCGCTCGGCATCGAGGTCCTCGATGCCGTCAAGAAGGGCTGATCGCTCCGCTGGCCATGATCGCAAAGCGATCAGAACCGAAATCCTCGCGCGAGAGCGTCCGCAGGAACTGGGCGCTCGCGTTCGCCGGATCGGGCCGTGGCAGACCGCCGTCGAGGCGGATCGAGATCCAGCGGCCCCGGACCACGCGGCCACCGCCTCCAAGGGTGACGCGCAGGATCGCGCTCTCCGAGAGCACGCCGCCGTCGGCGAGGGTGTGATAGCCGACGAAGTCCCCGAGCGAGTAGGCGATCAGCCGGTTGCGGTAGCGCTGGATCCCGCGGATCACATGCGGCCCCGAGCCGAGCACGATCGATGCGCCGGCGTTGATCACTGCGTGGGCGAACCCGCGCGCGTTGCCGCGATCCTCGCCGAGGTAGTACTGCTCGCCGTATGGAGTGTGCGCCTGGTCGGCTCCCTCGGCGCCCGCGTGAATGATCACTACCACCAGCGAGGCCATCCGCCGCGCGCGGCGCACGAGCGCCTGCGCCGCCGGGATGTCGAGCAGGTTGGCGTCGTACGGGTAGGGCGCGAAGCCGAGAATCGCGACACGTCGTCCGGCTACGCGCCGGATCGCGATCTCGCCCGGGAGCCCGTCGTGTGTGATTCCGGCGGCGTTGAGCGCCCCGATCGTCTGCGCCCGGCCTCCCGGTCCGTAGTCGAGCGAGTGGTTGTTGGCCAGGTTCAGGTCGCCGAACCCGAGCGAGCGAAGCTGCCCCGCGTAAGCGGGCGGCGCCTGAAAGGCGTAGCAGTCGCCGCCGCTGACGCGAGTGCCGCATTTCGAGCTGCCGCCGACCGACAGCGTCCCCTCGAGGTTCCCGATCGTGATATCCGAGTCACGCAGGAGCCCGCGAACCGGCGCCAATGCCACGGCCAGCCCGCCCGGGGGCAGGCCACGCTCGCTGCTGAGGGCGATGTCGCCGACCCACTCGATCGTGATCGGGCGCTGCTTTGACCGAGTTGCCGCGGCGATCCCGGGGGAGAGCAACTGGATGAACGCCGCAAGCGCCACTGCCACGATGGTTCTGGAGCTACGCACGGCGTGAAGGATAGGTATCCATCGGCGCGCTTTAACGCAGCCACATGATCGGTCTGTAATTCTTCAGGTCGGGAGAGGGGCCAATTCCAACAACCACGCCACCAGGGGTCAATAGTGAGCAGCCCGCATCTCGCCACGCCGAGCGTGGTGACGAACGACACAAGCGACGCGGTAACAGAGCACACAAGCGCCCTGCGGCGGACCGCCACCAAGGTCCCGCAGATCATCGTCCTGTTCTGGGTCGCGAAGGTGCTGAGCACGGCAATGGGGGAGGCCACATCTGACTACATGAACCAGTCGATCGGCCCGGCGATCGCGGTACCGATCATGCTCGTCGGCCTCTACTTGGCGCTCAAGCTCCAGTTCAAGCCGCATAAGTATGTGGCGTGGAGATATTGGCTGGTGGTCGTGATGGTTGCCGTCTTTGGCACCTCGGCCGCCGACGCCCTGCACGTCGGATTGGGCATTCCCTATGTCGCATCAACCGCTTTCTACGCAGTCGTGCTGGCCGGCATCTTCATCGCCTGGTACCGGAGCGAGGGCACGCTCTCGATCCACAGCATCCATAGCCGTCGACGCGAGAAGTTCTACTGGGCCACGGTGCTGGCCACGTTCGCGCTCGGCACCGCCGGCGGCGACCTGACGGCGACGGAGTGGCACCTGGGCTTCTTGCCCTCCGGGCTGATGTTCCTGGCGCTGATCGCAGTTCCGGCGGTCGCGTGGTGGCGGTTCGGGCTGAACTCGGTGGTCGCGTTCTGGTTCGCCTATATCGTCACCCGGCCGCTCGGTGCGTCGTTCGCCGACTGGCTGGACGCCACGCATCGGCTGAGTGGGCTCGCGCTTGGCGCCGGTCCGGTATCCCTCGGCTTCGCTGTCCTGGTCGCCGCGGCAGTCTGTTATCTGGCCGTCACCCGTGTCGATGTCCAGCCCGAGCACGCCGGCGATGAGCATGACGCTCGGACATCCGCGCCGGCGGTCGGCCCGGCGTTGCCGGAGGGCGTGGCCACGCTCTGAGCCCGGCCGGCGCGGGCCTGGCTCAGCGCACGGCGGAAGCGAGCAGCGAGTCCAGCGCCGCGACATCATCGGCGCTCGGCGTCCACCTCGCGGCCGCGGCATTGGTGCGCACCTGCTCTGGCTTGGTTGCGCCGGCGATCACCGACGACACCACCGCGCGAGCAAGGAGGCCCCCGATCGCCAGATCGAGCAGCGACAGGCCGCGATCGCCGGCGAAGCGCTCGAGGGAGTTGAGCAGGTCGAACTGCTCGTCGCTTGCGACCTGCGCGCGTCCCGAGAGCCGCGCCCCGGAAGGCGGCGCCTCGCCGCGTCGATACTTGCCGGTCAGCAGGCCGGAAGCCAGCGGGAAGTAGGGCACGAAACCGATGCCGAGCCGTTCGCACGCCGGCAGCACGTCCCGCTCGGCGTCGCGGACGAGCAGGCTGTACTCGTTCTGGATCGCCACGAAGGGGGTCAGCCCGCGCTCACGCGAGACGGCATCGGCCTCGTCGATCTGCGCCGCGCTGAAGTTCGAGGCACCGATCGCCCGCACCGTGCCCGCACGCACCAGCTCGTCGAGCGTTTCCAGCGTCTCGGCGATCGGCGTCTGGCCATCCGGCTGGTGGTACCAGTAGAAGTCGATCACGTCCGTTCGCAGGCGCCGCAGCGAGGCCTCGATCGCCTGGCGGATGTAGTCGCGCGAGCCGCGCGGGCCCTTGCCGTCGCCCATGTCCATGCCGAACTTCGTCGCCAGCACCACCTGCTCGCGGCGACCCTCGAGCGCCTGTCCGAGCAGCTCCTCGCTCGCGCCGCGGCCGCCGTAGATGTCAGCGGTGTCGAAGAAGGTCACGCCCTCCTCGAGAGCGGCGTCGACGATCGCGCGGGTGCCGTCGAGGTCGACGCGGCGTCCGAAGTTGTTGCAGCCGAGGCCCACGACCGAGACCTCGGGGCCGTCGTCGCCGAGCCGGCGTGTCAGGAGATCGCTCATGCAACTGCTCTATAGCAAAGCCGTGGTCTTCGTCAGCTCGCGAAGCAGCGCATCCATGCCGGCGATCCCGTGCAGGTCGCGCTGGTCTGCCGCGCCCCCGCCGCGCGCCGGCAGCGTCGGCAACAGGTCGAGCTCGTCGGCGCAGTTCAACTCCTCTGGGTGGATCCGGGCCAGC
>Ga0302325_10005799_pt1 | contig 27973 bp, 24 predicted proteins | sample Palsa_T0_2_FD_201948 | JGI IMG/M metagenome (GOLD analysis project Ga0302325, IMG submission 201948) | Peat permafrost microbial communities from Stordalen Mire near Abisko, Sweden - Palsa_T0_2 | ecosystem: Environmental > Terrestrial > Soil > Palsa > Peat permafrost | place: Sweden: Abisko... | reverse complement strand
CGCTGACCATCAGCGATGCGCTGCTCAGCGAGGGTCTGGGGATCCTGGAGGCGGCGCTGGCCGAAGTGACCGAGCTGCCGCAGGCTGCAACCGGCTAGGCGCGACCGGCGTTCGAATCGGTCGGTGAGTGAAAATATTCACTCTCGGCCGCCAGCTGCTCGATCAGGCGCTTCATCTCCACCAGCCGCGCATCGGCGGTGCTGATGGGCGTGCAGTCTTCACAGGCCGGATCGCCACAGGGCTGGCGCGAATAAAGCCAGTATTGCACTGCGCCGGCCAGCAGGCCGTCGGCGATGTCCCACAGGTCGGCTTCCTTGTCCTTGCCTGCGAGCCGGTTACCCAGGTCCACGGCTTTCGTGAACGCCGAATCAAAGGTGTCAGCGGTGTTTTCCATAGCGCCGTATTGTACCTGAACTCGCGGCGCGCTCGGGCAGCCCCCAGGCGGGCTATTGATAGCCACGCGCCTGCAGGCTGAAGAGCTGTGCGTAGTGTCCGCCGAGCGCCGTCAGTTCGGCGTGGCTGCCCTGCTCGATGATGCGCCCGCGCTCCAGCACCGCGATCTGATCGGCCATGCGCACGGTGGAAAAGCGGTGCGAAATCAGGATCGTGATGCGCCCTTTCGAGAGCTGGCGAAAATGTTCGAACACCTCGGCCTCGGCGCGCGCATCCATGGCCGCGGTGGGCTCATCGAGCACCAGCACATCGGCCTGCGTGCGCATGAAGGCGCGCGAGAGCGCGATCTTCTGCCATTGGCCACCCGAGAGCTCCTGGCCGTCCCGGAACCACTTGCCCAGCTGGGTCTGATAGCCACGCGGTAGCTCGGCAATAAAATCCGCGGCCCGCCCCTTGCCGGCCGCTTCGCGCCAGCGCAGCTCATCTTCGAAGTGCAGCTCATCGCCGACACCGACGTTTTCACCCACCTGCAGTTGGTAGCGGGTGAAATCCTGGAAAATCACGCCGATGCGGCTGCGCAGCCGCTGCTGCTCCCAATCGCGGATATCAACGCCCTCGAGCAGGATGCGGCCACTGCTCGGCTCATACAATCGTGTCAGCAGCTTGATCAGCGTGGTCTTGCCCGAACCGTTTTCGCCCACCAGCGCCAGTGAACTGCCCGGTGGCAGATGCAGGTTGATATCCCGCAGCGTAGGTTCGGCAGCGCCCGGATAGCTGAAGGAGACCTGCTCGAAGCGGATCCCATCGGCGGGGTTCGTGCCGTGCGTAATCTCGCCGCTTGGCGGGGCCACTGGCGTCTCAAGGTACTCATAGAGCGTGGACAGATACAGGTTGTCCTCGTACATCCCGCCCACTGCCGCGAGAATCGAGCTCACGGCACTCTGGCCCTGGCGGAACAGGCCCAGATACACCGTCATGTGCCCGAGGCTGATCGCGCCGTGCACGGTGGCGAGCGCAATCCACACATAGGCCCCGTACAGGGTCAGTGTGCCCAGTAACCCGAGCCCGAAGCCCCAACTGTCGCGGCGGATGGATAGCGCCCGATCCTCGCGATACAGGCCGGTGAAGATGTTGCGGTAGCGCGCCAGCAGGCGCCGCCCGAGGCCGAAGAGCTTGACCTCCTTGGCATGATCTTCACGCGCCAGCACGGTCTCGATATACATCTGCATGCGCGTTTCAGGCGAGCGCCAGCGAAACAGGCGGAAGGCATCGCCGGAGAACTTGGCCTCGGCGACGAACGCCGGCAGGCCCGCCAGCAGCAGCACGAGCACGCTCCAGGGCGAGAATCGGATCAGCACCGCACCGAAGCTGAGCAGCGCGATGGCGTTTTGCGCCAGGCCAAAGGTCCGCATGACCAGACTCAAGGGGCGGCTGGAGGCCTCGCGGCGGGCGCGCGTGAGCCGATCGTAGAACTCAGAATCCTCAAAATGGCGCAGCTCGAGCGTCAGCGCCTTCTCCAGGATCATGACATTGACGCGCTGACCCAGTTGCGCGCGCAGCAGTGCCTGGCACAGCGAAAGCCCGCGCTGTATACCGGCAAAGGCCGCCACCAGCGCGCCCTCGAGCAGCACCAGGCGCAGCACGCGCGCCGGGTTGTGATCGCCGTTCATGGCATGCACGACGGCATCGACAATCTGGCCGCCCACCCAGGTGATGCTGGCTGGCAGCAGTCCGGCGATCAGCGTCAGCAGCGCGAGCGCCGCCAGCAGTGTGCGATCGGTGTCGGCCACCAGCGCCAGTGCCCGCCGGCTGTACTGGAAGACACTGAAAAAGCCCTGCACCAGTTCCAGGGGGGAGCTACTGACCTTCGGCCGCCCGCTCGCCTGCGGCGGCCCATAGGAGGCACTCATGCCTCGGCCGTGACCGCGGTACGTGGCTCGTAGCCCAGAATAGGCGCCAGCCAGCGCTCGGCCTCGGCCAGTGTCTGTCCCTTGCGGCGCGCGTAGTCCTGCACCTGATCACGCCCGATGCGTCCGACATTCAGATTGCGTGCATCGGGGTGAGAAAAGTACCAGCCACTGACCGCGGCGCCCGGATGCATCGCAAAGGATTCGGTCAGCGTGATGCCGACACGGACATCGGGCGCCAGCAGCTGCCAGAGCGTCGCCTTCTCGGTGTGATCGGGGCATGCCGGGTAGCCGGGCGCCGGCCGGATGCCGCGGTAGTGCTCGTTAATCAGCTGCTCGTTCAACAACTGCTCATCGGGTGCGTAGCCCCAGAATTCACGGCGCACGCGCTCGTGCAGGCGCTCGGCAAAAGCCTCCGCCAGCCGATCGGCAAGCAGTTTGAGCATGATGGCCGAATAGTCATCGTGATCGGCCGCGAAGCGTGCCAGCGGCGCTTCGATGCCGATGCCGGTGGTCACGGCAAAAGCCCCCAGATAGTCCGGGATGCCGCTGTCCTTGGGCGCAATGAAATCCGAGAGTGCACCGTGGGCCATGCCCGCGGGCAGATCCTTCTGCTGGCGCAGGAAATGCAGCGTCGCAAGCGGCCTGTGTCGCGCCTCATCGGCGTACAGCTCCACATCCTCGGTCTCGGTGGCATTGGCGGCGAACAATCCGTACACGCCGCGCGCGACGAGCCAGCGTTCGCGGATGGCGGCGCGCAGCATGCGACGCGCATCGGCGTACAGGGATTCGGCCTGCGCTCCGAACTGCGGATCGGTCAGGATCTCCGGGAAGCGGCCGCGCAGTTCCCAGCCCTGGAAGAACGGCGTCCAATCGATATAGCGGGTCAGTTCGGCGAGCGGGTAATCCTCGAAGCTGTGGACACCGAGCTGGCGCGGCACGGGCGGGCGGTAGCCTACCCAGTCGGGGCGCAGTCGCGCCGCGCGCGCTGCCGGCAATGCCAGCCCAGGCCCGCGGCCGCGCTTGCCCGCATGCTGCGTGCGCCGCTCGGCATGCTCACGCTTGATCTGCAGCACGTACTCGGGCCGCTGCTCGGCCGAGGCGAGCTGCTGACAGACGGCCACGGCGCGCGAGGCATCCTTCACATAGATCACGGGGCCCTGATACTGCGGTTCGATGCGTACCGAGGTGTGTGCCGGGGAAGTCGTGGCGCCACCGATCAGCAGCGGCAGGCTCATGCCCTGGCGCTGCATCTCCCCGGCCACATGCACCATTTCATCCAGCGAGGGGGTGATCAGGCCCGAGAGGCCGATCAGATCAGCGCGTTCGCGTCGGGCCGCCTCGAGGATTTTTTCGCACGAGACCATCACCCCCAGATCAAAGACCTCGAAATTGTTGCACTGGAGAACCACGCCGACGATGTTCTTGCCGATGTCGTGCACATCCCCCTTGACGGTCGCGAGCACGATGCGACCGCGGCTGCGATCCCCAGGCGCCTGACCTCGCTCGATGAAGGGAATCAGATGCGCTACCGCGCGCTTCATCACGCGCGCAGATTTAACCACCTGCGGCAGGAACATCTTGCCCGCGCCAAACAGATCGCCCACGACATTCATGCCGGCCATCAGCGGGCCCTCGATGACATCCAGTGGTCGCTTTGCGAGCAGTCGTGCCTCCTCGGTATCCTCAACGACAAACTCATCCAGGCCCTGCACCAGCGCGTGCGAAAGTCGCTGCTCGACCGGCCAGCTGCGCCACGCCAGATCCTCGATGGGGCGCGCACCGGCAAGTCCGCGGAAGCGCCCGGCGATCTCCAGCAGCCGATCGGTGGCATCGGGCCGGCGACACAGAATCACATCCTCGGCGCGCTCCCGCAGCTCCGGATCAAGCTGCGCATAGATGCCCAGCTGCCCGGCGTTCACGATGCCCATGCTCATGCCAGCCTGGATGGCGTGGTAGAGGAACACCGTGTGCATCGCCTCGCGCACCACATCGTTGCCGCGAAAGGCAAAGGAGACGTTGCTCACGCCGCCACTGATCTGCACGCCCGGGCAGCGCTCCAGGATGCGAGCGGTGGCTTCGATGAAATCAAGCGCGTAGCGCTCGTGGGCCTCGATGCCGGTGGCCACCGCAAAGATGTTGGGATCGAAGATAATGTCTTCGGCTGCGAAGCCGGCCTGATCGAGCAGCAGGCGGTAGGCGCGCTCGCAGATGCCCAACTTGCGCTCTACCGTATCCGCCTGTCCCTGCTCGTCAAAGGCCATGACGACCACCGCTGCACCATAGGCACGCACGAGGCGTGCCTGGCGGAGGAAGGCCGCCTCGCCTTCTTTCATGCTGATCGAGTTGACAACGCCCCGGCCCTGCAGGCACTTGAGGCCGGCCTCGATGACCGACCACTTGGAGGAATCAATCATGACCGGCACGCGTGCGATATCGGGCTCGGCGGCAATCAGGCTCAGGAAGCGCACCATGGCCGCCTCGGAATCGAGCATGCCCTCATCCATGTTCACATCGATGATCTGGGCGCCGTTGGCCACCTGGGAGCGCGCGATGTCGAGCGCCTCGTTGTAGTCACCGGCTTCTATCAGCTTGCGAAAGCGCGCCGAGCCCGTGACATTGGTGCGCTCACCGACATTCACGAACAGGCTCTCGCGCGTGATGAGCAGCGGCTCCAGGCCACTCAAGGCAAGACCGGCGGCGCGGGGCGCGGGCACACGCGGCGCGATGCCCTTGATGTGCGCGCGAATCTCGGCAATATGCTCAGCGGTCGTGCCGCAGCAGCCGCCAACAATGTTCACAAAGCCGCTGCGTGCGTAGTCTTGCAGTTGTTCGGCGGTTTCGCAGGGCTGCTCATCGTACATGCCAAAGGCGTTGGGCAGCCCGGCATTCGGGTAGGCGCACACGTAGACATCGGCCAGCCGCGAGAGCTCCTCGATATGAGGTCGCAGCTGCCGAGCGCCCAGGGCACAGTTGAAGCCCACGACCTCGGCGCGTGCGTGACGGATCGAGTGCCAGAAGGCCTCGACCGTCTGGCCCGAGAGCGTGCGCCCGGAGGCATCGGTAATCGTGCCCGAGACCATCAGCGGCAGATCGAGCCGAAGCTCATCGAGTACGCCGCGCACGGCGAACAGCGCCGCCTTGGCATTGAGCGTATCGAAGACGGTCTCGATCAGCAGCAGGTCCACGCCGCCCTCAATCAAGGCCAGCGCCGCTTCCCGGTAGGAGGCCGCGAGCGTATCGAAGTTCACATTGCGATACCCCGGATCATTCACATCCGGTGAGATCGAGGCGGTGCGGTTGGTCGGGCCCAGGGCGCCGGCCACGAAGCGCGGCTCGCCGCTGCGCTCGCTCCACTCATCGGCGGCCGCGCGCGCGATGCGTGCGGCCGCGCCGTTGATCTCTGCTGCCAGCGGCGCCATCTGATAGTCGGCCTGGGCGATAACGGTAGAGCTGAAGGTGTTGGTCTCGATGATGTCGGCGCCGGCCGCCAGGTACTGCTCATGCACGCTGCGCAGCAGCTTGGGCTGCGTGAGTGCGATCAGATCGTTGTTGCCCTTTAAGTCACAGGGCCAGTCGCGAAAGCGCTCACCACGAAAGGCCGCCTCATCGAGGCTGTGGCCCTGGATCATCGTGCCCATGGCCCCATCGAGCACCAGGATGCGCTCGCGCAGCAGCTTGCGGAACGCCGCGACGCGCTCGGCGCGGTTCATACGCGGCGCTCCGCGCCGAGTGCTGCGCTCTGGGCGCGCAGGCCGAGCGCATGACAGATCGCGTAGGTCAGATCCGCGCGGTTGAGCGTATAGAAGTGAAACTCACCGATGCCCTCGCGTGAGAGCTGCTCGACCTGCTCGATGGCCACCGCCGCCGCGATCAGCCGGCGCGTGTCGGCATCGTCGGCCAGGCCCTCAAAGCGCTCCTGCAGCCAGGCGGGCACGCTCGCGCCGCAGCGCTGGGCGAAGCGCAGCATCTGCGGCATGCGGGTGATGGGCAGGATCCCGGGTACCAGCGCGGCGCCGATGCCGGCTGCGACCGCACGGTCCCGGAAACGCAGAAACGCGCCGGTGTCAAAAAAGAATTGCGTAATCGCGCGCGCGGCCCCGGCCTCGATCTTGGCGCGCAGATTGTTCAGATCAAATTCTGCATCGGGCGCTTCAGGATGGACCTCAGGATAGGCGGCCACGGTGATTTCAAAGTCACCCACGCTCTTGAGCCCGCGCACCAGGTCCACCGCATACGGGAAACCGCCCGGGTGGGGTGTGTAGCCGGCGCTGCCCAGCACCGGATCACCGCGCAGCGCCACGAGCTGGCGAATGCCGCTGCGCCAGTAGTCGGCGGCGATCTCGAGCACCTGCTCGCGCCGCGCACCGACACAGGTCAGGTGCGGGGCCGGTGTCAGTTGCGTCTCGCGCAGCACGCGCATGACCATCTGGTGCGTGCGATCGCGCGTTGAGCCATCGGCCCCGTAGGTGACCGATACAAAGCGCGGGCGCAGTGGCGCCAGCCGCTCGATGGCCTGCCAGGCCGCCTGCTCCATCGGCGCATCGGCGGGTGGAAAAAACTCAAAGGAGACCGCGACCGGCGCCCGCGCACTCGAGCGGCTGTTCGCGATCTGCTCGGCCAGTGCGGCGCTGCTCATCGGCGATCCTCTCAGGTGCCGCGCACGGGCGCGTTGCGGTGGGCGAGAGCCACCAGGAAATGTCCGGCCGCAAGATCGCAGGGCTGCAGACGCTCGGGCTCAAGTTCCGCCGCTGCCAGCCAGCGACGCAGGCGCCGCAGCGGGTTGTCCCCGCCCTGGGCATCAAGCGCATCAAACTCCTCGATCATGATCAGCCGTCCGCCCGGGCGCAGGGCACGCACGGCCTCAGCCAGCGCCGCGGCCGGGCGCTCGGCCTGCGCCAGCACCTGATCCATGCTGACGGTATCGAAGCTCATATCCGCACACGGCAGCGCGTACATGTCACCGCGCTGAAATTCACAGTGACTCATGCCTGCCTCATAGACCCGCGAGCGCGCCAGGCGCAGCGCCGGCGCAGAGATATCCACGCCCACGGCGCGGCTCGCCCGCGGCGCCAGCACCTGGAGCATCCGTCCCGCACCGGTACCAATATCGAGCAGCTCACCGATGCCCGCGCCGGAGAGCCCTTCGGTCAGGATTTGAGCGAGCGCCTTCTGATCCGCATCCGCAAGCGCCAGGCCCTGTCCGGGAGCCAGCTGCTGCTCAGCGGCCCGACCGCGGGCTGCAATCACGGCCATCATGCGGCGCTGATCCTCGCCGAGGCGCTCGTCAGTGCCCGCCAGATGCTGCAGCAGCACCTCCAGGCCCTTGAGCCTGGGGCCGCCGACCGGGGTTCGGTAGTAGACCGATTGCTGTTCAGGCAGGCGGTCGAGCAGGCCGGCCTCGCTTAAGAGCCCCAGATGCCGCGATACCCGCGGCTGGCTCTGGCCCAGAATCTCGCAGATTTCACCCACCGTGAGCTCGCCGTGGCTCAAGAGCGCCATCAAGCGCAGGCGCGTCGGCTCCGCCGCGCCCTTGAGTACTTGCACGGCGTCCTGTAACCCGTTGATTAGATTACCAGTTTCCATATATATAAAGATATCCTTATATAATAGGCTAGCATGCTTGGGCCCGGGCGAACAGTGAGCAGGTGCGCGCAACCTCGATCTGGTACCCTGCACGCCCTTTTTTCCCAAGCACTTACGCTCGTTATGCACAGCCCGATTCGCAATATCGCGATCATTGCCCACGTCGATCATGGCAAGACCACGCTGGTGGACTGCCTGCTGCGTCAGTCCGGTACCTTTGCCTCCCACGAGAAGATGACCGAGAGGGTCATGGACTCGAACGACATCGAGCGCGAGCGCGGCATCACGATCCTGGCCAAGAACTGCGCGATCGAGTACGGCGGTACGCGCATCAACATCGTGGATACCCCGGGCCATGCCGACTTCGGCGGTGAAGTCGAGCGCGTGCTCTCGATGGTCGATGGTGTGCTGCTGCTGGTCGATGCGGTCGAAGGCCCGATGCCGCAGACCCGCTTTGTCACGCGCAAGGCACTGGCGCTTGGACATAAGGCGATTGTCGTGGTCAACAAGATCGATCGGCCCGGCGCGCGTCCGGGCTGGGTGATCGACCAGACTTTCGATCTGTTCGACAAGCTTGGCGCGACCGATGCACAGCTCGATTTCCCGGTGATCTACGCCTCCGCGCTCCAGGGCTGGGCCAGCACCGATCCGACCCGGCGCGACGCCGACATGTCAGCGCTCTATGAGGCGATCCTGCAGTACGTGCCGGCACCGCCGACCGACGTCGATGGACCACTGCAGCTGCAAGTCTCGACGCTCGACTACAACTCATACGTGGGCCGCATCGGCATTGGCCGGCTGCGCCGCGGTACGCTGCGCCCCGGCACCCAGGTCGCACTGCTCTACGGCGAGGAGCACCGCGGCCTGGCCAAGATCGCACAGGTGCTCACGTTCAAGGGCCTGCAGCGCCAGAGCGTCGAGGAAGCCTTTGCAGGCGATATCGTTGCCGTCACCGGCATCGAGGAAGTGAACATCGGGCTGACCGTGTGCGACCCGGAACACCTCGATGGCCTGCCTCCCATCCGCGTCGATGAGCCGACGCTGGCCATGAATTTCCAGGTCAATACTTCGCCACTGGCAGGACGTGAGGGCAAGTTTGTCACGAGCCGCCAGATCCGCGATCGCCTGTACCGCGAACTGCAAAGCAACGTGGCACTGCGGGTCGAGGATACCGAGGAGCCGGATGTGTTTCGCGTGCTGGGGCGCGGTGAGCTGCATCTGACGATTTTGCTCGAGAACATGCGCCGCGAAGGCTACGAACTGGCCTGCGGCAAGCCGCAGGTACTGAAGAAGCTGGTTGACGGGCGCACGCTCGAGCCCTTCGAGGCGCTCACGATCGACATCGACACGGATCATCAGGGCGATGCGATGGAAGCGCTGGGGCGCCGCCGTGCCGAGCTTACCGACATGGTGATCGATGGCAACGGCCGGGCGCGCCTGGAATACCGCATTCCGGCCCGCGGCCTGATCGGCTTCCAGGGCGAGTTCATGACGATGACCCGCGGCACCGGGCTGATCAGCCACATCTTCGATGGCTTCGATGAGGTCAAGGGCGAGATTCCGGATCGGCACAACGGCGTGCTGATCAGCAACGAGGATGGCGAGGCCGTGGCCTATTCGCTGTTCGCGCTGCAGGAGCGCGGCCGCATGTTCGTCAACCCGGGCGAGAAGCTTTACGAAGGCATGATCATTGGCATCCACACGCGCGATAACGATCTGGTGGTCAATCCGGTCAGGACCAAGAAGCTGACCAACATCCGCGCTGCCGGCAAGGACGAGGCCATCGTGCTGACGCCACCGATTCCGCTCACCCTCGAGTACGCGGTGGAGTTCATCGCCGATGATGAGCTGGTGGAAGTGACCCCGCAGTCGATCCGCATCCGCAAGCGCTTCCTCAAGGAACATGAGCGCAAGCGCGCAGCGCGCGGCCCCCCGGCCGATATCCTGGTCGCCTCCTGAGGCACTCAGGCGGCGAGCGGATTATCCGCTGACGGATGTGTGATGCAGGGCGCTGAGTGACTGCAGGCGGTGGTACACCGCCAGCACATTCGGCACGTAATCGAGGGTCTCGCGGAACGGCGGTATCTGCCGCCCATAGCGATCGACGGCATCTTCGCCCGCGTTGTAGGCAGCGAGGGCCAGTTCCATATTGCTGCCATAGCGATCCAGCAGATCGCGCAGGTAATGCACTCCGGCGCCGATGTTCTGCTGCGGATCAAAAATGTTGTGCACGCCGTAGCGGCGCGCGGTCTCGACCCGTAGCTGCATCAGCCCGTAGGCGCCCTTGTTCGAAACCGCGTAGGGATTGAAGCCTGATTCGATCACGATGACTGCGCGCACCAGCGCCGCCTGCACCGATTGCGCGCTGGCCGCCTCATCGATCAGTGAATCGTAGCGCGCCGACTTCGCCAGCCAGCTCGCGCTGGTGGCACTGCTCGGTCCGCGGACCGGTGAGGGCAAAGGCGCGGCATGGATCAGCAGCGTGTAGCGCCGGTCATCGGGCATGTTGGTGAAATGGGTGACGCCATCGGCATCGGTATAGGCGTAAATGTCGCCCACGGCGGCGTGGGCGCAGCCAAACGCCAGCAGCAGCAACGGCAGATAGGCGCGGCGCATCATGGGGTTACGGTACTCAGGCGGCCCCCGGTCCGCAACCGCAGCTGCCAGGAACCGCGACGCAATTCCGGATTATGTCGCCAGCAGCCTTCAAGGCGCGTTCGCCTGCACACTGAATTCGGCGCTGGTCGCGCAGCCCAGCGAATCGGTGAAAATAATGGTCACGTGCTCCCCCTCCTTGGGCACGCCCTTCATGCCCATCAGCATGATGTGCTTGCCGCCCGGGGAGAGCGCCAGTTTCGCGCCGGCCGGGATGTTGAGCGAGTCGAGCATCCGCATCTGGGCCACGCCATTGACGATCGAGCTCTCGTGCAGCATCGCCATCTGCATCGAGGGGGCTGTAGTTTCAGTGATCTTGAGCGTGCCGCTGCCGGTATTCGTCAATACGGCATAAGCCGCCAGGGTCGTCGCGCTCGAGGGCGCGGTGCGGATCCAGGCCGACTCGACTTTCAGATCACAGGCGCTGGCGCTGAAGCTTGCGAGCAGCGCAGCCCCGACGATGCTGGCCACCCCCAGGCCCTGGTTGCGTTTCATGATCCCCGACTCCTTGAATTTGAAGGCACGACCGCCTCAGGCCCGAAGGCGGCCGATGCTAGCCCAGTCCGCCAGCGTGCTCCACCCGAGGCGGCACCAGTGCTACTCGTCAGGGAGTTCCTGCCCCGGAAAGAGTTCCGCAATGAAGCCAAAAGAGCGCAAATCGCGGATCCGGAACGGGTAGAGGATGCCATCGAGGTGATCCACCTCGTGCTGCACCACGCGGGCATGAAAGCCCGACACGGTGCGATCAACGGGTACACCCTCGGGATCAAAGCCGCGATAGCGCAGCCCCTGATAGCGCGGCACGAGCCCGCGCATCCCGGGCACAGACAGGCAGCCTTCCCAGTCCTCCTCCATCTGCTCGCCGAGCGGCTCGAGCTGCGGGTTGATCAGCACGGTGTAGGGCACGGCCTCGGCCTCGGGGTAGCGGCGGCTCGGGGCGCCACCAAAGATGACCAGCCGTTGCGGGACACCGATCTGGGGCGCGGCAAGTCCGGCGCCCATGGCGGCCGTCATCGTCTCCTGCATATCAAGAATCAGCGCCTGCAGCTCCGGGGTGCCGAATTGCTCGAGCGGTGCGCTGAGCTGAAGCAGCCGTGGATCGCCCATGCGCAAAATGTTTCGAATCGCCACCGCGTTCCTCTCTCCGCTTGCGCGGCCTCAGGCCTCGATCCGTGAAAACATCAGGCTCCCGAAGGCGAGCATTGCCAGCGCCAACAGCGTCAGCACGGTCACATCCAGTGTCGGGTTGAACTGCCACAGACCCGTAAGCGCGCCACGGATGCCATCCATGCCAAAGCTTAACGGATTGGCGTGGGTCACAACGCGCATGCCATCGCCCAGGCCCTGCAGCGGAAAGATGGCACCCGAGAGAAAGAACAGCGGCATGATCAGAAAATTCATCACCAGCGGGAAGGCCTGGAAATCCTCGACCAGCGAGGCGATCGCGGTACCGACTGCGGTGAATGAGAGCGCGATCAGCGCCATGAACAGCAGCGCCAGCGGCCAGTGCCCCGGATGCTCAGGCCGGAAACCGACCAGCAGACACACCACTGATACGATCAGCCCTTGCAGCAGCGCCACCGTGGCGCCGCCACAGGTGCGACCGAGCATGACCTGGTAGCGCGGCACCGGTGCGACCAGCGTCTCCTTGATGAAACCAAACTGCCGGTCCCAGATCAGTTCGATACCAGAGAACACCGCGCTCATCAGCACGCCCATGCCAATGACGCCGGGCGCCAGATACTGCACGTAGCTGCCATGACCGGCACGTGCATAGACCGGGCCGAAGCCAAAACCAAAGGCCAGCAGGAACAGCAGCGGCTGTCCGAGCGAACCGAGCACGCGCGCCCGCGAGCGAAAGTAACGCAGCAGCTGCCGCTGCCAGAGCACATAGATGACACCCATGACAGTTAGCGCCTGAACATGCGGGCCATGCGCCGCATCTGATCTTGGCTGCTGGCTTGCTCCGGGCGGACGTTGGTCCCGGTGAGCGCCAGGAAGGCCTGCTCGAGGCTCGTGGCACCGTGCTGGGCTTTGAGTTCCGCCGGAGTGCCCTGGGCGACGATCCGGCCATGATCAATGATGGCAATCCGGTGCGCGGCGCGTTCAGCCTCCTCCATATAATGGGTGGTCAGGAACACGGTCACGCGCTCGCTCTCATTGAGCTGGCCCACATGAGTCCACAGCTGGTTGCGAGTCTGGGGATCGAGCCCGAGCGTGGGCTCATCCAGGAAGATGACCTTGGGGGTGTGCAACAGGCCGCGGGCAATCTCCAGGCGCCGGCGCATACCGCCCGAGAAGTGCTTGACCACATCATCGCGTCGGTCCCACAGATCGAACAGCCGCAACAGATGCTCAATGCGTGCCGCGCGATCCCGGCGCGGCATGTGATAGAGCACCGCGTGGATATTCAGGTTCTCGCGCGCCGTCAGCTCCGAGTCGAGGCTCGAATCCTGGAACACGATGCCAAAGCGCTGCCGCGCCTCGAAGGGATGGCGCTGGACATCAATACCATCAAGCTCGATCTGACCGCTGCTTGGTCGCAGCATCGTGGTCAGCATCCGGATGGTCGTAGTCTTGCCGGCGCCATTGGGTCCGAGGAAGGCGAAGATCTCGCCTTGCGGCACATCGAAACTCACGTCATTGACTGCAACGAAGTCGCCAAACTTCTTGCTCAGGGATTTCGCGCTGATCATGCCGCCTCGGAAGTTACACTTAATCGAGCGCCAAATTGTACGCGAGGCCCAGCCTTCGCGGCACGGCGCCCCACTGCCCGCTAAGGCGCGCCTCGCTGCAGGCCCCTTTAGGCCTGTGCGTCCCAGTAGGCTTCCATCTTCAGGCGGGTTGCCGCATCGGGCAGTGCGCCGCGGGCGGCCAGCTGGTTGTCTTCCAGATGCTCAAGCTTGGTGCTGCCAGGAATGGTTGCGGTCACCGCCGGGTGCGAGACCACGTACTTGAGCATGAACTGGGCCCAGCTGGCGATGCCCAGCGTCGCCGCCCACGGCGGCAAGGGGTGGCTGGCAGCGAGATTCTCACCACCCCGTCCCCCGAGCGGCACGTTGATCAGTACCGCGATCTTGTGGCTTATCGCTGCCGGCAGGACTTGAGCGGCCGCATCGCGATTGCCGATCGAGTAATTCACCTGGATGAAATCGAGCGGATATTTCTGCATGCACTCGAGCAGCCGTGCGTGATCCTCGCTCTGGGACGTGGTCGCGCCGATGTAGCGGATCCGGCCGGCTTTTTTCCACTCCAGCAGCTGCGGCATCAAGATGTCGATGCCGGCCATGTTGTGAACCTGCAGCAGATCGATGTAGTCGGTCTGCAGCGCTTTAAGCGAATGCTCAAAGCTCTCGGCACCATACAACTGCGGGCCCATGTTGGGCGGTGGACCGCCGCCAGGTGGCCCACCGGGACCCCCGCCAGGCGGCCCGCCCCCCGGCCTGCCACCGCCCGGTGGCGGGCCCATCCGCATCGGGCCGCCGGTGAGCTTGGTCGCGATGAACATCTGCTTTCGCAAGCCGATGTCGGCAAGCGCCTGGCCAATGGCCGTCTCGCTGTCACCGTACATGGCGGCGGTATCGATGACCTGGGCGCCCAGCTCATGAAAGCGGCTGAGCAGCGGGCGCAGCACCTCGAGGTTCGAGACACGAAACGCGTTGGTGCCGATGCCGATCACCGGCAGCCGCTGGCCCGAGACCGGGATCGGCTTGGTGAGCAATGTGCCCGCGGGTGTCTGGGCGTGCGCGCGGCTGGCGAGCGCGGCAGCAACGCCGGCAGCAAGGCCGCTCTGGAGCAATTGGCGACGCGTCATGCCGGCACGGTGCGTGGTGTCCATTGGCTTAACCCCTGATGCAGTCGGGCGAATTGCCCACAGCAGCTGATCTTAGGCCCAACTCGGGCGCTCGCTGAAGAGCTGCTGGCGGCTCCTCAGTAAAGAGTTGTCAAGCCACGCCCCCGGCGCAAACCCTGCACTGCAGCCTTTTCACAGCGGCGGCTCACATGGCGCTGGTAACTTGCCCGCCGGGCTTTTAACATGGATCCCCGTGGGGATGGGGTCGCCTGGTCCGCCAGGGTCCTGAAACTTTGGGACCGCTCCGATATCAAAGTCTATAGAGAGCGCTCCGTACCACCCAATATCGCAGTCTCTGAACTTCGAGGACGTTGATAATGAAAGTTTTGCTGCCTTTGTCACTGCTGGCGTTGCTGGCAACCGCTCCGGCCCTGGCCGACTGCATTGCACCGAACCACACGATCAAGGTGCCCAGCGCCGCTACCGCCACAAAGGACGACATGATTGCCGTCCAGCGAGAGCTCAAGACCTGGAACGCCGAGGTCGTCGACTTCAAGAGCTGCCTGGATCTGCAGCAGGATGCAGCGATGGCAGCCCTGGGTGACAAGGCCACCGATGATCAACGCAACAAGGTCGCAAAGAAGTACAACGATCTCTATAACAATGAGGTCGATAAGCTCACCGACGTGGCCAACCGCTTCAACATTGAAGTCAAAGCCTTCAAGGCGAAGACCACACCAGCAAGCTGATGCGAGGCGGCGCGCTGCGGCGCCCTCGCCTCGCAGCGCGCTTCGTCAGTAGCCTACAGTTCGCCCTTGGCTGCGGCACCAAAGGTGTCGCAGCCCTCAAAGTTTCCACTCTCGAACCCGCGTTGCGTCCAGCGCAGACGCTGCGCTGCGGTGCCAGTGTCCATTGGGTCCGGCACCAGCGTGCCCGCCGGCAGCGCGTGCGCCCGAGCCAGTGATTCGTTGGCTACCGCCGCCACGGCTGCAGACAAGGCCTCCGGTGTCACAGTCAGCACATTGTGCTGAGCCGCCGAGTGCAGCCACAGCCCCGCGTAGCAGTCCGCCTGCAGCTCCAGTGTCACCAGCGTGCGATTCGCATTCTCCGCCGTGCTGCTCGAGCGCGCCTGCTGGACCAGTGCAGTGGTGCCGATCAGATACTGGACGTGGTGCGCCACCAGATGCGCGATCACAAAGCTCTGCGCGACCGCGCTGTCAGCCCTGGCGCGGGCGCCGATGGCCTCCAGCGCCTTGGGATCAAGATATAGGTGCTGATCCGCAGGACAGTAGAACGCGCCGCTCATCGGCTCCTTCTGCTCGCACAGGCCGCTGCTCTGCGCGCTGTAGAGCGTGAGGCCCGGAGGCTGGTAGTGGCCGCCAAGCTGCGTAAATTGCTGCGTCCAGAAGGTCCCGGTATCGTCAAATACGCGTCGCGTCAGCCCCGCATCCGCCGCGGGCGCTGCCGCGTACGCCATCGACAGGCCATTGATCGCGCCAATTGCCAGTACGGCCGCAGATTTCATGCGCAGCACCCGCGGGTCGCAACCCATGGGCTAGCCAGCACAGTGGCTGCAGCGATCGGTCGCGGGTACAGCCTGCAGCCGTCCGGCCGCTATCGGCTCGCCACAGCGCGCACAGATCTCGTACTCGCCATTGTTCAGGCGCGCGAGCGCGCGCCGGATCTGCAGCAGTTCGGCATCGGCAGAATCGCTGATCTGCGCCAGCACCTCATCGTCTTCGCGCTGCGTGGCCTGATCCGCAAAATCCGCCACCAGCGGATCCGATTCATGCCGCATGTCGGACTTGGCATGCGCTGAGCGCTGCTCCAGTTCCTGCTTGCGCTCCATAAGCCGGAGCCGGGCCGCTGCCAGATCAATGGCCATGGGCACTTTTCCTCAAACCAAGATGCTGCCCCTCACGCCACCAGCGCCGAGGAGCGTTACCCGCCGGCGCTCAGTGCGCCGTTTCGGGAGGTTGCAGTCCCTTTGTGTATAGCACCTTGCCCTGCGGCGTGACCAGCACGGCATCGACGTCGGGCAGGCGGCTGTAGATCTTCAGTGCTTCTTCGGGACCCAGCACGAAAGCGGTCTTGGAAAGGCCATCGGTCCGTGTGGCCGTGGGCGCAAGGACCGTGGCACTGCGCACGCGACTGGCTGAATGCCCGGTGCGCGGATCGATGATGTGGTGATAGCGCACGCCGCCCTCGTCGTAGAATCGCTCGTAGTCGCCCGAGGTCGAGATCGCCGTGTCACTGAGGGGCAGGCGGATGATCACCTGATCGGCGTGATCGGGGTGGCGGATACCCACCATCCAGGGTTTGCCGAAGCGATCGCCAATGATGCGGCTGTCGCCGCCGGCCGTGACCAGCGCCCGCGTGATGCCGCGCTTCTGCAGCACTTCGATGCCGCAATCCACCGAGTAGCCCTTGGCAATGCCGCCCAGATCAATGCGCATGCCCGGATGCATGAACTGCACCGTCAAGGCGGCAGGATCGAACTTCAGGTTGCGATAGTCCACCGACGGCAGCGCGCTCTTGATCTGCTCTTCAGTGGGGCGATGATGCGCCCGAAAATCGTACAGGTAGCCGACGCTTGCGTAGGTGATGTCAAAGGCGCCCTCGGTAAGCACCGAGTAGTCCACCGAGGTGCGCAGCAGATCAAACAACTCCTTGCTGATCTTCACCGGACCGGCGCCGGCCTCGGCATTGACCTTCGAGACCTCGCTGGTCGGGATGTAGACGCTCATCGTCGCATCGATGTGCCGCATCTCGTCCATGACCGCGTCAATCGCGGCCTCCCCGGCCACCGCATCCTCGCTCCAAAGCTCGACGGTGATGCGCGTGCCCATGATCCCGTCTTCATCCCGGTGCAACCACTCGGCATGCGCCGTGGCAGTAACGACAACGGCAAGCATCGCCAGCAGCCCGCTCACGCGAGCGCTGCCCCTCACAGGGCCGGCTCCGCGCGCGCAGCACGTTGCAGGGCACGCCTCGCGAGGCGCCTGGGCAACTGCTGCTCGGCAATCATCCTGAACTTTTCGCAACATATATCCGCTTCATTCATTGAATGATACGCCGCCGCCAAAGATCGCCTCGCCCGAATCCCGATACCACTGCTGGATGTAGTGCCAGATGCTGCGCGCGTCCTCGGCAAAGTGGAACAGCTCGCGATCTTCGGGTTCGATAACGCCTTCGCTCAGCAGAAAATCAAAGTTGATGGCCTGACGCCAGTACTCCTCTCCGACCAGCACGATCGGCACCGGCTTCATCTTGCGTGTCTGCACCAGGGTCAGCGTCTCGAACAGCTCATCGATCGTGCCATAGCCGCCAGGGAATGCGATCAGCGCGCGCGCCCGCTTGAGAAAATGCAGCTTGCGCAGGGCAAAATAATGGAAGCGGAAACACAGCGCCGGCGTGATGTAGGGGTTCGGGTACTGCTCGTGCGGCAGCTCAATGTTCAGGCCTACCGAAGGCGCGTTGGCATCGAAGGCGCCGCGATTGGCGGCTTCCATGATCCCCGGGCCGCCGCCGGTGACGATCACCGTGCGGCAGCGCCCGACATCGGCGTTGGAGCGCGCGATCAGGCTGGCCAACTCGCGCGCGGTGTCATAGTAGTGACTGCGCGCCACGAGCCGTTCGGCGACTCGGACGCGCCGCTGGCACTCGGCCGAGTCCGGTGTGGCGGCGAGCGCGCTCTGTGCCTCAGCAAGTCGCCGCTTGGTTTCGCCAGCCTCGGCGATGCGCGTGCTGCCGAAGATCACGATCGTGTTCTGAACGCCAAGTTGCTTCAGGTAAGTTTCGGGTTTGAGATAATCGAGCTGCAGGCGCAGCGCGCGCATGTCATCGCGCTGCAGGAATGCCGCATCAGCATCCGCCGGTACGTAGCTTGGACTGGCCAGGATGGCCGCGATCCGCTGCGGGGCGCCGGCATCCTCGGCTGCGGACTTCGGAGTCTGTTCGGGCAATGGTTCGCGCCGCGATTCTGTCACGTGTTTACTCGCCCCCTTGCTGCATTTGGAGAATCAGTCCCACAATCGCTGCGCGATTCCTGCGGCGCACTCCTGCCAGCGCGTTCGCGCACGCACACTACCACTTAGCGAATGGGCCTGAAACTGGCCTCACGCACCGCTCGCAGACATTGCAGTTCAAGCCGGCGGGAAGGCCTGCTCGTACAGCCCTTTGCTGACAAGCCAGTCGCGGTTGAAGAGCCGCGAGAGATATTTCGAGCCGCTGTCGCATAACACCGTCACCAGCGTGTGCCCCGGGCCCAGTTCGCGCGCGACGCGGACGGTGCCCGCCACGTTGATGCCACTGGTGCTGCTGACAAACAGACCCTCCTCGCGCAGCAGCCGGTACACGTAGCTCACGGTCTCGGCATCCTCGATGTGAAGCGCATCATCGATCGGTGCATCCTGCATGTTGGCCGTGACACGCCCGATGCCGATGCCTTCGGTGATCGAGCCACTGCCGGTGGCCTTCAGGACACCGCTCCGGATGTACTCGTAGAGCGCACTGCCCGGCGGGTCGACCAGCACGGTGCGCACGGAGGTGCTGCGCGATTTGAGAAACTCGGACACCCCGGCGAGCGTGCCGCCGGTGCCGCTCGAGGCCACGAAGGCATCGATGCGCCCGCCGGTCTGTTCCCAGATCTCAGGGCCGGTGGTGGCGAGGTGCGCCTCCCGATTGGCGGTATTGTCGAACTGGTTGGACCAGATGGCATCGGGCAGCTCGCTGGCGAGGCGTCCGGCGACCTTCTGGTAGTGATTGGGATCGGCATAGGGCACGGCCTTGACCCGCCGCACTTCGGCGCCCAACGCCTCGATCAAGGCGTATTTCTCCGGTGACTGGTTATCCGGCATGACGATCACACAGCGATAGCCGCGCGCCCGACACACATGCGCCAGGCCGATGCCGGTATTGCCGGCCGTGCCCTCGACCACGGTGCCGCCCGGATGCAGCTGCCCGCGTGCTTCGGCATCGAGCACGATCGCGCGTGCCGCCCGGTCCTTGACCGAGCCGCCAGGATTCATGAATTCGGCTTTGCCATAGATCTCACAGCCGGTTTCCTCGCTGAGCCGGCGCAGCCGGATCAGCGGCGTCCTCCCTATAGCATCGACAAAATCCTGGGCAACTCGCATCGGCAATCCCCTGTTATTCGCTCTTACTGGAACCAGCGGCAGTGCCAGCGCTGGCCAAGCTGCCCATCAACGCCCCCGGCACCGTATCTCCAACCACCAGCAGCGCCGGCGCGCTGATGCGGGCCTCACGGGCCCGCGCGTCGATATCATAAAGCCTCCCGCTGATGGCCCGCTGACCGGGCAGCGTCGCGCGCTCAACAAGCGCTGCGGCGCGATCAGGCGGCGCGCCGTGCGCGATCAGGCGTTCCACGATGCGCGGCAGTTGTGCCACACCCATATAGAACACCACCGTCTGCAGCGGCGCGGCGAGCGAGCGCCAGTCGAGCGCCGCGGCCGCCTCCCCCATGGCCGTCACGAAGGTCACCGACTGCGCCAGGCCGCGCTGCGTCAGCGCGATGCCGGCGCCAGCCGCAGCACCCAGCGCCGCTGTCACTCCCGGAACAATGGTCACCGGGATGCCCGCGGCCGCCAGCACCGCCAGCTCCTCACCGCCGCGGCCAAAGATCAGCGGATCACCACCCTTGAGGCGCGCGACCCGCAAACCGCGGCCCGCGTATTCGAGCAACAGCGCATGGATGCGCTCCTGCGTCACCCGATGCTGCCCGGGCTCTTTGCCGACGAACACCCGCTCGGCATCGCGCCGTACACGATCGAGGACAGAGGCATCAACCAGCCGATCGTAAAGCACGACATCGCACTGCTGCAGCAGTTGCTGGGCGCGAAGCGTCAGCAGATCCGGATCGCCCGGACCGGCGCCGATCAGCCACACTTCGCCGCGTTTTGCGCGCGTGCCGCCTGTGTACGCCAGCTGCGCTGCCAGCTGCTGCTCGATGTCCGCCACCTCAGCTGAGCCATGCAGCAGCTGACGTGCCAGCGGCCCGTCGAGAAAATTGTCCCAAAACCGGCGGCGCGCCGGCAGCGAGGGCAGTGCGCTGCGAACGCGCGCGCGCCAGCGCCCCGCCAATGCCGCAAGCAATCCGAGTCGCTGCGGCAGCACCGTCTCAAGCAGCGCCCTGACGTGGCGGGCGAGCACCGGAGCGTTGCCCGCAGTCCCCACGGCAACCAGTACCGGTGAGCGGTCGATGATCGCCGGCATTACGAAGCTACAGAGCTCGGCGTCGTCGACTACATTTACGAACAGGCCCCGGGCCGTTGCGGCAGCGTGCACAGCGGCATTGATCTGTGGGTTGTCAGTGGCGGCAATCACGAGTGCCGCCCCATCCAGATTTGCCGGCGCGAATTCGGCAGCCCGGTGTTCGATGTGCCCGGCCAGTTGCAGACTGGCAAGGCCGCCGGTGAGCGTCGGGGCAATGACGCGCACGCGTGCGCCCGCAGCGCGCAGCAGCTCCACCTTGCGCAGGGCGACCTCGCCGCCGCCAGCGACCACGACAGTGCGCTCGCGCAGATCCAGGAAAACGGGCAGGTAGTCCATGGGCGCCTAAGCCGCAACCATCAGCTGCGGTGGTCGGGGCTAGGGGTTGTGTGGCCAGACTTCATGGCGTCATTCTCGTGCGGCATCTTATAACTATGGAGCATAAGAGTGGGGCCCGGAGATCACCTGTCGTATGATGCGGTGACACACCGATGACCCCGAAAGCGCAGCGTACGGCACAATGACGGGCATGAAAGCCAACTATCCGCTGGGCCTGCGACGTCTGCGCCAAAGCGCCCAGATCCGCGCACTCACGCGCGAAGTACACGTCGAGCTCGAGCAGCTGATCCAACCCTGCTTCGTTGCTGAAACCGTAAGCGAGCGCCTGCTCGTGCCTGGGCTGACCGGTGTCCATCAGGAGACGCCCGATTCGCTGCTGCGCCAGACCGAGCAGGATCTGGAGGCCGGGGTGCGCAATTTCCTGCTCTTTGGCGTGCCGCGCGCGCGCAGTACGCATGACATCGACTGGTCGTTCACCGCCGGGCAGATCCGCGCGCTCAAGCAACGCTTTGGCGATGATCTGTGGCTGGCCGTGGATGTGTGCCTGTGCTCTTCGACGCCGCACGGGCACTGCGGCGTGCTCAATGCCGAGGGCGATCACGTCGAGAATTCAGCCAGCGTCCACGAGCTGTGCCAGGCCGCGCTGGCCTACGCCCAAGCCGGCGCCGACTGCGTCGCGCCCAGCGACATGATGGACGGGCGCATCGGTGCGATCCGCGGCGCCCTTAACCAGGCAGGCCGCGATGACACGATCCTGATGAGCTATGCGGCGAAGTTCCACTCCACTCTTTATGGCCCATTTCGGGTGGCTGCCGATTCAGCGCCCAAGAGCCCCGGTGTGCTGAAGGATCGCTCGAGCTATCAAATCGATCCGGCGCGGCCGACCGACGCGCGCCAGTCGGCGCTGCGCGATGCGGCCGAAGGAGCCGACATCCTGATGGTCAAACCCGGACTCGCCTATCTCGACATCCTGCGCGACCTTTCGCGCGAGATTCCCAAGCCCTGGGCGGTTTACCAGGTCAGTGGCGAGTTTGCCGCGCTCGAGGCCCTGGCCGCGCAGGGTCTGGCGCCACGGGCTGCGCTGCACCGCGAGATCTACACCGCGTTCCGGCGCGCCGGCGCACAGATGATCATCACTTACGGCGCGCGCGAGGCGCGCGCGTGGCTCGCGGCCTGAGGGCACGCGGCGCGCTCATCCAACCCGGGGCGGCACACACGATGGATCGATCAGAACAGTTGTTTGCGCGTGCGCGCAAGGTTTCCCCCGGTGGCGTGCACTCCCCGGTTCGAGCCTTCCGTGGCGTGGGTGGCACGCCACGCTTCATGAGTGGCGGCAGCGGTGCGCTGCTGCGCGATGTCGATGGCCGCGATTACATCGACTTCTGCATGGCCTTCGGGCCGCTGATCCTCGGGCACGGCAACCGCACGGTGCGCGATGCGGCGCTCGCGGCCATGGATCGAGGCTGGAGTCTGGGCACGGCCGAACCCTACAGCCTCGAGCTGGCTGAGTTCATCACCGAACGCATCCCCTGGGTCGAAAGCATTCGCTTCGTGAATTCGGGCACCGAGGCAGTCATGTCGGCACTGCGCCTCGCACGCGCCGCGACGGGCCGCGCCAAGATCCTCAAGTTCGAAGGCTGCTACCACGGGCATGTCGATGCCATGCTGCTGCGAGCCGGCTCCGGGCTGGCCGAGGCACCGGTGCCTGACAGCGCTGGCCTCGGTCCAGAAATCATCCAGGAAACCCTCGTCGCTCCGCTGGATGACATCGGCGCACTCTCTGCACTGCTCGAGCGCCACGGCAGCGAACTGGCTGCCGTAATCATCGAGCCGCTGCCAGCCAACTACGGGCTGCTGCCGCAGCGAGAAGAATTCTTGCAGGCACTGTGCGATCAGGCGCGTCAGTGCGGCGCCCTGGTGATCTTCGATGAGGTGATTTCAGGCTTCCGCATCGGCTTTCAGGGCTACGCCGGGGCCAGTGGCTTGCGCCCGGATCTGGTCACTTACGGCAAGATCATCGGCGGCGGCTTTCCGGTCGGCGCTTACGGTGGACGCCGTGAGCTGATGGAAATGGTGGCGCCCGCCGGTCCGGTCTATCAGGCCGGTACGCTCAGCGCGAATCCCGTGGCGATGTGTGCCGGGCTCGCAGCCCTGCAGCAGCTGGCCGACGGTCGCATCTACCAGCAGCTCGAAAAGCTCGGCGCCCAGCTCGAAACGGCCTTGAGCGGCCTGCCGGACTTAAGCGTGCAGCGCCGCGGTTCAATTTTCTGGATGTGCTGCTCGGGATCAGCGCCTGCGCTGCGGCCGATGCGTACGCCGGCCGCGTTCCCGGCCGATGCCGGCAAGCGCTTCGCAGCCCTCTTCCACCCGCTGCTCGAGCGCGGCATTTATCTGGCGCCGAGCGCTTTCGAGGTCGGATTCCTCTCGGCTGCGCACACCAGCGAGCACATCGAGGCGCTCGCTTCCGGGTTGCGCGCCCTCCTCTGAAGGCCACTCAGGCGCGCTCAAACGGGCCGCCCGCCAATCCCTTGAGCCCCCAAAGTGTGATGCAGGCCACAGCGTCGCGGTCCGGGCACGCCCCCCGGGATTCTGTCGCATGAAACTGTGATCCGCACCGCGGCTGCCCCAGCCCTTTGGCCACAAATTTACCCCGCTATGCTCCGATGCGGAGCGTGAATTGCTTGGCTAGCCGCCATACACCGGAGTGTCATGAAATCGAGCGTCACCGAGCGCCCCGCACCAGCCACCGCAGGGCCCGCGCGCACACGGCGCACCGAGCTGTACCTGCTCTCAAGCGACGATGAACTGCTGCTCGAGCTCGGCCCGCTGCTGGGCGAGCGCTATCGGGTACGCACCATCGATGAACCGAGCGAATTACCGGTCGAAGAGGCCCGCGCCTGTCTGCTGATCCTCGATTCGACCCGTCGGCCGGATGCACTGGCGGTCGTGGCGCAGATTGAGCAGCAGTATCCGAGTTCGGCCCTGATTGCCCTGATTGGCCCCGATGCCATGTCCGAGTGGAGCCCCGTGCTGGCGCGCGGCGGCGTGTGCGCGGTCGTGCCGCGAGCCGAGCTCGCCAGCGGCGCCTTCAGCGAGGCACTGCAACGCGCCGAGGCGCGACTCGCTGATCAGACCATGGCCAGGCTCAGGGCGGCACGCCCGCCGCGCAAGTTTTCACCGGCACTCCTGGCTATTCCGTTGCTGCTGGCCACCGCCGGCGTGCTGACCTGGAAACTCTGGCCGCATGCAGCCGGTGCTGGCGCTGCCGCGGGCGCTGCGAGCGCCACCGCAACGACTGCCGCCGCCGCACCGGAGCGTGCGCGCTCCACGCTCGAACTGCTCTCGGCAGCCCGCGTGGCCTTTCGCGATCAGAAGAATCTGCTGCCCCGGCAGGACAGTGATCTGCGTGGCGAGAGCGTGCTGGAACTGTATGCCGAGGTGCTGCGTCAGGATGCCTCCAATGACGAGGCCCAGGATGGTCTGCGCCGGCTGCTGCCCTCGGTACGCCAGCGCGTGCAGGCCGACATCAGCGCCGCCCACCTGGATGATGCCATCCACGTGCTGAGCCTCTACAAAGCAACGAACCTTGAACCGGACGCGGTGCGTGCGATGGAGGCTGACCTGACGGCCGCGCGCCCGAAAGTGCTCGTGGGTGAGGCTCATGCGGCCATCAGCGCTGGTGACACTGCGACTGCCGAACAGCTGATCAGCCAACTCACCGCCATCGGCCAGGATCGCGCCGCCCAGGAGCTGCGTGATGCGCTCACTGCGCACCACAGCGAGGCCGAGCTGGCGGAGCTCGCCACTCAGGTGCGCAGCGCCCTGAGCAATGGCGCGCTGCTCGATCCGGCCAATGACAATGCCCGCACCCGCCTGCAGGCGCTGCGCCAGGCCGGCGGCAAGAGCCCGCTGGTATCGACAGTCCAGCGCGAGGTCGTAGCCGCGCTGATTGCCCACGCCGCTGACAGCGGCCGTAGCCAGCAGTGGGATGCCGCACAGCGCTTGCTCACGGCGGCTGCTGATTACGGTACGACACCGGAGCTGACCGAGGCCAAACGCCAGCTGCAGGGCCTGATGGATCAGGCGGCGCAGCGTGCCGCCGCGGCCGCGGCCGCCGCCGCAGCGGCTGCTCAGGCCGCCGCCTCGCCTGCCGCCACCTCGCCGGCCAACGCGGCCGCGCCAACCTTCCTGGCCGCGAAGCCCAGCAAGCCGCTCAATGTTGACTACCCGAAAGAGGCTCTCAATCGCAAGCTCAGCGGCTACGTGATCGTGGAATTCATGCTCAGCCCCAAGGGCACGGCTTCGGAGCTGAGCGTGGTGGAATCGGCCCCGGCGGACATCTTTGATGATGCGGCGATCGCTGCCGTCAGTCACGGGCGCTATGACACCCAGGCACTGGGTACAGCGCAAAAACCGATGCGCGCCCGCATTCGCATCTCCTTCAAGCTGCCCACTTAGGCCCACGCCAACCGGACTCAAACAGCATGGCCCGACTTAATCTTCGCTCCCGCAATCAATGGCTGCCGATCGCCGCCACGCTGGTGTTTGCCAGCGCGCTCACGGCGCTGCTCGCCTATGGCATGCAGCGCGCTACGCAGCTGCGTTCAGCTTCCTCCGCACTGCAGGTGGCCTCCGAGCTCAGCTCCGAGCCGCAACTGCTGCGCTCGGAACTGACGCTGATACAGCGCGGCCTGGAAACGCAGACCTATGTGGGCGATTCGATCAAGACCGTGGGTACGTTGAGCGCCCGCGCTACGGACTCCTACGAGCAGCTGAAGAAAGACATGGCGGCTGCCGACCTGACTGACAATCCGGATATGGCAGCACGCCTGGCCGCCGCGCAGAACAACTGGCAGTCCTACGATGAGCCACTGCGTGCGCTCGACAAGGCACAGCACCAGGAACTTTATACTGACTCGGCCAGCGGCTCGGAACTGAACGCCGCGGGGCGCGAATTGAAACGCACGGTGGATCAGCTGCTGATTGCCCAGGCCAAGTCCTCGCAGCAGCTGCGCACCAGTCTGGTTGATCTGGCCGCGGCCTTACGCAATGCGGTGATCCACAACGGCTCGAGCCTGCGCTCGCTGCTGCTCGGTGGCACCGGGCTTGCGCTGATGCTGCTCGCCTTGATGCTGTATTTCGCGGTCCGTGCGCGCCAGTCCTCGGCAGCCGCGTTGCTGGCCGAACGCCAGGTGAGCGATATCCTCGCCACGGTGCGCGAGGGCTTGTTTCTAATCGATCGTGACGGCGTGATTGGCGATGCGCACTCGACCTCCTTAAGCGATCTGCTGCACGTGGCCGCGCCCGCGGGTCAGCGCTTCGAGGAACTGCTTGAGCCGCTGGTCGATGATAAAACGCTGCAGGCGGCGACCCGCTTCCTCGCGCTGCTGTGGAAAGAGCGCGTGCATGAGGATCTGATCGAATCGGTCAATCCCTTGAGCCAGATTGAGGTCAGGATCATCCGTCCGATGGGTGGCCATGAGACGCGACACCTCTCCTTCTCATTCCGTCGTGTCCGCGGCGCCGATAACAGCTCGGGCTTCCTGCTGGGTGCGGTCACCGATGTCACCGAACGCGTGCTGCTGGCGCGCGAACTGGAGCAGGTCCGCGCCGACAGCGAGTCGCAGGCCGCCGTGATGCTGCAATTGGCCAAGTCTGATCCGGTGCAGTTGCAGATGTTCCTCTCCTCGACCGACGCTTCGCTGCGCAAAGCCAATGCGTTGCTCACGGTTCCCGGATCAGATCAGAACAAATTGCGCAGCAAGCTCGATGGTGTCTATCGAGAGGTTCACTCCATCAAGGGCGATGCCGCGGCCCTGGGCATTGGCACCTGCGTGCAGCGTCTACACGCCATCGAGGATCTGCTGGGCGCACTTCGCACTCAGCCGAGCCTCAGCGGTGACGTGTTCGTGCCGGTCGTGATCCGCCTCGATGAACTCATGACTCACCTGGCCGGCCTCGGCCAGCTGATGGAGCGCTTTGCCGGCCTGCGTGCCAACACCGGCACCCAGATGGTCAACCTGGAAGGCGAGTCGCAACGTAACAGCGCGGTGGTTGACGTTGCGATGCCCGTCGTCCCGGCACCGGGCATCGCGCTCGAGAGTCTGTTCCGCTCGCTGGCCGCTGAAGTGGGCGCATCGGCGGGCCGTGAAGTGCAGCTGCAGTTCGAGGGCCTCGAAACTGTCCCGCCGCAGCTGGCCACGCGCATTAAGAATATTGTCGTCCAGATGATTCGCAATGCCATCGTGCACGGCATCGAATCGCCCGAGGAGCGCAGCAGCGCGGGCAAGGCGGCCATCGGCACGATCCGAATTGCCTTCCGGCTCAATTCCGGTGATCAGTACACGCTCACAGTCGAGGATGACGGTCAGGGCCTGGCCTATGAGCGGATTATCGATAAGGCTCTGCGACTGGGCCTGGTCGAGCCGGCGCAAGCGGCCGCCCTCGATAAGGCGGCGATCTTCCGCCTGATCTTCCAGCCCGGCTTCTCCACCAGCGAGACCGTGACCGAGCACGCCGGGCGCGGCATCGGGCTCGATGTGGTCAACGCGATGGTGCGCGAATGTGGCGGCCGAATCGGTATTTCAACCGCGCCAGGCCAGTTCTCGCGCTTCAAGGTGCTGCTGCCGCGCCAGGTGCCGACGCTTGAGCCCAGTTCGAGCGCCGCCTAGGAAGCCGCTACACCATGGCTGCAGCAATGACTCACCGCCTGCTGGTTGTCGATGACTCGAATGTCATCCGGCGTCGCATCGAGCGGGCCAATGACCTGCCGGATATTGATTTCGTCGGCGCCGCCCGCAACGGCAAAGAAGCGCTCGCCCTGCACGAGCAGCTACAGCCGACCATCGTCACGATGGATCTCACGATGCCTGAAATGGACGGGGCCGAGTGCGTCGAGCGGCTGATCGAGCGCGATCCGAATATCCGCATCCTGGTGATCTCTGCGCTCGCGGACAAGCTTACGGCCATGGAGGCGCTGGAGAAGGGCGCCAGTGGATTTCTGTGCAAGCCCTTCACCGACCGGCAGCTCAACGATGCGCTGCGCAAGCTCATTGCTGAATGAGCACTC
>Ga0302325_10005798_pt1 | contig 27978 bp, 31 predicted proteins | sample Palsa_T0_2_FD_201948 | JGI IMG/M metagenome (GOLD analysis project Ga0302325, IMG submission 201948) | Peat permafrost microbial communities from Stordalen Mire near Abisko, Sweden - Palsa_T0_2 | ecosystem: Environmental > Terrestrial > Soil > Palsa > Peat permafrost | place: Sweden: Abisko... | reverse complement strand
CGTAATTGGATTTGAGCGAGCTCGGCTGCACGTACAGCGCCGCGGCTTTTGCGATCATCTGGCGGCGCGCATCATCCGCGACCGCCTGTTCGGCAGCGGCTGCGTCCTGCGCCGGGTCGTTGACCGGAGCGATCCCCACGGCACTGATGAGCGCCGAGTCACCATTCGCGGCAGGCTCCGCGGGTGCTGCTGCCGCCGGCGGGCTGGCAGGAGTAGTCGGCGACGCGGGCGCCGGCGCTGCGTTGCCGGTCGACACCGGTACGTCCCTTGCCACGGAATTGACGGTCGCTCCAGGTTCGTGCCGCGGTTCCCAGAAGTACCAGCCCGCGCCTGCGGCCGCCGACAAGGCGGCGAGCCCAGTGAACAGCACGGCGGGGCGCAACACGAATTTAGGCCGAGCGGGCGGGCCGCCGGCCGTACTGACTGCCTCCGCCGGCCGCATCACGGTCCGCTCCTCCCCGGATGCCGGAGCGCTCGCCGCTGCCGCAATCGCCTGTTTGAATTCACCGGCCGTCTGGTAGCGCTCGTCGGGCCGCTTGGCCATTGCGCGGCGCAGTACGTCGTCCAAGGCCTTGGGCACCTGTACGTTCAACGCCGAGGGCGGCGGCGGCTGGTCGTTGAGGACCTTATACATGATCGCCGTGTACGTGCCCGCGAACGGCACTTCCCCCGTCAACAGCTGGTACAGAACTACGCCCGCCGAATATATGTCGGAGCGACCGTCGACGGTCTGTCCCATGAATTGCTCCTGGGACATGTAGCGGGGCGAGCCCAGCACCGCTCCCAACTGAGTCAGCGTCGAGGATTCGATGCGCGCGATGCCAAAATCGCCCACCTTCACCGTGCCGTCGGCGAGCAGGATGATGTTTCCTGGCTTGATGTCCCGATGCACGACGCCATGGCTGTGCGAGTACTCGAGCGCATCGAGCAGTTCCCCCATGATGCGCACGATGTCGGGGATCTTGAAACGCTCGTTCGCTTGGAGGTAGCTTTCCAGTGAGCGTCCCTCGATGAATTCCATCGCGATGAACGCGGTCTTCGCGTCCTTGCCCGCGGCGTCCTTGACATCGTCCTCGCCGAAGTCGTAAACGGCGATGATGTTGCGATGGCTGAGCCGGCCCGCCGCCTGCGCTTCACGCTGCAGCCGCGTCATCAAGTTGTCGGGTTGGGTGCCGTCGAAGTACTCGGTAAGGAAGGTCTTCAACGCGACGCGCCGGTCGATCAGCGGATCATAGCCCTCGTACACCACACCCATGCCGCCGCGTCCGACTTCGCGGCGCACTTGGTACTTGCCGAGCCGTTCGGGTAAGGGTCTTGGAGCGTCGTTCACGGTATGGAGTGCTATTTATACTTGTTGTCGATGTCCCAAACGCTCTTCTGCACCAGCCGCTGCACCATGGTGTCGAGCGACACACCGCCTTTGGCGGCGCTGGAGACTCCTGCCACGGACGTCGATTGCGCACCGACTTCCATTTTCTCTTCGGTGTAGCCTTGCGCGACCTGCTCGGTGGTCGAGGCATCGAGCAGCTTGTAGCGCATGCCGATGACCCATACTCCCGCCTCCGACTTGGTGTCGACGGAGCCGGTGACCGTTCCGGCGGCGGCGCCGCTGCGTCCGCTGCCGAATATGCCGATGAGCGAGCTGGCCACCCCGCCGTTGAATCCCTGCTTCTGCTGCGCGACTTGTTCGGCTTTGAGAATGTCGAACTTCACGATCCACTTGGTCGTTTTCAGCTTGCCCTTCTTCATGACCTTCTTGGCTTCGTCGGTATCGCCCGCGCCATAGGCGAGCTGGATCTCATTGAGCATGGGACCCAAGTCGGCGCGATCGAGCACCTGAAAATTAGCCTTGGAGAGCTCCAGTTCGCCGAAATCGGCAATGTTGTTCGGCCCGTACCGCGAGACGAAGCTGGCATTGTTGCTCTTGATCTCGCCCGGCAGCACGATCAGCTGCGGGCCGGGCTTCGATGAATTGGTGTAGACCACATCGGTGTACATGCCTTTGTCCGCGGCAGCGTTCGCGTCCTTCGACACGCTGCTGTTGGCGGTGGGCGAAGGGCTGGAATTCGCGCCCCAGGTGGGCGGCGACTGTGCCCAGGCGGATGGGATCATACAAAGGCACAGTAGCGCGCCGCCGATTTTTGCGACTGGATTAAATGGCATGAACGGATCTCCCTGGCTTTTTCATTTCGTGCTGCTGCAATAATCGTTGTAGAGTTGCGCCACCAACAGGTCCGCCTGTTGTTTGACCAGATCGAGCGCCGTGGTCAGCGTGTCGCTGCCGGAATAAGAGTCCGAATGCGCGCTCACATCGGAAAGTACGCGGCCGTCGGCCGCCGACAGCGTGAGGTCGATGTTGACCGCCACCTCGTTGACCTGCACGACCGGATTGACGCCGGTCCGACTGCTGATGACCCCTCGCAATACGTGGTTCGCACCCAATCGCTTGGACGCGGACAGCGCCGCGTCCGGATCGTTTTTGAAATAGGCGTCGACCTCAGCCTGTGCAATGCTCGCCTTGATTTCTTGCTGCGTGTAGGTTTTGAGGCCAAGATCTTTCAGCCGCTTGTCGATCACGCGCACGAACTCCCCGAAACGTGCCTGGTCGGTCTGCCATTGGCTGGACTGCTGTTCTCCGACCAAGAACAGGATGCGTTGATTTTTCAGGCGTTGATCGCAGGGAACGGATACGAGTGCTTGAATCCTTTGCGCACGGGCGGTTGCATCGGCCTCCTGCTGCGCTTTCTCCTTGGCGGCTTGCCCGGAAAAGCTGAACGTATCGGCACCTGCGGCGCCACAGGCTGAGAGAAGCCAAATCGCGGTCAGGAGGCTGCGGGAATCCATGCTCACCAGCGCGCCTTGATTTGCGCGTGATTACGCTCCCAAGGTCTTGGCCCGATTGTAAGTGGATTGGGCGTTTCGCACCAGAGCGCCGGAGCCGGCGCCGAACGATGGCCGTTGACAGCGCACGCCAGTTTCATCAAGGTTAGACGGCTGGATTCGGGCCGCGTTGACGGTGGAAACAATTCCTAAGGATATCAAGGGGCTTGGCGTAGCCGGCAAATCAATACAAAGGGTCCAGTTTTGCAGATTTCGATGGGCGATTCGATCCGGTTGTTCGCGTTGACGATGATTGCCGTCGCCGCGCATGGCGCCCCCGCGCCCGAAGCTGCGCAGCCGGGAAGCTATCCATTCAGCTTCGAGACGCTGCTGCAGGATGCCAAGCGCCGCGCCTCCCTGGCCTACGCGCCCCCCCGGCGCTCGAGCCTGCCGACGGCGCTCGACAAGCTCAGCACCGAGCAATACCGCAGCATTCATTTCAATCCGGAAGCGGGCATCTGGCGCAATGACCCGCTGCCCTTTCGGCTCGAGCTGCTGCGCGCCGGCTACAACCTGCAGACGACCGTTACCGTATCCACCGTGGAAGACGGCAAGGCCCAGGACCTGGTCGCAACGCCGGCGATGTTCCAGTCCTCCTTCGACCTGCCGGGACAATTGGGCAAGGTCACCTCCCTGCCGTTATCGGGTTTTCGCGTCCGCACCCGCATCAACTCCCCCAAGGTCTGGGATGAGTTTCTGGTGTTCCAGGGTGCAAGCTACTTTCGCGCCGTGGCGAAAAATCTGTTGTACGGACTGTCCGCGCGCGGACTCGCCGTCAACACCGCCGAGCCGCAAGGCGAGGAGTTTCCCGCGTTCACTCATTTCTGGGTCGAACGGCCCGGACCGCACGCTGCGAACCTCGTGATCTTCGCGCTGCTCGAGAGCGAGTCGGTCACGGGTGCCTACAAGTTCACCGTGCAGCCCGGCGTCGAAACCACCACCGACGTCGAGCTCACGCTGTTCCCTCGCACCGAGTTGCGCGTGGTCGGCATAGCACCGCTGACCTCCATGTTTTTGTTCGACGAGACCAATCGCGGCCGTCTCGATGACTACCGCCCCGAAGTGCACGATTCCGACGGCTTGCAGATCACCACCGGGAGCGGCGAGCAGATATTTCGCCAGCTCGCCAACCCCGTGAAACTGCAAGTCTCCGCCTTCACCACCACGCCTCCGCAGGGCTTCGGCCTGGTGCAGCGCTCGCGCGAACAGAGCGACTTTCAAGATTTCGACGCGCAATACGAACGGCGGCCTAGCACGTGGGTTACGCCCGCGGGGGACTGGGGCGCAGGTGCTGTCGAGCTGGTCGAGATACCATCCGGGCGCGAGAGCAACGACAACATCGTCGCCTTTTGGCGCCCTGCGCACTCGTTGACCCCCAACCACCCGGCGACGTTCGCGTATCGCATCACGTGGTTGGCTGAACCGCCCCTGCCGAAAGGCATGGGCAAGACCATTGCCACGCGCTCCGGCGCCAGCCTCGATGGCAAGCGCCGCGTGTTCCTGCTCGACTTCATCGGCGCCGGCGAGAAAGTCGATGGATTGCGCCTCGACATTTCCGCCTCGGCCGGGCATGTTTCCAACGCGACGCTGATGTCCAACTATGGACTGCATGGGCTGCGCGCCAGTTTCGAAATCGATCCCAACAACGCCGATCTGATCGAGATGCGCCTGCGCATCATGCGCGGCGACACGCCGGTAACCGAAACATGGCTGTACCGATGGACCTCCTCGTAAGCCAGGAACTTCCGTTCGAACCGCGCGCCGCTCCCGGTGGTGGGATGCCGCCCGAGGCGCCCATGGCTATGCCGGCGCAGGATTTGCGCTATCGGCCCTATTGGCGCGAACGCCACTTGGTTTCCGCCGCGGTGCTATATGCCCGCTTCATACTGATCAGCGTCACGCTCGGCGTCACCACCTATGGTGTCTATCAAATGCTGCAGGCCGTGCGCTTCTTCAGCATGACCTTCCTGCAGGGCACCATGATTTTCTTCTTCGCCGTGTCGCTCGGCTGGATTGCCTTTGCCGCGGGCTCGGTGCTGGCCGGCGCCTCCAAAAATCGCGATCCTGTCCCGCCGCCCGGTCCCTCAACCCCGCCGCTCACCGCGCTGGTGATGCCCATCTACAACGAGGACCCGATTCGCACCACGGCAGCGCTGCAGGCCATGGCCGAAGCCTTGCAGCGCATCGATGCCCACCGCGGGTTCGAGATCGTGATCCTGTCCGACTCCACGCTCGCCGACGCCTGGATTCGCGAATCCTTGAGCGTCGAGCGGCTGCGCACGGCGCTCTCCGCCATCATGCCGGTCTGGTATCGCCGCCGCTGGCACAACATCGCGCGCAAAGCGGGAAATCTCGAGGACTTCGTGTCGCGCTGGGGCGGCCGCTACGACTACATGGTCGTGCTCGACGCCGACAGCCTGATCGATGCGCCCACGCTGCAGCGCATGGCGCGCATGATGCAGACGGATGCGAACCTCGGCATGCTGCAAACCGTGCCGCAACTCATCGGCGCCAGGACCTTCTTCGGCCGCCTGCAACAGTTCGCCGCCTGCGTCTACGGTCCGGTCATCGCTCGCGGCCTGGCGGCTTGGTCCGGCGACAGCGGCAACTACTGGGGACACAACGCCATCATTCGCGTCAACGCTTTCGCGCAGCACTGCGGCTTGCCCAAGCTCGAAGGACGCAAGCCCTTCGGCGGCTTCGTGTTGTCGCATGATTTCGTCGAAGCCGCGCTGATGCGCCGCGCCGGCTTCAAGGTCCGTATGATCACCGACTGCGGCGGCTCGTGGGAAGAGTCGCCGCCCACGCTGATCGATGTCGCCATCCGCGATCGACGCTGGGCGCAGGGCAACCTGCAGCACATGAAAATCATCGGCACCTCGGGCCTGCGCCTGGTCAGCCGCATGCACCTGGGTGTCGGCATCATGAGCTATCTATCGTCGCCGCTCTGGCTGGTGATGCTGGGAATCGGCTTCGCGCTCGCCGTGCAGTCGCGCCTGATACGTCCCGAATACTTCAGCCACGATTTTCAGCTGTTTCCCACCTGGCCGCGGTTCGACGTCGACCTCATGATGGCCCTCTTCTGGTTCAGCATGATCGTGCTGCTCATTCCGAAGACGCTCGGGCTGATCCGCGCGCTGCTGTCGAAGCGCATCCGCCGCGGCGCCGGCGGCGTCATCGGCGTCAGCGCCAGCATTCTGCTCGAGACCATTCTCTCGGCGTTGTACGCGCCGATTCTCATGATGATTCAGAGCCGTCACGTCGTGGAGGTCTTTCTCGGGCGCGACTCCGGCTGGAAGCCGCAGCGCCGCGATTCCGGCAGCACCACCTGGAAGGATGCCTGGCACTATCACCGCCGGCACATGCTGCTGAGCGCCGTGACCGCCGTGATCGTTTATTTCATCTCCGCGCCGCTGCTCGCCTGGGTGTCGCCCGCCCTGCTCGGGCTGTTCCTCGCCGTGCCTTTGTCGCGTCTCAGCGGCAGCGAATTCTTCGGCCGCGTGCTCTGCAAATTCGCATTGCTGCGCACTCCGGAAGAACTCGATGTTCCCGCGCTGGTCGCGCGCCGCGAGCAACTGACGCAGCACAGCGCCGCGCTGCCCAACGACGGCCTGCGTCATCTTGCCCGCCATCGCGACGCACGCAACGCGCACATCAGCGGCAATCTGGCCCGACCTCCCGATCCGCGCGGCCAGCCGGACCCGCACGCATTCACTGCCGCGCAAAAGCTGGTGGACGCCCGCTCGCTCGATGAGGCACTGCAATGGCTCACCCCGATCGAACGCGTCGAGGTCGCCGGCGATGCCCGCTTGCTCGATCAGCTCGCTGCGCTGCCCGACGCCGCTGAAGTTTCATACACGATTTAAAGGAAAGAACCATGGTGCGCCGACGCGAGATATTGACAACGGCGGTGGTCCTGGCCGCAGGATCGATTCCCTGTGCCGGCTTGCTGTCGGCTGCAACGGCACCGCAGGCTGCGCCGGCGGCCGGAGCACCCGGTCAGGCGCCTGCGCCGGCGGCTTCGCAAGCCGCCACGGGCACCGGTCCCGCGAAGGCATTCGACTATGCGTGGCTCAAGGGCCAGGCGCGATTTCTCGCCGGCAATCCTTTCCAGCCCGGCAAGGACACACTGCCGCCGGCCATGGCGGCCCTGGGCTACGATCAGTATCAATCGCTGCGATTCAAGCCTGAACATTCGCTGTGGGCGGACTCGGGCTCGGAATTCCGGCTGGCGTTCTTTCACGTCGGCCGCAGCTTCTCCCAGCCCGTGCATTTGTACGAAGTGGTTGACGGCCAGGCACGCGAGATCCTCTACGATCCGGCCATGTTCGAGTTCGAGAAGAGCGGCATCGATCCGAATCTCATGCGCGATCACGCCGGCTTCGCCGGATTTCGCGTGCAGTTCGTCACGGACTGGCGCGCGGATGTCGCCGCATTTCTGGGCGCCAGCTACTTTCGGGCGGTGGGCGGCGATACCCGGCAATATGGGTTGTCGGCGCGGGCACTGGCCGTCGACACGGCGTTTCCACGCCCCGAGGAATTCCCGCGCTTCGTCGCATTTTGGTTCGAGCGTCCCGCCAAAGGCTCAGGTTCCATGAACCTCTACGCCTTGATGGATTCGCCGAGCATTTCGGGTGCCCTGCATTTTCAAATTGCTCCCGGCGGCACCACGATCATGGACATCGACTCCGCGCTCTACCCACGCAAGGCGGTCGAACGTCTCGGCGTCGCGCCGCTCACCAGCATGTTCTATTACGGCAAGAACGACCGCCGCGCGGTGAACGACTGGCGGCCCGAGATTCACGACTCCGATGGCCTCTCGATGTGGAACGGTTCCGGCGAGTGGATCTGGCGCCCGCTCACCAACCCCGCATCGCTGCATTTCAATTCCTATCTGGACGACAACCCGCGGGGCTTCGGGCTGCTGCAGCGGGATCGCGATTGGGATCACTACCAGGACGACGGCGTGTATTACGACCGCCGTCCGAGCCTCTGGGTCGAGCCCAAGCCTACGCCCAAGGGCGGCTGGGGCAAGGGCGCCGTGCAGCTCGTTGAAATTCCGACCGTGGATGAAACCTTCGACAACATCGTGGCGTTCTGGAATCCGGCCGAAAAGGTCCAGGCCGGCCAGGAAATGCTCTATGCCTATCGGTTGTACTGGGGCACGCGCATGCCCTTCTCGTCCGCCCTCGCCCAGGTGATCGCCACGCGCACCGGCATCGGCGGCACGGTCGGCCAGAAGCGCCAGTACTATTCCTGGCACTTCGCGGTGGATTTTGCCGGCGGCGAGCTCGGCGCGCTGTCCAAAGACGCCACTGTCGAGGCCGTCATCAGCACCTCGCATGGCACCACCGAACACGTCACCGCCCACTTCGTGGCCGAATTCAAAGGCTACCGCGCGCTGTTCGACATACGCCCCGCCGACGACAACCTGGAACCCATCGACCTGCGCCTGTATCTGCGCATCGAAGGCAAACCGCTGACCGAGACTTGGATCTATCAGTGGACGCCCCCGTCGATCAAGGATCGCCGGGCCGCGCTCGGCTGACGCGTGGCACGTCGGAGCCGTCGCGCGCGCGACGGGGCGTCATCCTACAGACGGGCAGCGCATTACCTATAGAGTTGCAGTTCTGGCATGCAACGAGGAACGCCCATGAGTGATTCGCCCGAACTTCACGAATCGACCGCCCAAGCCCAAACACCTGACGTTCAGGGACTGCGCGACCGGGTAAATCAAACGGTTTCGTCGGCCAAATCCGCCATGTCGGAGGTCGGCGAGGGCGCAGCCGACGCTATCAAGAATGCGATGGTATCGGCCGACGACTTCGTTCACGAGAATCCCTGGGTTGCCATCGGCGTCGTCGCCGGCATTGCCGGTGCAGTCGGATTTTTGGCGGGCCTCGTGGCCGCTCCCAAAAGACGCTATTTCTGGAACTGAAACCTCGGGCGGCGCGAAAGCCGCGCCGTCCGAGGGGCGTGCTTTTCCGCGCCGCTTGCGGGTTATTTCGCTTTCGCCATCAGATCGAGCGCCGCCAGAGTCAATGTCATGATGCCCATCTTGATGGCCGGTTCGGCATCCGGCGCCCCATTTCGACGAATGCGGACCAGGCAGCGAACTCCTGTCCGTGGTCTTGGCATATATGTCGGGATCGACGGCACCAAGCCATATCTGAACGGAGGGAATCCGCGGCTCCATTCTTCATCAGCGCGACGACACCCGTGCCGCCGACATGTTCGGTCACCGTAAAACCCGCGTCGCGAGCCTGCTGCGCCATAATCTTGGCGGTTTCGACTTCGTGGGACGACAGTTCGGGATGAGCGTGCAATTGCCGATAAAGCGCCTCCAATGACGAATAGTCCCGATCGATGGCGCTTTGCAGTTCGGCGGCAAAGCTCGAAGCGGTCAGGGTCAGACCCAGTAAAATCCCCATAAGCTGCGGCATCGTCATCATTTCCTTCCTGGTTCGATCATGTGGCGGCTCTCTGCGCTTTCGGTCACAAAGTATACTCATCGAACCGGACGAGGAATCGCCATGCCTTGGATTCGAAATCATCGCGGCTGGTTGTCATTGCTGCTGACGGCATGCGCGATCTGCTCGGCTGATAATGCCTCTCCGTCGCGGCAGGAACTTCTTGCGAACTTGCGCCACGGTGGTTACGTAATCTTGATGCGCCATGCGAGCTCACCGCGTGAGATCCCCGATGCGGCGCATGTGAACGCGGACAATAAAGGCAACGAGAGGCAACTCGACGACAGCGGCATCCAGTCGGCCCAGACGATGGGAAAGGCGCTGCATCACTTAGGTATTACTATTGGGCAAGTCCTATCGAGCCCAACCTATCGGGCACTGCAAACGGTGAAGTTGGCTCAATTCGGGCAGGCAGCAACCTTCCCGGAGCTCGGCGACGGGGGCCAAAGCATGCAGACGGACAGCAGCGGAACTCGCGCCGCTTGGCTTATGTCTCGCGTCGCGAAAGTGCCGTTGGATGGCACGAATACCGTGATCGTCACGCACTTTCCGAACATCATGGAGGCTTATCGTCAAAGTGCCGACGGACTTGCCGACGGCGAAGCCTTGATTCTAAAGCCCGACGGCCACGGCGGTGCGCCAGTGGTGTCGCGATTGAAAATCGATGAGTGGGCAACACTTGATCGCTGAAGTTGAGTGGTGATCTTCGATTCATGGCGCTCTTTGAATGTGCGCGAGCGCTCGGGGCTTGAGGTACTGCTCACTTTCCTAAAGCTCGGGATGACCTCGTTCGGCGGCCCGACCGCGCATATCGGCTATTTCCGCGAAGAAATCGTCATCCGGCGGCGCTGGCTCGATGACGCGGCCTACTCCGATCTCGTGGCGTTGTGTCAATTCCTGCCGGGGCCTGCCAGCAGCCAGGTCGGATTCTCCCTCGGGCTCATCCGCGCCGGGTATTGGGGTGCTCTCGCGGCCTGGATCGGCTTTACGATGCCATCCGCCATCCTCCTCGCTGCATTCGCCTATGGAGCGGGGACGCTCGGCGGTCAGACGGGGCACGCGATACTGCATGGCCTTAAACTCGTCGCAGTAGCCATCGTCGCGCAAGCCGTCTGGGGGATGGCACGCACGTTGTGTCCGGACCGCGAGCGCGCCTCGATTGCCGGCGTCGCGGCGCTGATTATTTTGTCCAGCACCTCATCAATCGCCCAACTCGGCACGATCGTAACAGGAGGGATCGCGGGGATGCTATTTTGTAAATCTGCGCCCATAGCCGCGCGAGGTAGCCTGAGCGTTCCAGTCTCGCGGCGCGTCGGACTCATTGCCTTGGGCCTTTTCTTCACTGTGCTGATCGTCCTTCCAGTGCTGTTCTCTTCCTCACGCAATATTGAATTGTTCAACGCCTTCTATCGTTCTGGCGCGTTGGTGTTCGGAGGCGGCCACGTGGTACTGCCGCTCTTGAAAAATGCGGTCGTCACGCCTGGCTGGGTGAGTGAGGACGCATTCCTCGCAGGGTACGGCGCTGCTCAAGCGGTGCCTGGTCCTTTGTTCACTTTTGCTGCGTATCTGGGAGCGCTCGCAGCACCAAACGGCGGGATCGGGGCCCTACTCGGAATCATCGGCATCTTTCTGCCGGGGATGCTGGTACTACTGGGGGCGCTGCCGTTCTGGCAACAACTGCGCATACAGCCCAGGGCGCAAGCCATCATGCAGGGCGTCAACGCGGCGGTAGTCGGTCTTTTGGCCGCCGCGCTTTATAACCTTTTGTGGATAAACGCTGTGAAATCGTCAGCCGACGTGGCCTGCGTCTTGGTTGGTTTCATTCTGCTAATCGTCTGGCATGCGCCGCCACTCGTGATAGTGGTATTGGGTGCCGGCGCTGGGCTGATGATGACCACGTTTTTGGGGTTGTGAATCGTGAACCTCTGGTGCTGGATAATTCAATTTGACGTTCCGTTATATTTCTATATAATTGGAAATATGAAATCATTGGAAGTCGTGAACGCGTTGGCGGCCTTGGCACAAGAGTCGCGTCTGGCGCTGTTTCGATTGCTCGTGAAGCGCGGCCCCGAGGGGTATACGCCGACTCAGTTGGGCGAAAAGCTCGATGTGCCAGGTCCCACGCTGTCTTTTCACTTGAAGGAGTTGCAGCGTGCCAACCTCATCGAGGCACGCCGTGAGGGGCGGTTCTTGTACTACAGCCCGAATTTTTCGCGCATGAATCAGCTCTTGGGTTTTCTCACCGAGAACTGCTGCGTATTGGCGGACAAAGATTGTGGCCCGACGTGTGGCACCCCTGCCGTCGCAGTTGCTCAACCGAAGAGGAAACAGGCATGAAACGATTCCACTTACATGTGAGCGTCGAGAATCTCCATGAGTCCATTAGTTTTTATTCAATGTTGTTTGCCGCGGCTCCCGATGTACGCCAGGACGACTATGCCAAATGGATGCTGGAGGACCCCCGGTTGAATTTCGCTATTTCGACGCGTCGACAGCCGCTTGGCGTCAACCACTTGGGTTTCCAAGTCGACACGGACGAGGAATTGCGCGGCATGCACACACAACTTCAGGCAGCCGATGCACGCCTGGTTCAAGAAGACGAACAGCCGTGCTGTTATGCTCAATCGAACAAGTATTGGGTCACCGACCCGACCGGTCTCGCGTGGGAAACCTTCCACACGCTTGACCGCATTCCGGTCTACGGCGAAGACACGCCTGTTTTTAATCACGGCAAATCGACGATTCCCGGGGAGAAACCCACAGCTGCAGCCTGCTGTGTACCCGCGGCGAAGGCGCAAGCGACGCCCGAAGAATCGAGCTGCTGCGCAAGATGATGTCGGGGGCAGCCATCCGCCGCGGCGAGCCGGCCGACTTACGGGCGATCGCGCAACTCCTTCTAAGCGCCGGGCTGCCGGCCGCCGACTTGGCGAGTGCCCACGAATTTCAATCCTGGGTGCTCGAGGAAAGAGGTTTCTTCGTGGGCGTGATTGGTCTTGAGCGATTTGGCCATCAGGCACTGCTGCGTTCGCTGGCGGTGGTAGCCAAGCATCGCAAACGTGGCTTGGGTCACGAGCTCGTCGCGCGCCTCGAACATGATGCCCAGGCGGAAGGCATTCAGCGGCTCGTCTTGTTGACCGAGACCGCACAGACCTTCTTTCGACGCCTCGGCTACATAGAGACCGATCGGCGCCAGGTGAGTGATGAGGTCAAACTAAGCGCTGAGTTTCGCTCACTCTGTCCAATCTCGGCCATCTGCATGAGCAAGGCGCTGACCGATGCCTCGTAATTCGATCACGCTCCTGCGGCGGCTCACCTCAGAGGGGGTGGGATCGCTGTTACTCTCCGCCACGGTGGTCGGCTCCGGAATCATGGCCGAGCGCCTGGCTGGCGGAAACATCGCCGTGGCGTTACTGGCCAACACGGGCGCGACGGTCGCCGTGCTTGCAACCTTGATCGGACTTTTGGGCCCGGTGAGCGGGGCACACTTCAATCCGGCCGTCTCCTGCATCGAAGCGCTGCGGGGCAAATTGTCCTGGAGGGATGCCGGCGCGTATCTGCTCGTCCAGATACTCGGATGCTGTGCGGGTGCCTTGCTCGCGCATTTAATGTTCGAGGCCGCCCCTTGGCAGGCCTCGGCGCACATCCGTACAGGCCCCGCACAATGGTTGGCGGAAACGGTCGCGACTTTCGGGTTGCTGCTGGTCGTGATTGGCCACCGCCGCGCCGAGGATGCCAGCTGGATGGTGGCCTGCTGGATCGGGGCGGCGTATTGGTTCACGGCCTCGACTTCATTTGCAAATCCCGCAATCACCATCGCGCGATCGCTCACCAATACTTTCTCCGGAATTCGGCCAATCGATGTGCCGGCCTTTATCGTGGCCCAGCTCGCCGGCGCACTGGCGGCCTGGGCGTTGGCGCAATTTATGTTCCCCGCAGCAAAGACTTCGCCGGCGGCGAGCAATTTATCTGCCAAGCTGGCAGACCCCTTGGAAAGCGAAGCGGCCAATGGCTGACTCGCCGATCGCGGTCACGATTTATCACAATCCCGCGTGTGGGACCTCGCGCAATGTCTTGGCGCTGATCCGAAACGCCGGCGTCGAACCGCACATCATCGAGTATTTAAAAAGCCCACCCGATCGCGCAACCCTTGAATCCTTGCTCAAGCGAATGCAAATATCGCCGCGCGCGCTACTACGGGAAAAAGATACACCGTTCGTCGAGCTCGGCCTGGCCAATGAAGCCTTGAGCGATGCGCAACTGCTCGATGCCATGATGGCGCACCCCATTCTCATTAACCGCCCTATCGTTGTGACGCCTTGGGGGGTGAAGCTCTGCCGGCCTTCGGAAGCGCTGCTCGATATTTTGCCCTTGTCGCAAAAAGGACCGTTTAAAAAGGAAGACGGGGAATTGCTGATTGATGAGCGCGGTGAGCGAGTGGCAACCGGCGAACGTCAGTGAACCCGAGACCCCTTTGCTTGCCCGCGAAGGCGCATTGTCAGGGAAGCCCATTGTGTTCGCGGTGATGTTTCCCGCAGGGTCGGCGCGTATAATCCCTGGCCATGTTTCCCATCGTTTGGTTGCCAAGAACCTTGCAGCGCGGTCTGAACGCTGCAGCGGACTCGCTCCTGAATCCGCCGCAATATCGTCGGGTCGATTTCGCGACTCCGTCGGGGGAGGCGGCGCTGGTATCACCAAGTTCGGTGTCTTGGCGGGTATTTAAAAATCCGATAGCGCTGTTCGTGGGTGGTATAGCCGCCGTCATTATGGAACTTGCAGAACCGTCGATTCGTGCCGGAGTTTGGGAGCATTCTTCCTTTCGCAAGGATCCGATGGGTCGTCTGCGCCGCACGGGATTAGCCGCGATGACTACAGTATATGGTCCCCGGAGCGTCGCGGAGTCAATGATTGCCGGCATCGTGCGAATGCACGCGAACGTCGTCGGCACCACCCGCAATGGTGTTTCCTATTCAGCTTCCGATAAAGACCTATTAACGTGGGTGCATGCCACAGCGGGATACGGTTTTGGGCAGGCATACAGCCAGTATGTGGAACCGCTGAGCGCAGCCGAGTTCGACGACCTATACCGGGAAGCGGCCCCTACAGCTCAACTTTATGGTGCCGCCGATGCGCCCTGCACCGGCAGTGCTTTATTGGCTTTTTTTACCGCAATGGCTCCGCGGCTGGAGGCGTCGTCGATCATTTTTGAGTTTTTACAAATTATGAGGACGGCGCCTGCCTTTCCAAAACCGCTGCGCTGGATGCAGCCGGTGCTGGTCAGGGCGGCCGTGGATATCTTGCCGCAGTGGCTACGCGGTCGACTGGGGCTAGGCAAAGTCTATGGGCTGAGATTCCATGAGAAGCACCTCGCCAAATTTGCCGGCGCGCTTGCGGACCGCATCGTATTACCGGACAGCCCGGCCTCGCAGGCGTGTGTACGGCTGGGGTTGCCAATTACCCATCTGTATACCGGTTTGAGCTATAAGCTCTAACCGAATATCCGCTAGAGGCAGCACTCGATATTTGGAGGTGTGATGTGGAGGATTTAAGAGAGGCGCTGGCCGACATCAGCGCCATACGCACTCAAGTGGCCTTGAATACGCAATTCCGCGGCTACGGACCAGCCTCGATTGCGGCCAGCGGTGTAATGGCGCTGGTCATTGCCTTCGTCGAGGCTCACTGGCGAAATGATGCCCACGATTTTCCCGCCTTTCTGTCAATTTGGGTCGGGACCGCCGCGATCACCGTAGTGTTGACGGCGTTTGAAGCGATCACCCGTGCGCGCCGCGTTCATTCCGGCTTCGCGAACCAGATGATACGGGCCGCGGCGGACCAGTTTTTGCCGGCGGTCACCATCAGTATTTTATTGACCGTCGTTTTTGCGCGATTCGCACCTCAAGATTTGTGGATCCTCCCGGGTGTCTGGCAGCTACTGTTCAGTCTTGGCGTGTTTTCGTCCTGCCGATTCCTGCCTAAGCCCACCTTCGCAGTCGGCATTTGGTACCTAGTCGCCGGGCTTTATTGCTTGGTGGTGCAGAGCACTTCACGTGACTTTTCGCCTTGGAGCATGGGTATCCCCTTTGGCGCTGGTCAATTGTTTGTGGCCGGCATATTAAGATTCGGATTTAAGGAGTCCGCTGCCGGTGCGAAAGTCTAAATCGCTGGAAAAACCACGCTTTGCATACGATGGACTAAATCGTGTCATCCATGAGCGTGCCAGGCTGAGCTTGATGACCTCGTTGATAACACATGCTGCGGGGCTGCTTTTCAGTGATCTAAAGGAGCTATGTGCATTGACCGACGGTAACCTCAATCGGCACTTGGCCGTGCTCGAGGAGGCTAAGCTTATTAGTGTCGTGAAAACCTCCAATGGGACCCGTTGCCGGATCACCGCCTTAGGTCGTAAGCGATACGTAGAGTATTTGGCGGTATTGGATCAGGTGATATCGGATGCGGCCGATGCGCTCAATACCAGTGAAGAAGCTGCTGATGGGCTGAGGCTCATCTTGTAGTCTCGAGCACCCCCGCGCCGCGTGAAGCGTACGGGCCTGCACCGCAGCAGCGACCCTAGGCCACGCAGCGGCACGATCTTCAGGTCCAATTCTGGTAGCACTCCTCCCTTGAAGCACATGTGGAAAGGTTGCGCTTGCAAATGGTTCCCGGTCAGGATACTTTGTATTACAAAGTCTATGCGGGTGGTCCGGAATGCGTGGCATGACTGATCGTTACCTTTCTGCACGTTGCGAACCGCTGGCGCACGAGAAATTCCCGTTTGGAACTGAAAGGATCATTGAGGGATGCCTAGCGGCATGGGGAGTGTTAGTCGTGTCCGTGGGCCTCGTGGGAGTTTTGCGTAGTTATTGGCCTTACGAGGCTCTATTTGCGCAGAACCACATAGCGATCCTTTTCGGCGCGCTCTTGGGAGGTCTGGTCATCGCGCGCTATTGTTGGCGTGCACGGCGCTCACCTCTTTTATCGATCGCTCAAATCCGCGAATTTTGCCGCCGTGATTCGCGCGCGATCTATCTGTTGCTCTTCATTTTGGTTGGTGTCCACCAAGGGGGCGCCATGCTGAATGGTGCAGCAACCTCGGGCACGGCAAATGAGTTACAGGGCTACTTGGCCGCAGGTGTATGCGCGTTGGTGCTAATAAGATGTAGCGGATTGCTTTGGCTGCATGTCAGCCGAGAGGCGCGTGCCCCACAAAGGCTTCCATCATCGAATAGAGTCTGACGACGACGCCAGGACCTGGCTTCGATCTTGGCAGGTCCGCGTGGCCTCGCCATAGCCCGCGCGATGCCCCGCGTGCAGATGGTGTCGTGGAGCACATGCATGCGCACTAGAGGGCAACTCTTGGAGCGAGACAAGGCAAGTGGCTGATCACGAGCTCATGAATTCAGATGTGTGGTTCGAATGGCTGCTGCACCATCGTCATGCGGACGATCCAGCGTACGGCCGCCTCGTTCAAGCATCCGTACTGGGTTACGCAGATCGGTTGCTGGACGGCGCTCGGCTTGGCGAAGGCATGAGCTTGGTTGACATCGGCGCCGGCGAAGGTCTGGTGGCCTTTCGCGCCATAGAACGTATCGGCGCGTCGCTGCAAGTGATTCTCACCGACGTGTCAGCGCCCATGCTTCAGTACGCGGAATCAGTGTCCCAGATACGCAACATACGATCGCAATGCGCGTTTCTTGAATGTTCGGCAGAGCGACTCGAGGGCATCAACGACAGCTCTCTGTAAGCACATGGATATGCAGCGCATGCGGTGGCATGCACGACCGGAACGTCAATGCTGCCCAGAATATCTTGTGCGCGTGGAGGTCGTCCACGTCCGTGTGCGGGAACGAGCAGTCGCCATCCGTTGCGCCGCCGAGCCAGGCATCTCGCCTGCGCGAGGCAAGGATCAGCGCACGGACGGCGGCGGCGTGAACACCGGTCAGGCCTTTTGGATCAACGTTTCACGCGTTGATCGGGATCGTGCTTTGGTTGCTGTTGTTGGCAAGATTCGCCTATCGTCTTCGCCATTCCCCGCCGCCGCTGTCGGCGGATGTCGGCGCCTTCTCCCGGCGCTCTCAAGCCCCGTGCATCTGACGCTGTATGCCTCGCCAGCACCTCAATGCGTTCGCATGGAACAGGAGATCAACCAACCGCTCTTAACTGGCATAAATTGCAGCGAAACGGCGTGATCTTGTGCAGCTTGCCGATTCAACACGAATCGGGCGGTCGCAATTCCGAGCGCGGCCCCGGCGACACTGTCCGATAGCCAGTGGACATTCTCACTGGTTCGAACGTAGGCTGTCGCACTGGCGACTCCGTAGCCGATAATACGACGAATCCATCGGTAATCATCATTGCCTGACTCCGCAAACACGGTGCCCACCGCAAAAGCCACTGTCGTATGGAGCGATGGGAATGAGTCGCCTCCCTTGGCCCATTCATTCGGGGAAGTGGTCGCATCCGGCCGCTCTCGCCCTACTGCATACCCCAACACTTCTGCGGTCGCCGCACTGAATGCGCCCGCTTCGACTAAAGACCAGGTTTCCCGATATCCGTCACGATCGCCGATGAAGGCCGCATAGAGACCGGTGCCCGCGATGAGTGCCACCGTTGGTGCCGCATCACGTAAGCCATTCTTATCCTCGCCTCCGTTAAGCACAGCCTTGGAGCCCGTCGCGAAATGGTCGCGCACTCGCTCATCGAACGAGTGGGCGGCACCAATAGCGACCAGCGCCCCGCCGAAATAGAGCCAGTCTTGCTCATCCCAGCGTAACGGAGACGTGAAATACAGCTTGGTATCCTCGAGCGTGTAGTCGAGGAGAGAGTCCGCGGTGCGGCCCACGACGGGGAAGAATCCGATGGCAGCCCATCCCAACATTGCGCACTTCATTCTCGCCTTGATGGTTTTGCCGCGCGGCACGTGGCGCGCGGTCCCAAAAAACAAGAAATTCATTCGTTATTAGAACTCCGAAGACTGCTTTGCACTACTTTGCAATGCCAAGTATATCGTCATCTGCGTTGTGCTGCGCTCAGCGCTTGCCTTTTGCTTCTGATATATTATCCTTTGCGTGGCAAAGTAACTTCGTGTGCGTCCTGCCGTCGTGAGTGCCTGTTGCAGACAAGGAGCGACGCGGCCCTTGCCAAATGTGTGGATTGATCCCTCCTCAAGTGCTGGGAGTACAAATGGCGGCACAAGCCGAACGATCGCAGAGATTTCCGACTCACGCGTGTTATCGGCAGAAGATGGTTACAGCATTGCATGGATGCATCGCGCTGGTGGCGGTTGTGATCGGAGTTGTGGGACTGCTCGGTGCGTCGGGGCAGATGCTCGAGGTGTGGGTTAGTATCCACGCGCTGTTTGGATTGCTGCTTTGCGGCTTAGTGCTTGCCCGCTGCCGGTGGTGCGTCAAGCACTCGCCCCCCATGTCACTCGCTGACGTTCGCCAACTATCCCGTCAGCTTTCGCGCATCGTCTACGTGTTGCTCTTTGTAGTCCTAGGCGTGAGGGAAATTATTGGTATTCTCAACAGCCTTTGGCATGGCGGTGCTGTCGATTTCAATCTGTTCGACGCCCGTTTTCGCAACGGCCCCGATTTTGAGGGGTTCAACCCGAAAGATGGTTTCCAATTGTTTGTTGCCTCAGGTCTCTTTGCGCTCATTTTCGTTCGTGGCCTGGCATTTAGGTTGTGGTTATTGCGCTGCGACGATGCCGCCGATCCTTCGACAACAAACCATGGCGTTGATGTAAATCGTCCGTCAAAATAGCCTTGCGAGTACGGCGTGCGAAAGAAAAGCAAAAAACATCGTACTGAATGATTTCGAGGCGCGACCTTCTTAGGCTTTCCGCCCTCGCCGGCATCGCTCCCCTTCTGCCCGCGCTCGCCCGGGACTTGAAACCGCCGGATTATAAGATCGACATCTCGCCAATCACGCTCGATCTCTCGCCTCGCCGTCGATTGACGACCACGGCCTACAACGGCCAGGTCCCTGGGCCCCTATTGCGATTCAAAGAGAACCAGACGGTCAGCATCGAGGTGACGAATCACACCGATCGGCCCGAAGTGGTTCATTGGCATGGCCTGTTCACGCCGCCCGGCATGGACGGAGCCATCGAGGAAGGAACGCCGCCCATCCCCGCGGGCTCGAGCGGCCGCTACAGCTTTACGCCGCGCCCGGCCGGGTTTCGGTGGTACCACACCCATACCATGGCAATGAACGATCTGACCCGGGGACAGTACAGCGGGCAGCATGGCTTTCTGTTGATCGAGCCTAGGGAAGATTCCGCGCGCTACGATCAGCAGTTCTTTCTTGCGCTGCACGACTGGGCCGGGTACCAGCTTGCGAACGAGGACGGCGCGATGAACCCGAGCTACGCGGTCGCGACGATCAATGGCAAGGCCATGGGGTCCGGGGAGCCACTGCGCGTCAAGCAGGGGCAGCGGGTTCTGCTGCACGTGCTCAATTCAAGTCCCACCGAGGTTCACTGGATCGCACTTGCCGGCCATTCCTTTCGCGTGGTTGCGCTCGACGGCAACCCGGTGCCGACGCAGCGCATGATACCCATGCTGCGGCTCGCGCCCGCGGAGCGCATCAGTGCAGTCGTGGAAATGAACAATCCGGGTATCTGGGTCTTGGGCGAGGTACGCCGGCACGTGCAGGCGCTCGGCATGGCGATGGCCATCGAATATGAAAATAAGGCCGGCGCGCCGCGCTGGGAGCAGCCGTCTGATCTCGTCTGGAACTATGAGCAATTCGCGGCCGGGCAGCCCGCCGGCCGGTTATCCGAGCCGGCAATTGTCGTTCCGCTCGTGTTCGAGTCGAAATTTCGCGGCCATGGTGCCATGGAGGCCTGGACGATTAACGGCCAGTCTTATCCCAACGCCAAAGTAGCACCGCTCATTCAGGGCCGACGCTATCGCCTGCAGTTCATCAACAAGAGCATGGATGACCATCCGCTGCATCTGCACCGCCATAGTTTCGAGCTGCGTACCCTGGGGGCGCCTCTGACGGCGGCCCCCCGCGCGGTGCCGGATGAAATCGGCGGGATCGTGAAGGATGTCCTGCTAGTCGACTCGAAGACTCGAGCCGAAGTAGAGTTCACGGCTGATAATCCCGGCGCCAGCCTGTTCCATTGTCATCAGCAGAACCATATGGATCTTGGCTTCATGATGCTGTTCGACTATGCCTGATCGAATCGCTTTTTCTTGCCGGCTCGCGGCCCTCCTCGCGATCGCGTGCTTACCGATTCTGACGCGCGCCCAAGCCAATTACGAGATCCAGGTCTACGGGGCCGATACGGTCCCTCCGCAGACCCTGATGGTCGAGTTGCACTCGAATTTCACCGTGCAAGGCCAGCAGCAATCCGTCGATGGCGTCTATCCCACATACCACCAAGAGCATGAGACGGTCGAGCTCACCGAAGGTCTCAACGATTGGTCGGAAGTCGGTTTCTACATCTTCACCAGCGAGCAAGATGGCCACGGTGTGCAGTGGGTGGGAGATCACATCCGGCCGCGCGTTCGGATACCGGACTCCTGGGGATGGCCGGTGGGCGTGAGTCTGTCGACCGAGGTAGGCTTTCAGCGTTCCGCCTACTCGACCGATACCTGGACCTGGGAGATACGCCCCATTATCGACAAGAGCATCGGCCGTTGGTACTTCGCCATCAATCCCGCGCTCGAGCGCACCTTACACGGCCCCGATGTCAATCAGGGCTGGGGCTTCGCTCCGGCGGCCAAGGTAAGTTATGACATCACGCGAGTGGTTAGCGCAGGCTTTGAGTGGTATGCGGACTACGGCGCGATCGGCAACATCTCTCCCGTTCACAACCAGCAGCAGCAGGTCTTCCTCGTCACTGACCTCAATGTATCGCCCGTCTGGGAGATCAACATCGGCGTCGGCATCGGCGCCACCTCGGCGACCGACCACTTGATCGTGAAAGCCATCCTCGGCCGCCGCTTCGACTGGGGCCGGCACTCGCCGATCGACTAAGCGCGCACTTGCGTTCTGAGTCGCGTTGTTGCCGTCACTCCAAAAGCCAGTACCGAACACCTTGCTCTTCCAAGTACGCTTTTGCCCCGGCGCCCTGCAACATGGCCACCGTCGATAGCAATCCTGCTTCCGTGCAGCTACTGGCTGCCACAGTAATTGAGCGCGGCGATCCGTGCGCTGGCCGGCCCGTGCGGGGATTCAAAATGTGGCCGTACCGAATGCCGTCTTTTTGCAAATAGCGACGCGAATCGCCGCTCGTGGCGAGCGCGCCGTATTCCAGATCGAGCAGCATGGTTGACTCTCGGTCGGTGTCCGGCCGCTCGATGCCGACCTGCCAGGGACCGTGCGATGCAGGACGATTGGCGCGCAAATCGCCGCCGAAGTTGATAAGGAATGGCGTCCGAGCGTGCGCTGCGAGCAGTTCGTAAGCGCGATCAACCGCATATTCCTTGCCGATGCCGCCAAAATCCAATTCCATTCCCGCGGGCAGCATCAAGCGCGGCGCGCGCCATTGAACCTTGTCGAAACCCACCAGAGGCAAGAGCCGTTCGATGGCGGCTGTCTCGGGAATCCGGTCCGAGCCATCAAACGTCCAGGCACGGCGCAGCACGCCGGAGGTGATGTCGAAGAGCCCCTCACTCAAATCGAAGCATTGACTCGCAAAATCCATGAGCGACGCCGTCTCCTGATCCACCTCGATGGTGGTGCCGCGATTCGCATGAATCCAGGCGGTCACGCTGTCGTCGCGGTAGCGGCTGTACTTTTTCTCGACACGCCAGGCTTCCTTTGCCGCGACTGCGCCTAACCTCAAGGCTTCGTGGTCGGTCATCAACGGTAGTAGAACTTCGCAGGCGCTCGCCATCGCGATAAACTTGACCGCCAGGAGATTCTCGCCCCGAGCCTCGACGATTAACCCCTCATCGGGCACTTGGAGCCATCTCCGCCGCGCGACCCTCGCGCTGCCGTAGGTCAAAACTTCAGAACCGCCATCCGATCTGGACCAGAACTGCCTTGAGGCCCGGATATAGATCGAGTCCCTGCAAACCCGAAGGAACGGGCACCCGTTCATCGTACGTCTGCTGATAATACTCCGCGCGAATGCTGATTTCCGATTCCGGCCGGCCGCCGAGGCCCGGGAGCTTCTGCGCGTACTTGATGCCATACGTGAAGGCACGAAACGCCCCCAGCCGGGAATCGGACGACTCGTAGGCGGCTGGGGCCTGCGTATTCAGGATAAACGGCATGTAAAAGTCCGCCGCCGTCTGCCGATACCAGCGGATCGTGGGCTCGATATAGCGCTCGCGGTTCGACAGTGTCCAGCGCAGGTGCAGTTGCGCGGTATCTGAGCGCACGCCCCAATCGTCGCTCATGTAGCGCAGCGATAAGGCGGTGGAAACCTGCGAACCCCACGCGACACGATTTTCCCAATAGGCGCTCTTGCGCGTGCGCTGATCGGGGCGGCTCTCATATTCGTATCCCGTCGTACCGCCGCCGCTGTCGATGACGGAAGTAAACTTATACGGATCGTTCAGGTACCCATGAAAACGATCGATCGAGATGTTGAACTCCGAGAGCCAGGTACGCGTCATCACCTGCGTCACGCCGAGGATCACCCCAACTCCGTCTTTGGTCTTACCCCCAATCTGCTTTTCGGCAAACTCGTAGTCACTCCCCGGGACCGGCGCCCCGCCGATCGGGTGGATCGAGTCAAACTCGTTATGGATACCGAGCGACAGCGTGGTGTTCTTTTCATTGAAGTCGTGGGCGATCGAGGCATTCACCGTGACCGAGAAGAAATCGTCCTCAGCGGACAACTTACCGCCAATACTCACCTGGTCGACTCGCGTGAAGGGCACGGTCCAGCTGCCACCGACCGCGATACGATCATCCTCATAGTCCGGATCGACGGGCAATTGGCCCGGTGCCGTCGTGTACTGGTGCTTTGCCTTTCCGGACGGCGAGGCAAACGTCTGTGCAGCACGGCTCGTCAAAGCTCCGTTGGGGCTTGCGCCCGAGAGCGCATCGAAGGTCACATTCAAGTTGAGCGCCTGCCCGTCCGCGAAGACTTTTGCCACATCGACCACGGGCTCTATCGCTTGGATGCGGCCGTCCTCGTGGTAATAGGCGAGCGCCGAATCGACCGACCAGTCCTCCAGCAACCCGCTGTTGGGCGGGGCCATATGGGTTTCCTGGCTGCGCGCTGCACCCGCGCCGAGTAGCGCGCAGCTCGCGGCCATCAGCCGCCGGCGCGCAGTTCCGGCCTTAGGCGACGAAGCTGTCGGTTTCAATTGCATCCGCAGCCGCCGCCCGCAAACGAACGGCCGCCCGAGGAGGCCTCTTTACTGAAGTACAGATGATCATCGATGGCCGCATCGAGGGGATTCGCGTCGAGCTGCATTTCTTCGCGTGCCAGCACATCGCGCTGCCAAGGCTTGACGCCCAGCGGGCTGCAACCGGAAATCAGCACGACCCCGACCATTGCGCATAGAAGATGGACCCGGTGCATCATGAGATCTCCCGGAGAGGAAAGCTATTTCTCCGCCAACAGCTCACGCAGTTGCGCCTCATAAATCGAGCCGTCGATTGGTCGAAACCCCATGTGCGCGAAACGCGCCACGCCGTGCCGGTCAATCAGTACACTCGAAGGCATACCCTGAACCTTGTAGAGTTCCGCAAGTTCACCCTTGGGATCGAAGCGCACGTCAAATGTCGGATGAAACTGCTTCAGGAATTTATCCGCATCGGCGCGGTCCCTATCCAGATTCACGGCCACAATCTCGAGCCCTTGGCCTTCGTAGGTGCCCTTCATCGTCTCCATCCAGGGAAACGATTGTCTACAGGGCCCGCACCAGGACGCCCAGAAGTCCAGATAGACCACCCGGCCGCGGAACGCATTCAGATCAAGCGGTGCATTCGCCTGGACGAGGGACCCCCATAGCACGCAGATACAGATACCAACGCGTCGAACTGCGCGCGTGATCACGCGCGCTCCTTAGCATCGACTGAAGATATGCTTTGCATCACAGAGTGATCTAATTTGTATCGCAAGGCGGCAGATGTCAAGTACGGTGCCGCAGATTGAAGCGCCTAGAAACTTTGCATCGTCTGCACCAGAAATTGGATCCTGTGGTTGCCGGGAACCTCCTCGAGCGGAACGGCGATGTCGATGTGCAGGACGTTGCCGAGCCCGCTGCGCGCATTCCCTAGCCGCAAGCCGAACCCCACATCGCTCAATAGGCCGAGATCGCTGTTACCCACGACGCCGCTCCCCCAAGTCCTGCCGACGTCGGCAAAGGCCGCTGCACCCACTCTTATGAGCCTGAAGGGATACCAATCGGTGAACACGCGCTGCTCTACGGTGAGCAGCCCGCGCGAGGATCCCGCCTCGTACCGTAGAGGATAGCCGCGAAGCCCATTGTCGCCCCCCAGCAGAAGCTGAACGTCCGGATCGAGCAAGTGAGTGGTGGTCCCGGAGAGAGAGCCATAGAGCAGCCAATCTGGGCGCCAGCGCCAGTAGTACCTTATCGCGGCATCGCTGATCAAATTGCGTACATGACCGTCCTCGATGCGCGAGGAGAAATCCCAGTTCAGAAACAGCTGTTGGTCGTATGGCCAATCGAAACCATGCACCGCGGCGCTCTTAAGCATCAGTGCGTCATGATTGGCGCCGAAAATCGTGTCGGAATAGCCGATTTCCCCGGTGATCTCCGTGCCGAAGTACAGATCCTCGGTCTTGCCGATCTGGTTCTCATCGCCCGCCTTGCCGTACCTGTCCTGCACGATGTCAAAGCCGACAAAGGGATAGGAGAGCGTGCGCTCCGGCAGCGGCTTGGCCGGCGACGTTGTCGCTGGGGTCGGCAGGAAGTCATTGCGATCGTAGTACATGCCGAACAGCAAGCGCTTGCTCCAGCCGTCGACGAGCCCGCTCGATACACCGCCGCCGATCAGGTACGTTTTCTCGTTGTCGTTGAATTGATCGACGATGTCGCCGAGAAAATATCGGGAAATCGTCCGATCGTAGGTCTGCCCCGCGAGCGTGGCGCTCCACGGCGTGTCGAGGGAATAGAACGGCCGGATGAGCTGCGCGATGCGCTGGTTCCCATCGCTCGAGTCCACATACGCGATAGACCCCCTCCACCGCGATCCGAGCACATTGGGATCGGAGTACTCTGCGATATTGCTGGTGCGGTCAACATTACTCGATCGCCCAATCTCCAAGTCCTTGCCCCAGCCCAAGAGATTCTCCTCTCGCAGACTGAAACTGGTCGAATTAACCCCACCAGAGCGCCCAAAGGACACTGATGGATCGAGCGTCCAGACGTCCCGGGTGACCACCTTGATGTCGACCTTGCCGTCAGCGTAGCGCACGGGAAAAACCTTCGCATCGTAAATGAACACGAGATTGCGTAAATTACGCTCGGTCTCGGCGAGCTTTTGTGCGCTGTAGCGATCGCCGTTCGTGAATAGCAGTTGCGCGCGCAGGGTCGAGGGCTTGGTGCGCACATGCAGGCGGTCGGCGAGCCTGTATAGTCCTTTGTTCTCTCGCGGGTCGCTCTCGTCGAAAACATTGCGAGGATCGATGTCAATATTGCCGATGACGGCGTGCGCTGCCTCAAGTTCCGCATCGCTCGGCAATCCGGCAGGCCTCGGTTCCTGGATTTCGGTGTGCTGCTTGTCGGTCAGCTTCGCCCCACTCAACGGCGTGGCATTGCAGCAAAACAACGCCAGAATAGCCCAAACGACGCAATGCCCAAACTTCGAGCGTGCAACGGCCAGACGTTTAGCGGAATCTCTTCGGTACAGCCGCTGCGGGGAGCTAAACAGCACCCGGGTGTACCATTGGATCTGCAGCTCATTCGCATCCACTTTGCATTACAAAGTACATGTGAATCGGACGGCGCGCAAGCCGCTCGCAACGCCGGCCTGGCCCTCCGTATCAGCGTAAGTATCTTCATCTACCTGAGGTTGCGCCGGCCGGCTCATGCCACCGCTCCTAATAGCGCTCCGACGCCTGTGGTCAGTGCCATGGCGAAGGCGCCCCAGAAAGTAACGCGCATTGTACCCTTGAGGACTGCCGCACCACCTATGCGCGCCGCTAGCCCGCCTAGAACTGCAAGAAATGCCAGTGAGGTCCCCGAAAGAAGAGCGGCCAAAGCTCCCGCCGGAGCGAGGATAGTGACCAGAAGCGGCATCGCTGCTCCAACGGTGAAGCTGCCGGCTGATGCCAACGCAGCCTGAATCGGTCGCGCACGCAAACTCTCTGAAATGCCGAGTTCGTCGCGCGCATGCGCGCCCAGCGCGTCATGATTCATCAACTGCTCGGCGACCTGTTTTGCGAGGCCAGGATCAAGCCCGCGAGAGACGTAAATGGACGCCAGCTCCCCATGCTCGCGCTCGTTGTCTGTTTTGAGTTCCACACGCTCGCGTTCGAGGTCGGCCTGTTCGCTATCCTTCTGGGACTGCACGGACACGTACTCGCCGGCTGCCATCGACATCGCGCCGGATACCAGGCCGGCCACACCTGCGGCCAATACGCTGCCGTGAGTTGCATGCGCGGCGGCGACACCGAGCAACAGACTCGACGTTGAAACAATTCCGTCGTTCGCACCAAGCACGGCTGCGCGCAGCCAGCCCATTCGTCCTGTACGGTGCCGCTCCATTGTGGGTACCTTTCAACCTATCCCTTTCAAGGTGCGTGCTATTCGACCAGCGCCACTTCCCGAACCTGAGCTTTGGGCTTCCCCTTATGCTGCGGCGGCATTGGCTTGAGGCGCGGCAGTTGCTGGGATTGAGAGGTGCACAGAGAGGACATCATGAGCGCGGCTGCAACCAAGATAATCTGCGAGATCGTGCCTTCCGTGCGTAGCATGGAGCGCCTCACGAACACAGAAATGCGCGACACGCCGCGCAACGTTTCAGCACAAATCATTGATCCGTTAACAGCATCCTCAAGCGCCTTAGACTCCCGGAAATCTTGTGGCCGCGTCTTTTTGAGCATAGTCCCGAGCCGCGCCAAGCGCAACTTCGTCGCGCAAAGCGCGATGAAAGATACAGTTTGTACTGCAAAGGTCGTCGGCAGTTGCCTCAAAGCGGTCGACGTGCCGCAGTGAGGCGCAGTGACAAGCGTAGTGCAGCGATACAATGTTCGCTAACGCACAGACGTGCACGCTTGCAACGGGAATGCTCTACGCACGTGGTGCCGGCAGCGGCGCTTCCAACACACGCGACGTTTGACTCTGCTCTAACCATCGTCCGCCGTGCGGAATGAGGTGCTGCTCCGTAAAAATTATCAATTCGAATAATGCGCATTGCCGAGAGGCTACGTAAAGCAGCGCGACATCCTTCGGTAACCGCGTATGGCCGAGGGCGCGGGCGCCACTCAGACTTCCACAATAGGCTGCATTTTACTCGAAAGGGATGACCACGATGCCAAAGTCTCATACCGCAAATAACTGTCGGCGCCGATTGCTTGTGCTCCTCCCGCTGCTTTGCTGGGCGGTTCCCGCGGCCGCCGTGCCGAGCTTCGCGCGGCAAACCGGCATGGCTTGCGCAGCCTGCCACACCGTGTTTCCGGAACTGACGCCGTTCGGCCGCGAATTCAAACTAAACGGCTATGTTCTCGACAACATAAAGCAGATCAAGG
>Ga0302325_10005796_pt1 | contig 27984 bp, 24 predicted proteins | sample Palsa_T0_2_FD_201948 | JGI IMG/M metagenome (GOLD analysis project Ga0302325, IMG submission 201948) | Peat permafrost microbial communities from Stordalen Mire near Abisko, Sweden - Palsa_T0_2 | ecosystem: Environmental > Terrestrial > Soil > Palsa > Peat permafrost | place: Sweden: Abisko... | reverse complement strand
GTCTGGATCGAGGCCACGAGCCGGGCCTCGGTGCTGTCCGGCTACGCCGCGGCGACGGCCGCCGTGACCGGCCGGGACCAGGCGAGCAGCTGTGAGTCAGTCGCCGCCCAGTTCCTCAGCTGGCTGGACGAGACCAGCCGTTCGTGGATGGTGGTACTCGATGACCTGGCCGGCCCGGCGAACCTGGATGGTCTGTGGCCGGCCGGCCCGGCCGGCCGGGTGCTGGTGACCTCCGCCGACGCTGCGGCCGTCCCCAGCGACATGCGGGTCATGCCGGTCGGGCCGTTCAGCCTGCGCGAGGCCATTAACTACCTGAACGGGCGCATGTCGGCCGACCCGGACAAGCGGCACGGCGCGATCGAACTGGCTCAGGACCTGGACTTCGAGCCGGTCGCGCTGGCCCAGGCCAGCGCGGTGATCGCCAACTCCCCGCTGACGTGCCGCGAGTACCGCGCCCATTTCGTGCGCAGGCGGGACCAACTGGCGGAGTCGTCCGGCGCGCGGCCGTCGGCAGCCGCGGTGACGTGGACGTTCTCTTTCGGCCGGGCGGACCAGCTGGCGCCGGGCGGATCGGCCCAGTTCCTGCTGGCCCTGGCCGCGCTGCTGGACGGGCACGGCATTCCGCAAACCGTCCTCACCGCTCCTGCGGCAGGCAATTTCCTCGCGGGCGGCGTCGTCGTCCCGGCCAGCAGCGAGCCGGCCCTCGCGGCGCTGGCGGCGCTGGAACAGGCCGGCCTGCTGACCGTCGAACCGGCGACGGCACCGCCGACGGTCCGGATCAGCCCAGTGCTGCAGGCGGCGCTGCGGGCCGCGATGCCCGAAGGCATGCAGGATCAGGCGGCGAGTTCGGTCGCGGACGCGCTGCTCCAGGCCTGGCCGGAACGGGAGCCGCCCGGCTGGCCTGCTTCCGGCCTGCGATCCTGCGTAGCGACCCTCCGGGAGATCACCGGAAACTTGCTATGGGACGGCGGCTGCCATCCCCTGCTGGTGCGGGCGGGGGACAGTCTGGACCGCGCCCGCCTGACCAAACCGGCGGTAGACCATTGGCGCGACCTGGCCACGACCAGCGGCCGCCTGCTCGGCGGTGGGCACCCGGACACGATGCTGGCCGCCCAGCGGCTGGCCGACGCCTACCTCGCGGCCGGGCGCGCGGACGACGCCGTTCCGTGGTTCCAGTGGGTACTCGACAGCCTGACCCGCAAGCTCGGGACGGATCACCGTGACGTGATCGAGGCGCGGCGCCGCCTGGGTCACGCCCTCGTGGCGGCGCTCCAGATCCCGGCTGCGATTGACGTCCTTGAAAGCGCGGTTCCGCAATTCGAACGGGCCTGCGGGGCCAGGCATGCCAGCACGCTCGGCGCGCGGGACGAGCTCGCCGCCGCCTACCTGGCTGCGGGCCAGTACCCCGAGGCCGTCACCCTCTACCGGCGCACGCTGGCCGACCGGGAACGCGTCCAGGGAGCCCGGCACCCGGAGACGATAACTACGCGTCACGGCTTGGCCGGCGCCTACCTGGCCAGCGGCCGGGCAAAAGAGGCAGTCGCGGCCTACAAGCGGGTGGTGGCCGACCGGGAGCGCGTCCTTGGGCCCGATCACCTGGACACGCTTACGGCGCGGGACAACCTCGGCGCCGCCTACCAGAAGACGGGCAAGACGGCGGCGGCGGAGCTGGCCTGCGAGCTGGCCTGGGCCGGGTTGGAGCGGGTGCTCGGCCCACGTCACCCGGATACGCTGCGGAGCCGTGCGAGGCTGGCCCAGGTATACCGCCGGCTGGGGCGCTATGGCGACGCTCGCGTGCTGCTGCGCGACACGGTCGGCCGCCTGGAGCGCGCCTTGCCCGATGGCGATCCGCTGATCACCGAACTGCGCCAGAGCCTGGCCGACATCGGCGAGGAGTAACCCGCGGAGGAAGCCCGGGCCGGCGCCCGGCCGCGGTCGGCCCGAATGTTTCGGCCGCCCCCGGCCGGGGGGGCGTGGGTCATACGCGGAATGCGAACCGGGAGGAGGATCATTGTCATGTCCATTGCAAGATCGTTGTTGTCCCCGTCCATCCCGAGGCCGGAGTACTGGAGACGCTTGACAGCAATCCTGGCGGCTGCGACCGCTGTGGTGGCATTCGGCGGCGTTGCTGCTCCCAGCGCGCTGGCGGCTAATGCGGGCGGAAACGCAACCCCGCCGCTCATCGGGATCCGGGTCGGGAACAACCCGGATAATCCCTCCTCCATGAAGGCACTGGTCAAAGAGGGCAGCCTGACGGCGAACTGGAACGACGAGCTCAGCGACGTAGAGAGCATCGCCGTGGCCAGCGATCCCAGCAACGGCCCGCTGATCGCGGCGCAGACCGCGAACGGCGATTTGATGGTCAAGGAGGCCAGCCTGACGGCGAAGTGGAACGACGAGTGGACTGGTGTGATGTTCGGACCCAACGAGTTTGGCGTGGCCAGCGACCCCGCCAACGGCCCGCTGATCGGGATCGTAGCCGATGGCGGCGAGGCGATGGTCAAGGAGGGCAGCCTGACGGCGAGCTGGAACGACGAGCTCAGCGGCGCGGAAGGAATCGCGGTGGCCAGCGACCCCGCAAACGGCCCGCTGATCGCGGTGCTCACCGACAGCGGCGAGCTGATGGTCAAGGAGGGCAGCCTGACGGCGAAGTGGAACGACGAGCTCAGCGGCGTCGAGGAGATCGCGGTGGCCAGCGACCCCGCAAACGGCCCGCTGATCGCGGCGCTGACCGACAGCGGCGAGCTGATGGTCAAAGAGGGCAGCCTGACGGCGAAATGGAACGACGAGCACAGCGGCGCTACTGATGTTGTCGTAGCCAGCGACCCCGCCAACGGCCCGCTGATCGGGATCATCAACGGCGGCGAGGCAATGGTCAAGGAAGGCAGCCTGACGGCGAAATGGAACGACGAGCACAGCGGCGCGTCTGACATTGCAGTGGCCAGCGACCCCGTGAAGGGCCCGCTGATCGGGATCATCAACGGCGGCGAGGCAATGGTCAAGGAAGGCAGCCTGACGGCGAAATGGAACGACGAGCACAAGGACACAGTCGTAGTTTCGGTGGCCGGCTAGAGCGAAGCGCAGCCCGCGACGGAGGAGGTACCCGGCCCGATCCGGCATGGCGGCGGGCCGTGGAGGCACGCTTCGCGATGTGAGCGAAGAAGAGTCATAGGTGGTCCGCGAAGTACGATGGCGGCGGGTCAGAATTGAGGCACTCTATGAGGACCTTGCTGCATCAGATGCGTCCCTGGCCACCCGCGTGGCGCCGGCCAGTGGAGGATCGGCCGCCCTACGCCGTGTGGGTCATCGGGGGACTGGTCGTCTGGGCATTCGTCCTGGCTGGCTTCATGGTATGGGACAAGCACAGCACGTCCCGTACCACCATCTGGGCCGTCTTCGCAGGCTGGTGCATCGGCGTGCTCGGTGCATCCATTGCCCGGAAAATCTACCGGTAAGGCAACCTCTGCCGCCCGGTGGATTCGCGGGTGAGTTCCGGCCCCGCCTCGGTGCCGGCCTGCCGGCTGGTCCGGCAGTACTCAGGGCAGTCAGGCGGCGTCACTCAGGGCGGTCAGGCGGCGTCGATGCTTGCGGTGAAGCCGAGGATGGCTTTCGCGAGTTCGCCGGGTGCTTGCCCACCAGGTCTCGGGGAACCCGTGGACCGGCAGGACCGGCGATCCGCTGGCCCCGGCCGCGACAACTGACTGTAGCCAACCTGGTTGTCATTGTCCAGCCGGTGCCGTAGCCTGCTGCCATGCCCCGCTCCGGCGCCGATCTCGCCCTGCTGCTGCTCGGCGGCTTCCGCTCGCTGGCCGGCAACGCGACAGCCGAGCTAGCCCGCCGCGGCTACGCCGATGTGCGTCCCGTCCATGACTTCGCGATGCGGGCCATCGCCGCCGGCGCCGGCAACGCCTCAGAACTCGGCCGCCGGCTGTCCGTCTCCAAGCAGGCAGCCGCGAAAACCATCGCGGTCCTGCAGGAACGCGGATACGTGACCCGCGGCACCGACCCCCGCCACGCCCGCCGCATGCACCTTCAGGTCACCCCGCTCGGCGCCGAGGTGCTGCGCACCGGTGAAGCGATCTTCGACGAGCTCCGCGATCAATGGGAACGGCAGATCGGAACCGCCCAGCTCGAGAACCTGCAGACGCACCTGGCACAACTGGCCGGCGATCCGCCCGCGCGCTTCGACGCACCCGGCTGGATGTCACGAGACCTCGGCGAGCCGGTCTAGCTGAACCGGCCCGCCGGCACAGTTAGACGTCGTTCCCCAGGTACTCGACGAGGCTGGCGACATTGGGCGAGCCGAGCCCGGTGAGTTCGTCGTAGCCCTTGGTGGCATCTTTGACGCAAGGCCCTGTGGGCTCGCCGGGCGGGGCGGTATAGGCGTCTGCGCATCCGGTGGTGATGTCCTTGAAATACGCCTGATCGATATCACCGTGCGGCAGCTTGCCGCCGTCGCTCGCGGCGAGGTAAAGGCCGGCCATGACCCCGTCTCTCGCCAGTATCGACTTGCCTTCGGAGACGCGCAGCTGATCGGCGTCGGCGATGATCCCGGCCCACTGCGGGACCCCGGCGCTGACGCCGCCCACGGTGATCCACTCCGGCGGGGGCGTCGGGCCGGTCTGGAGGGCAACTGCGTAAAGGTCTCCCCAGGCGTTGTAGGCGACGTCATTCACCTCACGAAAGTCGCTGGAGCTCCAGTTCACCTGGTAATCGGGCCTTGGCACGCGAGTCGGGCCGCCGCCAGTGTCCACCCAGGCCTCCTCACCGGACGCGGTGATGCTGGTGCCGCCGACTGCCAGGACGTTGGCGTCGGCGGCCGGGTACGTGGCGTCGGGGTAGCCGTTGTCGCCCTCGCTGGCGACGAAGGCCACGCTCGACCCGTCCCAGATCGAGGCGGTGCCCTTGTTCATGTTGGCCGAGGAGAAGGACATGGAGACAACGGTGGCCTTGGCAGATACGGCCGCCTGGATGGCGGTGGTGAGATCGATGGGGGTTGCGGCCTGACCCTGGACCATGACGATGTTCGCGCCCGGAGCGGCCGCATGGGCCCATTCGATGTCCAGGGCGTATTCGCGCTCTGCTGCTTCATCGGCGGTAGGGGGGACCTTCCCTCCGGCGTTCACGATCTCGAAGCACGGCTCGGCGTCGTAGCCGGACGGAGTGCATGCCTTGCCGTCGAGGCCGAGCATCGGCTGGAGCTTGAACTCGTCGATGAATGCCTGCAGGTCGGCGGGCGCCTCGGGGTAGTCGCCGTAAAGGACGATTGCGATCGTCTGGCCGGTGCCGGTGATCGGGTTGCCCTTCGCGTCTTTGCCCAGGGTGCTGAAGTGGTAGTAGTCCCTGATGAACGAAGGGGTATAGCCCTGGGGAGTCGCCGAAGGCTGGCCGCGGACCACCTGGGCGAGCCCAGCGGGTGCTGCCGTCGTTCGGCCGGAGTCAGCCGCACCGCCTCGCTCCGTAAACGCGCCTACCGCGAGCGTCAGGGCGACGAGCGCGACGAGCGCGACGAGGAACGAGCGAACCCGGCGTGCTCTCATCTGCTGCCACTGTTCCCGCAGTGCGAGCCGTGCCGAGGGATTGGCCGGCTTGCCTTCCGCATCAGGACGCCGACCAGCCCGCCGCCGACTTCCGGGCACGTTAGCAGGTACCGCCCAGATGGGGCTAGAGCACCGATCGGGGTCAGGGGATGGGCACCGCCTGCCAGGTTGCGCCGGCGTCCGAGGTCTTCAGCAGCCCCTGGCTGTAGGCGATGACCGGGCCGCCGCTGAAGTGGATCACGTAACCGGTGGTGCCGGAAACATAGGCCAGGTCACGCATGTCCAGGCCGCCGTCGAGGTACACCGTCGCACCCCAGGTCCTGCCGCCATTGGCCGACCGGAACAGGTAGGTGGCGCCACTGGCGGCCGACATCGTGATCACCCGCGGTCGGGCCGCCGGCATGGCCAGAGTGCCGATCTGGCCTGCTATCGGGGGCGAACCCGCCAGGTGGAAGGTGCGCCCGCCATTAACGGACGTGAAGACCTTCTTGATGCTCTGGCCGGGCTGCGGGTATCCCTGGTCGGAGCACCCGATCGCGACGCTGGCCGTCGACGCGGCCGCCACCGCGCTGGCGGAGATGGTGCCGGACGGGCAGCGGAAGGACAGCGGGGACCAGTGCTTGCCGCTGTCGGCAGACGTCCACAGACTCCCATCGACACCGGACGCGACGCCGGCCCAGACGGAGTGGCCGAACACGGTCAGCGCGTTCTGCGGGGCTATGCCGGGCACGAGGGTCCACTTGGTGGCGGCGACCGGGCTTTCATACAGCCTGGCCTGATTGAGGCCGCCGTTGGCCGGCTCCGACACGGCGAACGCCACCCCGTCGGAGGCGGCCAGCGCGATGACCTCGCCGGGCAGGGACATCCGCTGCCACGTCGCGCCGCCGTCGGTGGTGGCCCACAGCGCGGGCCCCAGCAGCCAGCCGTCGCTCGCGTTCTCGAACCGGACCGTGCTCACTGCGGATGCCGGCGAGGTGGTGTACGGCGGGACGAGCGAGACCGCGGGAGCGGGCACCCGGGTCCAGGTCCTGCCGCCGTCGACGGTCTTTTCCAGCAGCGCCCGGCACGGCAGCGTGCTGCAGCCGCGAGCGCCCAGCACGAACCCGGTCTGCGCCGACACGAAGCTGGCCGAGTCCGCCTCGAACCCCTTCGGGGGCGGCGGGTTCCCGCTCGCTGGCTGCGCTGAGGCGCTGCCCGCCCCGAGCGCCAGCAGCAGCACGGGGAAGCCTGCCAGTACCGCCACCCGGCGCAATGACATCTTCATAGCCGCGTACCGCCTTACCTCGCAGTGTCGCGCGGCGGGACTCCGCCGTGCCTGAAGCTATAGACGCCCCAGCCGTCCCGCTGGTTGGGCCAGATGCATCCAAGGCGCCCATTCCCGGCACGCGGGCCAGTGATGGCTCTGGCAGGCCGCCGGCCCCGCGGGCTGCGTTACGAATCTGGGCCGCCCGCCAAGGTTCACACCCCGGCAACCTAGCGGGCCCCAGCAGGTCATTGCCTGTTGAAGACGCGATCAGGCGGGCTGCCACAGTTCGACCCGATTGCCCTCGGGATCGGTGACCCAGCCGAACCGGCCGACATCCTCCATGTCCTGCGTCTCCGCAGCCACGTCCGCTCCCTTGGCGCGCAATTGCGCGAGCATCGCATCCAGGTCGCGGACCCGGAGGTTGAGCATGGTCTGCTGGGCGCGGGACCCGAAGTAGCCGGTCTCGGACTCGAACGTCGCGAACACCGTCAGCCCGGGTTCCTGACGCCACAGGCCGCTCTCATCGGCGTCCAGGCCCAGGCAATCGCGATACCAGGCGCCCAGGGCCACCGGGTCGGCGGCCCTGATGAAGTATCCACCGATTCCAAGCACGCGTTCCATGCCGCATCTTGCCAGGACGGCGATCGGGCGGGCTGACACCACACCATCACCCGGTTCACACCCAGGCTGGCAGGGGGCCTCGCTGCGGTTGACGGTCGCCGACGATCGCACCACGATGATGACGACAGTCACCTCACTAGGAGCGGTCGCATGATCCTGATCAACATCACGATTCCGATCCGGCCCGACAAGATGGACGAGTGGCTGGCACTGGCCGATTCCTACGCCAAGGACGTCAACTCCGAGGACGGCTGCCTGTTCTTCCAGTTCTCCCGCAGCCTTGCCGATGAGAACGAGTTCGTCTGCATCGAGGGCTTCAAGGATGCCGAGGCGGGCGCCGCCCACGTCAAGCAGCCGTACGTGAAGAGGTTCTTCGACACCGCGCCTGACCTCGTGTCCGCGCAGCCGCAGATCATCTACATCGACACGCCGCATGACGGCTTCGGTCCGATGGGCGAGATCCAGCCTCGCTGACCGGCGCAGGGCACTAGGACCGCGACTGGCTGCCCGGTCACTTCATGCCCGAAGGTGATATCCGGCGCAGCGATGCTGTCGAGATATGTGCTCGACACCCTCTCGTAACGATATGGAAACGTTGGGGCGCATTGTGAACAGGAGCGGTTGACGACAGCGATGTTAGCGCTCACCCTGCTGTCATCGCGATGGAACAGCCGAGCCGGCGGGCATTCCGGTAGCTGCTCGCAGACGTCGTGGAGCGGGAGGGAGCGGTGATGGCACCCGAAGTCGAGTCACCGGCCCACCCACCGGTCATGACCGACGTCGCCCGGCTCGCGCGGGTCTCGCACCAGACGGTTTCGCGGGTCCTGAACCGGCCGCAAGGCGTGCGCCCGGCGACGCGCGAGCGCGTGCTGGCGGCCATCGATGCCCTCGGCTATCGCCCTAACTCGGCGGCTCGCGCGCTCGTCACGGGTCGGTCGCGCACCATCGGCGTGGTCAGCTACGGCGGCACTCTCTACGGGCCCGCCTCCAGCATCGACAGCATCGAGAAGGCAGCGGCCGAGGCTGGCTACTTCGTCTCTATCGCCGCGATCCATGACCTTGGCCATCGAGCGCTCGGCAAGGCGGTGGACCGACTGAGAGCCCAGGCGGTCGACGGGATCATGGCAGTGACGCCCTTCCCCCTGTCGCTCCCCGAGAACATCCCGGCGGTCATGCTGCACGGCGGCGACCCGCAGTCGCGCATGCCGTCCGTCTCGGTCGACCAGGAACTCGGCGCGCGACTCGCCACCGAGCATCTTCTCAGCCTTGGTCACCGGTCTGTCTGGCATGTCGCCGGGCACGAGAAATGGAGCGAGGCTCATCGGCGCATAGCCGGCTGGAAGGCTGCTCTGGCGGACGCCGCAGCCGACGCCCCGCCGCCTCTGCAGGGCGACTGGAGCGCCCAGTCCGGCTACGAGGCGGGCCTTCGCCTGGCCAGGGAACCGGCCGCCACGGCTATTTTCGTCGCCAACGACCACATGGCCCTGGGAGTGCTGCGCGCGCTTGATGAGGCGGGCCGCCGTGTGCCCGGCGATGTCTGCGTGGTCGGCTTCGACAACATACCGGAGGCCGGGTTCCTGACGCCGTCGCTGAGCACCGTCCGGCAGGACTTCCCTGAGGTAGGGCGCCGGAGCGTCGCGCTGATACTGGCTCAGATCGACAAGGGTGCCCGCGAGTCGATCTCGGTGTCGGTGGAGCCGGAGCTCATCATTCGCGAGAGCTCGTCACCGGGGGATTCATCCGCTACCTCGTCACCGGAGGATTCACCCACGATCACGCGCGGGTCACGATGACCGCGCGCATCGCCCGTCGGCGCCTGCCCGAAGCGGAGCTTGTCTCGAACCCATGCCTGTTCTTGACTGCGGGCCAAAATGTTAGCGTTCACATTCTGTTTCCGGGTCTGGCGGCACAGCACATGGCGTACTTAACGACACCACTGCGCGGAAGGTGGACCGGCCGTGGCTGACCCCGCAATCCGCGGCGGGCGATCGGGCCTGGGCCTCGTGGTGGAGAACAGCACCGACTACGAGGCGCGCGCCATAACCAAGAGCTTCGCCGAAGTCATCGTGCTGCGAGAGGCGAGCGTCCACTTCCGCCCTGGCGAGATCCACGCACTCGTGGGCGAGAACGGCGCCGGCAAGTCGACGCTGCTCAAGGTCATGGCCGGGGTCTATTCCCTCGACAGCGGAAGCCTGGTGCTTGGTGGTGCCACCCTGCCGCCGCTGAGCCCGCGGGAGGCCCAGCGCCGCGGCATCTACCTCGTGCCGCAGGAGCCACGGCTCATGCGTGACTTGTCGGTGGCTGAGAACCTCTACCTCGGGGCCCTGCCGACCGGGCGGCTCGGCTCGGTCGCCTGGCGATCGATGAACGACACGACCGGCGGGCTGATCTCGTCGGTCGGCCTGCGGGTTCACCCGCGCACGCTGGCCGGCGAACTGTCGCTGGCGCAGCAGCAGCTGCTTGAGTGCGCCCGGGCGCTCTCCCACGGCTGCGGGATCATCTTCTTCGACGAGCCCACCTCCCCGCTGACGGCCCACGACGCCGACAAGCTGTTCTCGCTCATGGACCAGATGCGCGGCCGCGGCCTGACCCTGGGGTTCATCAGCCACCGGCTCGACGAGGTCGAGGCGATCAGCGACCGGATCACGGTCCTCCGGGATGCCGCTGTCGTCGCTCGCGAGGAGCGTGGCACGGCGACGCGCGAGAAGCTGGTCGCCGCCATGATCGGCCGCCAGCTCACCGTGTCCCGGCGGACCGGGCACACGTCCGCGCCCGGCGCGGTCATGCTCGACGCCGACGAGGTCTTCGCCCCCCCTGCGGTCAGGGGCATGTCTGTGCAGGTTCGCGCCGGAGAGATTGTCGGGCTGGCCGGGCTCGTCGGCAGCGGGCGTACCGAGTTCGCCGAGACCCTCTTCGGCCTGCGCGCGCCCTCGAGCGGCACCGTGCGCGTCGGCGGGCGGGACATCACCGGCCGCGGCCCGCGCAGGTGCATCGACTCGGGCTTGATCTACCTCGCGGAGGACCGCGGCCGCACCGGGATCTTCGCCGACGTCGACATCGTACGCAACGCCACCTCGGCGATCGTGGGGCGGCTTCCGCGGCGGGCCAGGACCTTCATCCGGCCCCGGCAGGAGGAAGAACTGGCCCGGGCGGGCGCACAACGGATGGATGTGCGAGCCAGCTCACTCGGCGCGCCGATCAAGACGCTGTCAGGAGGCAACCAGCAGAAGGTAATGCTGGCCCGCTGGGTACTGGCGGAACCGCGGGTGGCGATCTTCGACGAGCCGACCCGCGGCGTCGACGTCGGCGCCAGGGAGAGCATCTTCATGACCATCGAGTCGCTGACAGCGAACGGCCTCGCCGCCCTGGTGATCTCCTCGGAGCTGGAGGTGCTGGTCCGGCTGTGCGACCGTGTCTACGCCGTATACGAAGGGCGGATCGTTGGCGAGGTCGCGGGTGCTGACATCACGCTGGAAGCCCTGGGCCAGCTCGTCGTGGGTGCGTCATGACGACGGCAAGGGACATCCAGACGGTCCTGCCGCCCGAGGAGGACAGGCGGCAGAGCCGGGCCATGATCGAGCTGCTGCGGCGCCGCGAGGTACAGGTGGTCGCGGCCATGATCGTTATCGTCGCGGTCAGCACGGCCTTTCACCCGTATTTCTGGGCGTCAGCCAACTTCGGCTACATCCTCGCCGATTCGATGGTGATCGCGCTCCTCGCCCTGGGGGAGACGTTCGTGATGCTGGGACGCGGCATCGATCTGTCCGTCGGATCCGTCATGGGCCTGTCCGCGATCATCGTCGGATTCCAGATCCAGAACCACAACATGACCCTGCTCCCTGCGGTCCTGCTCGGCGCAGTCATCGGTGTCGTACTGGGGCTGGGCAACGCGCTGCTCGTCGCCGTGGTGCGGCTGCCTCCGATCATCGCCACGCTGGGCACGCTCGGCGTCTACTCGGGCCTTGAGTTCGTCGTCACCAACGGAAACCAGGTCGACACGATCCCGAACTCGATGACCAACCTTGGCAGTAACCAGGTATTGCCCGGTATCCCGGAGATCTTCGTCTATACCCTCCCGCTCGTGCTGATCGCGGCCCTGGTCCTCCGGCATACCGTGTTCGGCCGCTCAATCTACGCCGTCGGTGACGACGCGGAGGCCGCCTACAAGGCCGGCATCGGAGTACAGCGGGTCTTGTTCATGACCTATCTCATCGCCGGCCTGCTCGCGGGGCTGGCCGGCGTGGTGTTCCTTATCTACACAAGCGGCGCATCCTCGACGACCGGCGTCAATGACAATCTCAGCGCGATCGCGGCAGCCCTCATCGGCGGCACTGCTCTCACCGGCGGCCGCGGCGGGGCGTTCGGCGCGCTCGTCGGCAGCGTGTTCCTGACCGTCACTCTCACGGCCATGAGCTTCGCCCACATGCCCGACGTGTGGCAGCCGGCGGGCGTGGGTGCGCTCGTCCTGCTCGCGGTCCTTTTCGACCGCCGCGCCAGGGATGCATCGGTCGCGCGGCGCTCGAAGCGGCGGAGGTGGCGGCGATGACGACCCTGGCCCTGCCGCGGCGCTGGCGGTTGCCCGGATGGGGCGTGTGCCTGCTGGTCGCGCTGGCTGCCGAGCTGATCTACTTCACGCTGACCACCAGGCACTTTGCCGATGGCGGCACCGGCATGCTCGCACTGACCGAGCAGTTCGTGCCGATCGGCCTGCTCGCGCTTGGCCTGGCCATGGTGATTCTCACCGGCAATATCGATCTGTCGGTAGCGGCCAATGCCAGCCTCGCGTCTGTCTTCGCCGGAACGGCGCTCGAGCATGGCTACGGCACCCTGATCGCCGTGCTGCTGGCCATCGCGGTGGGCACCGCGGTCGGCCTGTTCAACGGCCTTGTCATAGCTGTGCTCGGGATCGACTCACTGCTGGTGACGCTCGCCACTCAGTTCATCGTCACCAGCATCGAGACGTCGGTCGCCGGCTACTCGCCGCCTTACGGGTTCGCGTCCTCTTTCCTGCGGCTGGGGCAGGGGGCTATCGCCGACGTCCCGGTGGCCCTGCTGGTCTTCCTGCTGCTAGCCGTCGCCACGATCGCCGTCGTCGACGGCACCACATTCGGCCGGTCGATCACTCTTATCGGCTACAGCCGGCGGGCCGCGGACTACACCGGCATCACCACCCGTCGCGCCCTGTGCGCGGTGTTCACCCTCAGCGGCGCTCTGGCGGGGGTGGCCGGCGTGCTGCTCGCTGCCTACTACAACTCGGCGCAGCCCGAGACCGGCTCCATTCTTCTGCTGCCGGCCATCACGGCGGTGGTCCTGGGCGGAGTAGACATCTTCGGCGGCCGGGGCCGGATAGGGGAGGTGGTCATCGCCGTTTTCCTGCTGGGGTTCCTGAGCCAGGGAATGCTCATCGAAGGCGACAGCTCGCTGGCCGTAACGATGGTCACGGGCCTGCTGCTCATCGGCGCGCTAGTGCTCAAGGTGATGTTTGAGCGGAACTTCCGGGCGTCGTGGGCGGCGAGGATGCGGCAGCTCCGGTCTCCGCTATCGCACCTGGGGCGACCTGGTTAGCGCCGCGTGCGGGTCGGGCCGCACTCACTGAGTTCCTATCGGGCGACCGCACCCGACGGAAAGGAAGCACCTATGCCATGAGTAATACAAACGCTTCCCAAATTAGCTAGTAAACACCGAGGAGGATTAAATGCACAGGATCAAGAGAACGGCGAGCACGCGCTCCATGCGTGCCGGGCTTCTGCTGTCCCTCGCCGCCGTCATGCTCGCTGCCTGCTCGTCGAGCAGCTCCGGGGGAGGCTCTGCCCCGGCGCCATCGAAGACAGCATCGTCAAAGTCGCTTGCGAGCAAACACATCACCGTGGCCATCGTGCCGAAGCTACTCGGACTGTCTGTTTTTGAGGCAAACGTCCAGGGCGCCAAGCAGGTGGCCGGCAGTCTCAACGAGAGCATCGACTACACCGCCTCGGTGGACGCCAGCGGGCCTGACCAGGCCGCTGTGATCATGGGCCTGGTCAACAGCAATAACCCGCCGAACGTCATCGCCTACTCCGCCAACGACCCGACCTCCGAGGTGCCGGCCCTGCTGGCGGCCATGAAGGCCGGCATCAAGGTCATCGGCTTCGACTCCGACGTCACGCCGAACGGCCGCTCCTACTTCATCCAGGACACCGCGTATCCGGCGATGGGCGAGGCACTGATCAACGCGGTGGTGGCCAAGTTCGGCAAGGTCGGCACCATCGGGATCCTGTCGTCCACCAAGGACGCCACGATCCAGAACGCCTGGATCGGCGCCATGCGGACCTACATCAAGTCGGCGTACCCGAAGCTGAAGATCGGCCCGATCGGCTACGGCCAGTCCAACCAGGCCACCTCGCAGTCCCAGGCGACCAACCTGATCGAGTCGAACCCGCACCTGCTGGCGCTCATCCCGATCGACGGCGCGGCCGTGCCCGGCGCGCTCGCGGCAATCCAGGCGCTCGGCAAAGCCGGGAAGATCGGGGTCTTCGGAATCGGCGACCCGAACCCGAACAGGAAGTACTTTGCGAACGGATCCCTCACGGGCCTGTTCCTGTGGAACGAGGTCCAGCAGGGTGAGCTGATCGCCTACGTCGCCCGGGACACGTATGACGGCACCATGCCCGCGGCTGGCGGCAGCTTCACCGCCGGCAGCCTCGGCACTTTCACGGTGTCCAACAGTCCGGCGCCGGGGACGATCATCTTCTCCAAGCCGCTGGAGTTCACGAAGGCGAACTACCTGAAGTACAACTTCTAGGATTCCAGGCCGGGCTCGGGGCGCGGCGCGCGGCGCTGCGGCCCGAGCCCGGCTGCCCCCGCGATCGCGGGGCTCGGTGGCCAGTCCATTTCCGGCACCCAGCAGGGGCCGCCAGCGGTGGAGATACGAATGACGCAGCAGTCCGTGCGCTGCCTGCCTTGCGCGCCGAGCCGGTCGGGAGGCGGCCAATGACGCGGGACCCAGGCACAGAGATCTGGTTCCTGACCGGCAGTCAGTCGATGTACGGCGACGAGACGCTCGAGCAGGTGGCTCGTCAGTCACGCCAGGTAGCGGCGAGCCTCGGCGCGTCAGCCGAGATCCCGGTTCGGATCGTATGGAAACCGGTGCTCACCACGGCGGCGGCGATTCGCCAGGCATGCCTCGACGCGACGGCGTCGGCCCGCTGTGCGGGCGTGATCGCCTGGATGCACACGTTCTCGCCGGCGAAGATGTGGATCGGCGGCCTCGACGCGCTGCAAAAACCGCTGCTGCACTTTCACACCCAGGCCAACCTGGCCCTGCCGTGGGCCGAGGTCGATATGGATTTCATGAACCTCAACCAGGCGGCTCACGGGGACCGGGAATTCGGGTATATCGAGACCCGGATGCGAGTCCGGCGAAAGACAGTCGTCGGTCACGCCGGTGACGAGCGCACGCGCCGGCGCATCGGCGCGTGGGCGCGGGCGGCCTACGGTGTTCGCGCGGCACGCAGCATCCGGCTCGCCAGGTTCGGCGACAATATGCGGGATGTCGCCGTCACAGAGGGGGACAAGACCGAAGCTCAGATCGTGTTCGGGATGTCAGTGAACAGTTACCCAGTTAACGACCTGGTCTCGATCGCCGGCGCTGTGCCCGAATCCGAGGTCGACTTCCTGGTCGGGCAGTACGACGAGCTCTACGACGTCGCGCCTGAGCTGCGCGGCGGAGGCGCACGTCACGAGTCCCTGCGCTACGGAGCCCGGATCGAAGCAGCGCTGCGCCGGTTTCTTGAGGCGGGCGAGTTCAACGCGTTCACAACCAACTTCGAGGACCTCGGCGGTCTACGCCAGCTCCCCGGCCTGGCGGTCCAGCGCCTGATGGCGGACGGATACGGCTTCGGCGCCGAGGGAGACTGGAAGACCGCTGCCCTGGTCTACATACTCAAGTCGATGGCCGGCGCCGCGCCAGGCGGCACGACCTTCATGGAGGACTACACCTACCACCTCGGGCCGGGCGAGCCAAAGGTGCTCGGCGCCCACATGCTTGAGGTGTGCCCGAGCATCGCGGACGGAAGGCCCTCGCTGGAGATCCACCCGCTCAGCATCGGCGGCCGGGAGGATCCCGTCCGCCTGGTCTTCCGCGGTGCTCCCGGGTCCGGCTTCGTGCTCGGCCTGCTCGACCTCGGGAACAGGTTTCGCCTTGTCGCCAACGACGTCGAGGTCGTCCCGCCAGATGAGCCGCTGCGCAAGCTGCCGGTTGGGTGCGCCGTGTGGAAGCCCGCCCCTGACCTGCCAACCGCAGCGGAGGCCTGGCTACTGGCCGGCGGCCCGCACCACACTGTGCTCAGCACGGCGGTGGGCTTCGAGTCGGTCAGCGACCTCGCGTCGATCCTCGGGGTCGAGTTGCTGCACATCGACGCCACAACCACCATGAGGCAGTTCAGCGACGAAGTCCGCTGGAACAACGTCTACTACGGGCTGGCGCAGGCACTCTGAGTAGCCTGATGATTGCCAGCGCGGCGTCAACAGCGGACGCCTCCGGCCACCATGACCACCGCACGAGGTGATGCGCGACGGGGCATCTTGTGCACGGCAGCCGGCAAACGGGGGAATGATGGAGGTCCGGACGCGGCACCGACGCGGACGCGGCACCGACGCGGACGCGGCATCGAGAGACTTGGGAGCATCGCTGGTGGCTACCTATCAGATGGTCTACGGAGACGATGAGCAGGTCGTGAAGGAGACGTTCGAGAACATCGACGACCTGCAGCGGGAGGACGGCTGGGTCGTGCTGTTCCGCGGCAATGACGCGATCCTGCGCGTGCAGGAGATCCACGTGCAGTCGCTGGAGCTAGTCGATCCCTAGGCTGCGGCGCGGGCGAAAGTAGCATCGGAATGCCATGGACCGACGCCACGTCGTCGGCATGCGGGGAGGAACGATGACAGAGCAGAACCCAGATCCGCCGGCCGCCAGGTTCCGCCGCGACCACCGCGAGCACGGGGGTGCGCCAGCGCATCTCGATGATGACCAGCTTGCCCGCCTCGCGGAGGAAGAACGCGTGGAGGCGGGAATCGACGACTACGACCCGGATGAGGTGCCCGCCGCGACTGACGCGCCGCCCCGCCCCGATGTCACGACGACAGACGATTACCTGCTGGAGCAGGCAGAGATCCGCCGGGAGCTGAACGAGGGGGAGCTGTCCGGCGGCGACGAGCGGGATGCGTTCCCGCCCACACACTACGACCGGTAACGTGAGCGAGCTAGGAGAGCGGGCCAGCCAGGCACGGCCGGTCAGGCCGCTGCCGCAGCGCTCGCCGGTGCCCAGCCGATGGCGGGGGCGATGTGCCGGGCGATCGTCTCCAGGATGCGCGCGTTGTAGGCGACGCCGAGCTGGTTCGGCACGGTGAACAGGACCGTGTCGGCGGCGCGCACGGCCTCGTCCGCCGCAAGCTCGGCGGCGATCCGGTCCGGCTCCCCGGTGAACGTCCGGCCGAAGCGGGACCGTACGCCATCGAGCAGCCCGATCTGGTCGTCATGTCCCTGCCCGCCGAAGTACAAGCGGTCGATGTCCTCGGTGATCGGAAGGACGCTGCGGGACACCGACACGCGCGGCTCGCGCTCGCGCCCCTGCCCGGCCCACGCCTGCGCCCACGCCTCGCGGTACAGGCGGATCTGCTCCGCCTGGAGCTGGTCGAACGGGACGCCGGTGTCCTCCGACAGGAGCGTGGAGCTCTGCAGGTTCATCCCCATGCGGGCGGCCCACTGGCCGGTCGCGCGGGTGCCGGAACCCCACCAGATCCGGTCCGCCAGGCCGGGTGACTGCGGCTGGATGGCCAGGCCGCCGCTGACACCGGTCCTGGCTGGGTCGGTCCCGGCGACGACCCCGCCGCTGATCGCGGCCAGGAACGTCTCGGCCTTGCGCCGCGCATCGTCCGCGTCGGTCTCCCCGTCGGCCGGCCGGTAGCCGAACGCCTCGGCTCCCCGGAGCGCGGTCTCCGGCGATCCGCGGCTGATCCCGAGCTGCAGCCGGCCGCCGCTGATCAGATCCGCCGCCGCGGCCTCCTCCGCCATGTACAGCGGGTTCTCGTACCGCATGTCGATCACGGCGGTGCCGATCTCGATCCGGCTCGTGCTGGCAGCGATCGCCGACAGCAGCGGGAACGGCGAGGACAGCTGCCGCTCGAAGTGGTGCACGCGGACGAACGCCCCGTCGATGCCGACCTCCTCGGCGGCGCGGGCCAGCTCGATCGTCTGCAGCAGGGCGTCCGCCGCTGTGCGGGTCTGCGACCCGGCAGCCGGCCGCCAGTGACCGAACGACAGGAAACCGATTCTCTTCACGTCAGTGCCAGCGCTCACCGCGCCGCTCCGATTCCCGGGGAAGCGGGATGCAGCGGGGTGACGCCGTCAGCGGGCACTACCGGCCGGCGCCGGAGCCGGCGAACGCCGAGATGGCCGCCAGCAGCTGCTGCGGAGTCTCGATCTGCGGCAGGTGACCGGTCTCGGTGAGCAGCTGGAACACCGCGCCCGGGATGGCATCGGCGTAGGCGCGGCCGTAGTCGGCGTCGGCGATCTGGTCGCTGTCTCCCCACAGCACCAGGACGGGAACGCTGACGTCCTTGAGACGGTCCCGCAAGGTGGGGTCGGTCATGGACGTTCCGCTGTAGACGGCCAGCGCGGCCCGGTTGCCGGCCATGGCGTCCCGCTGGGCGGCAGGCATCGCGGCGGGATCGATGCGGAAGAGAACCGGGTCGTGGTAACTGAGCTGGCTGACCTGGTCCAGGGTGAGGTTGAAGAAATCCGCCACGGGGTGGCCGGGCACGTCGATGCCGACCCCGTCGATGATGATGGCGCTGCTGATGCGCTCCGGGCCGAGCAGGGCCATCTCGGCGGCAATCCAGCCGCCGATGGAGTTCCCGGCGACGGTAACGCCGGTCAGGCCGAGCTGCTCGAGCAGCGCGACGTAGAGCGCGGCGAGGCCCCGGACGGTGTCCAGGGCATCGGGGCGGTGGGTGCCGCCGAAGCCCGGGTGGGTGGGCATGATGACCCGGGCAGGCCCGGCCTCGCCGAGCAGGTCGGCGAAGCCGCTGACCGTCTGCAGGCCGCCGCCGCCGTGCAGCAGCAGGAACGGGCGCCCCTCGCCGCGTTCCGTGACAGTGACCTCGACCGGGCCGATGCCGCCGGCGGTCACGCTGTACGTCGTGGTGCTGGTCATGCTGGTCTCCTCGTCAGAGTGAGCGGCCGGCGGTCCGGCGAAGTCGGCGAAGTCGGCGAAGTCGGCGGACGGCACCGTGGCGTAGTGGCCCATCACGTCGACGATCGCGTCGCTGGTCATCGGGCGGCCGGCCGCGATCATGTCCCTGAGGTCACGGAAGTACTGCACGTAGAGATCGGGGGTGAAGGTATTGAGCAGCACGGTCACCTCGTCGCCCGGATTGGCGAACGTGTGCGGCGCACCGGGCGGGATCATCACGAACGTGCCCGCGGCCGCCTCGTGGACCGTCGCCCCGATGGTGAACCTGGCCGTGCCCGATACGACGTAGAAGCCCTCGTCGTGCCGGGCGTGCCGGTGCTGCGGCGGGCCGTCGGTGCGCGGCGCGATCGTGATCTCGGCCACGCCCAGCCGGTGCCCGGTATTGCTTCCGTCCTCCAGGATGCGCAGCTGGGTCGGCCCGGTCAGGACCGGCTCCCCGCCGCCCGGGCCGACTACTGAGACTTCAGCCATCAGCGCCTCACCTCTTTTCTAGGGCATGCTCTTACGATGAGAGTAAACCCTCAAGATGATTTACGCAAGTTCTCTCTCATAATGAGTCATGGGTTGACTGATGAATGCGCGGATGCAAAAGTTGCCTCATGAGCACTCAGCTCCAGACCGGCCGGGCCAACCAGAAGAAGCGCACCCACGACGCCATCGTCGATGCCGCCCGCGACCTCATCGGCACCGGCGGCGAGATCACGATGGCCGCCGTGGCGACGTCGGCGCTGGTCTCCGAGGCCACCGCCTACCGGTACTTCCCCGATCTGGCCTCGCTGCTGCGCGAGGCCCTCGCCGGCGTGTGGGCCAGCCCGGCCGGCGCCCTCGCGCCGGTCGCGCGATCCGGCGATCCCGCCGAGCGAGTCGCCTACGCCGCCGAGTACCTGCTGCGCGGCGTGCTCAGGTACCAGGGCGCGGTCCGCGCCATGATCTCGGCCACCATCACCCGGCCTGACGCGGCCGCTGTCCGCCCGGGCATCAGGCTCGGGCTGATCGAGCACGCGCTGACCTCACCGGACGGCGCGCCGGCGGCCATCAGCCCTCCGGCACTGGCCCAGCTCAAGCGGGACCTCGCCGTGGTCATGAGCCCCGAGGCACTGTTCACCCTCACCGACCTGTGCGGCCTGGCTCCCGACGACGCGATCGCCAGCGCCGTCCGGACGGCGCGCACCCTTACCGAGGCAGCGGCCCGCGGCAGCTAACCTGGCACGGCGAGACCGGGAATGCCCAGCTGGGCGGTCAGCGTGGCGTGATCCCAGAGGATCCGCTGGGAGCGAATCTGCCCGCGCTCGAAGCCGGCGATCCAGACGGCCAGCACCTCGGCCCGCCGGTATGTCGGGCTGATTCCCGGCAGCAGCCAGGGCAGCTCCCGGTCGTGGGTGAACGACACCGTCGTCTCGTCGACCAGCCGGAACCGGTCCACGGTCCGGGACATCCTGGCGAGCACCAGGTCGCCGGGCAGGTGCGGAAGGAAGTCCTCGGCGTAAAACCGCTCGCAGGCAGCGAGCCCGGCGGCGCCGGTCATGGCCGGGATGTGCAGCACCGACGGCTCGGCCGCCAGGTGCGCGAGCGCCGCGGTCAGGTCGCGCCGCAGCAGCAACGCATCCCGGTGCCCGTCCCACACCCGCTCAAGCTCCCGCATGAACTGGGCGATCGCCGTGGTCATATGCCCAAAGTAACCGCTACGCGGCGGGCCGGCCCGCGCCCGAGGGCGCCCGCCCGGTCCCTTGCCTGGCATTGGCTTACTGCCCCATTACCTGGCCATGACATGATTTTACGATCCCATTGCCTGGCATAAGAGAATCTGCCATGCTGGTGGGCTCGATGGGTTTCAGGGAGGCAGCCCCATGACCTGTCACAGAGCGCGGCCCTCACGACTCGGGTTCCTCGCGGCGCCGCTGGCCTTAGTCCTTGTCGCCTGGTGGGCCCCGTCGGCGCTGGCCGCCGGCCGCCCTGCCGCGACCGGGGTGCTGACCAGCTGCAGCTTCACTGCCCTGCAGAGCGCGGTCGCGGCCGGCGGGACGGTGGACTACGGCACGAGCTGCCAGTCGCCGCCGGTGACGTTCACGTCCACGATCTCGGTGCCCGCGGGCCTGACCGTCGACGTCGAGTCCAACGGCCATTCCGTCACGTTCGACGGCGGCTCCAAGGTCAGGCTGTTCGAGGTGACCGGCGGCAAGCTCACCATCGGCCACATCACCCTGAGCGACGCGCAGGTGTCGGCGGCCGCCGGCCCGACCGGAGTCAGCGGCGGCGCGGGAACGACCGGCTCGCCCGGCGCTACCGGAGCTAACGGGGCCAATGGGTCCGCCCCGGGCGCGAACGGCGGCGCGGCTATGGCAGGCGGCAACGGGGGGGCAGCGACGGCGGGCAAGGCAGGCACCGCCGGCGGGTCCGGCCAGGTCGCCGAGGGCGCGGCCCTGCTCATCAGCTCGGGCACCGTAACGCTGAATGACGACACTCTCACCGATGACAACGTGGTCGGCGGCAACGGCGGAACGGGCGGCAACGGCGGCACCGGCGGATACGGCGGAGCGGGCGGCAACGGCGGAACGGGCGGCTCGGGTGCCGCGGGCGCGCCGGCGCAGCCGGGCGGCAACGGCGGCGCCGGCGGAGCGGGCGGCAACGGGACGGCGGGCGCGGCCGGCGGGGCCGGCGGCAAGGGCGGGGCCGGCGGTAGCGCCAGCGGCGGAGCGGTGTGGAACGCGGGCACGCTGACCGTGTCGGGCAGCAGCTTCAGCGATGACTCGGCCAGGGCGGGTTCCGGCAGTGGCGGCGGCCAGGGCGGCCAGGGCGGCTGGGGTGGCGGTGGTGGCGGCGGCGGCACCGGCGGATCCGGCAACAACGGCGGCAGCGCGCCGGCCGCGGCCGGCGGGTCCGGCGCCGCAGGCGGGGAGAACGGGCTGGGCGGCGCCGGCGGAACGGGCGGCGCCGGAGGCGCGGGCGGAGCGGGCGGCGAAGCGCAGGGCGGCGCGATCTACAACTCGGGCACGCTGCAGATAACCAGCAGCACCCTGCAGGACGACGTGGCGCTCGCGGGAAGCTCAGGCGGCGGCGGCGAAGGCGGCGGAGGCGGCGCGCCCGGCAATCCCGGCTTCGGTGGCGAGGGCGGCAGCGGCGCAGTCGGCGGATCCGGCTGCGGCATCGATCAGGGCTGCAGCACGGCGCCCGGCGCCGCGGGGGCGGCCGGCGCCGCCGGAGCCCCGAATGGCGGCGCCATCGCGGCCGCGGGTAAGGGCGGCGCCTCGGGCAGCGGGCCGGCCGGCGGCAGCGCCCAGGGCGGCGCGGTGTTCAACTCGGGCGCCATGGATGAGCTCACCGGGACCACCCTGTCCGGCGATCAGGCGACTGGCGGGACCGGCGGCAGCGCCGGAGACGCCGGCCTGGGCGGCGGAGCCACCAACACGGGCGGCGTGGGCGGAACCGGCGGCTATGGCGGCGGCGGCGGCTTCAGCGGCATCCAGGGCGCGGAGGGTGACCCCGGCCAGAACGGCGCGGCCGGCGCCCTCGGGGCAAAGGGCCCGGCCGGCGCTGCGGGCGGGACCAGCGGAACCGACGGCGCCGGCGGCGCCGGCGAAGGCGGCGCCGTCTACAACAGCGGCTCGGCCGATCTGGGGTCGGCGGCGGCGCCGGACCAGTTCTCCTCCGATCTCGCCACCGGCGGCGCCGGCGGCTCGGGGGGCCGCGCGGGCGGCGGCGGTACCGCCCAGAGCGGCGGGACCGGTGGCGCCGGTGGCGGCGGCGGTCAGGGCGGTGCCAACGGCGCGCAGAGCGGAAGCGGGGGTTCCGGGACCGCGGGCACGGCAGGAGGGACAGCCGGGGCAGCCAAGGCGGCGGTAGCCGCCGGGGCCGGCGGCGCGGGCCTGGGCGGCGCGGTCTACGGCAACGGCTCGGGCAGCGGTGCCCAGCTGACCGTCACGGATGACAAGTTCACCAGCGACACGGCGTCCGGCGGCGGCGGCGCGAGCGCGTTCGGCGCGGGCGGCGGCGGCTATGGCGGCTCCGGCGGCTATGGCGGCTCCGGCGGCAACGGCGCGGACGGTGCCGGTAACGTGCCTGGCCTGGGCGGCGCGGGCGGCGCCGGGGTGGCCGGCTCGCCCGGAGCCGCAGGCGGGGCGGGCGGCAACGGCGGCGCCGGCGGTCTCGCCGAAGGGGGCGCGGTCTACGCGACCGGATCGCTTCACATCACCGGCAGCACCTTCTCCGCCGAGTCAGCGACCGCAGGCAACGGCGGCGCCGCCACCATGACGGCCGGCTCCGGCGGGAACGGCGGCGGCGGCGGGAACGGCGGCCCGGGCGGCGAGAACGGAACCGGCACCGGCAGCGGCGCTAACGGCGCCAATGGCAACGGCGGGAACGGCGGGAATGGCGGCAAGGGCGGCACTGGCGGCGCGGGCGGCAACGCGACCGGGGGCGGCATTTACAGTGTCGCGACGCCGGTCGCCGACTCCGGTAACACCTTCAGTGGCGACAAGGTGACCGCTGGCACCGGCGGAGCGAAAGGCACCGGCGGGTCCGGCGGTCCGGGCGGCCAGCCCGGCGCGGGACCGGGTGCGGCTGGCTCACCGGGTAAGGCGGGCTCCGCGGGCGCTGTCGGCAAGGCGGGCGCGGCAGGCGTCGCGAGCGATCCGGACCAGAACTGAGCACGCGCCGCCTGGTCAGGGCACGGGCTTGGTCAGGGCACGGGCTTGGTCAGGGCACGGGCTTGGTCAGGGCACGGGGTTGGTCAGGGCACGGGTGAGTAACCGCGTTCGAAGAGCCCGGCGGGAACCGGCCAGGCCGCCCCGCTCTCGCTCTGCACGATCCAGTCACCAGGCCCGGCAGCGGACGGGCCCTCCAGCGTGCGGACGGTTGTCGGCGCGGCCACCTGCCAGGCGCGGACCCTGCCGGACCGCAGCCACCGGTCCGCGCGCAGGTGCCGGTGAGTGGCGCGGAACTCGTCGTCACGCACCGTGCGCTGCCGCTGTTCGGTGTCCGTGACAAGCCAGTCGCCGCCGCGCGCTCCCATGACCGAGCCGTTCGAGGTCTGCCACGCATACGGCCCGGTGAGGCGAATCGCCGACACCTCACCGCGCCGCTCGTAGGCCGACGCGCGGTCCCGCTCCGGCTCGCCCGGCGAGCGCCAGCGTCGTGTCATCGCGCGGCCAGGACCTCCGCGACCTTCGCGGCCGCGCCGCAGGGATCGTCGGTATCGTGCAGCAGCTCTCCCCAGGACCAGCGGTAGTACCAGCGGAGCCGGCCACTGCGGTCCGTGCCCGCCGTGCAGTGGATGCTTTCCGCGAGCATCGCCGCCCCGGGCGTGAACACGTGCAGCGCCGCCGGATACGTCGTCTTCACGGTCGCGTGGAACCCGCGAGTGTCCAGCGCTGTCGCGAGCCGGTGCAGATGGTAAGTACGCGCGTGGTCACGGGTGCCGTCCTGCATCTTCCCTGCCTTGCCTCGGTCGGCACATTGTCAGCCGCCGCAATGCCCTCTTGTCAAGCGGGCACGCGGCTGATCCGGCTGGTTTCTGCCTGATACGTCCTGGCCCCGCATCGTCCGGTCGCTGGTCAGCGGCGCTGCTGCCTGCCGTAGTCATCCCGGCCATAGAATTCGCCAGGAAGATATCCCGCCAGGTCCCGCTGGGCGCCGGAATCTCCCGGCACCGGCGGGTGCCGTGATACGTCCGGCTGGCCACGGTATCCGGCCGGCGGATATCCGGGTGCATCGAAGCGTCCGTCCGGATACGAGCCCGGCGCGTATCCGGGCGAGCTGTAATGGCCGTTGCCGTTAAGGTGATCCGGCGTCCCCGGGACGGCGTACAGGTCCGCCTGCGGAAGCGGAATCGGGCGTGCTGGCGGAGCGGCCGGAGCGCTCGCGGCCGGCGCATCGGGATACCAGCTGCTTTTCCAGTTGTCCCCCGGTGGCGCGGAGTCGATCGCCGGCGAGCTATAGGGGTAGGGCGCGGCCGACCGGCCATTTTCCGCGCCAGCCGGATAGCTCGCATATCCGGATTCCGAGCGGGCCCGGTGGTAGGAGGGCGCTGGGTTTTCCAGGTAGCCCGGCAGGTCAGAGCTCACGTAACTGCCATACGGATTACCGCTCGGCGGCGAAGCGGCGGGCGCGGCGCGGCCCGCCGCTGAACGCTCCGGCTGGTAGGCGGCGGCCGGAATGCCGGATCCGTTTGCCGGGACATGCCCGGACGGCTGATAACTCGCCGCCGCGTAATTGCCCGGCGCGGGCTGCGGGACCGGCCGGTAGGAGTAGGCCGCGGTGGCCGCCTGGCCAATGTCAGGCTCGACGGCGTGATATCCGTTAGGCCCGGCCGACCTGCCGTTGCGGTACGAGCGGCTGTCTGAGGAGACAGCCTTGGGGAACGACGGGCTGGTCAGGGGATCGTCGTCGTCCGGCACCTGGACGACGGGCCGCAGCCTGCGTGGCATGCCCGGATGGCCGGGGTTCGCCTCGCTGCCGGGATGGGCCGGGCGAGCCGGCTCCAGCCTGCCCCGCTCCAGCCTGCCCCGCTCCGGCCTGGCAGATTCCGGCCTGCCGGGCCCGGCCGCCAGTCCGGCCGCCGGAGCCGCCAGTCCGGCCGTCGGAGCCGCCAGCAGATCGCGGGCGTATCCCGCGGGTCCGGCGGAGGCCGCCTGGTCACGGTGCCCCTGGTCACGCTGCGGCTGGTCACGCTGCGGCTGGTCACGCTGCCCCTGGTCACGCTGCGGCTGCGCCGTCCGGGCCGTGGTAATCAGCGGCCGGTCGGAGGCTACTTCCTTCCAGTAGTCGGCATCCGACAGCTTGTCCCACTCCGTGCTCGGCCAGTCAGCAGCGTCGTCCCGCCTGCCGCGGACCTGCCGGGCGCGCAGCTGCGGCAGGTCGTCCTGGTGCGGCCGTGCGCGGGCCGGCTCGTCCCGGCGATCGCTACCGCCCGGGGCGGCCTGGGCAGCCCCGGCATGCCGCCGGTCATCCTGACGTCGGCCCGCCGCAGCGCGGCCCCGGACTTCCCACCCGCCGGCCCGCTCTTCGTGGCCGCGGCCGGACCGGCGCTGCCGGGCACTGCCCTCCTGCCGGGCAGGCACCCGCTCCGGCAGCGCCCGCTGCCCGGGGCTACGCCAGTCCGCGTCCTTGCGGCCCCTCGCCCCGCCGCGATCCGCTGGCCGTTCCGCGAGATCAGCGCGCTCGTCGTGCCGCACGAATCTCAAGCCAACCGCGACGGCGACGAGAATGACCACGATAACGGCTGCCAGTCCGATCACGAGCGGAGTCATCGCACCATCCAAAGAGCCACGACCTCATGAGCGGCGCAAAGCCCGGCACGCGCGGCCATCGACGCGGGCCATCCTCAGTTGTGCTTACGCCCTGGATGAATCACAAGCAGATCACTTGAACGGCAATTCTGTCGGACAGCCGGAGGACTTGTCATGCGATTCGAGAAGTTTCGCCCACTCTATGTACTCACAGCGACCAGACGATTACTCCACGGCTTTTCCGGTGGCCCGGTCACGGCCTTGCCGTGGCCGTCAGCCTGCCCCTCGCGATGGCGCTCCTGGCGATCGCCATCCACGCCATTTTCGCGCTGACGCCGTCACCGAGTCGCAAAACCGTACTCAGCGCGTAAATGGTGAACCGGTACTCGTGGCTACCATGAATCGGGCAGGGCGCGTCATAGCGGTCGAATCCCCGGCTATTGTCCGCTTGCTTGGCCCCGGACAGGCGACCCGCCTGAATATCCGTCGTCGCCGGGCTTATGTCGAACACGATCCAGTAAATGTACGGAGTGATGGGCGCGTCCGCGTCATCAACGACAAGCGCCAGCGACTTCGTCCCCGCTGGCGCGCCTGACCAGTAGAGCGGAGGACTGACGCCACCGCCATGACCGTGACAGGTGTACTCCGCGGGAATCTTGATGCCCTGGCCGAAGACCGGGCTGGTGACCGTCATGTTCTGCTGCGCGTCCTGGTTGAGCGTCTTGGGCCCGCCGAGCAGGCCGCAGCCTGCCAGCAAGGGCAGGGCAGCGAGCACCGCGGCCAGCCGGGCACCGCGGCGCGCGCTCCGGCCGATCACCCGTTCACACCGGCCCAAGGCCGCTCCCGTTGGCTAGCGTCCGTGCCGATCCGGCCCGACGCGTGATCCTACGCGTCCGGCGCCGCCGGTCAGGCGGGATGCCGCCGGGTACCGGCCGGAGCGTCCGGCCGCGACCGGGCCGGCCGGCCTGATCTTCCGCGACTCCGCCGGCCCCGGGCCTAGCTGGAGCGATAAAGCACTTTATCGACATATCGCCTTCTCGGCCGGCGAGAGGCCGGCGAGAGGCCGGGGATACCGCCCGGCGCGGCCGGGGACCTGAGCCCGCCGCGACGTGCTGGCCAGCAGAGCCGGCCGTCGCGCGGCAGATAACCGGCAATAACGCAGGCCAGCAGGCCGGGCCCAGCCAGCAGAGCCCGGTCAGTCCGGCTGCCGGGAGTTGCCGAACATGATCTCGTCCCAGGACGGAACTGAGGCCCGCCGCGATCGGCCGCCGGCCGCCTTGCGGACCGGGCGCTGACGAACGGGCTCCGCAGGGATCTCCGGCTGCTCGACGCTGGCCGCGGCGCCATCGTTCCGCCCGTCTGGCACGGCGGGGCCCGTCAGTTCCGGGCCCGGAACTGACGCGCCCGGAACTACTGCGCCCGGAGCTGCCAGGCCCGGCACGGCCGGGGCCGGGCCGGCCGACCCGGATCCCGCCGGATGGAACCCGGATCCCGCCGGATGCGGCGCGGCGGCGCCACGAGCGGCCAGTCGCTCCGCCTGCGCGCGCGGCTCAGCGGAATGCGGTCCTGGCGAGACGAGCCTGGTGGCGAGCAGCGTGACGGTGGCGGTCCCCGGGCCCCCGCCGGCCGGCGAGCCAGCGGCCAGCGCCGCCGCGGGCAGGCAGAGCCCTGCGGCGATGTCGTCTACCGGGATAGCGTGCCTGCGCCGGGGATCGAATACCCACTCGGCCATCTGGGGCCGGTTGCCGACGGTGAACATCAGCTGGATCTGCCAGTTCCCGTCTGGCCGCTTCCTGGAATCCCACTGGGCGGCGTCCGCAGCCGCCCCGCGCTCGGCCAGCCGCTCGGCCACGATGTCGCCGAGCCTCGGGCCCGGACCCGAGTCGCCCGGGCCGCGTATCGTCGCCCGCTGCGCCTCCTGGGCGCGGTACGCCCGCTCGGCCAGCACCGGGCCCTCGAAGCGGCGAACCCGCTCGATCGGAACTCCCGCCACGTCGGCGATCTCATCCGCGGTCTCTCCGGCACGGATCCGGTCCTGGATCTCCTTGGGTCGCAACGGATTCTCCACTTCGATCTCGTACTGAGCGAGCCGCGAGAACTGGCCCCGCGCCACCGTCCTGAGA
>Ga0302325_10005793_pt1 | contig 27990 bp, 24 predicted proteins | sample Palsa_T0_2_FD_201948 | JGI IMG/M metagenome (GOLD analysis project Ga0302325, IMG submission 201948) | Peat permafrost microbial communities from Stordalen Mire near Abisko, Sweden - Palsa_T0_2 | ecosystem: Environmental > Terrestrial > Soil > Palsa > Peat permafrost | place: Sweden: Abisko... | reverse complement strand
ATTTCAGGTCGTAGGCTTCGGGAAGATCGAGGGCGGCGTCGAAGTCGTACCACGCGCCTTTCTTGTTTGCAACATGGACAGTCCATTCGATCATGGCATCGGTGGAGGTGAGTTCAGCTACCACCTGCCCGTGCGCGTCATATCCGTAGATGCGAAACAGGGCGGCCTGGCGCTTAAGCCGTCCCGACGAATCGCGATAACCGCCGGACGGCGGAGGCGTGGGATGAGGCACTTCGGGACCAATGAAATATTCGTCGCTGTTGCCGATGCGGGCGATACCGATAGCCGGGTGGATGCGGGCCTGTACAATTGATTTCAGATTCATAAGAGCTTCTTTACATCACGAAATTCAATTCTAGTCAATGATTGATCCATTTGGTGAGAGGAACAATCGAATATTTTGACGTGGCGGTTGCGGGCGGGGGACCATCTGGTGCGGTGACCGCCCTCTGTCTTGCGCGCCGCGGCCTCCGCGTGGCCCTATTGGAAGCGAGCCGCTTCGGAGGCGACCGCTATGGCGAAACCCTGCCTCCTGAAATCAATCCCGTGCTTCGGGAATTGGGCCTCTGGGATGCGTTTTCGGCCCTGGATTCGGTGCCCGCTCCTGGAATCGTGTCGGCGTGGGGAGCGAATTCTCCGGCTGAGCAGGATTTTATTTCGAATGCGCATGGCTGGGGCTGGCATATCGACCGCAACCGGTTCGATGCTATGCTCTGCCGGGAAGCTGTTGTCGCGGGCGCTACCGTATTCCTTGACTGCGTGGCCCAGCCATCGCGGATTTCGGGAGGGGGCTGGCGGATCGGAGGTGTCAACGCGGCGTTCCTGGTGGATGCTTCCGGTCACACGGGATTGCGCGTTGACGAAGAGCATGCTCACGAGACGGACGACAGATTGCTTGCGATCGCGGTTCGGCTGAGCGGTGCGCAAAGCTCAGACTTGCGCACGATAGTTGAAACCACACCGCAGGGGTGGTGGTACACGGCGCCGATTCCCAATGGTCAGACGATCGCCATGTTCTTCACGGATCCCGAAGTGTATGCCAACGAAGGGATCGTCCTCGGAGAGCAACTGGAACACGCGCCCTTGACGGCGCACCGGTTGCAATCGGGCACCATGCTGTCGAGCCGGGTACTGCATGCACCGTCCGCATGCAGGCTGAAAATGTTCGGCGATGGGTGGACTGCCGTAGGGGACAGCGCGTCGGCTTATGATCCGTTGTCGGGGCGAGGGATCCTCAAGGCATTCCGCCATGGCGCCGCGGCAGCGGATGCTATCACGGCTGGCGGGATGGATGAGTATGGGGCGCGGGTGCGGCGCGAATTTAAGGAGTACGTGCGGCAGCGAAGAATGCACTATGCGAGCGAGCAGCGCTGGCAGGAATCGATCTTCTGGCGGAAACGACCTGGTGCTAGAGGTATCGAAGGAAAGAACTTGTTGTAAGCGAGTCGAGTCTTCAAGCTGCCAGTTTTGCTTTCTCAACCAAGACTTCGCTTCGCGATCAAGTTTATCAAAGCAGCGGCGGCGGAGCGTGGGGTTGGGAGTTGTCATGACTTGGGGTTTTGGATGGGCTGGTAGGGTGGGGATATTCGGCTAATGATATTGGGTGGCCTCGTACCCCCCAGGTTCTGTTCATGCCACGCGGCCTCTGGGCGTAATTTGCTTTGCGATTCGTGTAGTTCCGCCGATAATTAGCTCTTCACCTGACAGCTGGCATGAGTGCGAAACGGAGAACGGCACGAAACCAGGAATGGGACGTATCCCTTTCGTTCGCGCGGGAGGATCGAAGCTATGTCGCGAAGGTGGCGGCCCGACTTCGGCCCAAGGGAACGCGCGTATTCTACGACGAATATGAGAAGGTCGCCCTTTGGGGTAAGGATCTTTATCAGCATCTCGACGACGTGTGCAGAAATGCCGCTAGGTACCGCGTGCTCTTCATTTCGAAAAGCTACGCCAAGCGCCTTTGGACAAATCATGAACGGAAATCCGCGCAGCTAGGGCGTTCAACGAGAACTATGAGTACATATTGCCTGCGCGCTGTTCTTTTGGCGTTGAGTGGGGATTTTCCTTGTACAGCCGAAAAGACCCGCTCAAGCTTCGCTTGAACGGGGCACCCGCCGCTGCAAGATTATTCCGAGCGCCGTCCGGCTCCACGCACCACGGCGCAGAAACCAAAACCCAAGATGCCCCGCATCTACAACCTCTCCGGCCGCCCGGCTCTAGCGGCCGTTACCTAAATGACAAGGGGTGACATAATCTCGTCGCAGTTAATACGACATTTTCTCGTTGCAACTACAGGGCGGAGACAATGGACCCGTCCGCCCGTTGTGCCCAACCTGTGCAACATGCCGAGAGATCGTTAGGTCGGGTAGGTTGGGCCGCCCGCCTAAGAACAGCCCGCGAGGGCGGAACAATCGTAGCCCAGCACGTGAGTGCTGGGGAGTTGTGGTTCATCGCGAAGAGTCCGGTAGGACGGCACGCGGTTTGTGTCGCCCCTGAAGGGGCTCGGGAGTTTATTTCGGGTTTTCCCACGACTGACGTCCTGGGCTACGATTGTGCCGCCTTCGGGCTGACGCTCTTGAGATCGAATCGGAGGGGACGGGCAGGGCCCGTGAGTTGAGAATGTTCGGTGGGCCGGAACGAATTTTCCGCTGCCCAGGTTAGCGTCTAAAGGGGGCGAGGGACCCTGGGGCACAGGGCACCGGGAACCAGGTTAAGTGCGCCGCAGCAAATTGATCGTTGCCAGAGTGTCGCCCGAGAACAGCAACTCCGCGCCGAGCGTCTCTTTGCGGATGAATAGCTTATCATAAGGTTCGTAGATCCACACCTCATCGCGGTCCCCGTTGCCTTCAATTCTGTAGATGCTACGATTCCGATTCCAACCTTGGCTTTCTAGATCCGATTTCTTCATCCCGACCCTCAGTGCATTCCCGTTCAAGGCAGCTTCGGTACGCTTTTTCTTGATGAAGTCCCAAAGGTCGACGGGAAATACAAAGAGGCACCAGGAGCTAGCCATAGCTAAAAGGCCGTAACAAACGGCAGAAAACTGCCACCCCCAAATCGGCTCTTCTTCAGTGTGGCCGCGCACCTGCTTAAGATCGGTGATAGCCTGCATTAAGGCGGCACGAGTTGTAAAGTCGTCCACCGATAGTTCTAGCGCCTTTTCAGGGTTCATGAACCCGTACTCAAATTTGCTGTCGACCTCTATTGGGGAAGATAAGTGTGCATCATCCGCTTTAGATGGAGGAACGTCCTCCATTATTTGGCCTACGTCAATCCGGCTGGTTTCAGTTATTTCTGAAAGGCCCCGCTGAGTTACTGCAGCGCCCACCACCTCTCCTCTTCGAAGCTCAGGCACGTCGAATGTAATTGCATGCTTGTCTTTCGAAATGGAATACTTAAGCTGATCGATTGATACATAGGGAACAACGCTGATAACCGATGTAGCCATGTTAAGGCGAACAGTTATGCCTCGCGCGGTGTCGCCAGAAACGTGCGTGATTTCAATAACCGACGGTACAGATGGCAGACTACTAAACGCTGAAGCGGGAAGGCCGCTCGTTATTAATGTTTTCAAAGCAACGGCAACCGTCGGAACGCTGTTAATGGTATCGAGACGATCTTGAAAGACTTTAATCTTGTCGTTGAGCGCTCGAACGAGCCCTCGGTGTTCATCAACGCGTCGATAGTACACGACAGACAAAGACGTCAATAGGAGGCCAGCAAATGCGATCCCAAGTGTCGTGGTTTTGTACCAGCGGCGTTCGTTTGGCGCCAACATCTTTCTTCTCCGCGTAACGGGAGTGGATGAACAGTATACCCTTTCGGGATGCTTATGCTCCCCCATCCGGTACGTGGGTAGTTCGCCCGAGTGCGCACTCAAGGTGGGTTCGGGCGGGTACCCCAGCCGGCCATCGTCAGGGTGCGACCCAGGCAAAAGCCGCTTGGGTTGGTCGGGATGTTCGTCACAGACTGCCTGGAGAGCGACACTTGTATGCTGCGGTCGTGCCTTGGGGACTGAAGAGAAACCCGAGGATCGGTCGTCGAGCGTTTCCCGGAATTGCGCGACAGAGTGGGAGGGGGAAGATGAAGTCGGAGTCGGAGCAAGGGAGGGCGAATGGGAGCACCGTTGCGGGTGAAGGTCACGGAACTACCCCACCCAAGCAAACCCGGCTTGGGTGGGGCACCCTCACGATGGTAGGCTGTGCCAGCCTGCTGCATCTCGGGTAGGTCTAGGCGTCCCTTGCCAGAAGTGCTCCGTGCAACTTCGGTATTTTTATGCCGCGAGGTAGCTTCTTCACGGGCGCGGGCTCCGCGCTGACCTCAGTGGCGGCGATTGGTGGCGGGAAGGCCAGCTCGGGAGGAGTGTCGATGTCCAGTTGTTTGGGCAGAGCGAACTCGGCCTCCAGAGCGGGATAGTTAAGAGCGCGCAAGTCGGTTTCGGGATTGACGTCGAAGCGGCTGCGTCCCATCCATCCCTGGATTGACTTTATGTTGGTTCCCGCCTGTTGCAGCCCGTAGAGGATCAGTCCGGCGCGTTGCGTGTCGAGACAACCGGCGGCCAGCGCCTCTACCACTTGCATGATCGAAGCCTGCACGGCTTGCATGTCCTCCAGCGGAGGCAGTTCCAGATTCCAGGGCTTGTTTTCCGAGCGGGCCTGAGCCATGCTGAGGCGGCGTCCGCGCCAGCGCAGATGGAAATAACAATACTTGCGGCTCCGCAGAGCAGCGGCGCCGCAGAAGACTCCGTTTTCTTTGACGTGTTGGCAGTATTTGTAGGGCATGGGTGAACTCCTTAAGAAGTAATTAGCAACTAGCAATTAGCAATTAGCGAAAGGCAAAAGTTAAGAGCGAAAAGCGAGGAGAAATGCGAATGGCGATTGGTAAGGCAGGCTCCTTCGGCGAAGATAGAGGGTCGACTGCTTGCTGGAAGATGGCCGCTGAAGGCGGCTGAGCAGCGGCGGTAGAAGTGTGTCCCACAATGTGGGACAGCCCGGCCTATACTTCTTCCCTCCCCAGAATAGGTGGTGCGACGGCGAAGATGAAACAAAAAAATGCAGGCGACGGTTACGAAAGTAACCATTCGCTCCCAAAATGGGAATATGAAATGTTCGAGAACGGCTGGTAAGTCCTTTGGAAAGAACCTTTTACGTATAAGTCCAATGGGGAGAACCTTTTGGCGGGAAAATTTTGTCGATTATGATTGTTTTCAATGGGTTGCAGGGGCGGAAATAGGGGGAGTCGAGCGGTTGTCAGTAGTCAGTAGCCAGTTGTCAGTTGTCGGTGATCGGTAACGCAGTTGTCAGTTGCAAAGTTGCCAGAAGCCAGTTGGGAGTAATCCCAGTAAGAGAACAGCAGATCCTTCGCGGACTAAAGTCCGTGATGACAAATCGTGAGGAAGTTTGGCGTTGGTGACGACTGACAACTGAGAACTGACAACCGACAACTGCCGACTGACAACTGACAACTGGCAACTGTTCTCACACTCCAACGGGAAACGGTTTGGGGCTGCGTTCCTCGGCGCGCTCGCGGACCAGGCTGTCGAAGCGTCCCTGAAACAGCGACATCAATCCGGTGTACCAATATCCGAAGACGAACAGCACCAGAAATGGCACGGTGATGAAGTTCTCGTTGGCAATTGCGTACCAGACCGTCAGGGCGAAATAGCCGCCGACTAACATTTCCAGATAAGGAACCAAGCCGAGACGCTTGCGATATTTCTTGGCGGCGACGCCTTTGTCGGCCTTGCTGACGACGCGGTATTTGGGCGTACGCGCGAACGCTGTCTGATGTCCGACGAGCGCTTCGATCACGGCTTTGCTGTTGGTCAGGGTCAGGCCGATGCCGAGAGCCATCAGCGCCGGCAGGAAGAGGAAAGTGCGATACCAGGACTTGGGAAACAGTTCCTTCTGCGAGACGAGATAGAAGCTGGAGATGGAGAATGTGGAGGCCAGAAAAAGTGGGATGTCGATGTAGAGCATCTGAAACCATCCCTGATAGAAGCGGATGACCATCGCGGGAAGCAAGAGCGTGGAGAGCACAATCATCAGGGGATAACTGACGTTGGCGGTCAAGTGATACCAGGCTTCAACCTTCTCGCGGCGCGCGACTTTGGCCCGCAGCACCTTCGGCAAGTCTTTCTTGGCGCACTGAATCAGGCCTTTCGCCCAGCGCGCCTGCTGCGTCTTGAACGCGGTCATCTCGATGGGCAGCTCAGCCGGACATTCGACGTCCTGCAAATAGCGGAACTTCCAGCCCGCTAATTGCGAACGGTAGCTGAGATCGGTGTCCTCGGTGAGGGTGTCGTGTTCCCAACCGCCAGCGTCGTCGATGGCTTTGCGGCGCCACATTCCCGCAGTGCCGTTGAAGTTGAAGAAAACGCCGGCGCGCGAACGGCCGCCGTGTTCCAGCACGAAGTGTCCGTCGAGCAGAATGGCTTCTACTTCGGTGAGGAACGAATAGCTGCGGTTCAAGTGCGTCCAGCGAGTCTGCACCATTCCGATGGTGGGATTGGCGAAGTGATGAATCACCTTCATCAGCCATTCGGGCTGAGGCATGAAGTCGGCATCGAAGATGGCGACGAACTCGCCGGTCGCGGTCTTGAGGCCCGCGTCAAGCGCGCCTGCCTTGTAGCCTTCACGATTGGTGCGATGGTGATGGATGATGTCGTGTCCCATTGCGGCGTAGCGCTCGACCACGCTGCGAGCCACTTCGACGGTCTCGTCGGTGGAGTCGTCCAGCACCTGGATCTGCAGCCGGTCGCGGGGATATTCGATCTTGCAGACGCAGTCGACCAGGCGATCGACGACGTACTGCTCGTTGAAGATCGGCAACTGTATGGTGACGCGCGGCAACTCGGCGAAATGCGATTCGGGCTCCGTGACTTTGTTCTTGCGGTGCTTGAAGTAAAGATAGACAAGCTGGTAGCGATGCATCCCGTAAAGCGCCAGCAGAACCAGGACAATGAAATAGGGAATCAGCAGCAGCATGTCGAAGGCGTTGGCTTGATAAAGGCCGCGGAAAGTGGGATCGAGAAAATGGGCCTTCATGTAATGGCGAAACCCGTGAGGTTCCGCCAGCGCGCAAGCGAGCAGGCTGATGACAGCGTTCAGAAGCGGACTCCTGGAGCAAACGTCGAACAACGGCGGGAGCTTAGCGCCAGCCGCGGGGTTAGAAAAGCTCTACAAATCGAAATTGTACCTGAGGCGAGGGAGGAAACTATGCCCTTCCCACCAAAGAGGTAGCTTCTAGATTCTGCTCCACCCATCGCCGGAGAGAAGGCCGACGTTGTCTCGTATTCCATTACAATGTTAGAAAGCAGAAGCAGCCGGCGCGATAGCAATGTGTATCCCAACCAAGTTACTTAGCGCACTATTATGTTTTGTGCTCAGCGGCACGATCTTGCTGGCTGCGCAGACATCGCCGTCCGTCGCGCCAGAGACTGCAACTTCGCAGTCCAGCTATCCTGAGCAGGCTTACCTGTCGGCGTCGCGTTACGTCAGCCAATACTTTGACTTCAGCTTTAATCTTCCGCCCGAGCTGCGCCTGCAGCCGATTCCACAGGCAGCTGCCCGCGATGGCAGCATTCAACTATTGGAGCTTGCCGGCTCGCCTCCCGCGGATGCCGAGATCTCAATCAGCGCGATTCCAACCGCCAGCGGCAAGAACCAGGATGCGAAGACGCTCTTGCGCAGCGCGCTCGACCAGGAACTGTATCGCGGCGTGGAAGAGCTGCGCGGCCTGTCCAAGGCCAGCTTTGCGGGCCATGAGTTTTATTTGTTCGAGACGCGCCGCGGCATCGAACAGCACTTCCTGCTGGCCACCACCTCGGGCGATTACATCTTGCGGATTTTCCTGGCAGCGCATAACGACAAGACGGTGAAGCAACTGGAGTCGTCATTCGAACACGTTGTATTCTTCGCGCCCGCGGATTTGCGTCAGTACATGGAAGCCGGCGCGCGGCCTTACGATGGGCCTTCTGTCTCCTCCCATCAACTGGAGGCATTGGAAGCTGATCCGCCCGCCCAGCGCATCGATCCCGGAAAGATCAGCGGAGATTTCTACGAGAATCCGACGATCGGCTTCAGCTACCGCATCCCGCAGGGTTGGACGCTGGAAGCGGAAGGCGCGGTGCAGCCGGCCGTCGAGCGCGACCGCGCCAGGGAAAACTTCGGCATGCCCCGCGTGGGCCGCAACGAGCGCCGGCTCATGGATGCCTGCAGCCGAACCCTTTTCTCCGTTTGGGCCAAGCGCCCAGCAGCGGACGGCCAGATTTCCTACGACGACTTTGGCGAGGTCACGGTTTCCGCAATATCGCTCGCGTGCTTCCCACGGATGAAGTTTCCTGACAATGCAACCGATCAGCAGGCGGCGAAGAATTTTCTGATGCAGTTCGGTTTGACCCATCCCATCATCGACGACATGCGCGATGGGAAAGCCTTCAGCGCGGACGGCAGCATTTTTTTGTTCCTGCATGGCACGGTCGGATTTGTAGTACCGGATGACGACCTTTCGCGGCGCTTGTCGGTTGCCATGGCGATCACGCAGCGGCGCGGATACGTGCTGACCTGGTTCTTCGCGGCGCCGCACAACGCGGAGTTACAGGCCTTGACCGATGAACGCGTAATTTTTGATTCTGCGCCGGTGGGCAAAGTGGCTGACGCATCGAAACCCGGAGGCGGAGTCGCGGGAGAAACGTCGCCGACGGCGCCTTCCGACTCGGCTGCCGCGCAGCCGTCCTCGGGCGCCGGCACAAGCGATCCAACTCCGGCGGATGCTTCGACTTCCTCCGCTGCAAGTTCCGATCAACCGCAGACGACAGACGCAACCGCCTCAGCGCGTCCCTCGCTTCTGCGTCCGGGAGAAACCATGCAGAGCCAGCAGGGAAAAGGCGAACCCATCTCCAAGCAGAGGTTGTCGCAGTAGAGTTTCCCAAGCACAAGCGCGCGATTCCGTTGTCTAGCGAGTCTCGGGGAAATAGTGACCCAGCTTGTTGGAACCGTCATCACGGTGATGAACTCCTTGGAATTGTCATCACGAGCGAACCGAGGGATCTGCTGTTGACCGTTCATAGGAAAACAGATTCCCCTCGCCAAGACTGGCGCGCGTAATGGCAATTCCGCAGTAGCCAAACCATTCTAGCGGCGTTGATGCGTCACTATAATTTGCGGTCCTCAATAAGCCCATCTTGTTATCTAACCCCATCTCATGAATCGCCTTTTGTCAGGGCACGGCTTTAGCCGTGCCGCAATGGGCCAATAGTGATTTGGGCTTTAGCCCTTGACGCATTCTGTTTCGCAGCGCTAAAGCCCGTCCTCTTTTTCTGCGGGTTGTTCGGCACGACTGAAGTCGTGCCCTGACACAACCCACGCAACTTATGACGTGGTTCCTCGTCAGTCCATCGCAGCCGCAATCGGCCTGCAATTCAAACTCTCTTGTAACTTTCCGTCCGTTCGGTGATCTCATCCTTAAGAGCTGACGAGGTAGCAGGATGGCAGACGAACAACAGCCCGCAGAGGATCTCCCCGAGCCAGCGCAGCCGAAGGAAATTGCGCCGGAATCCGAGATCAAAGGACCGCCGCAATCTCTCGTGGCCGATAGCGAAACTCCGAACGCAGAAGAGCCAAAGCAGGAAGCGCCCGCTGCCTACTCTTCGGCTCGCTCTGGTCCCGCAGGCGAAGAAGTGCGCGACGTGACCTCACGCGAGCGTGGACGTATCAATCGCCGCGAACTCCTGAAGCTGGTCCCACTCATCGCCATCGGCGCATTTGCCATTCCCCAGTTGCAGGAGCCGCTGTTAATGGATGGACTTGGGTTCAGCGATTGGGCTTCCGGCAAGCTGTTCGGACGTCATCGGCTGGCGCAAACCTTCAGCGATAACGACGTTGTTCCGTTCCGGCGCTTTCCCTATAACTACTATGACGTCGTCGATCCCGAAGTCGATCTCGACCGTTGGACGTTGACGGTCGAAGGCCTAGTCAAGCGCCCCGGCGATTACAAGCTGCAACAGATCCAGGCGTTGTCCAAGGTCGTGCAAAATACGCGGCATGTGTGTGTCGAGGGTTGGGACGTCATCGGCAACTTTGGCGGCACGCGCGCCTCCGACTTTTTGCGCTGGCTCGGCGCCGACCTGACGGCCCGCTATCTGGAAGTCGAGTGCGCCGACCAGTACTACGAATCCATCGACATGGCCACGGTGTTGCATCCACAAACTCTCTTCTGCTACGAGATGTACGGTAAGCCGCTGGACCGCGGACACGGCGCGCCGCTGCGCCTGCAAATGCCGATCAAGCTCGGCTACAAGCAGGCCAAGTATCTCGACACCATTCGCGTGACCAACGTGCTCAAGGGCGGCAAGCGCGGCTACTGGGAAGATCAGGGCTACGATTGGTACGGAGGACTGTGAACCATGGCGACGAGCGCGACCGTAGTCGGGAGCAAGAAGCCGGACACAATCACCGTGGCTTACGAACATCCGTGGGTCGTGCGCGGGGCCCATTGGCTGAATGCAGTTGCTGTGTTCGTGCTCATCACCAGCGGGCTGCGCATCTTTCGCGCCTTTCCCAGCTTCGGGCCGAAGATTCCGCAGAGGAACTTTTGGGTTCCTCCGCCCGGAATCACCCTCGGCGGCTGGCTCGCCGGCGCGTTGCAGTGGCATTTCACTTTCATGTGGATCTTTGCCGGCAGCGGCCTGATGTATGTCGTCTATCAGATTGTGACTGGTCATTGGCGGCAGGTGCTGTTTATGCCGCGCGACATTAAAGGCGTGTGGCCAATGGCGCGGCATTACTTCCTGTTCGGCAAGAAGCCAGTCGTCGAAGCCGCGTACAACCCGCTGCAGAAGCTCGCCTACACTTCCACCATCTTCTTCGGCGCGATGTCTTTTCTCACCGGGCTCGTGCTGTATAAGCCCGCACAGTTCTGGTGGCTGGCATGGCCGATGGGCGGCTTTCATTTCGCGCGCATCTGGCACTTTGTCGCGATGTGCGGATTTGTGGCCTTCATTCCCGGCCATCTCATCATGGTGCTGCTCCACGGCTGGAACAACTTCTATTCCATGATGACTGGCTGGAAACGCGATCCTGAATATCTCAACTGAAAGGCTCTTTCACCACCGAGACACGGAGAGCACGGAGAAAATCAGGACTCTGTGGCAAGATGCGGCTGCGGATGTCGAGTATAACGAATTCCTGGCTGCGCTTCTCCGTCGTCAGTGTGGAAGGCTTCGATTTTCTTTGGGTCTTCTGTTATGAATTGACTCCGTTCTCTGTGCCTCTGTGCTGAATGAGTTGTGATGCTCTCCGTGCTCTTCGTGGTTCAAACGCCCAATTCGCAGCGGCAAGCTATTCGCTTAAAGTCCATCCCATGCAGCGGACAGCAGGGTGAATTCGGCCGCGATCCAAAAGAGAAGCCCCGCTGGTTAGCGGGGCTTCGCGAAACAACAGACTTTCAATCAGCGTAGATCAGAATCCACCATTAAGCGGCTTTCTCGGGGTTCCGAGACCGGTGCACTGGTCCCAGCCCGGTCCGGCCGGCGCGCCGTTGTTGCCTATCGTCACGTCGTAGAAAATCGTGCGATAGAGGCCTGGATTCTTGTAATAGGTGTAGGTTTTCGACAGTTCAGTCGCAGTATGTTCCAGGAAGCTGCCAGCCGCGTTGGTAATGCCGGCTAGTGTAGGAGAGGAGACGCTGGTGCCACCGACCGCACACCATCCGCCGCATCCCGTGGTGGAATAGATCGCGACCGGGCTCAAGGTGCTTGCGTCAGATGCCCAATCGGGCGTGCCACGGTGCGGTCCGGTGAGATTCTTGACAATGAACTGGTACTGGGGCTGAGGCTCCATGGTGCTGATGCCGCCGCCGCTGTCGTTCCAGCAATCCTCTTCACCGGTAAATTGGCCACTGTTGCGCCTGATGCGGGTGCCACCGGCAGAGACCACATTCGGCGATACGCTGGGGTAATCCGGACCTAGGCCCGAGTCGCCAGCCGAGGCGAAGTAAACCACCGTTGCCGTTTCCATGTACTGGTCATAACCCAATTCGCCGTCGAATTCTCCGCCGTAGCCAAAGCTGTTGGAGACTTCGCCGCCGCCAGCCGCAGCTACAGCCTGCCCAGCAAGATACTCAGCCGCGCTGGTGCCGCCCGCAAATGGATCACTGCAAAACTGCGCGACAATAATCTGCGCGTGCGGCGCCATGGCATGGGAATACTGGGTGTCGAGCGCCGTCTCTACGTCCCAACCGCTTCCGTCACTGCTTGGGCAAGAGCCGCAGTCACAGATAAATTGCAGGGTCTGGGCGGGCAGATTGTACTCGGTGTTAAAGGCGTTGAAGTCGGCTTGTAGCGTACTGTTGTGCCCGTAGTCCACCACGGCGATGGCGTGCGCCCCACCATTGGCAACCGGAGCCCCGCTCAGGGGACATCCAGTGGTCGGTGTCGTTACGCCGTACACGCAAGCGATGGAGCCAGGGTTCTCCGCGCCTGACGGCGGGCTATTCGGACCTGAATCGGGACGAATAATTTCCAGTCGTGTGCGCACCATGCCCGCGGCCAAGCCACTGGTGCTACGTGGAATGACCACGGTGCCTTTGACCTGCGCGTCGTCGGACTGAGCAAAGCCACAGATTGCCATCGCTAGGATTACCATTACGGCAAGCACTAGCAAAAAACCTCTCTTCATTTGCATCTCCTTATTATCTTTAGAGTCTGGGATTTACGTTTTAGCTCCCTACAGCCCCACAGCTATCTGGGCATCGCGGGACTTCGGGGTCTGTTTTTTATTGGCCTAAAAGGTTGCGAACTCAAAGGCCTGACTCGCCTATGTGCCGGGAACGCGAGAGCGGGGGTCAGCACCTTGGAAAGCCGATCCGCTGACGAACAGAACACGGTATCAGTCGTGACGAGCATCAAATGAGTTCAGAGTCGAACGGAATTGCGCACCCCAAGCGACATGAGCAGGTTGAGACCCCGATTATGAAACAGGAGGGGAAGGAGAATCAACTCAGGTTTCGGTTGCTTATGGTACAGCTAAACATACTTTAATATTGCCGCCTAAGTCAACAGCAAACAAGCCGGTCCCTCAAGAAAGTTGTTCCCATTCCGGTTGGCAACTGCTTACGAAGGAGCCTACGCCACCTAAGTCGCGCCTTTGGACTGGATTTTCGAAAAGATCACCGCTATTGACTAACTACTACTGCCTAAGTATTACTGCTAACTAAATCCGCCGCGGCTTCTGAAGTGCGCATATTCTTGGACCCACGCCATTCGCTCTTAAGCTTGTAGCTCTTAGCTCTTAGCCCTTAGCCCTTAGAGTCAACTCATGCGGCAGGCTCGCTTGCCGTTGTATCCATCACTCCCCCAATTCGCCTGGACACCACTCCGGCGAATAGCGAACAGCGAATAGCGCCTTCATGCCCCGTCACACGGCGCGGTGAAGGTCACCTCTGGCTTTCTCGCTTGACCCGCCAAGGCTTTTCTGTAAAAGTAAGCCACACGTCTCACGTGGGGACATGCCATGACGTCTGGCCTTCCTATCGTGGAGTTCGACCGCTCGAAGCTGATGATACGCATTGAGGTCACGCTTAACGCCGATCCCACCGCCATCAGTCCGGTGGTGGAAGGTATCATGGAGATGGCGCGCGGGCTGGAGTGCGCGGCCGGCAAAGAGTTCGAGATCGAGACGGCCCTGCGCGAGGCCCTGGCCAACGCCATTGTTCACGGCTGCAAGAACGATCCCACCAAAAAAGTTCAGTGCTGTGTAGGCTGCGACGAAGAGCGTGGCATGCTGATTGTTGTGCGCGATCCCGGCTCCGGCTTCGATCCCTTCGCCCTTCCCGATCCCTGCAATGGCGAAAACGTTTACTCCAATCACGGGCGTGGTATCTACCTGATCAATCAGCTTATGGATGAGGTGAAGTTCGAGCGCAACGGCACCGAAATCCACATGCGGAAGTACTGAATCCATTACCACCCTGACTCGATGGTGCTCTGCGGGGCCACAGCTTCGGCTACGCCGTTGCGTTCTCTTCCTGAATCATTGTCCTCACCAGGCAGCACCTGAAGCCGCCGAGGTTCCGCTGGCGTCTCGTGGGATGTACACGGCGCCTCTCAGGCACGTTGTAGGTCACTGAGTGAAGGTGACAGAAATCACAGACGGCGTGTGTCTCCAGCGGCCAGAATAATTGCAGATGAGTTTGCGGCAGCAGTTACGAACCATGGCCTCGGCCATGCTGATCGTCGCCGTGGCCCTTTGGGCTGAGACCGGCTGCGCGATGATGTGCGGATTTAGTGAGCCGGCCGCGGCGTGCCATGCGGCATCGCCATCGACCGCTGCTCACTCCGTCACTCAGATGGGCAGCGAGTGCTGCCCGCGGTCTGCGGCTGCCAAGCCGGGATGCCCCTCGCGTTCGCTACTCTCACTCTCCTGTGCTGGCCATCCTGATTGCTGCGCTATCGGCAACCATCCGGCGCGGCGATTCGCCTATCCCGTCACCTCCAGCAGAACGATTCCTCTGGTGATGATTGCCGGCACCGCTTCCGGGCTGGAAGCCGTTTCGGTGCGCTCTCACCTGCCAGCGAGGGATGAGTCTCCACCCTTTACCAAAGCTGTCTCCGACAAGAAGACCGACCTCAGGATTTAGAACTCTTCCGCTTAGCTGATGCGTCTGCGCGGCGGCAATGGAGACCGTCGTACCCATCATCGCAGCGGAGTCCATCTCCGCATCACCAGAATTCTGAGGAAATCATGAAATCGAAAGCGATCGTACTATTCAGCACCGTCATTATGGCCCTGGCGCTAATGGCCCAGAGCACGACCCAAACAGCGCCGGCCCCTTCGGGAAATAACCCGCAAGCCTGCGCCTGCTGCAACGGTGACACCGCCGATGGCAAGACTGCCTGCTGCGGCAAGGGCGCCAGTTGCTGTGGCAAGGACGGCAACTCCTGCAAAGGTAGCGACTGCTGCCAAGGCAAGGAAGGCAAAGCGTGCCCGATGATGCCGAAGGACAGCAGCGGCAAAATGAGCTGCTGCGCCGACGGCAAATGCTCAATGTCGGAGAAGACCGGCAACAGCTGCTGTGGCGGAAAGATGTGCCAACGCTCACAGGCTGGCGCATAGCGAAACAACGCCAGCGCAGCAGCACTGTCCATCTGGCAGAGGCCCCGGTGCAACGCCGGGGCTTTTGCCGAACGCAGCTAATATCACACGTTGTGGGACTGCCCGATCAGCGCCCCATCTAGCCACTAGCCACTGGCAACTGCCTCACGGCGTGATCTCGAAGACAACCCCGTCGTCATGCGTTCCGCCCTCGTTGGCCGTGCTGTAGATATTGCCGCTCGCGTCAAGAATGACGTTGCCATACGCATAGTCTCCGGCACCTCCGTTGAACCCGGTTTGTGTCCACTGCCCGTTCGAGAGCGTCAGTTGAAAAACCTCTGGGCCGCCAATCAGGATTGTCCCGTACAGCCTGCCGGACGGGTCCATGGCTAGCTTGGCAACGGAGCCTACATACGCAGGGAACGAGTAAAGCTGGTTGAAGGTCCAGCCGCCGTCGTTGGGTGTCAACTCGTACACCACGGTCTCCTCCAACGATGTGGTGGCTGTGACGCCATAGAGATTGCCCGCCTCATCGGAGATCAAGCCTCCATACGGTTGACCAAAATAGGGGAAAGTGTAGATCACATTCTCCGTCCAGCCGCTTTCTGAAGGACTCAGCTTGTAAACTACGCCGTCGTAGTCGGCCCCGCCGTTTACGGCAGTGCCGTAAAGGTCCCCGGCGCTGTCAAGAATCAGGCCGGCATAGGGAGTGGCCCCGTCATTTTCTCCCTGGAAGCGGTAAAGAACGCTTTCCGACCAGCCGCCATTGGAGGGCGTCAGTTCATAAACCACCCCGCACGTCTGGTAACAATTCGAGCCTGGTGAGCCGCCGTAGGGCGTGGTTCCGTAGATGTTGCCCTGCTGGTCAAAAAGCAGGTCGCCGTACTGGGGCTCCTCGCCATCCATGCCTCCCTGGAACGAATACAAAACGGTTTCCCGCCATGGACAGAGCGCGGACTTGCAGGCAGTGGGTGGAGGGCTGAGCTTGAAGACCGTGCCCGCGTCAGCAGTGCCTCCGTAGTTGGTTGTGCCGTAGAGGTTGCCATCCGGGCCGAGGATCACTCTGGCTTGCGGAGAGTTTCCGTCGGGCCCAGTGAAGGTGTAGATCGGACTCAAGATCCAGCCGGAACCCGAGCGCTTCAGCTTGAACACGGTGCCGCAGCCCCAGGTGCCGCAAGCGCCCCCGATGTTTCCTCCCCCGGAGGCTGTGCCGTAGAAGTTCCCTGCACGATCCATGCTCAAGCCGGCGTATGGGGACGTCCCGTCCGGTCCGGCGAAGTTGTGCAGGATCTGAAACGTCTGGGCCTCCGCCGCGATTGCTGTTGCCAGCAGGATGAGAAGACCGGCAATTCCCGCCAGCCGAGCGAGTCCAGAACCCCGATGCTGCTCTGAGCGCGTCATAACAATTCTCCTTCGCGAACTACAGTTTCGATCAAGACTCCAGGATCCGTTGACATCCCACATTGTGGGACCATGCTGATCCAGCCACTCTATCTGACAACTGATAACTAACAACTGATAACTAACAACTGATAACTGACAACTGACAACTGACAACTAGCCACCGCTTACGGCGTGATCTCCCAGATCACCCCGTAACCATAAGTGCCGCCCTCCACGGTTGTGCCGTAGAGATTGCCGCTGCTATCGACCGTCAGAGTACCCACGGGGAATTCCCCGTCGCTACCGCTAAAAGTGTGCAGCACACTATATGTCCAGGTGTTGCCGGAACGGGTCAGCTTGAAAAGCGTCCCGTACCCGTAGATTACGTTCGAGCCATAGAGATTGCCGGCAGAATCCATGGCCGGGCCGGAGAGATTACCTTCAGACCCGAGGTCGTTCACCAGAGTGTAATTCCATCCTCCGCTCGAAGGGCTTAGTTCGTAGGCGTTTTCGCTACCGTTGCCGTCGTCGCCATCGCTAAAGCCGTAAAGATTTCCGGAGGCGTCGCTGATCACTCCATCCAACTCGTAGCCGTTGTTTCCGTTGAAGGTGAAGATATTGTTCAAGCCCCAGCCGGATTGCGAGTGCTGCAACTGCCAGACGGCGCTATAACAACCGTCGATCTCGTCGCAATATGCGGTGCCGTAGAGATTGCCTGACCGGTCGAGGACCAGCGGCCCGTTCGGAAGCGACGTTCCCAGGCCCAGGTTAGGGTTGAAGGAGTAGAGGACGTTCTCCGTCCAGCCGCCACTGCCAGGACTCAGTTCGTAGGCGGCGCCGCCCTCATTGTAGAGGCCGCCGAAGACGGTCACGCCATACAGGTTTCCGGCGGGATCGAAGAGCACCCGGCTGGCGGGATACGATCCATCCGGCTGACCGGTGAACTGATGAAGCACCGTCTCCTGCCAATTGCAGGTAAAGCTGGCGCAAAATGTTGGTGGCGGCGCAAGTCTGAAGACGGCGCCGCACACGTAGTAGCTGGTGCAGTTTGCGGCCCCCTTGCTCAGGCCGTACAGCGCGCCGTCCGGTCCCAAGACCACACCAATGCTCGGGCCGCCGAAGTCGTTGCCGCCTTCGAAATCGTAAAGTGGCCTGAGGATCCATCCCGAGCCGGAGCGCTCCAACTCGAAGACTGCGCCACAGCCTGTAGTCCCGTAGAAATTGTCGCAACCGTAGACCTGATTGCCGCCGGCCGAGGCCGTGCCATAGAGATTGCCGTTGCGATCGATGGTCACACCATCCGGCGGATTCGCCCCATCGCGCCCGCCGGTGAAGTTGTGCAGCACCTGAAAGGTTTGGGCCTGCGCCGCGATCGCGGTCACAAGTAAGATGAAAAGGCCGGCCATGATTGCCAGCCCAACGGTTAGTGAGCCCGAATTTTGTTGTGAGCGCGTCATAACCATCTCCTCCGTGAATTGATAGTGCCGTTCTTCTGATGCTTTCGATCATTAACTCCCTCGTTGTGGGATACGTCAGCCTGCTGCGTCTGACAACCGGCCACTGGCCACTGGCCAATGCCTTACGGCGTAATCTCCCACGCCGTGCCGCAGCCTCCGTCGCAAACTCCATAAAATCCCCCGCCGCCCGACGCCAGTTTGAGCTGTGCTTTCCCAGCCTTGGAGCTACTGTTGCGCTCTCTTATACGGGGAGTCAACTTAATTTCACATTACGGTCTAATCGTCTGATGACAGGAGGTTTAGCTTGCGTGACCATTCGCGAGACGCTAAGGACAAAGAGGCTGATTACCGGCTATAAATGCGCTTTTACGTCGAATCAGAAATGCACAAATAAAATGAGGGCCGCCAAAATCGGTGGCCCACAGGACGATCTGTCAGGCAAGCTTATATCTGCTCTTCGATGACCTGCCTGATCCGCTCGAAGGCCCAGTCGATCTCCTTCCGCGTAATGACCAGCGGCGGGGCAATACGAATCACGCGGTCGTGGGTCTCTTTGCAGAGAATGCCCAATTCCTTGAGCGCCTCGCAATAAGGCCTCGCCGAAACGTCCAGCTCGATGCCAATCCACAGGCCCTTGCCGCGGACTTCGTGCAGGTGAGGACTGCGGAGTGTCCGCAGCTTGCTGAGAAAGTAGCCGCCCAGTTCGGCGGAGCGCTGCACGAGTTTCTCATCGATGAGGACGCGCAATGCGGCGCGCGCGACCGCGCAGCCCAGCGGATTGCCGCCGAAGGTGCTGCCGTGATCGCCCGGATGGAAGACGCCGAGGATATCCTTGGACGAAAGCACCGCCGAGACGGGATAGAAGCCGCCTGACAACGCCTTGCCGACGATCACCATATCCGGCCTGATGCCTTCATGCATGTAGGCGAAGAGCTTGCCGGTGCGTCCCAGTCCGGATTGAATCTCATCGACTATCAAAAGCACATTGTTGTGGCGACAGATCTCGGCTGCGTCGCGCAGGAAGCCGTCGGGCGGAATGACGATTCCAGCTTCACCTTGAATCGGTTCCACCAGGAACGCGCAGGTGTTGGGTGTGATGGCGTCGCTCAGCGCTGCGGCATCGCCAAATGGAATGACCTTGAAGCCAGGGGTGAACGGGCCGAAGCCGTCGCGGTACTGCTCGTCAGTCGAGAAACTTATGACAGTGACGGTGCGGCCATGAAAATTATTCGCGCAGACGACGATCTCGGCTTGGCCATCGGGAATGCCTTTGACCTTGTAGCCCCATTTGCGCGCGGCCTTCACGGCGGTCTCCACTGCTTCGGCGCCGGAGTTCATGGGCAGCGCAGTCTCGTAGCCGGTTAGCTCGTGCAGTTGCTGGTAGAAGAGCGGCAGTTGGTCATTGCGAAAGGCGCGCGAGGTCAGGGTGACCTTCTGCGCCTGCTCGAACATCGCTTTCAGAATTTCGGGATGGCAATGTCCCTGGTTGACCGCGGAATACGAGGCCAGGCAATCCAGATAGCGATTGCCTTCCACGTCGTAAACCCACACGCCCTCGGCGCGCTCGATGACGACGTCGAGAGGATTGTAGTTGTGAGCTCCATATAGGTCTTCGAGTTCGATGAAATCTTTGGTCAGCAATTGATCGATAACGGGCATGATTTCCTCTTCGAGCAACTAGCAACTAGCAATTAGCTACGAGCCGCGAGCTACGAGTTTTTCGCAATTGCTAGCTACCAGTCGCTAATTACTAATTACTCCAACAGCATCGTTAACAACGCCATCCGCACGTACAACCCATTCGCGGCCTGGCGAAAATAAAGCGCACGCGGATCGTCGTCCACTGTTTTGTCCAGCTCAACCGTGCGCGGCAGCGGATGCATGATCATCGCGTCCGACTTCATGCGTTGCAGCACGGACGAATTGATGGCATAGCGCTGCGAGCCGGCCACCCGCGGAAGCCGGTCGGGACGAATGCGCGTCTGATAGATAACGTCCACTTCGCCGACCACGCGATCGATGTCCGACTCCAGTTCGTAGCGGACCCCGTGCCGGTCGAGATATTGCAGGATGTCGCTCTTCATCTGCATCTCAAGCGGACTGACGAAAAATATCTTGACTCGCTCGAACTTCGCCAGCAGGTAGGCCAGCGATCGCGCCGTACGGCCGCGGTCGAGCTCGCCGATGAAGGCCACGCTCAGGCCGTCCAGCGGGCGCTCGCGATAGATGGTGTACAGATCGAGCAACGCCTGCGTGGGATGCTGACCGCCGTCGCCATCGCCTGCATTGATGATAGGCACCGGCGAAACTCGGGCCGCGCGCGCCGCACCGCCCGGCTCGTGATGACGAATCACGATCACGTCGCAGTAGGTGCCGATGATGCGAATGGAATCTTCGACCTGTTCCTCTTCGATTTCCGATGAGAAGGCGTGAGCATGTTCGGTGGAGAGCACGCGTCCGCCCAGCCGGTGCATCGCAGCCTCGAAGGAGAAGCGCGTGCGCGTAGACGGCTGATAGAAGAGACTGGCGAGGATGCGGTTCTGGTAATCCAGCGTGCCGCCGCGCGCTACAACGTGTTCCATCCCCCGCGAGCGGTCGAACAGCTCCATCAGCAACGGAACCGTAAACTGCTGCGACTCGACAACGTGATTCAGGGTCATGCGCGGGCGTTCCAGCTTTCCGTCACGCACTCCAGGCGAGGGATGCAATGTGGGCATGGCTACCGGAGAACCGGCTCCTCCAATTCTTGCGAAACAGTCGCCTCGCACGGCGCGGGATCGCGAACGATGCGGGTCCCGGCCTGTCCGGCAACCGCTTCGCAGAGCAGTTCGAATGACGAGATCACGGCTTCCTTGCCGCCACTGCGCAGGAAATGAATCACCGACTCGATCTTCGGGCCCATGTTTCCCGGCGGAAAGTGTCCCGCGCGCTGGTATTCCTCCAACTGCGACACGGTGACGAAGGTCAGCGGCGTCTGGTCGGGCTTCTTATGGTTCAGGTAAACGTAATCCGTGTCGGTGGAAATTGCGAAGAGATCCACGTGAAGCTGAGCCGCCAGCAGCGCCGCCGCCCGGTCCTTGTCGATGACCGCCTCCAGGCCTTGCAGTTGCCCGCCGACGCGCATCACCGGAATGCCGCCGCCGCCGGTAGAAATCACCACCACCTTGCGCGCCACCAGCGAGCGGATGACCTCCAGCTCCACAATCTCCAGCGGCTCCGGCGAGGGCACCACTCGACGATAGCCGCGCGCCGCGTCTTCCACAATGTGCCAGCCCAGCACGCGCTTCCGTTCCTCCGCGTCGGCGCGCGAGTAGAACGGGCCAATGGGCTTGGAGGGCTGTAGCATGGCGGGATCGTCCGGCGAGACCACGGTCTGGGTAACCAGGCTGACCACCGGAAAATCGATGCCGGCCTCGGCCAGTTCATTCCGCAGAGACTGCTCCAGCAAGTATCCGACTTCGCCCTGGCTGGCCGCGCCGCAAACGTCAAGCGTCTGGCTGTACACCACATCGGAGGCACGCTCGGAGCGCAACAACTGCGCTCCCACTTGCGGCCCGTTGCCGTGCGTGATCACCAGACGATAGCCGAGACGAATGAGTCCGACCATCGCCCGCGCGGTGCGGCGCGCGTTCGCCAGTTGCTCGACGATTGTCCCCTTCTCACCGGCTCGGATGAGAGAGTTGCCTCCAACCGCGACTAGCGCAGTCTTCGACATAGATTTCCTTAATGACGCGGTTCGCTACTCGCTGGATAGAGCCGGCCTTCAGCCGGCGTCGGATCTGACTTATATTCCAACCTGGCTGAGGTGGTCATTGTTTCAATGACCATCTCAGCCCCCAACGATTCTTGGTCGGGCGGACACTGCGCTAAAGCGCCGCTCTACTCCTACCTCACCAACTCCAGCATCGGCTCGCGTGCCACTTCGCGTTCCTTCAGGTAAGCGCCTTTCATGAGTTCCAGCATGATTGCCTTTTGCGCATGCAACCGGTTCTCGGCTTGCTGGAAGACGAAGGAACGCCCCGAGTCGATCACCTCGTCGGTAACTTCGTCGCCCCGGTGCGCCGGCAGACAATGCAGGAAAATCGCATCCGCCTTGGTGCGCGCTATCAAATCTGAATTGACCTGATAGGGAGCGAAAATCTGCTTTCTCGCTTCCGTCTCAGCTTCCTGACCCATGCTTGTCCAAACGTCGGTGTAAATTACGTCGGCAGCGAAAGCCGCGATCTCAGGATCGTGAGTGATGGTGAGGCTCGCGTTGGTTTCCGCGCAGCGCTTCCGTGTCCAGGTGACAGCCTCGTTGTCGGGCTCGTATCCGGGCGGAGTTGCGATCCACACGTCCGCGCCCAGTTGCGCTCCCAGAAACATCAGCGAGCGAGCGACGTTGTTGCCATCGCCGATATACGCAATCTTCAGGCCCGCGATGCGGCCCTTCACTTCCAATATGGTCAGGTAATCCGCCATGGCCTGGCACGGATGGCTGTAATCGGTGAGTCCGTTGATCACCGGGATGCTCGCATACCGTGCCATGTCCAGGACGATCTCGTGGTCGAAGGTGCGGATCATGATCGCATCTACCATGCGCTCCAGGTTCTTGGCCACGTCATGCACCGACTCACGCTTGCCGAGACTGATTTCGGCGGGCGAGAGATACAGCGGATGTCCGCCCAGTTGCTCGAAGCCAACGTCGAAGCTGACGCGGGTACGCAACGATGGCTTTTCGAAGATCATGGCCAGCGTCTTGCCCTTCAGCGCCGCGTGGCAGTCGTTGGGACGGGCCTTCACCTGCGTGGCGCCGTGCAGAAAGTGCCGAATCTGCGGCGGTGTAAAGTCGCGAATCGAGAGAAAGTCCTTGCCGAGCATGGTCACCTCCCTGCGCCAGCCAACGCGGGCTGGTGCGCCTGGGTGAACTCCTCGATCATGGCGCTGATTGCAGGCTTGCCAATTTCTTCCACTTCATAGCGCACGCACACGTAGGGCTTGTCGAGCCGGATGGCGCGGGCCAAGTCGATGGGTGTGGCAACTACGACCAGATCGCAAGGCACGCGCTTGATGGTTTCTTCCAGCTCGTGCCGCTGGGTGTCGCTGTAACCCATGGCAGGCAGCACCCGCCACAAGTGGGGAAACTGCTGGAAGGTCTTCTGGATAGATCCGACGGCGTAGGGCCGCGGATCGACCAGCGCCGCGGCGTGATAGCGGTTGGCCGCGACTACGCCCGCGCCGTACGGCATCTCGCCGTGGGTAAGGGTTGGACCATCCTCAACCACCAGCACCGTCTTGCCGTTCACCACATCGGGATCGTCTACCGTCACCCGGGAGGCGGTCTCGATGACCCGCGCCTTGGGATTATGCAGAGCGATGTTGCGGCGGACCGCCTTGATGCCGTCGGGATCGGCGGTGTCAACCTTATTAATGATCAGCACGTCGGCGCTGCGAAAGTTGACTTCGCCGGGATAGTAGCCGAGTTCATGGCCGGCGCGATGCGGATCGAGCACCACGATCGCAAGATCGGGACGATAGAACGGCGTGTCGTTGTTGCCGCCGTCCCACAGGATCACGTCGCCTTCCTGCTCCGCCTGGCGCAGGATGTCCTGGTAATCCACTCCGGCATAGACGGTGGTGCCTTCAACGAGGTGGGGCTCGTACTCTTCGCGCTCTTCGATGGTGCATTTGTTGCGATCGAGATCGGCCAGCGATGCGAAGCGCTGGGCACGTTGTTCATTCAGATCGCCGTACGGCATGGGGTGACGGACTACCACCGGATGCCAGCCCTGATTGCGGAGCTCGACCGCGATGCGGCGCGATACCGGGCTCTTTCCGCAGCCGGTGCGGACCGCACATATCGATACCACCGGCGCTTTCGCAGTGAGTTGTGTGCGCGCAGCAGCCAGCAGCTGGAAGTCGGCGCCCGCGGCCACTGCCCGCGATGCCAGATGCATCAGCGTCGGATAGGCAATATCGCTATAGGCAAAGACCACCGTATCCACGTGTTGGTCGCGGATGATCTGCTCCATCTTGTCTTCTTCAAGGATGGGGATGCCGTCGGGATAGAGATTGCCGGCCAATTCCACGGGATAACGGCGTCCGGCGATGTCAGGAATTTGAGTGGCAGTGAAGGCTACGACTTGGAATTCGGGGTTGTTGCGAAAAACTACGTTGAAATCATGAAAATCTCGTCCTGCAGCTCCAAGGATGAGCACCCGTTTCATATTGTCGTGAAAGCGTCATTAGACCCATAAAGTGGGGACACTTTTCTCCTTGCCCACATGATGAACCCAGGGCGGAACGTTACGCAGTGAGCCCGGTCACGTGGGTGTGAGACATGGGATTCCGAGGTGTCCTGGCAGATCCTAGGCCACGGCCAACCCTTTGGCTTTTGGCACATTAGGAAAGCGGCGGATTCTTGGGCGCTTGGCCTTCTGTGCTTGCCACAGGTCGTACTGCATCTGCATTTTGAGCCAGAACTCAGGCGAGGTTCCAAGCGCCGCCGAAAGTCTCAGCGACATCGGGGCTGACACGCCGGCTCGCCGATTCAGAATTCGCGACAGATGGGCGCGGGTCACGCCCAACCGCGCCGCCGCTTCTGCAACGCTCATCTCGCCCAGGTAGTCCCGCAAAACCTCTCCCGGATGCGCTGGATTGAAAATCATGTTCCTTCTCCTAGTGATAATCCTGGTAATCCACTAAAACGGCGTCTTCGCCATCGAACCGGAAAGTCAACCGCCAATTGCCGCTGACGTGGACTGACCAGTGCCCTTCAAGATTTCCCTTTAACGGATGCAGGTCGTTGCCCGGCGCGTTCATATCCTCGGGCCCGCTGGCCGCGTCCAACGCGGTCAGGAGCCGTCTTAGCCGCTGTACGTGCTTCGGTTGAATGCCTGCCTTGGAGCCAGTCTCGGCAAATAGTCTTAACCCCTTATGCCGGTAGCTCCTGATCATTCGTATAGCGTATACATACACTATACGATGGTCAAGCGGGACTGAATATTTTGCTGGCACGAAAAACCCCAGTCAAGCAAGAGCGCTTGAGTGGGGCACCCGCCCCGAATTGCGAGTCATGGCTGCGAAGGAAAAGGCGCTGCAATTGGAGTGGATCGGGCGATAGCCGGCTGCGACATCGGGGTATTAAGGTTGAGACCTCTCCGATTTCTTCGCTTTGACTTTTTCCACCTCTGCGAGGGTCTTCTCTATCCGCTTCAGGCGATCCGGCCCTGACATGTAACGTTTGAACGCTTGCCGCGTATTTCTCTTTACCGAGTGGCTTGCATAGATTACCTGCTGCGGCGTTCTTACCGAGCAGCTCAATCGCGTGGGTTTCGGGATGTTCTGCCCGAGTGAAAGCAGAAACTCAATGCCGGGAATGTAAAGCAGGAACGTCGAATAGTCGCTTGTATCGCCGGGAGTGGGAAAATAAGTGGCGAGGACAACGTTTCCCTTCGCGCGCCATATCGAAATCGTCAACGCCACATCCTCCGGGAACGGGCCGTTGAGAAGAAATTGGCGTATCGGCTCCTCATAGATTCCAAGATCAATCCCATGTCTGTTGCCCCCGCGATCCTTCCACGAATGCACGGAGCCGCGCCAAAACACGCTCATCGCGAAATACAGGAGTTGGTCCATCCGGAGTCCCGGTATCGCCGCACCCGCATAACACACGCGATCTTCATTCGCGGCGAGCGGCTTGCTCTCTTGTAACATCTCCCAGATAGGAAACGAATCAATCCGTGCCATGTGCCGGATAAGCCACCGCTCACCGTTGAGGTTGAAGCGCTGTTCACAATCTTCGCAGAGCAAATAATCGGTGATCTGTTGCGATGTCTGGAGGACGGAGTCAGGGGTAACAGTAACGGGGTTAGGGTTGGTTAGGCTATGCTCCTGCAGGTACCGGAGCAGTCCCTTTGGCAGATAATGGCTCTTCCGGAGTTCCTTTTCCAGCAAACAGAGCTTGCACTTTCCGACTGGCATTCTCTTACGTTCTCCGACCCATGCCGGGTGCCCCGCCCAAGCTTCTTTTGCTTGGGTGCGAGCGTTCCTAGGGCGGGGCAGTTGCGTTCGCGGGTCTCGGGTTATCCGTCCCGCCAATTCTCAAGTATCAGATTGATCCCTGTGTTTTGAATGGCTTGGAAATCCTCGGTGTTGCCGGTTACCAGCGGCCTATCCAGCCGAACGGCTACCGCAGCAATCAAGCAATCGGGAAGTTCAAGAGCAGAACCGTGCTTTCTCGCTGTCGCCTTGGTCGTGGCGGCGGTGAGGTAGTCAGCGGAAATAGGCGTAATCTCTTCGTTCTGGCTGAGCCATTCCACGGCCTTCTTCAACTGACTGGAGGCAGACTTCAACTCCAGACCGTAAACGATCTCGTAAACCGTGACGCTTGTGAAGGTGAAAATGCCGTGCTCTCCAGCGTAGCGAGCCGCGTGCCGGATGACGTTCGGATGGTGCCCCTTTGAGGTACTCGGAAAGGATGTCTGTATCCAGAATGCATTTAACCATCGTCTATAGGGTGGGCACCGTTTTCGATGGCCGTCGTCTTTCTTGGTAGGCAATGGAGACAACCTCATCGAGCAGAGCGGAATCTTCGGGACTCCCGAACAATCCCAGCCCCCGCTCGAACACTGCCTTTCGAACCGGCTTCCCCACGGAGAGACCAGTTTCAATGAGCCGCAAAACGGCTTCATCGTGCGTGATTTGCTCTTGCTGCGCAAACCGCTGAATGTCGCGCTCGATGTTCGACGGGATGTCGAAGCTCATTAGTTTGCGCCTCCTGACCCGATATTAGGACTTTTTGCCGCCCTTGTCACGGCGGTCATCCTGCGGGGCGTGTGTCGTCGGCCAGCGCCAAAATCTTACGATCTATTCGAGTGAACAGGGTATCGTCCAGCGCATCCAACAGCGCATCCAACTCCTTTTGCGCCGGCTGCTTGATTTCGAGAGAGTATTTAAGCACGGGGGCGATTGCGCTTCAGGCGGCTCGCGCGATATTCCTCGTAAGGGACCGACCTTTCCTTCCGGCGCGATTCCGAAATCAGGCCGTCCTCAACGTCCTCCCAGAGCGCTCTGTGCTTCCTGAGATCGATTACCACCGCCGTCTTGCGGCCTTTCGCGTCAGTGATGAACTGTATTCCGGTCATGGCCAAGCGTCCCCTGGTTAACTGTTTCTCACCTTAATTTTCGCAGCCGCGCGCTGTCAACCGAATGGCGCCTCGACTCGGACTGAAGTCCTCGCTCGGAATGACAATAGGAGGGAGGGGGCGTCGCGGCACGACTGAACAGGCTGCTGAAGAAGTTGCAGTTTGCCAGTCATGTGCCGCCGGCTAAAGCCGGCTCGGGAAGAAAAATAAACGGCTTAACGGCACGGCTGAAGCCGTGCCCTGACACAAAGCCAGGAGTTATTTAATGAACTTCTGATTCGGGACATTAGTTAACTGTTTCTCACCTTAATTTTCGCAGCCGCGCGCTGTCAAACAAATAGCGCCCATAACGTCTCTTACGTCCGGCGGTGCGTGCCTTCGCCGGATTGCGCTTTCATGTAGGAGCGCAAAATAGCGTTAATGCGGGTCTGGTAGCCGCTGCCCTGTTTCTTGAGCCATTCCACGACATCATGGTCAATCCGGATGGTCAGGCGGTCTTTTGGCTCCGGCATGGTGAGCTTCGCGGCCTTCCAGAACGACTTGCCCAGCTTGGGGATATTGGAGTAGTCGATGTCCGCATCGCGCATCCGGCGCAGGGGTTTGAAGTCAGTCTTGCCGCTGCTCCGCGCCTGTGAGGTGGTTTGCGTAATCTTGCCTTTCATCGCGATTGGCCTTTACTGGATGGGCGTTGATTATGTCTGCACAAATTGTACACACCGTTTGTAAGAACACCGTCTCATGAGCCGCTTCGTGTCAGGGCACGGCTTCAGCCGTGCCGAAAAGAACTGATGAGAGGTTGGGCTTCAGCCCCTGCGTCCGGCTTCACTACGGCAGGGGCTGAAGCCCTGATTCTAGACGCGCTCTATTCGGCACGACTGAAGATCGTGCCCTGACACGAACCTGACCGGTCCGCGGGACGAGCGTAGCTGCCGA
>Ga0302325_10005791_pt1 | contig 27993 bp, 27 predicted proteins | sample Palsa_T0_2_FD_201948 | JGI IMG/M metagenome (GOLD analysis project Ga0302325, IMG submission 201948) | Peat permafrost microbial communities from Stordalen Mire near Abisko, Sweden - Palsa_T0_2 | ecosystem: Environmental > Terrestrial > Soil > Palsa > Peat permafrost | place: Sweden: Abisko... | reverse complement strand
GAGAACCGCTCAGCGAATACAAGCTCTACTTCGACCGGGCATCCGCCGGGCAAAAAGACGGCTTCGAGATCGCGCATGCGGGATATCGCCTGCGCATGTCCGCTTGCTTTCGCTCGAGCCAGATGACCTGCCTTACCTGCCACGATCCTCACCAGGAATACCGTACTTCGACATCGACGGCACATTACGTGGCGGTTTGCCAGGGCTGCCATCAATCGGTCGTTCATAAGGCCAGTTTGCCTGCAGGAACGGACTGCCTCTCATGCCACATGCCAAAGAGGAGAACGGACGACGTCGTGCATGTCGTGATGACGGACCACTACATCCAGCGCGTGAAGCCGGACCGCGACCTGCTGGCGCCGATGGCGGAGGTGGCCAACGAGCCGCAGGGCCGCGAAGGAGTCGTGCCCTATTATCCTGCGCAACTACCACGCACGGCAGAGAATGAGCTCTACCTCGCCACCGCGGAGGTGAAGCATGGAACTACTTCCGGTATAGCCCATCTGCAAAGCGCGATCCTGAAATACTCACCCGCTGCGCCGGACTTCTACTTTGAACTGGGAGATGGCTATGCGCGAGCTGAGAACAGTGATGAGGCAATCCGCTGGTACAAGGAGGCGCTGCGCAGGAAGCCAGAGTTTCGCCCTGCGATCAAGCAGCTAGCCGCAGTGCTGATGGGCAAAGGGGAATATGCGCGCGCGACCGATGTGCTACGGCATGCGGTTGCTGCTCCGCCGGCGGATGACGCACTCTTCGCCGACCTGGGCAATGCGTATTTGCGCCAGGGGATGCTTGTACAGGCACAACAGGCGCTGCGACGGGCACTGGAGATCAACCCGGAGCAGCCGGAGGCGCAAAACCTGCTCGGTTTGGTCGCCGTCCGAGAGAATGATTCCCTAGAGGCGGAAGCCCGCTTTCGTGCTGCATTGCGCAGCCAACCCGATTTTGCCGAAGCCCATAACAATCTGGGCAACGTACTCGCGGGAGTTCACAACTACACCGAGGCTGAGTACCACTTCCAGAGGGCGGTGACGATCGACCCAAAGTATGCCGAGGCCCATCACAGCTATGCGCTGGTGCTGGCGTTGACCCAGTCGTACGAGCAGGCGATCGCCGAACTCCGAGAAGCAATTCAGCTCAACGCAAACGATCCCCAGACGCATGATGACCTGGCGGACATCCTTCTCGCCCAAGGGCAAGCGGAAGGCGCGGAACGCGAGTACCGGGAGACCATCCGGCTAAAGCCGGACCTGGCGGATGCCCATTGCAGTCTCGGGAATCTACTCGGCGCCCAGGAAAAATTCGATGAGGCCAAGAGTGAGCTCAGGGTTTGTGTTCAGCTTGCCCCGGACAACTATGAAGCTCACTTGGGGCTGGGCATGATCCTGATGCGCGAGGGAAAAACGGCGGAAGCGAGAACGCAGTATCAGAAAGCGTTCGAGAGTCCCGACCCTGCCCTGCGTAACGCTGCGCAACAAGCTCTGGAGCAATTGGGCCGTTGAGGGACTAGTCCGAATTCGAAACGCAATAGACAGCGTCGTATCGAACGCCCGTTTTCATGAACTCTTCAATCGCCTCGATCGCCTGAATACCACCCCTGGCTCCGACGGCCATGCAATTCATTGCGGCGGCGGCGCAACCGAAATCGAGTTGCCGCTCCAGGGGCCAATCCTGAAGAAGTCCATAGATAAACCCGGCGTGGAAGATATCCCCCGCGCCTGTGGTATCGACCACCGGAACACGATAAGCGGGAGTGTGATGTACGTGCTTCCCATCCCACGCCAGCACGCCATCGTGACCCAAGGTCGCCGCCGTGAGCCGGCATCCGTAGCGGCGCTGCATTTGACGCAACGCTATTTCTAAATCGGGCTCACCCACCAGCCGGGAGGGGATGTCCCTGCTCACAATGAGGTAGTCCACGTTCACCAGGAGCTTCTCCAGCCCTGGATACAGCTCGTCCAGATCGGCGATCACCGGTATGCCGGCGGCGCGAGCCCAACCGGCAGCCACAGTCGCGGCCTCAGTGTCGTAGCCGTCGACGTGCAGGGCTCGTGCAGTCACGACCCATTGGCGATCCAGGTGGGCAGGCTCGAGGGTAACCCGCTCATCGCGCCGGCAAAGTACGGTCCGCTCGCCCCCACCGTCCACCAGTATGAGCGAGTGCGGGCTCGCTCCGCCTGTAACGGTGATGATCTGGGTCTCCACACCTGCACGGGCAAACGCCTCTCGATGAAGAGTCGCCGCAGCGTCGTCGCCGAGTATGCCCACATATCGAGTCGACATGCCCCAGTGCTGACAAGCCACGACTGCGGTTGCGACCTGGCCCCCAGGCAGTACGTTGGCAGAACGATATTCAACTTTGGAACCCCGTGCCGGGTAATCCGCGAGCGCGATGAGCGTATCTGTCGCATTCAGGCCAACACCGACAAGGTCAACCTTGGACGGCTTCGTCATTTAGCCAGTGTAAATGGAGAGACTCGCGGGCTCCCTAGGAAACCCAAAAACCCTCGTGTACCTTGCCCGCCTCCTCTTCCAGGAAAGGGCCAGCTACGACAATTGGCTTCTGCCCGCGGGCAAAGACTTCGCGGCAAGGCAGATCGAGGGTGGGGTTTTGGGCATGGCTCCCGGTGTACCGCAAAAGGCCGGTTTCCGCCAGGGCGAAGACCACGCGGCCAATACCAGTCCAGTAAATCGCGCCGGCACACATCGCGCAGGGTTCGGTGCTGGTGTACAAAGTGCACTTGGCGAGCTCGGCTTCGGTGAGCAGCCGGGCAGCCTGGCCGCAGGCCAGCATCTCCGCATGCTGGGTCGGGTCGCCGTTGGGCCGCACCGCATTGTTACGTGCGGCAACGACCGTCACGCCCTGCTCATTGACGATCAGCGAGCCAAACGGATGGCGCCCGTCGTTGCGCGCCTTGCGCGCCAAGTCAATTGCCTGCCTCAAGAAAGCCAAGTCCTGCTCGGTCACTTGTTCCATGGTTCAAGCCTCCGTCTTCGAGGAAAAGAAAAGGTTGAGAAGGACCGCGGTCGCGGCGGTCAGAAAAATGCCACTGTTCAAAAAGAGGCGCGCCGTGTCCGGAGCGTGGGCGAAGAGCTGGGGCGACGCAATGGGCAGCACCCCCACACTGACGGAGATAGCCACGATGATCGCATTGCTGGTGCCCCGGTAGCGCACGCGGGTCAATTCCTCAATGCCGGCCATGGCCGTCATACCGAACATCACGATCGACGCGCCACCCAGGACCGGCCGCGGGATGCCGGCAATGACGGCGGCCAGTTTAGGCAGGAAACCGAGCAGAACCAACAATCCGCCGCCTGCCGCAACGGCGAAGCGGCTCTTCACTTTTGAGAGCGCAAGCAGACCGGTGTTTTGGGAATATACGTTGTAAGGAAAGCTGTTGAAGAACCCGCCGAGCACCGTCGAAAGGCCATCTGCGCGGAAGGCCGCCGTCAACGTTGCCGGACCGATCGGGCGGCCCGTAATCTCTCCGATCGCGAGACAGTTGCCGGTGGTCTCGGTCATTACTACCAGCATGGAGAGACTCATCACCAAAGCCGGCAGCAGCACGAAATGCGGCGGACCGAAGAGGAGGGGATGCGCCATGGCAAACCACGGCGTTGCCGGTACCTGCCTGAAGCTGGTTTGGCCAGCCAACGCTGCCAGCGCGGTGCCAACCGTCAGCCCCAGTAAGACGCTGAGATGAGCGATCATGCCGCGGCCAAAGCGCTGGATGAACACGATCAGCACAATCGTTGCCAACCCCAGGCCCAAGTGGACGAAACTACCGAAGTCCGCCGCCGAGGGGTCGCCGCCCCCCAACCATCCGCCGGCTACCGGCAGCAGCGATAGGCCGATCACTGTGATGACTGAGCCGATTACGACTGGGGGGAAAAAGCGCAGCATACGGCTGAACCAGGGCCCCACCAGCATAGTGAATAGCCCGCAGCTGATCACGGCGCCATACAAGGTAGGAATGCCGTAGTGGCTGCCGATCAGGATCATGGGCGCGACGCAAATGAAGGAGCAGCCCTGGATCAGTGGTAAACGTGCGCCAAACTTCCACCAGCCCAGGGTTTGCAGCAGAGTCGCCAAACCAGAGGTAAATAGATCGGCGCTGATCAACGCAATCACTTGCTTGGCCGTGAACTGGAGCGCGCTGCCGAGGATAAGCGGCACCGCTACGGTGCCGGCGTACATCACGAGCACATGTTGCAGCCCGAACAAGAACAACTGCGGAAGCCCCTCGACCTGATCGATCGCGTCGGCTGAGGCCGCCATGGAGGCAGACCCGGGCGCCGCCGGGTTGCTAGGGCCCATGCTTACCTCTGGGTCAGCTGAGGCTGTCATTGGAGGTTACATAATAGCGTGGATGCAGGCCGCTTTTGCGATATCGACCAGCAGAAAGCATTCGAAACATGTCATCTTCGGCCCACGTACGCTCCCACGGCAAGCCGGGGCGGGTTGGCGAACGTGGGGCACTCGTCTTGTTTATTGAGTGCTTGCGACGGGGACGGCTGAATGTTGCTGAGCCCACGTCAGCGGCGGACTGTGATTGCCGCAATCATTTCGTCCACAACTGCCGTGACCGAAAGACTGGACGGTCACTTTGTTGTTGTTCTGTGATGCGCTCTCATTTAGTAATGGCGCATGACTTCTGAATGCTCCCGTCGTGCCTCCACGCTGAGGACATTTTGTTTGTTGGCCGCACTGGCCAGCGCAGCCGCGCTACTCGCGCAAGCGCCGCCCACGACTCCAGCCAAGCTGGTGGTGAAGAATGCCTTCATTCTGACCATGGCGCCGGGCCAGCGCGAGCCGGTGAAGGGCTACCTGGTGGTCGGAGAGGATGGCCGGCTGTTGACGGTTGCGGCCGGCGATCCTCCAGCCGGACTGCAGACCAAGGAAAGCCTGGATGCCGGCGGCCATTGGGTGATCCCAGGCTTTATCTCTGCTCATAGCCACTTATGGCAGAGCGCCTTCCGCGGGCTGGGGGCGGACCAGACGCTGATGGGATGGATCGACGCGCTCTATAAACCCGCCGCCAAATACAGCCCGGAAGATATGTACTGGTTCACCCTGGATGGCGCTCTCGACCATCTGCAGCATGGCATCACTGCGGCGTATAACTTCAACTACGGAGCGTGGTCCAGCGGCCGAACAAACCCCACGGTAGCCCTGGATGAATTTGACCGAAACGATTTTCGCGCGGAGATGGACTCCGGCATCCGCTTTGTCCACGGACTTTCCGTAGGCCGGGCCACCGCCTTGGGTGTGCAGCCCAGCTACGGAGTTGAGCAAGCGCGAGTGGGGCTCAAGGCCTTTCAGGACTGGACGGGCAAGCAGCCCAAGTCGAGCAACTTTCTATCCGTGATGATCAGTGGCGGCACAGCGTTCAACGACACGTATCAACAGGCCTTGATGGAAAAGCAGCTGGGAGACGAGTTTCACTTAGGTAACGAAACGCACTACCTGGAGCCACCGGAGACGCAGTATGAGCAGCAGAGCAAGTTTCGCTGGTTCATGGATAGCGGGTTGCTCTCGAAACAGCTGATCTTCGGGCATTTCATTCATACCAACAGCTTCATCATCGCGGAGAGCGCGAAGGCAGGCGTGGCGATGTCCTGGAATCCGCTATCGAATGGACGGCTGGCATCGGGAGTGGCGGATATACCCGCTTATTTGAAGGCGGGCATCCGGGTGGGCATGGGCGTCGATGGCGAAGCCAGCGCCGACCTGGCGGACCCATTTGAAAATATGCGCACCGGGCTCTACGCGATCCGCGACAAGTATGAGAATGCGACGATCATGAGTCCCTACGACGTGCTGCGGCTGCACACCATGGGCAGCGCGGATGTGCTGGGCGTGGCGGACCGTCTGGGCAGCCTGGAACCGGGAAAGTTTGCCGACTTCCTGCTGATCGATCCAACCCGCTTCCGGACGATTTTCGATCCTTATGCTTCCCTGGTCTTTGTTGCCGGGGAGCGCGATCTGGAACGGGTTTACGTGGGCGGCGATTTGCTGGTGCAGAACGGAGCCATGCTGAAGCAGGACATGGTGAAGGAGAGAGCGGAAGTAGGTAACCGCGTCGCCGCTCTGCGTTGAGAATTGTTCGCCATTAGGTGGGAGATGTCCAAAACGCCGCCGCCGGCGCGTCATGGTAGTAGCGGATGACAAAGTCCGACTAAAATCCATGACGGAGGTTTTCTATGCAATATCTATTGACGCTCTACGCGGACGAAGCAGGCTGGTCCAACCTGTCGACGAGCGAACAGGAACAGGGAGTGGCCGCATACATGGCGTACGGTGAAGCTCTGAAGGCGGCGGGCGTCTGGAAGGGTTCGAACCGCCTGCAGCCAATCTCGACAGCCACCACGGTGCGCAACATTAACGGCAAGGCGCAGGTGCTGGATGGCCCCTACGTGGATTCGAAAGAACAGCTGGGCGGCTATTATTTGATCGACGTGCCCGACCTGGATGCCGCACTCTCCTGGGCCGCGCGCTGCCCGGCCGCAAACCATGGGGTGATCGAGGTGCGCCCGATCTGGAGCATACCCGAGTACAGCCGGGCACAAAATCTGCAACACGCTACGGCCTGAGAAACTGCCGATGCATTCATGCGAAGGCGAGGAGCAGGCACGCAGCACGGCGGAAGCAGTCGCCCGCCGCAGCTACGGCAAGCTCGTCGCCTTTCTCTCCGCACGCACCCATGACGTAGCCGCCGCTGAGGACGCCCTCTCCGAGGCCTTCGCGTCGGCGCTCGCAGACTGGCCAGGCAAAGGCTGCCCGGCCAATCCGGAAGCGTGGCTGCTCACCGTCGCCCGGCGCAAGCTCATCGATGCGGCGCGGCGGAAGCATAGCAGCGACCTGGTCGACGAAGACCTGGAGAATATCGCCGCGGTGGTGGACGCCCCTGTGGGTTCTGCCGACGGGGAAATTCCCGACCGCCGGCTGGCGCTGATGTTTGCTTGCGCGCATCCGGCTATTGACGCCGGCATTCGATCGCCTTTGATTCTGCAGGTCATCCTGGGACTCGATGCAGCGACCATCGCATCGGCGTTCCTGATGTCTCCGACGGCCATGGGCAAGCGGCTGGTGCGCGCCAAGAGCAAGATCCGGGAAGCCGCGATTCCATTTTGCATACCCGAGCGCGAAGATCTGCCCGGACGCCTGGATACGGTTCTCGAGGCTATCTACACCGCGTTCTCAGAGGGGTGGAGCGATGCGGCAGGGACTGACTCCTCGCGACGCGATCTTACCGGCGAAGCGTTCTTTCTGGCCCGGCTCGTGACCGAACTCTTGCCAACCGAGCCAGAGGCGCTCGGCCTGCTCGCCCTGATGCTGCACGCGGAAGCCCGGCTTCGCGCGCGGCGCTGCGATGAAGGAGACTATATCCCCTTGGCTGATCAGGATGTTGCCCGTTGGGACTTGCAGATGATCGATGAGGCCGAAGCCCTCCTGCTTCGGGCGCGAGCTTTCGGCGCCATCGGCCGCTACCAACTCGAGGCCGCGGTCCAGTCGGCGCACGTGCATCGCCGCCTTACCGGTCACGCCAACTGGGAAGCAGTATTGCAGATCTACGACGCGCTCTTCACCCTCACCGGCTCGCCCGTGGTGGCCATCAACCGCGCCCTGGTTCTGGCGGAACTACAGGGCGCGCATGCAGCTCTCGACGCCATGCCCGACCCTGCCTGCGATGCCCGGCTGGTCGAGTATCAGCCCTACTGGGCAGCGCGCGCGGAGCTACTGGCCGCTACGGGCGCGCACGGGGACGCGCTGCATGCATACGAGATCGCCATCGGTCTGGAACGCGATCCCGCAGTTCGCCGTTTCCTGGAGCGGCGCCGCGCGGCGTTCGAAGTTTCGAACGCCTGATGGAGGTCAACTGCCATCCGGAAACCCGCCGCGGTGCAAGACCATCGGGTAGTGCGGAAGGACCTCTGGACTGGCAACTGATGCGCGCCAACCTTCAGGATAGGGCTCCAATCCACGAAAAAGTGGAGATTGCTGCGCTCCATGCCCGACGGCCAATTGCTCAAGCAACTCCCGTAGACGGCCGATGGACTTCTCGCCAAAGCGTGCCTGCCAACGCTCTTCCATAGTCCAAACCAGCTGACGGTACCCATCCTGTGCCTTCCGGCCTTTGGGAGTAAGCAGAAACACCTTTCCCCGCCTGCCGGCCGATTTCGGTTGGATCACGGCATAGCCGCGCTTGCCAAGAAAGCTCAGCGACATCGCGATCGCCTCCTTCGACACTCCAGACAGTCGCGGGAGATCGCTCACCTCTACCCCTTCCTGAGTTGTGAGACGCAGGACATTGGCACTGATAGCAAGCGACACCTCCGATGCGCGCTCAAATTCGATGGCGAAGGACAGCAGGACCTTAGAGAGGAGTGTAGCCAGAGGAAGACTGGTGGTCGTTCGTGCATCCGTCACCGCACCCTGCGCCTCTTCCGGCCCGCTGCTGAAAAGCCCGTACCCCACGATCGGGAGACTGTCGGGCAACACAACCTCCACCTGGCTGACAATGGTGGCCAGTGCTTCGCGAAGATGGTCGATGGTGTCCTCACCAAACCGTTCCCGCCAACGCGCCTCTATGAGGCTCTCCAGCGTTCGCCAGACCTCCATCGCCTTTCGCCCCCCGGGGGTAGGGAGAACCATTGCGTTGGGGGCGACGGCGATGTATCCCCACCATTCCCCCATGCGCGTCAACCAGATGCGCATGCTCTTAGGGGGCATTCGCAGCCGTTGCTGCAGATCGCGAACGGCGGTTCCGTCTTCATCGATAAAGCGCATGAAGTTCGACCACATGACCCTCGATACCAGCCAGGGGACTGGGTGAGAACGAGTGGTCGCGCCATGGTTCGTCGTCCGATGCGGCACCTGGTGCTCGAACTCATTGTCGAACTCGATGGTAAGAGCAACCAGCGCTTGCGACAGCAGGGTAGGCAGGGGTAGGCGGCCATCCATGGACCAATTTTCCCATGCGACGGCGCTCTTGTTGGTGCGGATTCGCGGTGTCAATCGCTGCTCCAATATGCGAGAATCGGTTTCCGTCCGAATTCAGAATTTTTTTTGACGAGGCAAGGTCTCATGTCTGACAAAGCAATGGCTTGTCCTCTTGCGCTTGACATTGTCCACGCGGGCGATGCATTCGTTGTGCGCTGCAGCGGCAAGCTGGTGGCGGGTGTGAACGATATTCTCTACGTCAAGGTCAGCCAGCTGATGCCCGATGGCAAGAGGATTGTACTGGACTTGACCAACCTGACCCGCGTAGACAGCATGGGTCTGGGCACACTGGTTCGTCTTTATGTTTCCGCTCGATCGACCGGCTGCAGTCTGGAACTCATCAATCTGGGCAAACAGGTTCGGCAGCTTCTCGGCACTACCGGTCTCATGAAGGTGTTCGCTGACATCGGGGAAAATGGTATCAAAATGTGCTGAGGGTTGGGCCGATGTCCGGATGGTAGTCTGTGCCGGCTTCGAGAAGTGCCTAATCTCCATTGCCGGCTGAACATCCTGCGTTCCCAGCGACCGCCTAGGCCTATTGGTAGATCAGGGCATCCTGTCGTGGAACCGAACTCGGAACTCAACAGGCGGTCATTCATGAATCCATCACTTGTGAACATTCGCGAACTTAGGGTGAGAGCCGTCAAGGTGCCCATGGCCCAAGCGCATCGAACTGCCAGCGGAACCATCGCAGAATCTCCTCTCGTATTGACCGACGTCATCACTGAAGACGGCGTGGTTGGACACAGTATGGTTTTCACTTACACGGCAGCCGCACTGAAACCAACAGCTGATTTGATCAAGAACCTCGAATCGCTGATCGTAGGCGAGCCTCTCGCTCCGGCCGAGATCGCGCAGAGGCTCGCTCGGCGCTTTCGGCTGCTTGGCCCTCAAGGCTTGGTCGGGATGGCGCTCGCCGCCATCGACATGGCGCTGTGGGATGCGCTGGCGCGAAAACATTCCGTTTCACTGATTCGTCTTCTGGGCGGCACGGAGAAGTCTGTTCCTGCGTACGGCGCCGTGGGATATGACGGTGTTCCAGGTTCCGCGCACGCCGCAGAGGAATGGGCTAAGCGCGAGTTCAAAGGGGTCAAGGCAAAAATCGGTTACGCAACCGTGCGCGAGGACCTTGAGGTCGTTCGTGCGATTAGAAAGGCGGTGGGTGACGAGATGGCGATCATGGTTGACTACAACCAATGCCTGACGCCCCCCGAGGCCGTGCAGAGGCTCCGTGCATTGGACGGGGAAGGACTCACGTGGGTGGAAGAACCTGTCCTGGCGCATGACTACGACGGTCACGCCCTGGTGGCACGCGAAATCCACACGCCGATTCAATGTGGCGAGAACTGGTGGGGACCGCACGAATTGCAGCGCGCCATCCAGGTCCGGGCCTCGGATTACGTGATGTTGGACATCATGAAGATCGGCGGCGTAACCGGCTGGCTTTGTGCCGCAGCCTTGGCGGAAGCGCATAGCATTCCGCTTTCGAACCACCTGTGGCCAGAAATCAGCGCGCAATTGATGTGCGCATCGCCGGTAGCGCACTATCTCGAATATGCCGACTGGTGGAATCCTATTCTTGATGAGCCTCTGCGGGTGGAACGTGGAGTGGCCATGGTCGAGACCGCGGCTGGCAGCGGCGTAACCTGGAACGAAAAGGCGGTGACGCGGTTTGCCGTTTAACCATCGAATTCGGAAAAACGTGCCGACGCAGGCAGTCATTCAAGGCCTGGCATAAATCCGATCCTGTGACAGCGATCACAGACCGGTTGTTCGGCCGGCTGCAGAATAAGCCTTGGAGCTGACCGGAATGACAAACGACTATCTTGAAAAGCGTTACACCTGTATCTACAGGAGCATCGAGAAGGGCTGCCTGGATTGCAGGTCACAACGTCCCTGCCCGTCGCTGATCGTGATTGCCATGCGATACGCGCGAGAGATTGCCACGCCTTCGGTATTCGCTAAATGACAGCGGGACGACTCAGGCTGTGACGTCTGTCACAGAATCATATGCCCGCCACGTCCTACGATAGTAGGGGTAGAGGAACAGCTCGAGGCACGCCCTGGCAGCTTTATCGAAACAGCGTGACCCCACAACCCTGAGGAAGAGGCCCATATGATCGGACATTGCTTCAATCCAGAATGCAACGAGGAGTTGCGCTATCTGCGGCAAGGGTCGGTCTATCAATGGGAGACGGGCGTTGCGCAAGACTTCCACTCGGAATTTTTCTGGTTATGCCCAACCTGCTCTCCCCTCTTCAAGGTAACTTCTGACCATGATGGGGAGCCCTCGCTCGCCCCTGCCGCGCTCAGGGACGAGCGGGACCGGAGGAATTCTCGCATTCGGAGAGTGCTGAGGGATGTAATGGTCCCCCAACTACGAGAAACCCAGGACGCACGGCGGGTGGCTTTATGACGCAAAATATTCCCTTTCCTGTTTACGCAGAATCCATTCACTACGATCTCAAGGAGCTGCTCGTAGCCTACGACTTCTCTGAAGCAGCAGAGGCCTCGCTGAAGTATGCGGTGATGCTGTCCAAGAAGTTTGGGTCCTTCATTCATCTCATCGGCGTGCAGAGCCCCGCCGAATACGCAAGCGCTCTCGAGGCCGGCCCACTGGGGATGCAAATGTCCCAGCGTGATCTTCAGTCTGGCCTCAAAAGTATAGAAGAACGTCTCCGGGGTGTGGGGATATGGAGTGATTCCGTCCGGAGGATTGGCAACGTCTCAGACACGATCGAGGGAGCCATCCTTGAACGAACTCCGGACCTTCTTCTGCTGGGAGCGTTTGGCTGCGGCCCAATCGATCGGCCACGCCTTGGCTCAACCGCCGAGCACCTGCTGCGAACCGTCCGCTGCCCAGTGATGGTGCTGGGGCCGCATGCACTTCTCCGCGATCGCGAAGCTGCTCCTATCAGGCGCATTCTCTGTGCCACGATATCGACCGAGTCGCCTGACGATATTCTGGCGTTTGCCGGCCACTTTGCCGCCCAATTGGGAGCGGGCCTTGAGCTCGTGCATGTCATCGATCCGATGCATAAGCATGTGTCGGATAAGGATGACGAGCGACGGTGCAAGGAATGGGCCGGCAGATTGCGTGATCGAGGCATCACCGTGAGTTGGACCGTTATCCACGGGCGAGCCGACGAGGCTATCGCCGCTCATGCCGCAAAGTCGAGGTCCTCTCTCATTCTCTTTGGCCTTCACCGCAGTCGTAATCGGGCCACCGATTGTGCCGACGGTGTGGTGAGCGCCGCAATTCGTGAAGCGCACTGTCCAGTAATGACGGTACCTTCTCACTTCTCGGGCTGATGCCGATACAACAGGAAGAGTTCGGTTCAGAGGAGGTTCAGTATGACAATTATTGGAAATCAGATTGCAGTGACGCTGGATAACATTCTGTTTGCAACAGACTTCTCACCTAGTGCGGAAACCGCCAAGATATACCTGCAAGCCCTGGCAGAGCGTTATCAATCGCGGGTTCGCCTGATGCATGTTGTCGATCTTGCAGCAGCTTTCAAGACCTCGGATGCGGGGGGGAGCATTGACATCTTTCGCAGGTTTGGAGCTGAATCCCTGGACCGCCTAAAAAAGGAGCTGGACTCGGAGCGAATACACGCCGAGACCGTCCTATGCGAAGGGACGGACCCGGCCAGCGAGATTCTGCAGGCCGCGGAGGACAAGCTGATCGATCTGCTGGTGATTGGCACGCGCGGTCACAAAGGCCTGGCCAGGCTTGTTCTCGGATCGACAGCGGAAGAGCTGATTCACCAAGCCAGGTGTCCAATTCTTACTATCGGACCCGCGGTGCCGTCGCCGAAGCAGCCGGTAAGCTTTCAGAGAATTATCTACGCGACGGATTTTTCTCCGGAGGCAGCGAAGGCCTGTGTCTTTGCCTCATCGTTTGCCCAGGACTTCGGCGCCCATCTCTACTTGTGTCATGTGCTGCCCGAGCGGGAGGGCTCGGGTCAAATGAACGATCAGGAACTGAACGATCAGTTTGTGAGCGCGTTGCAGAGATTGGTTCCCGACGTGGCCCGCGAATGGTGCGAACCAGAGTGTGTTCTGGAGCATGGGTTTGCGGCAGACGGCATTCTGCTGCTCGCTCAGCGGGTGAAAGCCGATCTCATTGTGCTGGGGACGCGGAGGACATCACACTGGTTCGAGAATTTTAAAACCGGGGTAGCGTTTCAGGTGATCAGCAGCAGCACTTGCCCGGTGCTGACCATCCGAGAATAGGATGCGGACTAAGCCATTTTTCCTAATGGTGTAGACCGGAAAACTGCACTCGACGCGGCCATTCCGTCAAAGAATGGCCGCACATAACCGACCTCACCAGACCACAGTATTAGGAAAAATGCTTTAAGCGTAGTCACTTCTTTCTATGCCCAATTTTCTAAGCTTGGAATTCAAGGTGGTTCGCTTAAGTCCAAGCTTCTCGGCCGCTCCCCCAATTCCACCGATCATTCCCTTTGTTTCCCTGAGGACACGCAGGATGTGTTCCCGCTCTGCGGCGTGAAAATTCGGGTCGGGGATAGCCGAACCTTCCTCCTCAACCTTTTCCAGCTCGGCCAGGGGAGCACGCAGGGTTGAGCCGGGGGTAAGAATGACCGCACGTTCAATGAAGTTCTCCAACTCTCGTACATTGCCGGGCCATGACCAGGCAACCAGGGCTGACATGGTTTGCTCGGGAATCTCGTTGATGGGCTTGTTCATGCGCCTGGCATGCTTGTTGACGAAGTAACGGACAAGCAGTGGAATATCCGAGGTCCTAACGCGTAGCGGAGGGATGGTAATGGGAAAGACCCTCAGGCGATAGTAGAGATCACTGCGAAACTCGCCGGTCTTGATCATCTTGGCCAGGTCGCGATTGGTGGCGGCAATCAGCCGAACATCCACTGAGATCGTTTTTCTTCCCCCGAGCCGTTCGATCTCCTTCTCCTGCAGAGCGCGCAAGAGTTTGGGCTGGAGCTCTAACGGCAGATCTCCAATCTCGTCCAGGAAGAGCGTGCCCATATGAGCCAGTTCCAAGCGTCCGATTCGTTGCGAGATCGCGCCGGTGAAAGCGCCCTTTTCATGGCCAAAGAGCTCGCTCTCCAACAAGCCGAGGGGGATCGCCGAGCAATTTAACTTGACGAAGGTCCGGTTACGCCGCGGACTGATGGTATGAATCGACCTCGCGATCAACTCCTTGCCGGTGCCGGTCTCGCCCTGGATCAGTACGGTTGCGTCGGTCGGAGCGACGGTTTCCACCTGCTTCAACACGGTCTTCAGACCGTGACTTTCACCGACGATCTCCTCGAAGTTGTACTCTGTGCGCAGTTCCTCTTCCAGATAGCGTTTTTCCTCTTTCAGCTTGCTGCTGAGCTGAACAATTCGGCGGTAGCCGTGGTCGATCTCGATGGTCCCGGCGATCTGGCTGGCTGCCTGGAGGAGCATCTCGATATGGTGCTGGTCGAAGGCGGTTTGATGGCGGCTGCCCACGAAGAGGGTGCCGATGACTTCACCTCGGCAGTTCAGAGGAACCCAGCAACCCGACTTCACTCCGGCCTTCAGTTGGTAGGAGGGTCGCCCCGCGCTTTTGCTGTCGACTTGGCTCATCAGGAGTGGTTCCTGGTTGATGAAGACCCAGCCCTCCGGCGTCCCTTTGACGGGAAGAATGCCCTCCTGATGAGAGGTTGGACAGCTGGCGGAGGGTAGCTCCTGCATGTGCAGTTCGTGGGCGTTGTCCACGTCACAGAGCGCAATGGCCGCGTAATCGTGGGGGATCAGCCGCTGAAGGCTCGCCTCAATCGCAGACAGCATCTGCCGGATATCGGGGTTAGCCAGTACCGCTTTGCCAAGTTCGAGCACCAGCGACTCTTCGGCGCGCTTGCGATCGGTGAAGTCGCGCGTAACTTTAGAGAATCCGATGAGCTGACCATTCTGCCCGCGCAAGGCGGTGATGATCACATTCGCCCAGAAGCGCGAGCCATCTTTGCGGATTCTCCACCCTTCGTCTTCGAATCTTCCTTGGGCGGCAGCGACCTCTAATTCGTGCTGGGGCTTGCCACGTTCGATACTTTCCTGGGGATAGAACTTGGAGAAGTGCTGGCCGAGGATTTCGTCTGCGGTGTACCCCTTAATGTGCTGTGCGCCGGAGTTCCAGGTGGCTACTCTTCCTTGTGGGTCGAGCATGAAGATGGCATAGTCTATGGCGCCTTCCACCAATAGACGAAATCGCTCTTCGCTTTGGCGCAAGTCGGCCTCGGCCTGCTTGCGCTCTGTGATGTCCCGCACCACGGTCAAGACGGAGTGGTCGCCGCCGGCATCGACAGGGCTGAGCATGATGTCGACGGGAAACTCAGTTCCGTCTTTGCGGAGGCCATAGAGTTCGAGACCCGTCCCCATCGGGCGCACGACAGGCGCGGCCAGATAAGAGTCGCGCCGTTGAGGATGGCGGCCGCGGAAACGCTCAGGGATGAGAATTTCTACAAGGTTTCCGATCAGCTCGCTTTGGCTGTAGCCGAAAAGCCGTTCCGTTGCCGGACTGGCCGCAGAGATATGACCGTCCGTGGTGGTGACAATAATTGCATCCGGAGAGGCCAGGAAAAGCCTCTCAAACAGCGCATGGGAATGCTCAGAAGCGTCGTTTGGGACGAGTGGCTCGAGCCTACCTGCCGGATGCTTCATGGTGCACTTCTGACGGCTTTCAAAATATCGAGGAGTATACCAGCATGGTAAGGGAACTCGCGCCGCTGAGCGATTCCGTCAATCCCCGCTGATCGCCATCAAGGCCGAGCGATCGGAAATCATGACGGTGGCTCCTCGGAGGGTTACGAGGTGTTTATTTTTGAAATCGCTGAGCGTCCGCGTGATCGTCTCGCGTGTAGATCCCAGGCAAGCAGCGATCTGCTCATGAGTCAGTGGAACCCTGATTTGATTTGCGTCCGCTACCTGCTTTTCATCCGAAGACCAGTGCAGAAAGAGGCGGGCCAGCTTCTCATGGGCGGTGGTGGAGAGACCAATGGTGCGCAGTTGCTCACAAGCGCGCCCATACTGTAAATTCAGCTGGCGGATGACTGCCCCGTACGCCTCGGGGAAGCGGTGCACGAAACGCAGGAAATCTTCTCTGCGGATGAACGCGACCTGCGAAGGATAAAGGACCTCTGCCGTGACCTCGTAGGGAACGCCGGACATCGATGCGCTCAGGCCAATGATCTCGCCGGGCTTCGCCATTTGCAGAATAAGCGTCTTGCCGCCTTTTGAGCTTACGGAGAGCTTGACCTTTCCCGAGCAGACAAGAAAGACTCCGCGCGCTGCTTCGTCCTCCATAAACAAGATGGAGCCCGCGGGATAGTGGGAAGAAAGCTTGATCGACTCAAACTCCTTCGCTGCCGCAGGCGTCAGATGGCAGAGAAATCCGTTCTGCTTCAGATTGCAGTTTTCGCAGGTGGAAGTGAGCATTTGTTCGCTTGTATGCGGCATATCAGTTCTCCTCGGCCGGCTCCAGCGCTATATCTCGCTTAGCCTGATTGGCAAAATATTGAGTTAAGGGCGAGTCCGCGCAAACCTCGGCGCCAGTCGCTTTGACAATTTCGCGGAGAATGCGGGCGCCGTTTGAATCAACATAGGTGACTCCCCGCAGGTCCAGCTGTAAGGTTGATTGTTTGCTCAGCGCCCATAAGCGACGCCATGTCTTTCCCAACTCGGCCGCCCACGGGCCTACGACTCTACCCTCGACCTTGAGCGTCGCCAGGGCTGTCTCGTGGTTCATGGAGATTCTCAGCATTGGTTTTCCCTTCCCTGCCTCTGTATAGAGCAAACCGGTTACCAAACGCTGAGAGTGCTGCCCCGAGTTCAGCCTTGTTGAAAGTACGGGACTTAGGGGCAGCAAATTAGCCACCACAAGAATCGGCATGACGACTATCGAGACGAAATATCGCCGCCGGGACGATGGAATCGTCTCCCAGGCTTTACTTAAATCCACTTCATGCGCAGCAGCCAGTCTGGAAGTGACTGATGAGATAGCCGTTCAACAGCACCTGCTAACTTTCGCGTCCGGTCACATCGTAGTGCCGCATGAGGACGACGCGGTCTTCAGTAAGCGTGCCGGTCTTGTCGGTGCACAAGACGTCCATGGCGCCAAAGTTCTGGATTGCGTTGAGCCGCTTGACGATCACTTTCCTGCGGCTTATGGCAAGAGCGCCTTTAGAGAGGCAGACAGATACGATCATGGGCAGCATTTCCGGAGTGAGACCTACGGCCACGGCTAATGCGAGGAAAAAGGCGCCTTTCCAGTCGTGTTTGGTAAAGCCGTTGATCAAAAAGACCAGAGGAACCATCACATCGGGGATGAGGCGCGTGAGCTCTAAGGCCGTCCATCGAACAAGGCGTTCGGATGCATACTCGGCAGTGTGATTGCTGTCACAGCCAGCGATTCGGTGCTCCGCTAACGTATCTTTTAGAGCCGCCTGAGAGACTCGGGCGGAGTGCGACAGTCTTAGCAGGAGGAGTGCTTATGGCCACCATGAATACCGCAGCCATTACATTTGAAAGAATCCTCGTTCCGACAGATTTCTCTGAAACCTCAGAACGTGCGTTAGAGTATGCCAAAGCGATCGCCCGGCAGGATAACTCTCAGTTACTGCTCGTTCATGTAAGTCCACCGATCAACTTGATCACCCCTCCCGAAGCTGCCTGGATTGACGTATCTGAGATCCAGTCGGCAGAGGAAGAACGTTTGCAACAGAGTGGCGCCGCATTGCGCTCTGAAGGGTATCGAGCACGAACCATCTCGCCCACGGGAGCGCTCTACGACGAGCTTCTCTCAGCGGTCAAGCAGAACGAGGTGGACTTGATCGTATTAGGAACCCACGGGAGAAAGGGCTACGACCGGCTTCTGCTTGGCTCGGACGCGGAAGCGCTCCTGAGGCAGGCGCATTGCCCGGTGCTTCTGGTGGGCCCAGCAACGCCCGCTCTGCAGGATAAAACGTGGAATATGCGCGAAGTGGTCTGTGCCACAACGCTCGATCCGCGCTCAGCTCATGTGGCGGCGTTCGCGCACAAGCTCGCCGCCCAACATGGAGCAGAGCTGGTTCTCTTTCATGCCCAGAATCCGGATAGCCCGGACGTGGACTGGGATTCGTTTGAAGAAGCTTTCCACCGCTATGTTCCTGAAGGTGCCGGACGCTGCATGTGTTTGCGCACCCGGTTTGTCAAGACTGCCCTGGGAACAAGCATCGTTGATCTGGCCAAGGAACGTGGTTCCGATCTCATTGTCATGGGCGCTCATCCAGCATCCTCGATGGCCACCCATATGTCCCCTGGAACCGCAGCGAAGGTGCTGATCGAGTCTCCCTGCCCAGTGATGACGATGCTAGAGTGCTAGGCACAACATCAAGCCCTTCCAAAAGCAACGCCACTCTCGCTCACCTTGAGAGTGGCGTTGCTTTATCCGCGAACGACCGGAGCTTATCGGATAGGACGGGTGCCCCACGTTCGCACCAGCGTACGTGGGCCGAAAATGATATATTTCGAATGCTTTCCTAGACCTGCCGTAGACCGCCAGTCGATATCGCAAAAGCTATGAATGGCTTCCCCCGGATTTCCTGTCCAGTTTGTTGGCATTGTCGAACTTCATGCGGCTTTCCTTACTGAAAGCCGCACACGCGAACCTGTTTGGCGCCGTGTGCAGGAAATCCGGGTCGCCCGTCTTTTTCAACCCACGTACGCTGGTGCGAACGTGGGGCACCCGTCCTATCCCGTGGCCGTCGAGTGGCGTGAAGAGAAAGCGTACCTCAAGGCCTAAAGGCCAACAAACTTCCGGTTGACGTCCGGGCTGAAGAGTCTGCGTGAGAACTAGAAAAACCAGCAACAGTCGTATCGTTTCTTAGCCATGATCCATATGAAATCGCTTTGATTTTTCCTGAAATCTTAGTTCTAACGCAGACTCTGAAGCCCGGACCTACCCAACAGCAGAGTTCTCACGCAGACTCTTAAGCCCCGCTGCCTCTATCAGTCTCAGCGCCTGCGATTGCAGGAAGTACATCGAGAGCAGCATCTGAAGCCCCATGAACAATGAATAACTAGCCACTACGGCCAAAGACTCCCGGTCGTCGTGGCCCGGGACCACAAGCAAAGCGACCGCGAAGGCAAACCCGATTCCCGCCAGGATATACACGCCTGTCTGCTCCCGCGCGGTGCCCTTCCAAGACCTGGCAAGAGTGATTTTGCCCACACTGAGGGAAAGGGCATAGACGGCGAGAACATAGCAGAGCATCCGGATGGTTGCACCCGGGTAGAGGATCAGAAAGACACTGCACGCGGCCGCGGCCGTACTCACGACGAGAAAACCCCGTAACCTGCTCACCCGATGGCAGCCGAGGCCGGCAGCGCAGATCCAGTCTACGCCTGCGATGAAGAGCAGAGACGCCGCGACCAATAACATCGCGAAGGCGCCTCCTACGACGTAAAACAACAGGTTGGTCATCGTCGCCCGAACATAGAAGAGCGCCAATCCCAGCGCCAACATGGTCCAGCCGTGGATTGCCATCAGCCTGATACGCGTGTTTTCCGTTAACTGAATCATATGCGTCACCACTCAGCTTGCAGTGTGGCAGTATTCGCGACAGGCAGGCGGTGACGTGCGTCACAGTTAAGACTTGCTTGCCAGGATCAGCTAGGAAACGCTCTCCGCCACGGGAGATTCGCAGCCATTATGGTGCTGCTTTGTCTTGGCTCCGGCCCGGAGTGTGAATGTGGGACACGGGGCTTGGGCGATCACTCTGTAGACAACGCCGGTGCGGAAATTTGCAATCATGGGCGATGCGGGGAGCGCGCCCAGGATCAGCAACTCAGCCCTCAACGCCGAGCACTCCGAAACAATCTCTCCTGCTGGTTCACCATGACGAATCCGAACGCATGAGACCAGATTCTTTTGCTTTGCCTCTTTCAGCATCTCATCGATCGTGGACATCGCTTCGGCATAGATCCCATCGTGCAGACGGTCCTGCTCCAAAACGTAAAGCACCGTGAGTTCGGCGGCCAATCCGGCGGCAAGCTCAACTGCGAACTGGAAGGTTTTCTCCGTGTCATGGCGCAGAGAGGTGGCAAAGATAACCCGCCGCGGGTTGCTTTGTGGCACTGGGTTGAAATGCGGACCCACGGTGCAAACGGGAATATCTAAACTGCGTATCAACTCCTCCGCCACGGATCCGAGCAGCAGCTTGCCTAACTTCCCTCTGCTAGAGGTTCCAAGAATCAAGCGCTTGATCCCGCGGTCACGAACGAATTCGGTGATCCGGTCGACCGGGTACCAGCGACGCACTTCATACGCACACGCCAGATTTTGTGCCTTCAACTCCTTGGCAACTTTGGCCAGGACAGCCTCGGCATCGCGGAACGCCTTCTCCTTCTTGGTGAAAGGAAAGGCGCCAGATTCAGTGGATACAGAGGCATCCGGAGGCATCACGTGGAGTAGCCATAGCATGGCACCAGTTGCTTTGGCCTGGTCCATGGCCACGGGAAGCAGGAAATCCAAATCATTCAAATCCGTAGCTACCAAAATGGACTTTGGTCTGGTAATCGAGGACAAATGCATCGAATCCATCGCGCGCTCCTTGTAGGGACAATAGGTTTAAGAGCAGTGGGCCGGGACTACGAGTATTGGGCAGTGGGCGCCGCGAATGATTGCTGATCGTTTGTTCCGCGGTGCATGGTCTGCCAAAGCGGATCGATGGCGCGCGCCCAGGACAATTAAATTGGCTTTGTTTTCCTGTGCAACGTCCATGACCGCCGCAGCGATATCGCCGCTTCGCACCTGATATTGCAGGGTGCACCATTCTCCACAGTCGCCCGGCAATAGTTCTCTAAGTTTTTTCATCGCGCTCAGCTCGTTTTGTGACTGCTCTTCTGTGGTGCTCGCGTGAGACAGCACATTCATTACTGTCAATGTGGCGTTGTACTCCTGGGCCAACGAGCCGGCATATTGAACCGAACGCAAGGCCTCCTGGGAAAAGTCCGTTGCCAGGACGATGGACCTGATAGGACGAAAGTTCTAGTCGCACATGGGTCCGGCCACGAGAACGGGATACTTGTGGCGGCGGATTGCCCATTCGGCGACGGACCCAAGAGCCAGTTTTGCCAGTCCATGGCGCCCGTGGGAACCAAGCACGAGCAAGTCGGCGCCGTTGGCTTCCCCGGCAGATTGAATCGCATCACCGGGCGAACCCAAAAACACGATTTCTTTATGCTTCACGGTCCGCAGATCGGGGATGTGCTCGGCATATTGGTGGAGGTTCTCGCGCTCACGCTGTAGATTCATCAGCTGGAGCTCGGGAAGCGGCTCTCCTCCCATGTTGCCGGCATAGAGGTCAGGCTCAGCCGCATGCAGCACGTAAAGCCGGGCGTGAAATTCCTTCGCGAGTCGCGCCGCCAACTTTACCGCGGTTGTACTTGCAGGAGAGTAATCCGTAGCCGCCAGAATGGATCGGAAACGAAGACCCACTGGTCCCAAACGAGAACTCTCAAGCTGCTTTTGCGAGGAACTACTAGAGACCGTTAGCATGGCAAACCTCTTCCGCGGCACCGCGGTCCGCAGTGCCGCTGTCGGACTTCCCAGCTGTGAGGATCGCGCACGAGCAGCTTTCCGTCTGTGATCGATATCACAAGCCATTTCCTGACACGCGTCGTGGCCTCTCGCTCAGACGACTGTGACGGGGATCACCGTCAAACAAGTACTCATCGACTTATAAGTAATAAAGAGACCAGCTTCACAGGAGAAGATGCGATGAATCCAGACACCCTGCATTTCAAGACGATAGCCGTAGCGATAGACCTGACCGAGTCGGCTTCTCCGGCACTGCGCTACGCGCAAACGATGGCCCGCATGTACGACTCGACACTGGTGTTGGTGCATGTCATCGACCCCCTCGCCTACGCATTCCCGAATGGAGCGCCTTCTCTGCTTAGTGCGAATACTGCGGCGGCTGCGGAGCTAAAGAAGATAGAGGAAGAGACAAGCGCTCTGGGAATTCCGGTTCATTCCGTCATTGAAAGTGGGATCGTCTGCGAGCGGATTTTACAGGTAATGAGTGAACATCATGCGGATCTGCTTTTATTGGGAACACGCGCGAAGACTGAAGCCGGCCGGGTTGCGCTCGGCACCGTGGCCCGGCAACTGCTCGCCAGGTCGCGGTGCCCAATCATGACGATCTCGCCAGATGCGCTCAACTCATTGCCGTGGGCCGGATGTTGGCGGCGTGTGCTCGCGGCAACCGACTTTTCTCCTGCATCTGTCCGAGCCCTGCATTGCGCGCACCAGCTAGCCTTGCGGCAGTTGGTACTACTCCATGTTCGGCAAGGTGAGCATGGCACGGAGGATTCGCGTTGCCGGGAGAGACTGCGCTTTCTGGCTCCCTTCAATGAATCGCACACCGTTCCAGTCGAACACATTGTCGACTCCGGTTCAGCCGGCAAACTGATTGCTGAATATGCGGAGCGGTTCGGAGCGGACCTGGTCGTACTCGGCTCCCCCGAAAACGAGCTCGCGGAAGAGAATTTCGCCACCAGCACGGTACTGCAGGTGATCTCGAAGGTGAAGTGTCCCGTACTCTGCTTGCCCTTCGCCTATAGCGATCGTCCAGCGGAACTGAACCATGAAGCAGTAACTTCCGCTGTTATTGCGAAATAACTGCCCGCAGAGCAGTACGCTAGCGCTGCATGGGAATCTCCGCACCGTAGAGGGCGAGCAGCGGATGGTGAATGACGGCACGAAACTCGTACTTACCGTTCGGCGAGAGGCCGTCGATGTGGGCGGTGAACGGGCCCGGCCTGGTGACGCTCTGTACGGGGGTCGCCGCCCAGGCCGCGGAACGCGAGTTGACGTCTTCACCGACGATCGGACGGTATTCAAATCCGACTTGCAGTGATGGGCTGTCACCCATATCGAGGACTTCGCCGCGCAGCGTCTCCCGAAGACCCGATGATTCGGCGACTGACCCGGTGGTCTGCACTTGCGGCGGCGTGAGCGCCGGCTCGGCGTTAGTAATCTTCAGCACAGCCGGGTTTGGCCAGTGAAAGTTGTCCTGCAGGCGTTGGGTCTGCATCACGCGCACATGGAGTCCATCCTTCTCCTGGCGCCAGCTCGATTTGGGCTTGATTTCAGGGTGGTACTCGACTACCTGATCGTTCTGGCCAAGCACGCTTACTTCCGTCTTAGCGGTCGCGCGAACCGAATGCAGCGTGAACTCTTTCCAGGTCGCGCGGGGCCAGGGTGTGTCGGACTCGACCATAGCGTAGAGCGCCTGATTGTCTTTCTTTTGCGTGAACCAGATGTCGCCTTCATTGGTGATGACCCAAGGCCTCACAGCATAAATCGCGTCGGAGTTGACGAACATCCAGAGGGCTATTTCGCGCAAGCGCTCCTCTTCTTCAATCGGCAGCTCGCCATTCGGCTTAGGACCCACGTTCAATAGGAAGTTGCCACCCTTGGCACGCGTCTGGATCAGCAGGCGAATCAGCTCACCTCCTGACTTGTAGTGCTCATTCTGCGGCTGGTATTGCCATGCGGTACCCATGGTCATGCACGTTTCCCATGCGCCTGGCAGGGGCATTCCCGGAACGGTGAGCTCAGGGGTCTTGATCGCGCCCCGGGTGACGATGATGTCAGGATCCAGCTTCCAGGCAAGATCGCGCAGCCCGACCGCTTCCCCATCGAGAAAAAGCGCATCGATTTTTCCGTAGTGCGTCAGCAGCTCGCGGAGCTGGGTCTGGTCGTATGCCATCAGGCCAGGATTATTGCGCGGCTGGACATCGGGAACCGAGCGCTCGATGGTCTTTCCGTTCTGGTGAAGCCACCAGAAATCATCGGGTGAATAATAGACGCCCGCGGCGATCCCTTGGGAACGGAAGGCGTCGAAGACCTCTCTGGTGATATCGCGATGAAAGGGGGTGTTCATGATGCCGAAGGGAGTGGTCGCGGTGTCGAACATGGCGAAGCCGGAATGATGCTTGGCGGTGAACATGACGTAGCGCACACCGGCCAGGCGCGCCAACCGAGCCCAATCCAAGGGACGAAAGTCGTGCGGATCAAAGGTTTTGGGCAAGTCTTCAAAGAAGCGGCCGGTGTATTCGGGAGATGCGCCGACCAGGGAGTGGCTGATAACCACACCAAGCTGACTATCCACGCTCCAGTGGATGAAGAGGCCAAAGCCTTGATCGCGGAACCACTCCAGCCGCTCCGGCTTATTCAAAGAGCCCACTTCCGGATCGTCCACGGCAGCGGAGCAAGTCAAAGTGAACAGGTTGCCGGCCAGCACGAGGGACGCCAGCAGACGCATGGTACGGACAAGAAATCGCGTTCCGGGCATGGGAAGTCGATCCATTCAGCAGATTGAAGATCCTCAGGTGAGGCCACCACAACCATATAAGAAATGGCTCTCTATGCCGAAATCCTCAAAGAGCCGGCGAAGTGGTTGCGTTCCCGATATGCCCACAGGCGACGGAACTCGTGGTGGAACCGTTTGACTCAGATTTACGTAACTACCAGCAATGCAGCAACTCTACAGCTGGTCATGGGTCGAAGCACAGGTTGCGCAAACCATCGAAGTCTGGAATGGTGGCGCGGCACAGCCTGTGCAAGACGCGCCGCGGTACAGCCCGCGAGACCAACGGAAGCGGGAGGCGGCATACGACCAAGGCTTGCGGGCTGTGGAACGAGAGGCGAAGAGGAGCCCACGGACCAAAGCGGAGCGCCTCAAAACGCAGGATCGAATCTTAGTGTCCTTCGCTCGATTTTCCGCTACCGCACTGGACCTGGAGGGGGAAGCCGTTAAGCTCCTCACTGATGATTTGTTGCCAGTAGGCACTCGGCTGGCGCGGTGGGCGAGACAGTTCGACGCAAGCCTGGGCATGGCCGATATTATTCAGGCATGCCGTAATGCCTGGACTGCTTGCGGATTACAGCCGCTGCTCGGTGAGCGGGTAGGGATAACACCATCCATCCTGGGATACAGCCTGCTATATCCATACAGCGACAACTATCTGGATCGCGAGGATATCTCCGCCGAAGCGAAGCTCCGGTTCAGTGAGCGTTTTCGGGATCGGTTGCGGGGGGAGAGATTCTCAGCCCAGGACGATCGAGAGGCCGCGCTGTGGACATTGGTTCACTTGATCGAGGAACAATATCCTCGCGCGCGTTATCCCCAGGTCTATGCCTGCCTGTTAGCGATTCACCGGGCACAAGAGGAGAGTATCGCGCAACTGAGAAGCTGCAGCTGTTCCAGTGACGCCGAGGTATTGCGCATGAGCTGCGCGAAAGGCGGTAGTTCTGTACTCACCGACGCTTGCCTGGCTCATGGCTGGCTCAGCGGGGAAGAAAGCCGATTCTCGTTTGAATGGGGTGTGCTCCTTCAACTGGGAGACGATTTGCAGGATGTGGGTGAGGATCTGCGGCGTGGTGCGGTCACCCTGTTTACTCGCGCCGCTCTTCTGGGTAGACCACTGGATGACCTCGTGATTCAGCTTCTGAACTTCAGCGAGCAAGTGGGAGCCCGAATGGACCACCTGCCCAACGGCACTGAGACGCTCAAGAAACTGCTGCGGATGAGTTGGCGATCGCTCATCATCGGGGCGGTAGCGAAATCATGCGAATTTTTCTCTTCAGGGTTCTTGGACGAGGCGGAACGCTGGTCCCCGTTTGGTTTTGAATTTCTCCGGACACGGAACGAGCGCCTGACGAATCGACAGGGTTTATATGCGGTTCTTTTCGATGCCTTCCTGGATGCACCTGAAGGCGATGATGCCGGACTGCCACCGCCAGACCGCCGTAAGCTTTCCAACCTTGAGGCTGATGTTAAGCCGCAGCGTCTTCCGTTTCGCTTAAGCACGTATTCGGACGGGACCGGGTTCGGGTAGCGGCGCACCCCCTTCAAGGGCTCGTAACCATGCGCGAATGTCATTGCAGAGCAAGGTGACAGAAATGCCTGCAAAAGACGCAGGATAACGTTCGAGCCGGCCCAAAGCAGCTCGCAACAACAGAGCAGTTCCCAGTGAATTATTACGCTGAAGGTGGTGGAAGGCCGCTGTCACCTGAATCAGCGCTTGCAGGAACATCTTCTCCGGCTCCTGCGCGTGCAGCCACACAGTTTCCCATGCCTCATGAGCCGCAAAGAACTCTTCAGCGTCATAGAGTCGCAGACCGTCAGCAAGTGGGCCCTGGGTCCAGTCGAATTTCATCCACGCGTCCCTATGCCACAAGCTAACATCGAATGGACAGTGATGTTTCCGCCAGCCGCAATGAGTCCAACCGACAGTCGCAAGCCAATCATCGAACCCCCGCAAATTCATATCCCTGCCGGCTGGTTCTCCATGGGATCCGAAAGCGGTCAGGAGGTGGAAGGACCTGTTCATCGTGTCTGGGTAGATGCCTTTGCGATGGCGGCTACGCAAGTGACAGTTGAAGAGTATGCGCAGTTTCTAGGCGCCACTGGAAGTACGACTCCCCCATACTGGGGCGATGCTAATTTCTGTCATCCGCAGCAGCCTGTGGTGGCGGTTTCCTGGTTCGACGCCAGCGCATACTGCGCCTGGCTTTCCGCAATGGCCGGCTCGCACTATCGCCTGCCCACAGAAGCCGAGTGGGAACGGGCTGCACGAGGCGGAGCGGAGGGAATGGTCTATCCTTGGGGCAACGATCCGCCGATGTCGCGCTCCGGCTACCAGGATCGTTGGAAGACGGGTCCCGAGCCGGTCGGCCAATCCCTACCGAATGCTTACGGCTTGTTTGAGATGTGCGAGAACGTGCATGAATGGTGTAGCGATTGGTTCGGGGCCGGCTACTACGCGATTTCACCTGATCGAAATCCGCAGGGACCGGAAGCGGGCAACCGAAAAGCGTCGCGCGGCGGATCCTGGCGGCACCAAATCAAGATCTCACGATGTTCAGCACGTTCCAGCATTCCGCCGGAATTCAAATACGCTGATTATGGCTTTCGGGTGGTACGTGACGGGGTTCGCTGACTATAGCCTTTCTCAATAGATTAATTAAGATTGGCACAAGCCAGTCTTCTTGCCCAGGTGCTGCTTGACATCTAGTCTTAATACACTAAGACTTGTAGCAGCGGCCAGGTTCCCTGCAGCGGGTTCAGCCCGCGACGAAGTTCATTGCGCAATGGCGAGAGTCGAAGTAAGAGAGATCCAGACGGTGGCGGACGAAGAAGATTTTCCGGCTGCGTACTTGTTCTTCGCAGTGGTGGCTATCATTGTGATCGCGGCCACAGCGGTGAGCGCCTTCGTCATCCTCATTCGCTAGCGGAGGGAGACTGGAGCGATTCTGAATCGTTAGCGGGACGGCGCAGGCCTCTGCTCAACATTTGAAACCCTTAATGGGCTGCGATTCGACGTCGTCGTAACCTCAATGCGTGTGTTTTTCACAAAGACCACGTTATGACCGGGCACCAGCCAGAGGTCATAGAAGGCGAGCAGAGCGCCGTAAACACCTATGCTGCCGGCAATGTTGCGCGAGCTTGCCATGACGCCGGCTAGCCGGCCCAGAACCCCCAAACTGTTGGATCCAATGGCACTATTGAACGTTCTGTTCCCGTCTTCATCGAAAGCGCGCCCTGCAAGGAGAGTCAATACCAGCGGTACGACGACACGGTTTTGAGATTGTGGCTGGATGCCGCCTTCGGAATCAATTTGTAAATTCGCCGATTTGTTTGAATCGATTCCGGACAGTCTAGCTTCGACAGGTTGGGAGAAGCCGCTTGGGAGCCTCAATTCCTTGAAATGAAAGCGAAGCTTTCCCTGTCGACCAAAAGAGCGAGCCGTTTTAGCCTGCGTGATTTCGCCGACAAGTACAGATCCCTGGGGAACCACGAGGCTGTGATCGAGATTGAAAACCGGTTCCGCTACCACCGCCTGGAAGGTGTCACCCACCTTTTTGTTTGCGGAGCTGATTGTTTGTTGCAGATAGGCATGCAGGCGCCACGCTGCACGATCTTCTGATG
>Ga0302325_10005789_pt1 | contig 27999 bp, 20 predicted proteins | sample Palsa_T0_2_FD_201948 | JGI IMG/M metagenome (GOLD analysis project Ga0302325, IMG submission 201948) | Peat permafrost microbial communities from Stordalen Mire near Abisko, Sweden - Palsa_T0_2 | ecosystem: Environmental > Terrestrial > Soil > Palsa > Peat permafrost | place: Sweden: Abisko... | reverse complement strand
GATAATGGCCGCAATTGTCTTCTCGCGCAGGTCGTCGGGGACCACAATTTCGATCTTGACCTTGGGCAGCAGATCGACCGTATATTCGCGGCCGCGGTAGAACTCGGTGTGGCCCTTCTGGCGGCCATGCCCGCGCGCTTCCAGAATCGTCATGCCTTCGATCCCTGCCTCGAGCAGGGCGTCCTTGACGGCATCCAGCTTGGAGGGCTGGAGGATGGCTTCTATCTTTTGCATAAACCCAAAAACCTCGCGCGAAATGTGCTCGCGGTGACAGCGTCTAGCGTATCAGGTTGACGTGAAAGCGGAATTCCACAAATCGACCACAATCGGCAGGGAATCCGTCTCGGCACTCTTGCTGAAAGTTGTACTGATTCCGAAAAGCAGGTCCTTCACATCGTCATCCCATGGACGAAGACCTGTCCGCGGGGACGCCGTACGTTCAGGATGACAGCAAGCTTGGTCAGGAGCCAAAGTCGTAGCCTTCTTCTCCATGTTGCGAGAGGTCGAGGCCTGTAGCTTCGTCTTCGGCCGAGACGCGCAGGCCGAGAGTCTTGTCCACTACGAAAAGAATCGCCAGCGTACCCACAATCGAGAGGCCCCAGGCGATGGCGATACCAACCGTTTGATTGAGCAGTTGATGCCAGTTGCCTTCGATAGCTCCCGTAGGCAGCGGATTGCCGTTGGCATCCTTGCCGAAGATGGGGTTGATGGCCGAAGCGGCAAAGACGCCGGTCAGCAGCGCACCCAGAGTTCCGCCCGCGCCATGGACGCCAAACGCGTCGAGCGAGTCGTCGTAGCGAAACCAGTTCTTGACCCGCGTGACCATCTGGAAGCAGAAGACGCCGGCGATCAGGCCGATCGCGAGCGCAGGCATGGGCTCCACGAAGCCCGAGGCCGGGGTGATCGCCACAAGGCCCGCCACGGCCCCGGAGATGGCTCCCAGCGCGGTCGGCTTGCCGTTGTGCATCCATTCCGCGACGGACCAGCTCACCGCCGCAGCCGCAGCCGCAAAATGCGTAGCGACAAAAGCAGAGGTTGCCAGAGGACCGGCGTTGAGCGCGGAACCCGCGTTGAACCCGAACCAGCCTACCCACAGCAGACAGGCTCCGATAAAGCTGAGCACCATCGAATGCGGCGGCATGGCTGTTTTCGGATAGCCAATACGCTTGCCCAGATAAATCGCAGTCACCAGCGCCGAAACTCCCGACGTGACATGGACGACGGTTCCCCCCGCAAAGTCCAGGCAGGGAAAGCGCCCGCCGGCAGCGTTGAGCAGCCCTCCGACGCCCCAAACCATGTGCGCCATCGGGTCGTAGACGACGATCGACCAGAGAATAAGAAAGACGCACATCGCGCTGAACTTCATACGCTCCGCGAAGGCTCCCGTGATCAGCGCCGGCGTGATGATGGCGAACATGAGCTGGTAGATCATGTAGGTCTGGTGCGGAATCGTCGCTGCATAATCCGAATTGGGCGTGAGACCTACTCCGCGTAAAAAGAGATGTTCAAAGCCGCCGATGAAGCTCGTGCCATGGCCAAACGCCAGCGAGTAGCTGACCAGCGCCCACAGCACGGTGATGATGCCCATCATGGCGAAGCTCTGCATCATCGTGCCCAGGACATTCTTGGTGCGCACCAGGCCGCTATAGAAGAGCGCCAGGCCCGGACCGGTCATCATCAAAACCAGCGCCGCCGAGACCAGCATCCACGTGTTGTCCGCGGAGTTCTGCGCATCCGCAATGGACTTTTGCAGCGCGGCAATCTGGGCTTGGGTTGCGCCGGAGGCCGATCCAGCCTGCGCGAGAGCCGCGGACGGATACCAGACAGCCCCCATGGCCGCAATCGAAGGGATCAGAAGAGTTCGGATGAAAGAGAAGTATTTCATTTCGATTCGATTGTATGGTGAACTCGCGGTGAAGTCGCGGACGGAATGCCTGCTACGCTCTTTTCGAGCAGCTTTTGAGGGGATTGGCGGAGTTTGAGCGGCTCTGGCACACCTTTTCGCGGCGCATTCACCAGACAAGACGGCAGAGGCGATGGCCCGATACGTTGGATTGGATCGCGAAGAGCCCGGCTTCGAGCTGTCTCTTGGATTTGCTGGGTCGCAAGCGGCCAGGTTGCATCCATTCAAATCAGGGCGAGATTAAGACGCCGCGGAGATACAGCTCGCTCTCCTACTAGGTAAAGTTACTTTGGTTCCAGCCTGTGGTTACCTTATTGCAGCCGACCGATTCACAAGCTAAACAGGAATTCTACGGCAACCGGCAAACTGTGCACAATGAGACACTTCTGGTAAAGAAAAGCTTTACGAAAGCTTCAGGAAATTGTTTCGAACCCGTGAGTTACGTCGTATACTGGTGCCATGTCGGAGACGATCGGCTCTGGAAGTTCGGACGCAAATCGGGGCGGCAACTCCGCCCAGGACCGGTATCTCTTCGGTTCCCTGGAAAGCAGCGTTAAGAATCGCGCCAAGGTGCGCGAGGTCAGTTACGGCTACGAGCAGCCGGAAGGCGTCTTTCTCACTTCACTCGATTTTGCGGTGAACTGGGTTCGCAAGAACTCGGTCTGGCCCATGACTTTTGGCTTGGCCTGCTGTGCCATCGAGATGATGTCCATGGGTGCTTCGCGTTTCGATCTGGCTCGCTTCGGGGCGGAGGTCTTTCGTCCCTCGCCGCGTCAATCGGATTTAATGGTGATTGCCGGACGCGTTTCGCAGAAAATGGCGCCCGTGATCCAACGTCTCTACGAGCAGATGCCCGAGCCCAAGTGGGTCATTTCGATGGGCGCCTGCGCGACTTCCGGGGGCGTATTTAACAACTATGCTTTAGTCCAGGGAGTCAATCAGGTAATCCCTGTCGATGTCTACGTTCCAGGCTGCCCTCCTCGCCCGGAGCAACTTCTGTACGCGATCACATTGCTTCAGGAAAAGATTCAGCGAGAGCGGGGAAGCCTCAGAAAGACTCTCAATCTCGAATGACGGGTCTTACAGCGAAGAGTGCGAATTGATCTCGAAAACCTGTGCTGGCAGAGCGTGCGCGAGAAGTCTCTGAAGCATTAACCCATAAGGCAACTTGCTCAAGAATTTTGTGTTCTGAGCATTTAGCCTTATGGTAACTTTGGACTGTCGTATTTGAACTTGGCTTGATCTGTTTCTGAATATTTCATTGCTCGCGCTCAGGCGAGCGAAACAATTCACCAGTTGATATCTTGAAAAGCCCATCGCCTTTCAAGCATCGTTGCGGAGGAAAACGTATGAATTTTCGTGCTACGAAGTCTGTGGTTCTGGCGGTTGCGGCAGCGGCCTCTATGATGTCCGCGGGCGCATTTGCTCAGGACAAGCCGGCCGTGAAGGCCCCTGCGGACGATTCCGCGTCGCGCTGGGACATTTTCATCGGCTATAGCTACTTGGCGCCCCATGGGACCGTTCAGGTGATACAACCCGCTCCTGGCTTGCCCGTCGAACCGGTCGACTACAAGGCAGTGAATGTCGGCGAGATATTCAGCGGAGCCTACTACTTCAACAAGTATGTCGGCGGCCAGATTGAACTCGGATTTCACGAAGAGGGCGACAACAACTCTACGTCGAATAACGACGGGTTCGTCACCGGCGCAGCCGGCATGATCTTCCGTTATCCGACCGCGGATATCACTCCCTTTGCGCATGCCCTGGTGGGAGCGGCCGACATTGACGGTCCGGACCATGAAGCCCGTACCTGGGGACCCGCGCTGACCGTGGGCGGCGGCATGGACTACAACACTCCGCTGTTCCATCACCACCTCGCGATTCGCCTCTTCCAGGCCGATTACGAATACATGCACGCCGACTTCGGACCTGTCGTCTACGGTGGCCGCGCCAACATCAACGCCGCGCGGCTCAGCGCTGGCGTGGTGCTCCATATCGGTCAGATTGCGCCGCCTCCGCCGATCACCTTTGCCTGCTCGGCGAGCCCGGCTTCGGTGTACCCTGGCGACCCGATCACCATCACCGGCACCGCCGACCTGCTCAATCCCAAGCTGAAGGCCGTTTACACTTGGAGCGGCAACGGCGTCACCGGTTCTGGAACCACGGCCACTGTTGCCACTGCCCAGCTGGCTCCCGGCTCCTACACGGTCAAGGGCAATGTAACCGAGGGCAACAAGCCCTGGCAGACCGCCGATTGCTCGGCTAGCTTCACTGTGAAGGCATTCGAGCCTCCGACCGTGAGCTGCTCGGCCAATCCGTCGACCATCAAGCCGGGCGACACCAGCGCGATTACGGCGACTGGCGTAAGCCCGCAGAATCGTCCTTTGACCTACAGCTACTCCGCTTCCGGCGGTTCGGTAAGCGGCACGGGTAACTCGGCCACGTTCTCCTCGGCCGGCGCTCCCACAGGGACAACGACAATAACCTGCACGGTGACAGACGACAAGGGACAAACCGCAAGCGCGACCGCTCCGGTCACGATTGAGGCTCCTCCGGCTCCTCCAGTCCCGACCATCTCGTCGCTCTGCTCCATCACCTTCGACAAGGACAAGAAGCGTCCTACTCGTGTGGACAACGAAGCCAAGGCCTGCCTCGACGACATCGCTCTCACTCTGCAGAGCAAGTCCGATGCGGCACTCGCAGTGGTCGGTTCCTCGACCGCCGAAGAGAAGACTCCGCCGAAGCACCTGAGGAAGGGCGCAGTGGCCGAAGACTTCGCAGCCCAGCGCGCAGTCAACACCAAGGACTACCTGGTTACCGAGAAGGGCATTGATGCCTCCCGCATCACCGTCTACACCGGCGCTGGGACCGACAGGAAAGTGGAAGACTACCTGGTGCCCTCCGGCGCAACCTTCAGCGTCGACGGCGCTACCCCGGTCTCCGGCGATGTGAAGGCTCAGCCTCGCAAGGCGCTTCCTGAAAAGCATCACTCCAAGAAGGCCGCCCAGTAAGGATCGGCGCTTCACCAACCTGGGCGGAGACTCTATTGAGTCTCCGCCCATTTTCTTGCCCCAGCTTCGAATTCAAACGACATATCATGGAAGTGTTGGGGTCGGTAATTTGCACACCCCTTCCTGTTCTGCTTTTGGAGATTCGTTGCACGGAATGACTCATCCTTTTCGTCTGTCCTGGTTTTCTTTATCTTCGGCTTGGAAAGCATGTCTGCTCGTCCTATGGATGCAGGCATGGTGGACGCCTCTGGCTGTTGCCCAGGCGCAGCCGTATCTGTGGCGCTCCATCGGCCCTTACGGCGGAGATGCGCGCTCTTTTGCAGCAGTTCCAGGCGATCCGCGGCATCTTTACCTCGGCGACACCGACAATTGGATCTTCGAATCCCGCGACGCCGGAGCCACCTGGGCACGTCTGAGCCGCCTGGGCGAGGCCAACGACCCAGGCGACCTGATCGTGGACAGCATCGTCGTCGATGAGTCCGATCCCAGCACCCTTTTCGCCGGAGTCTGGCGCTCTTATCAGTCCGACGGCGGCCTCTACGTCAGCCACGACGGCGGCAGGACCTGGAAGCCGATTCCGGCCCTGCACGGCCAGTCCATCCGCTCCCTCGCGCAGGCTCCTTCGGACGCGAACGTAATCGTCGCCGGCTCGCTCCAGGGTGTCTATCGCAGCCGCGATCACGGAGCGACATGGGACCTGATCAGTCCGCCGCCCGACAATCCATTGTCCAAAGAGATTCACGAAGTCGAATCCCTGGCGATCGACCCGCGCAAGCCGGAAGTGATCTACGCCGGAACCTGGCACCTGCCATGGAAGACCACGGACGACGGCGCACACTGGCACAACATCAAGCAGGGCGTCATCGACGATTCCGACGTCTTCTCCATCATTCTCGATCCCGAGAAGCCCAGCATCGTCTATGCCAGCGCCTGCTCCGGCATTTACAAGAGTGAAAACGGCGGCGAGGTCTTCCACAAGATCCAGGGCATTCCAGCCACGGCGAGGCGCACCCGCGTGCTGATGCAGGACACACACCATCGCGAAGTGGTCTACGCCGGCACCACCGAGGGCCTCTACCGCACCCGCGACGCAGGCCACGAGTGGCAGCGCGTAACCGGCGCCGATGTCATTGTCAACGACATCTATCTCGATCCCTCGCATCCGGGTCGCATTCTGCTGGCCACGGATCGCGGCGGCGTTCTGGCCAGCGACGACAACGGTGTCACCTTCGCGCAATCCAACCAGGGCTTTTCCGCGCGCAAGGTCGAGGCGCTCGTAGCCGATAGCCGCGACCCGCGCCGCATTCTCGCCGGCGTCGTCAACGACAAGAGCTACGGCGGAGTTTTCCTCACCACCGACAGCGGCTCCAACTGGGGACAGATCGCCAACGGCCTCGACGGCCGCGACGTCTTCACCCTCGCCCAGGCCAAGGACGGCGCCGTTCTCGCCGGCACCAGCCACGGCATCTTCGCGCTTGAAACCGGCGCCGATTTCAGCGACCCGCACTGGGTCATGCGCAGCAGCATCGTCAACTACGGAACCAAGATCGTCAGCGAAAACGTGAACGGCCACAAGGTCAACCGCATCGAAAACATCACCATCCCAGCCCGCGAGATGAGCTCCCGTGTCGCAGCCTTCGACCTGACCGGAGACACCTGGCTGGCAGCCACGTCGGAGGGCATGTTTACCAGCACCGACAAGGGCGCAACCTGGCAGGGCGGCCTGGTCCTGGGCTCGGCCGAGTACAACTCCGTCGCAGTCTGGGACGGCGAGATGCTCGCGTCCCGGCGTCACGGCGTAGTCTTCTCCAAAGATCAGGGCAAAACCTGGGACCCGATGCAAATCCCCTCGCGCATCAAGGACATACGCAAGATCGCCTTCTCCAACGACGGCGAGCTGTGGATCGGCGCAGGCGACGGCGTCTACTTCTCGCGCGACCGGGGAACGAACTGGTTCTGGCTGGAAAAGGTGCCGGTATGGGATTGCGGCGACCTCTTCTTCGACCCCAGAACAGGCCACATGCTGGCCACCTCGCGCAGCAGCCCGGTCCTCTACTCCATCGACCCGAAATCCCTGGCCTTCACCGCGACCACGACAGGTTTTCGCCTCTTTATGGCCCGCTCCGCTGCCGGGATTCGTTTCGCCGCATCGCTTCAGGATGGTGTCTTGATCGATACCGAAGTTCCAATCGCCCCTAAGGTCTCCGTCGCGTCAACCAAGCCGGATTTGGCCAAGCCGGCCCCAACCAAGCCGGGCGACTCCTCCCTGGTCAAGCCGGCCATACAGCAGCCTTAACGGGAACCATATTTGTTCACGCCATGCGAATGGCTGAACCGTTCCCCCCACTTCCAGTATCATTTTGATATGCAGGCAGAGAATTCAGCTTCGCGCCACTCCTTTCAGACCTACGACGCTCGCATCGAGCCCATTGCCGAGAAGGTCTTCGCCGGCGAGCGCCTGAGCTTCGACGACGGCGTTGCGCTCTATGGCACGAGCGACGTGCTGGCCGTAGGCTGGCTCGCCAACCACGTCCGCGAACGCATGCACGGCGACGTGACGTATTTCAACGTCAACCGGCACATCAATCCGACGAACGTTTGCGTCGCCGCCTGCCGTCTCTGCGCCTTCGGCCGCAAAAAGGGCGACGCCGCCGGCTACACCATGGCTCTCGAAGAAGCCTGGGAGACAGCGGCCTCCGGCTACACCGAAGCCGTGACCGAGTTCCACATTGTGGGCGGCCTGCATCCCGACCTGCCCTTCGAATACTTCCTGGACCTCGTAAGCGGCCTCAAGCAGCGCTTTCCCAAGGTCCATATCAAGGCTTTCACCATGGTCGAGGTAGCATTCCTGGCCCGCCGCGCCAAGCTCTCGATCGAAGAGACGTTGATCAAGATGCGCGAGGCCGGCGTAGACTCGATGCCCGGCGGCGGCGCGGAGATCTTCGCCTCCCGCGTGCGCAGCATCATCTGCGACCACAAGATCGACGGCAGCGAATGGCTCTCGACCGCGCGCATGGCGCATAAACTCGGCTTCCGGTCCAATGCGACCATGCTTTACGGCCACATCGAAAACGACGAAGACCGCGTCGATCACCTGCTCAAGCTGCGCGAAGTGCAGGACGAAACCGGCGGCTTCCAGACCTTCATTCCACTGGCCTTCCATCCCGAAAACACCGCACTCGACCATCTGCCGGTAACTACCGGACTAACCGACATCCGCCAGATTGCTGTAAGCAGGCTGCTGCTCGATAACTTCGCGCATATCAAAGCTTACTGGCAGATGCTGACCCCCAAGATAGCCCAGATAGCCCTGCGCTTCGGCGCCGACGACCTCGACGGTACAGTTATCGAAGAGAAGATCTACCACGATGCCGGAGCGACGACCCCGCAAGGCATGACCCGCAAACAGCTTTGCCATCTGATCGAAGCCGCGGGCCGCGTCCCAGTCGAGCGCGACACGCTTTATCACAACGTGACACGCACCGAAGACAGCTTCGTCGTCGCCGTCTAAAGCAAGCCAGGGAGGGCCGCCACGATGGAAGTCTTCGGCATGGCCGCCTTCTTCGGCTTCCTCCTCGGCTTCATGTTCGGCGTAGGCTGCGCGGCGGCGGTAATTTATACGGTCTACATGGGCGGCTATCGCAAAGGCCTTGAGGACTCTATTCGCGAGAATAAGTCAGTTAGATATAAAGAAAATGTAGGGAAAGTCCAGGCTAAACTAGACAAGGAACTTTCCCGATTGTAAGTTTCTAACTCATTCGTGCCGGCTATTGGCTCATTAGAACGCTGGAATCCCAGTAATATGCTGCCCGATAATCAGCGCATGAATATCATGCGTCCCCTCATAAGTCACCACAGATTCCAGATTCATCATGTGCCGCATGATCGGGTAGTCTTCCGTAATCCCGTTGCCACCCAGGATCTGCCGCGCCATGCGCGCTGTTTCCAGCGCCATCCAGACATTATTTCGCTTGGCCAGGGAGATGATCTCATGCGTCAGCGTTCCAGCATCTTTCATACGCCCGGCATGGAGCGAAAGCAACTGCGCCTTCGAGATCTCCGAGATCATCCATACCAGCTTTTCCTGGATAAGCTGATGGCTGGCAATCGGCTCATTGCGAAACTGCTTGCGCATCTTGGCATATTGCAGCGCCGTGTCGTAGCAGGACATCGCCGCGCCGATGGCTCCCCAACTGATGCCGTAGCGTGCCTGGTTCAGGCACATCAGCGGGCTCTTCAATCCGCCCGTCCCCGGCAGCAGGTTCGCCGCCGGGATCTTCACTTCCTGTAGCGACAGCCCCGCTGTCACCGAAGCCCGCAGCGACCACTTGCCATGCACCTCATCGGCGCGGAAGCCAGGGCGGTCGGTTTCTACCAGAAATCCCCGGACTTTATCATCTTCATCTGAAACTTTGGCCCAGATAATGGCCACATCGGCAATAGTTCCCGAAGTGATCCACATCTTTTCGCCGGTCAACACATACTCGTCGCCCACCTTGCGCGCGCGCGTCGTCATCCCGCCAGGGTTCGACCCGAATCCCGGCTCGGTCAGCCCGAAGCAGCCCAGCTTGCGCCCCGCGGCCAGCTCCGGCAGCCACTTCTGCTTCTGCTCCTCCGAGCCAAAGGTGTAAATCGGATACATCACCAACGCCGACTGCACGCTCACAAAGCTGCGAAAGCCAGAGTCGCCGCGCTCGAACTCCTGCATCACCAGGCCGTATTCCACGTTCGACATTCCCGCGCAGCCGTAGCCATGCAGATTGGCTCCAAAGAAGCCAAGGTCGCCCATCATCGGCACCAGTTCGCGCGGAAAACGTCCCTCGCGAAAGCAGTCTTCAATGATGGGAATGAGATTGTCTTCGACGAACGCGCGGGCCGTATCCCGCACCATGCGCTCATCTTCGTTGAGCAGGGAATCGAACTTGAGAAAATCTACGCCTTGAAACTTGAAGCCCATGTGCCGTGCCTTTCCATAGTGCGTTTGGGCGAGCGGCCCAAAACACTTGAGGGTAGCAGATTGGGCTAAGGGAGGAAAGCCGGCAATCTAAAGCTCCAAAAGCGTCGCATTTTGACCACATCGAAACAACCGCGCACGAGGATTCAGACTCCAACTCGCATAGTTTCGGCGCTCATTATTTTTACGCGTCCACCAAGTTTTCCAACGCAAGTCAGAAATGGAGAAACCCATGAAAAAGATGATCTTGACTTTTGCTGCCGCGCTTCTGTTGCCCGGCGCTTCGTTTGCTCAGGATACCGACAACGCCAAATTGGCAGACCGCATTGACGCGGCCCATGCCGTGCTGCATGAACTGATGGCCACCCCGGACAAGGGTATTCCTCTCGATATCGCGGCCAAGGCCACGTGCATCGCAGTGGTCCCGGCCTTCAAGAAAGGCGCCTTTGTGGTTGGAGCCCAGTACGGCCAGGGAGTTGCGACCTGCCGCACCCACGGCGGGTGGAGCGCGCCTGTCTTCATCCAGATGACCGGCGCCAGCTTCGGTTTTCAGGTCGGCGGTCAATCGACCGATCTGGTCCTGGTCGGTACAAACCACCACAGCATGGATGATCTGCTCAAAGACAAGGTTAAGCTGGGCGGCGATGTCGCCGTGGCAGCCGGTCCCGTAGGCCGCAACTCGCAGGCCTCGACCACGGATTTAGCGAGTGCCGAGTTCCTCACCTACTCGCGCAGCAAAGGTCTCTTCGCTGGAATCGACCTCACCGGCGATGTCGTAAACCAGAACGGCGGCGACACCACCAAGTATTACGGACGCGACATCCCCTACCGCGAAGTCTTAAGTGGCAGCGTTCCTACTCCTGCCTCAGCAGAACATTTCGTCCGCACTGTGAACGAAATGTTCCGCATCGGCCGCGAACGCGCATCGAACTGAGCGGGCTCTTACTCCAGCAAAAACGGGTAGCGTTACCGGAATCTTCCGCATGACGCTACCCCTTTCTGTGTCGGCGTTCAATCGTGTGCGTTAAGCCAGAAATTCCTTGAGAAACGGGTCATCGCTCCCCACCAGCGCCGCCGTCGATCCATCGAAGATCAGCTTGCCCTGGTGCAGGACCAGGAAGCTGGTCAGCGAATTGGTCTGGCCGTGAGGCAGCGGAACCATCTCGCCCTTTTCGCTGTCGAAGTGGCTGGTAACCATGGTGAAGGCGTCCTGCAGGCGATGCGTGACCAGCAGCGAGGGAGTGCCATAGACATCGCGCTCCTTGATGATCAGCTCGTCGATTGTCGTCGACGTAACCGGATCGAGGCCGCCGGTGGGCGAGTCGTAGAGCAGCAGAGACGGCTGGTTGATGATGGCGCGGGCAATGGCCACGCGGCGCCGCATTCCACCTGAAAGGCTTGCCGGCAGCATATCGTAGGTGTGTTCCAGCTCCACAAAGCGCAAGGCCTCGCGCACACGCCGGTCAATCTCGTCGACAGGCAGATGCTGCTCCATGAGCTGGTAGCCAACGTTGTCGCGAACGGTGAGCGAGTCGAAGAGCGCGCCCTCCTGAAAGACCATGCCGGTGCGTGTGCGGAGCTTGAGAAGCTGTTCCTCGGGCATCGCTGTGATCTCTTCGCCAAAAAGAAAAATGCGGCCGCTGTCGGGGCGCATAATGCCGTTGGCCAGCTTGAGCAGCACGCTTTTGCCGACTCCTGCCGGACCCAGCAAAATGCGTGTTTCGCCCGCGGCTACGCGAAAACTGACGTCCTCAAGGACAGCAGGGCCGTCGAAGCGAAGGGAGACGTTCTCAAAGAGAACGACCGGCTCCTTCTGAGCTTCAGGAAGAGTTGCTGCGGCCTGTAGATGGGCTGGCTCGGGCATGGTCTAGATTCCGGAGTACAACCACAACAAAGCTCGGCTGAGAATGAAGTCGCAGAAGATGATCAGCACGGACGAAACCACCACAGCCTGCGTCGTCGAGCGCCCCACGCCCTGCGTGCCGCCGCTGGTCTTCATGCCAAAGTAGCAGCCGACCGTAGCGATGATAAAGCCGAAGAACAACGGCTTGGTGAGTCCCTGCGCAATGTCGTCGTAGCCCAGGGATTGATAGGCTGAGGTGAAGAACTGGGTGCCGTTCTGCTTGCTGATGAAGACGGCCACAAAGGCTCCGCCGGCGGTGCCCAGTGTGTCGGAAACGATGGTCAGCAGGAAGAGCATGACCACGGTTGCCAGCACACGCGGGCTCACCAGCTTCTTCATCGGGTCGGTGCCCAGCGCGCGCATGGCGTCAATCTGCTCGGTCACCACCATCGATCCAAGCTCGCTGGCCATGCCGCTGGCGTTGCGTCCCGAGACCATCAGGCCGGTCAGCACCGGGGCCAGTTCACGGATCATCGACAGGCTGACGAAGCGGCCGGTATACGCCTGCGCTCCAAACTGCGCCAGCGACGCCGCCGATTGCAGCGCCAGCACGCCGCCGGTAAAGAAGCCCGTGAGCACCACGATAGGCAGAGAGCCCACGCCGATCAGGTCGCACTGGGTCATGATGTCGGCCCAGTAATGCGGCGCTCGAAAGAGGCTGCTCACTCCCTGCCAGCAAAACAGCGTGTACTCCTGCACGGCAAAGAGCATGCTCTTGGCAAGAGTGTCGATCCGGTCAAAGGCAAAAGCCATAGGGCGCAGAGTGCTCCAGGCAGAGATTTTGAGAGGCGCTGTTCAGGTCGCGTTGGAACGCCTGGGGTCAGGATAGCTCATTTGCGCGGAATGGTTTAACGATAGATTGAATGAACTACGCAGCCGCACGGTTGCAAGACTGCTTCGAGGGCTTCCGCAGGTGCTGTACGCGAGCTGGTAAGAATTGCATCTAACCGAGGGTGAGCGAAAGGTTTGGGCCTGAATGAGCGTGTGGCTGCAAGCGGCAAAAAATGCAGCGGGCGGCGCAGGCCGTCGCGGTGCCTCGTCGCATTCCTCGCATCTGCTGCGTTGGCTGGCGAGCTTAGGCGGAATTGGCATCTTCGCCGTCTCGATTGTGGATTCGTCGGTCATTCCGCTTCCATTGCCCGGCAGCACGGATCTCTTATTGCTGCTGCTGGCTGCGCATCGGGGAACCACGGCGATAACTGCGGTGTGGCTTGCGTTTTGCGCCATTGCGGGCTCCATGGTGGGCGGATATCTGACCTGGAGCGCGGGCCGCAAAGGCGGAGAAGTGACGCTCGAACGCTACGTTCCCAAGCGGTTTCTGGGCAAGATTACTGGGTGGGTCGAGAAGCATGGAGCGTGGTCCGTGAGTATCTCGGCAATCTTGCCGCCGCCGGTGCCGCTTACGCCTTTCCTTCTTGCCGCGGGAGCTCTGAAGGTGCCGCGCGGGCGTTTCCTCATCTTTTACGGGATCGCGCGCACCCTCCGCTACAGCCTGCTGGCCTGGCTCGGCCTCACCTACGGGCATTATGTCGTGCGAACGTGGCTGAAGTCTCTGGACGATTGGTCTTCGACCATCCTGTGGATCTACGGCGGCCTTGTCGCGCTCGGAATTGCATTCGGCGTGTGGAAGTTCCTTCGATCCCGGCGCGCGAACCAAGGCTCCGCAGTTCCCGCGGAGGATATGGCGTAGTCGCCGACCTGGCCGTCAGTTGCCGCCGGCCTCCTCTTCGAGTTCCGGCGAACTCATCGTGGGGATAATGCCCAGTTGCTCGTAAATGGGACCCATGACCTTTCGTATGCCCTGGATGCGCGTCACGAACCATGCAGCTCCCACGATGCAGCAAACGCCGCTCAGCATCACAGTCCACGGTGCGCCCACGGCAGTGGCTAGCGCGCCGGCCAACAGGCTGCCGAAAGGCGACATGCCGACAAAGGCGACAGTGTAGTAGCTCATCACGCGGCCGCGCTTGTCCTCCGGAACAATGGTCTGAATGATTGTGTTGCTGGCAGTCAATCCCTGCATCATGCCGAAGCCGACCAACAGCAGAAGCAGCATCGAGAGCCAGAGCCGATGCGAGAGGCCGAAGAGGATCAGGCCCACGCCGAAGACAGCCGCGGCAATCGGAATCATCTTCAGCAGGCCGCGCACCGATTTGCGCAGCACCAGCGAGAGCGCCGAGGCCAGTGAGCCGACGCCCATCGCTCCCATCAGAAATCCGAGCGTATGCGGGCCGCCTTTGAGGACCTGCGCCGCGAAGATGGGCATCAGTACTACGAACGGAATACCCATCAGGCTGACCAGCGCGAAGAGCAAAAGAATGTTGCGGATGGGCGCGAACCCGCGTACGTAATCCCAACCCTCTTTGAGCTGGACCAGCATCGAATCGCGCGCTCTGCTCAACGCTGCGGCCTGCCGCTCGGGCAGGCGCATCGCCAGGAGCGACACGATCACTCCGATGTAGCTGACGCCATCGATGAAGAAGCACCAGCCCTCGCTGGTGACGGCGATGAGCATTCCGGCCAGCGACGGGCCGACCAGGCGCGCCAGGTTGACCATCGACGAGTTGATGGCGATGGCGTTCTGTAAATCGTCGCGGCCCTCTACCATTTCGAGCATGAAGGATTGGCGGCCCGGCATGTCGAAGGCGTTAATGCAGCCTTGGAAAGCGCTCAGAGCGAGAATTTCAGCGACGGTGATGCGGTGCGTAAGCGTAAGAAACGCGAGGGCCAGCGATTGGACCATGGCGAGCGCCTGTGTCCAGACGAGGACGGTGCGGCGGTTCCAGCGGTCGACCAGGACGCCGGCCAGCGGCGCCAGCAGAAAGGTTGGAATTTGCCCGGCGAAGCTGACGGTGCCGAGCAGGACGGCTGACTTGGTGAGGCGGTAGACGAGCCACGCTGTGGCTACGCGAGTCATCCAGGTGCCGATCAGGGAGACGCTTTGGCCGGCGAAGAATAAGCGGAAATTTCTGTGGCGCAGCGCGCGGTAGGCATGGGCGAATCCCGATTCGGTCACTCCTTTAGGATGCCAGACGCCTCTCTGTCGACGCTTGGGGCAACCTTCGCGGCGGCTCGCCGATTCCAATGTAGCCAATGGAGGAACGCTATGGAAACAGTTCAGAGTGGACAGTGCGGCCTTTGTACCCATTTTGGCGAACATCATCCGACCGATGTGTTGATCAGCATCATGTCTACCCATCGGGCGGACTTGAAGTTCACCGACGAGTGCGGCCATCCCAAGCACGCCGACCTGCATTTGAAAGTCACGGCTATCAGCGGATGCGATGGCTTTGAGCAGGTTCACTAGGGCGAATCACGAAGTTAGACGTCGTGCTGCAGACGGAGAGTTCCTCCGTCTGTAGCTTTTTGCTTTTGGGAAGGCGAATAAACGGGGAAGCACTCAGGGTGCCCCAGCCATGTTCTTTGTTCTTTTGTCCTATCCCAACCACGAAACTGGGTGCCTCATCCTTGACGTGCTCTTTGCGGCAAGGGTGGGATTCACGAATCTTCGCCTATCGCCTTTGCTTTTTGCTCGCGTTTCCAAGATGTCCAGTTTGACTCAATTTCAACAGCTTTTTCGAAGTTTGCTGTTTGATGGCCTGGAGGACAATGGACAGCGTAGAGACTGGTGGTTCGTTGGTCAGCAGATGAACGTGCTCTGGCATCAGAACGTATCCTGCTACGACGAAACCGTAGCGCTGGCGTACTTGTTCCAGTTCTTGTTCAAAAGTAGTGTATGCGTGGGCAGAGTTGAGGAGTGGGAGTCTTCTATGACAACTGAAGGTTATGAAGTGGAATTGGCCTGAGTTGTGGTAGCGGACTAAGCCTTTGGGCATTTTCGGATTGTAACTCTGGTTTTTGTGGTTGGGTTGGGAAAGACAAAAGCAAGAACAGGGTTGGCTTTTGTGGTTTCCCACCCTTGCCGCAAAGTGCGCGTCAAGGATGGGGCACCCAGTTATGTGGTTGGGTTAGAGAGGATAAAAGCAGATCCTTCGCTGTTACTGCTTAAACGCTGGATCGCTCTCTGCGCCGGGTCTTGGTTTCCAGGCTAGGGAGTAATACTGGCCGCGGTCGCGGGCCCAGGGGTCGAAGGCATTGATTACCGGGTCTAGCTCGGACTTGAGCTCGGGGATGTTGCGGATGAGGATGCGCTTCAATGGCGATACGGGCTGGGTGTGGCCGTTGGGTGTGCCTTTCTCGATTTGCGGCGCGCCGGGGCCGTTGTTGGTGACCCAGTCCACGCCTAGCTGGGTGTAGAACTCGGGGCGGAAGCTCGACGTAAAGAAGCGGTCGCTGAAGAGGCGGCGCGAGGCGTTGAGGATGAAGACTACGAACTGCGTTTCGCTGATGGCGTAGCCGTGGGGACGGGTGAATTCGGCGAGATAGCCGACCACGGTATCGACGTCTTCGATGTTATCGATCGTCGAGCCGTTGGGATGGCCGAGGCAGTCGTTGATGGGGGTTTTATCTTCGTTGACCTGGGCGTCGGTGATGACTTTAGATGCGTCGCAAACATGAGTCCCGTAGACCTGGCGCAGTTGGTCGACGGCCTGCTGCTGCATCATGCGCGTGGTGTTGTCGGCGGGCAGGGCGCGGACGGCGGGGTCCATGAAGTCGTCATAACTCGTCAATTGGCGCAGGCCGTACTGGCGACGGAATTCGTTGAAGCGCGGGACGCCGTGTTCGCGGTCGCGGATGATGTCGAGCGCGGCGAGATCGATCTGCTTGGTGGGGCTGTCGAGGCGCGGCAGCAGGATGTTCTGCATGAACTGGGGATGGTTATGCAGGGTGAGGATGCCGAGGCGCTGGCGGCCCAGGCTGAGGCCCCAGTTGGCCATGCCGCCGGTGTGCATGGCGTCGGTCGATTTGCCCTCGAAGGTGTTGATGACGGCTACTTTTTCAACGATCTGGTTGGGGTCTTTGCTGAGGTCGCGGTATTCGATGAGGTCGGGGACGAGCGGATGGAGGCGGTAGACGGAGACGAACTCCTCGGGGAAGTTGAAGGGCGAGCCGAAGTGGTTGACGCCGCCATTGATGCTGTCGGCCTTGGAAACGTCGTAGTGATCGACCTTGCTGCCGAGGCCGAAGATGCCGGGGCCGGAGGCGAAGACCGAGTACCATTGCGAAGCCTTGGCTACGTCTTTGGATTTGCCGAAGTCCTTGGTGACGATGTCGCTGAGCGCTTTGGAGACGTCGGGATCGCCCCCACCGAGCAGGCCGTTCCAGTTGGCGTTCATGCCTTTGTAGAGCGGCTCGTTGTAGAGCAACTGCGGGGTCCATTCGGTGGTGTGGATCTTGGCGATTTCGGCGGAGACTACCAGGCGCGCGGCGGTGTAGAGCTCGTCGGGAGTTACATCCTTGTAACGGATAACCCGCTTGGGATTGGAAGGGTCGCGCAGGCCGCTATCCTTGAGCGGGGTAAGCGCTTCTTGCCTACGGAATTCGCGGACGAAGGAGTTATGCTCGCGCACGAACAAGTTATGCAGGAAGCTTAAGCCGATGGTGAAGTTATCGGGAAAGGCTACGGATTCCTGGCCGGCCCATTGCGGCTGCTGCGGATCGGTGGGCTGCAGAACGGGCAGGTAGCCGCCGGTTACCGGGTCCGGGTTGGGCGTGCTGATGAGCGGCTGCAGCAGCAGCTTTGCCGGGTCCGCGGGGTCGCGCTTGACGCGCTTGACAGACTCGTCGTCGAAGCCGTAGATCTGGGAGCCGTCCCACCAGGCGGTGTTGGTGTTGGCGAAGGTCTCGGGAGCGCGGGCCATGTAAGTCTTGTCGCCGACTTTGAAGGTGTTGGGCGCGGAATCCTGATCGACCAGAGTTTTATCGACCTGGTCGGCGGGGCGGCAGCCTAACTTGGCAATATCGTCTGGAGTTAGCGGGACTTCGACATTGTTGACCAGCTTGGTCTTGCAGCCTACTTCCATATATTGCGCGCCGTTGTGGCCGTCTTCCATGTGCGAGAACCAGTCGTGGGTCATGAACTGGATCCAATAGGCGGCGAGGACGTTGAAGAAGGGAGCTTTCTGATAGTCGCAGTTGGCGTCGGCGGAGTTGTTGGGCAATCCGAAGCCGAGCTTGCAGTTATCGGGGTTGGACTGGGCGCGGGTCAAGAGGACGCGGCTGATCACCTGCGGGTCCGGTTGGAGAAGGCTGAGACGGCCGCCGTGGCGATTTTGCGTGTAGACGCTGAGGCCGCGGTCGGGGAAAGAGGTATCGAACTCGACGTTGCGCGCGAAGGGCGTGCCGTTGGAGCCCATGAGCGGGTTCTTCACGTCGTTGCAGATGCCGGTGAGTGTGCGGCCTCGGACCAGCTCTCCTTTGCAGACCTGGGTGCCGTCGCCGCCGACCGCGGTGTAGTTGGGATCGGTCTTGGGCAGGCGCATTTCTGGCCAGACTTTCAGCGCTGGACCGCCGACTCCGTTGCGCCCGGAGATGAATTGCTGATAGGTGCCGGTGTTGTCGAAGAGGTTGAATTTGATCAGTTCGACGCGCTGGAATTCAAGGTCGGTGAGCGCTCCGCTGACGCCGCGAAACTCAGGGCCTTTGGTCGAAAGAAAGCCGGAGGGCAGGGAAGTCATGTCGCCGGTGCCCCAATACTGCTGCCAGTCTGCCCACGGCGTAAGCCGGAATTGCAGCTCTTTTTCTCCGCCCCGGCAGAGAAAATTGGCCTCGGAGACCTTGGCTTCAAAGCGCACGTCGCGGGTTGCGGCGATGGGGCGGATGCCGCCGAGAACCGCCTTGACGCAAGCATTGAGCGAGTCGGCCTCTTCCTTGATGGGGTCGATTTTGGGGGCCGGCGTGGTCTGGGCTTGAGCGAGAGACGGAAGCAAGGCGGACAAAGCGAGGAACAACACGAACGCGTACAGGGGAGCTTGCATGAAAGGCTTTCTCATGGCCTGTTAGCTTGAACGTTTTCGACCGTCCGCGTCAAGCATTACTTTGCGGGGCGGGGCGGTTTGCGCTATCTGCCGGAATGATCGTGCGAGCCTGACTCTGCGCCGGCGAGCGTAAGGTCTATTGGGTGTTCGGCGAAGTGGTCGAGCGCGCTTTGCATTTCAACGAGCAGGGCGTGGGCCATTGCACGGGTGAAGCCGTGGCGGACGAGGATGCGCTGGATGACGAGGTCTTCGCGGTGGGCCGGCATGGAGTAGGCGGGGACGAGCCAGCCACGGTCGCGCAGGCGGTCGGCGAGGTCGTAGAGGGTGAAGCTGGCGCTCGGCGGATCTTTCAGCTCCCAGCAGAGGCCGGGGATGCCGCCCTGACCGTCGTAGATGATGCGGAATGGGCCGAGAGCCGCGATCTGCTCGGCGAGATAGCGGCCCAGCGCGGCGCACTCGGTCTGGATTTCGCGGTAGCCTTGCTTGCCGAGGCGAAGAAAATTGTAGTACTGGCAGATGATTTCGCCGCCGGGGCGGGAGAAGTTGAGCGCGAAGGTGGGCATGTTGCCGCCGAGGTAGTTGACGTCGAAGATCAACTCTTCAGGCAGATCGTGCTTTTCGCGCCACAGGGCCCAGCCTACGCCGAGCGGGGCCAAGCCGAACTTGTGGCCTGACGCGTTGATGGATTTAACTCTCGGCAGGCGGAAATCCCAGAGGAGATCGGGTTGCAGGAAGGGCGCGAGAAACGCGCCGCTGGCTCCGTCGACGTGGATCGGGACGTGGAGGCCGGTTTCGGCTTCGAGCTTGTCGAGGGCGAGGCTGATCTCATGCACCGGCTCATATTGCAGGGTGAAGGTGACGCCGAGGGTGACGATCACGCCGATGGTGTTTTCGTCGCAACGCTTGAGCACTTCTTCGGGAGTGAGAAGCAGGCGCTCGCCTTCCATGGGGACTTCGCGGATTTCGACGTCGAAGTAGCGGCAGAACTTGTGCCAGCAGACCTGGACGGGGCCCATGATGAGGTTCGGCGTTTCGGTCGATTTGCCCGCGGCGCGCTGGCGTTTGCGCCAGTTCCACTTGAGGGCCAGGCCGCCGAGCATGGCGGCTTCGCTGGAGCCGGTGGTGGAGCAGCCGATGGTGGTGGCGGCTTCCGGGGAGTTCCAGAGGTCGGCGAGCATGTGGACGCAGCGCTCTTCGATGGCCGCGGTCTGGGGGTACTCGTCCTTGTCGATCATGTTCTTGTCGGCGGACTCGACCATGAGCTTTTCGATTTCGGGCTCGATCCAGGTGGTGCAGAAGGTGGCGAGGTTTTGCTGCGAGTTGCCGTCGAGGACGAGCTGATCGTGGATGGTGCTGTAGACCTCTTGCGGGTCCTGCCGGGATTCGGGGAAGGCGTAGGTTTCGGAGACAGGGTCGTGGAGTTCGGCTTCGAGTTCGCTGGTGGGGGCGGCTTTAAGGTCTTCGGTATTGTGCAAGGGCATGGCGGTCTACTCCCATTTCTCTGAGAGTCAAAGTGTAGCGGCTTGCTTTGGTGAGCGGGGAAGAAAAGATGGTGAATCGCGGAGACACCGGCTCGCTGCGCTACTCTGGTCGTGGTGAGCCGCTCCTTGCCCACATGGAGTAAAACGCTTCGAGAATCGCGTCTACACTCGCGGCAGAACGAGCTTGAACCGGCAATTTACGGGGCTCTGAGAGTGTTTGTAGGCGCGGAGGCAAATGCGAACTCCCAATCTGAAGCTTTCTTCATCGAAACACAAGTACGCATGACAGCTGCAAGCGTTGAAGATACTAGAGGAGAAATGGAATGACGAAACAGACAGACCTAAATGTGGATCTGGGCGGCAGCTTTACACTCCCAGGCGCCTCGATGACCGTGAACCGGATGGGCTATGGCGCGATGCAACTTGCCGGCCCGCAGGTGTTTGGACCGCCGCGCGATATGGACGGCGCGGTTGCCGTTCTGCGAGAGGCGGTTGAGAGTGGCGTGAACCATATCGACACCAGCGACTTTTACGGCCCTCATGTGACCAATCAGATTATCAAGCGGGCTCTGCATCCGTATCCGGATGGCCTGGCGATCGTGACGAAAGTAGGCGCTCGCCGGGGTGAGGACAAGTCCTGGATTCATGCTCTTTCGCGTCAGGAGCTGATCGATGGCGTTCATGACAATCTGCGCAATCTAGGGCTCGACGCGTTGGATGTCGTCAATCTTAGGGTTGGAGGAATCATGGGGCCGGCTGAGGGGTCGATTGAAGAACCGCTGACTGTACTGGCCGAGCTTAAGCGCCAGGGGCTGATCCGTCATCTTGGTCTGAGCAATATCAGTCCCGCGCAGTTGGCGGAGGCTCAGGCAATTACGAAGATAGTCTGCGTGCAGAACCTGTACAACGTGGCGCATCGGAACGACGATAGCTTCATCGAGGACCTAGCGGAGCAGAGCATAGCCTATGTGCCATTCTTCCCGCTGGGAGGGTTTACGCCCTTGCAGTCTTCGGTGCTGGACGCTACGGCAGCGGCTCTTCAGGCCACGCCGATGCAGGTCGCGCTGGCGTGGCTCTTGCATCGTTCGCCCAATATCCTGTTGATCCCTGGGACTTCTTCCGTCGAACACCTTCGAGAAAATCTGAGTGCCGCGAAGCTTCAACTTTCTCCCCAGACGATCGCGGATCTTGACTCGATTGGCGGAACGCCCGGTCACTGATTGAGCAACGGCTTTCAGCCGCTTCCTGGATGGAGACAAAAAGTGGACGGTTACGCATTGGGCAGTTTGGGTGAGCGGCAACTGGCGGCTGACGTTTACCTTTGAGGATGAGAATGCGGTCCTGGTGGATTACCAGGACTATCACTGAATCGAGTTACGGAGAGGAGTTTGCACGATGGCAATCATGTTTAATCCACCTCACCCCGGTAAGGTGCTCCGAGAATACTTCGGAACGATGGAGGTCTCAGAGGCGGCGACGCGATTAGGGGTTTCCGGGACGACGCTTTCGCGGATTTTGAATGCAAGGGCGGGGATTTCGGCGGACATGTCGCTGCGGCTTGGAGAGGCGCTGGGGATGGGTCCGGAGTTCTGGTCTGCGTTGCAGCTTGATTACGATCTTTGGCATGCTTCGCGGAAGCGGCGGCCGCGGGTCAAGCCGTTTGCTGGTGCGCAGGATTCGCGGACTGTGGCTGCTGGTGTTTAGGAACTCGTCAAATTGCTAAGGCATTTTCCGTATTTCCGTAGACTTTTGAAGTTCAATCAAGGTGGATTTTTCTTGATGACAAATCCACTTAGCATCGAGACTTCGGCATACACCAATACGGAAAATGCTTTAGTCCCGGCCTTTTTTGCGGATTTCTATATTCAGCCGCTTGATCTTTTGATTCAGCGTTGAGAGCGGGATATGGAACTGCTCGGCGGCGTCGGTCTGGTTCCAGTTGCAGCGCTCCAGCTTTTCGATGATGATGCGGCGCTCGATGTCTTCGAGGATGTCGAAGAGGGAAGAATTGGGATTGTGTTCGAGCAGGGCGTCCTGGAAGCTGCGGCCGGTGATGTGGCCGGGCAGCAGGCCCGAATCGATGATGGTGGTGCTCGATAGGACTACGCCGCGCTCGATGATGTTCTCTAACTCGCGCACATTGCCGGGCCACTCGTAATCGACCAGAGCGCGCATGGCGTCCGGAGTCAGCTTGCGGATTTCGAGGTCGTTCTCTTTGGAAAAGTATTCGAGGAAGCGGTGGACGAGCAGCGGGATGTCTTCGCGGCGACTGCGCAAGGGCGGCAGGTCGACGGAGATGACGTTGAGGCGGTAGAAGAGGTCGTCGCGGAATTTGCCTTCGCGGACGGCCTGGCGCAGATCGACATTGGTCGCGGCGACGATGCGCACATCGACTTGCGTTTCCACCGTGCCGCCGAGTGGAGTAAAGCGGCGGTCTTGCAGGACGCGCAGGATCTTGGCTTGCGTATCCATGCCCATGTTGCCGATTTCATCCAGAAAAAGTGTCCCGCCGTTGGCTACTTCGAAGAGGCCTTTCTTGGTGGCGATGGCGCTGGTGAAGGCGCCTTTGACGTGGCCGAAGAGCGTGGATTCGAGAAGTTCCGAGGGCATGGAGCCGGTGTTGACCGGCACGAAAGGCTTGTCTTTGCGCGGGGAGTTGGCGTGCAGGGCCTTGGCGATCAACTCTTTGCCGGTGCCGCTTTCGCCCTGAATCAGAACAGTTGACCGGCTGGGCGCGACCTGCGAAACGAGATCGAAAATGCGCAGCATGATCTCGCTCTTGCCGACGATGTTGTGGAAGTTGTAGCGCTGCTTGAGGGCGCGCTTGAGCTGCACGTTTTCGGCTTCGGCTTTGTGGCGGGCGATGGCCGAGCGAATGTCCGCGAGAAGCTTTTCGTTGTCCCAGGGCTTCTGAACGAAGTTTTCCGCGCCGGCGCGGACAGCTTCTACGACGTTGTCGACGGTGCCGTAGGCGGTGATCATGACTACGGGCAGGTCGGGGTAGCGCTCGTGAATCTGCGGCAGCAATTCGATGCCGGACTGGCCGGGCAGGGCGAGGTCGAGCAGGACGAGGTCGTAGCTGCCCCGCTCCAGCGTGCGCAGGCCCTCTTCGCCGTCGACGGCCATCTCAACGGTGTATCCCTCTAAGGTGAGCAGGACTTCGAGAGACTCGCGGATTCCGGCTTCATCGTCAATGACGAGGATTTTTGCGTCGGAAGTGAGGTCGTTGGTGGGCAGGAGTGCGGACTGGCTCAATTTGGATAGGACCTCAGGCATGAACGGAATTCCTTAAGAGCGGAAACTCTAAATGAAAGGTAGTGCCGACGCCGAGAGTGCTCTCGACGTTGATTTTTCCAGCGTGCTCCTGAATGATGCCGTAGCTGACGGAGAGCCCGAGGCCGGTGCCGCGGCGCTCGCCGGGCTTGGGCGCGGACTTGGTAGTAAAGAATGGGTCATAAATGCGCTTGAGATGTTCGGGTGCGATGCCCGCGCCGGAGTCGGCGATGACCGCCTCGACGTGCCCGTTGGCGACCGTTGCTACGCGCAGCTCGCCTCCTTGCGGCATGGCGTCCTTGGCGTTGAGCAGCAGGTTGAGGAAGACCTGCTGCAGTTTGCCGGGGTTGCCGTGAATACGCGGGAGATCGCCTGAAAGCTCCATGGCTACAGTGATGCGCGCGGTCTTCATTTGATGCTCGACTAAGGCGAGGGTGTCGCGAATGACCTGGTTGAGGTCGGTGTCGCGGAACTCGGTGGTCGAGGTGCGGGAGAAGTTGAGCAGGCCGTTGGCGATCTCCGAGGCGCGGAAAGTCTGCTGGGTGATGCGCTCCAGCAGCGGCGTGAGCTTGGTGTCGCTGCGCATCTGCTTGGTGAGCATTTGCGCGTAGGAGCTGATGACGGCGAGCGGGGTGTTGATTTCGTGCGCTACGCCGGCGGCGAGCAAGCCGATCGAGCTGAGCTTGTCGGACTGGGCGAGCTGCGCCTCGAGCGTGACGCGCTCGGTGATGTCGTCAACCAGGACAATGCGGCCCACGGCGACGAAGTCGCGCGAGAGCAGCGGAGCGACGGCGATGTTGGCGGTGCGTGCTTCGCCGGCCATGGTGGTCAGGCGGAATTTGTAGAGATGATGGACGCCGCTCTCGTTGCGGAAGCGGTCGAAGGCCTCGATGAACTCGCGCGGGAAGACGGCGGTGAGTGGCTGGCCGATGGCTTCCTTGCGGCTCAGGGCGTACATGGCTTCCATCTGCGCGTTCCAGCTCTCAATGCGGTCTTCGAGATCGACGGCGAGGATGCCGACGTTGATCGATTCGACGATATTCTCGTTGAATTCCTTGAGGCGCTCGAACTCGCTGACCTGTTCTTCAAGCCGCGCGTAGAGGCTGGCCGATTGCAGGGCGATGCCGATGTAGCTGGCCAGGGATTCGAGCAGCTCTACATCTTCGCTCGACAGGAAGTCGCCCCCGATCGTCCGGCCAAGGCCGATGACGGCGATGGTGCGCGTTTTGGTTGCCGCCAGAGAGCCATTGGCGGGTGTTGCATGGGTGGCGGACGGCACTGCGTCCTGGACGCGGCAGGGCAGGTAATAGTTCAGGTCGAGCAATGCGGCGGTGCGCTGCTGCTCCTGCGGCAGGTGGATGGTCTGCTGGGTATTTTCGAGGAAGATGTGGGACTGGCCGCCGGGCTGGTCGAAATCCAGGAAACCCAGGTCGAGGCGCGGCGTGTATTGCTCGTTGCTGAAGGGCAGTCCGTGCGACGCGGCGAGGTGGAAGCTGTGCGTCGAGGTCTGGGCATCGGGCGCGTCGGCCAGGAAGACGGCGACCTTGGCGACCAGCAGCGTGCTGGGCAGGCGATCGACGATGGAGCGCAGCAGGGCGTCCAGATCGGTTTCGGAGTTGAGGCCGCGGCCGAAGTCTACGAGAGCTTTGCGATAGTCGTAGCGATGGCGATCGAAGACCTGGTCGATCCAGCTCTGAAAGCGGCGTTTGAGGGGGTCGAAGAGCTGGGCAGTGATGAGGATGGTGAGGACCAGGCCCCATTCGCGGACGGCTTCGGGCAGACGGGTGTGAATCTGTTCGGAGATGAGCGCGATGACCGCGAAGTAGACGCCGACCAGCGTGCCGGTGGCCAGAGTGTAGGCCACGCCGCGCTTGAAGATCAGGTCCGTATCCATGAGCCGGTAGCGGACGATAGCCCAACTGAAGGTCAACGGCAGAATGACTAGCGAGAGGCCGGCGACCTTTTGCAGCAGTACCGGCACCGGGAAGCCGGTCAGGAACGGAACGGCGAAGAAGGCGGTGAAGGGCAAGACCGCGAGCATGGTTCCGCGGGTGAGCCACTTGAGCTGCTGGCGCAGCAGCGGAGTGTTGGCGCGGGCGTAGCTGCGCAGGAAGAGAATTGCGGCGAGAATGAACCAGGCCGCGACGTAGGCGGTCGAAATCTGATCGAGACGCAGCTTGAGCGCGAAGGTGGCCTGCCAGAAGACGAAGGCCGCAATGCGCAGGGCGATGATGCCGGCCGCCGGCGCGTAGACGAAGGGTACGAGCCAGCGGCTCCAGTGGCGCAGGCGGGCGTTGGGAATCTCTTCAGGAAAGACCAGGGCGAAGTGCAGGAAGAGCGCCGGCTGCAACACCTCGGCGATCACGTTTCCCCAGTAGATCGTCCAGTCCAGCAGGTCGAATTTGCCGGTGTAGCGGAAGGTATTGAGCGCGAACGAGACCAGGCAGAAGATGTAGAAATGCGTGGCGCGCGGCGCGGTCCAGCGGCGGAAGAGGACGTAGATGCCGATGGCCAGGTAGACGAGGCCGAAGACGCGAGTGAAGTCTTGCAGGGTGCGGTCGGCGGGGATGGGAATGACGGGAATCGGTTCGATCTCGAAGCCGCGGCGGATGATGGTGTACTCGGCTTTGCCGTAGACGTCGGTGTGCTTGAGCTCGCGGTCCAGGTCGGCGCCGACCGCAATGGTGCGGTCGTTGACGGCGGTGAGCAGGTCGCCGCGCTCGATGCCAGCCTGGGCGCCGGGACCGCCTTCGAGGACGCGCACGGCCATCAGGCCGGTGAGAACTTTGCTGGGTGCCTCGGTCCAGACGACTCCGTCGTCGGGCTGCTGGTAGGTGCTCTCTTGTTGCAGATTAAAGACCGCAAAGAGGATCAAGGCCACCGTTGCGATAGCCAGAAGCGTTGCCACGACCCGGTTATAGAGATTCGTCTCCATGGGGGAGCTCAGTTTGGATTCTCCTGCTACTGTAGGGCGGAAAAGATTGACCCGGCATGACTATTTTCACAAAAAACTTGCCGGACCTCCGTCGCGCCTGCCGTGCTTGGGAAGAATGCCTTTAAGCGGAATGTCCATGCACGTTGGTTGCCATGTTTGTCTTGGCGGCGTGCTGTTTCAGTGCAATCAGCCAAACTACTGAAAGGAATACATATAGAGACTCGCACATCTTTAAATGGTCATCCGTCCCGGCAGTATTTTACCCTTCCATGGGCGAAAGCCAGGGCGTAAATATGAAAAATGGAATCGAACTATGACATTCGAGAATTCGCGGTAAGCCGAGGTGTAAAAGGGATAAGCTGCAAGATTTCAGGGACGAAATGCAAAATCGCGGTCCGCGGAATTTATCCGTGCGGCTCCAGGTGGCTCTGCGAGCAGGCTGCTGGATGAGCGATCAGGCCAGCGACTTTGCCTTTCCAGTTCACCGATTACCGACCAGTGGTCTTTTGCCCGTAGGTGGCTTTAGGGCCGTGTTTGCGCTGGTAATGGTGCTCGGCAACGTGGCCGGCGAGGCCGGCAGCGGGCGCTCCCAGGGTGACGGTGCGATAGGCGAGGCGGGCGATGTATTCGAGCAGGTCGGCGTGCTCGACGGCTGCGGCTGGGGTTTTGCCCCAGGCGAATGGGGCGTGGCCGCCGACCAGGACGCCGGGGACGGCGATGGGATCGAGGCGCCGCTCGCGAAAGAGGCGGGCAATGACTGCGCCGGTGTTGAGGACGTAGGCTTGCTCTACTTCTTCGGCGCTGAGCTGTTCGGTTACGGGGACTTCGCCGTGGAAATAGTCGGCGTGGGTGGTGCCGAGGCAGGGGATTGGGCGGCAGGCCTGGGCCCAGGCGGTGGCGAATTCGGAGTGGGTGTGGACGACGCCGCCGATCTGGGGGAATTCGCGATAGAGCAGGAGGTGCGTGTCTAAGTCGCTGGAAGGATTGAGGTTGCCTTCGACGATGGAGCCGTCGAGCCGGGTGAGGACGAGGTCGGCGGCGGTGAGTCTGGCGTAGTCGACGCCGCTGGGCTTGATGGCGACCAGCGGCTCCGGACCTGTCCGGTCGATGCCGCTGGCGTTGCCGAAGGTGTGGACGGCGAGGCCACGGCGGGCGATCTCCTGGTTGGCGTGGAGGACTTGGGCGCGGAGTTCGGGAAGGAGCATGGTGACCTCATTGCCAGCGGAATCTGTGAGAAGGCGAGTCGGCGGCAATTTGAGAAATCGTTTTCTACAGGAGTTTAGCAGATGGGAAATGGAGGGTGAAGGCTCCGGCTGGGTGTGCGGGTTTGCCCAAGCCGGCGGCTAGACGAGTCCCCGACGGGCCAGATTGGCCCCCGGCTTATTGCCGCAACCTGTGCATAAATTTCAAATTTGCGACGACTTTTACTGTTAACGATGCGCATATTCAACGTTAAAGCTGCGATGGGTAACGTTAAACGCGCGATTTTTTACGTTAGAAGTGCAGTTTTCAGGTTGGGTGGGTTTGGCTGCATCGTAGGCGGAAGCAACGTCTCACCGGAACTGAGGCGTCGCTCTCAATCGAGGATTGTGGTGCTGCGGAAACCCAGGTCTCAAAGGCGAGACCTGGGGCACCCTCATCTCGATTGTTCAGACCTGGGC